>Ga0138256_10001379_pt1 | contig 26235 bp, 24 predicted proteins | sample KNB2016incub_MG_FD_105486 | JGI IMG/M metagenome (GOLD analysis project Ga0138256, IMG submission 105486) | Active sludge microbial communities from wastewater in Klosterneuburg, Austria - KNB2014incub_MG | ecosystem: Engineered > WWTP > Activated sludge > Unclassified | place: Austria...
GACGGTCGCGTCAGCCAGCATCGAGGAGCCTGCTCCGGCCGCCCCGGCCCCCGAGCCCGCCAAGCCCGCCAAGCCCGCCGCCAAGCAGGCGGACGCCGCGAAGGCCAAGGAGCCCGCGAAGGCGCTCGCCAAGGAGCCCGCCAAGGCTCGGCCCCGCGGGTCGGCTCCGAAGACCGCCCTCGCGGACTTCGAGCCTTGATCGCGATTTTCAGGAATTTTTCCCTGACAGCGCACCCGTGACCACAATGTAGGTTTATGTGTTGAACCTGTCGCCTGACATGCTACATCAGGCGACATGAAGCTTCGCAGCCTGGTCCGCCAATCTTCGTGGTCCCTGATCGTCCTGGGTGCGGTCGCGTGCTCTGCGGCCGGCGGCTCGGCGAGCGAACCGGGCGAGCCCGGCTCGGGCACGTTGCCGCAATCGGCCGGCGTCTACCGCTACGTGCTCGCGTCGGACCCGGCGTCGACCCGCAGCCTCACCGGCGGTGCCCACGAGGTGATCGTTCCGGTCGACCGCGACAAGGCGGACAAGATCGACGACGCCAACCGGCCGAGCCGCCTGCACCCCAAGCTGGGTGAGGCCGAGTATCAGAAGTACGACCCCAGCCTGACCCAGGGCGAGACGGACTTCAAAGTCTTCCCGTCGAGCTGGTGGGCGCAGTCGAACGACGGCATCGCGAAGCGATGGACCGGTGGTGAGCAAGACCGAAGCAAGCTGGCAGACACCGAGAACCTTGCGCCCGTCGAGAAGTACGACGTGCTGTTCCACCCTGGGCAGCAGAAGCAGGTTGCCGCCGTGGAGCACTGGGAGGCGCGCGAGCTCGCCAAGCCCGAGGCCGAGCGCGGCACCAAACACAAGCACGAGGCGGTCACGGTCGCGGGGCCCGCGACCAAGTGGGAGCTCGAGAACCACGGCCTGTACCAGACCTTCGCCCACCCCGACTCGTGGTGGGGCCACTGCAACGGCTGGTCGTCGTACGCCACGCTCGAGACCGAGCCGGCGCCGGCTCGCGACATCCGCGTCAAGCTGGACCCGAGCGGAAAGATCTACGAGTGCGACGCCGGCGAGGCCGATTGCACGCTGTTCCGCATGGGTGACATCGAGGCGCTGTTCACCGAGCTGTATTTCAGCGACAAAGCCACCTTCGCGGGCCGGCGCTGCAACGTGGACCCGGACAAGATCGAGCGCGACGAGCACGGCCGGCCGAAGCAGAGCGAGTGCCGCGATCTGAACCCCGGCTCGTTCCACATCGGGGTCACCGGCCTCTTGTCGCGCGGGGCGACTTACTTGAACGACAACCGGCCGGGCAAGCCGCCGTTCGTCATCGACCACAACTGGGACTGGGAAGTGTGGAACTTCCCCCTGGTCAAATACCAGGTGCTGGAGCAGCAAGAGGTCAGCAAAGAGGACGCTGCCAAGCTGGTGGCATCGGCGGCCCGCGAGTACGTGTGGAATGCGGAGGCCACCAAGTTCGTCCGCGTCAAGCTCAAGTACTGGATGGTGTCGGACGGCGTGGGTGACGGCGAGATGCTGAAGAACGCTTACCTGCGCGGCACGTCGCCCCACGAGACCGAGCTCAACTACGTGCTCGAGCTGAACGACGGAGGCACCATCCTGGGCGGCGAGTGGATCCAGTCGCCTTCCACCACCTGGGGCGAGGACAACAAGAAGCTCCACCCCGACTTCTTCTGGATGGCGGTCCGCAACGACGGATACGGCGAGAGCCCCGACGATCTGGGCGGCGACGACGACAACCCGTTCGTGTCGTACTCGAAGGTCAAGATGCTGGCGAAGTGCGCCAACGACAAGTCGACCTGCGCGAAGCCCGCGGTGAACCCGGGCACCGGCGGCGCCGGAGGGACGAGCGGCGCCGGGGGCAGCGGCGGGGCTGCCACGGACGGTGGAACGACCACCGACAGCGGCGCGGCAGGCGGCCCCCAGAGCTGCCTGGGCAACTGCGGCAAGAAGGCCGCGGGCGGATGCTGGTGCGACGCGAACTGCGCGAAGTATGGCGACTGCTGCGCGGATCTCCAGACGGCCTGCGGCGGGACCGTGGACGGCGGCGCGGGCGGGGCGGGCGGCACCGGCGGCGCGAGCGGGACCGGCGGATCGGCCGCGGGTGGCACCGGCGGCGGGTCGGCGTTCCCGGGCTGCACCGCCGCGCTGTGCGGCACCTCGACCAGCAGCAAGGACGTCGGCACCGGCAAGGCCTGCTACTGCGATGCGACCTGCGCCACCTACGGCGACTGCTGCACGAACAAGACCAGCGTCTGCGGCAGCTGAGGCCCGTCGAGTCCAAATTTCGACAGCTCTTGAGGGCTTGCCCGGCGCGGCCAGTCGCGGTCTGCTGAGCTGCGCCATGACCCGACTTCCCCCGCCGTCGTCCAAACGTGTGCTCTCTGACCTGCGCGAGCTGCGCAAGCTGACCGAGGACGCGCGCGGCGCACAGCGCGTTGCCTGGGGGCCGACCTGGCGCAAGGCCCGCGACTGGTTCGTGAAGAAGGCCGAGAACGAGGCAGGGCTCTCTGTGACCCGCGACAGCGCAGGCAGCCTCTGGGCCAGCTTGCCAGGTCGCACCAAGGCCAGCGTGATCGTCGGGAGCCACCTGGACTCGGTGCCCGGTGGCGGTTGGCTCGACGGCTGCCTGGGCGTGCTGGGCGGGCTCGAGGTGATGCGGCGCTGGGCTCTTGCGGGCTCACCGCCCCCCGTCACGCTCCACCTGGTCGACTGGGCCGACGAAGAAGGCGCCCGCTTCGGACGCAGCCTGATGGGCTCTGCCGCTTCGGCCGGCACGCTGAACCCGAAGCGCGAGCTCGCACACCTGGTCGACCGGGCCGGGGTGAAGCTGCCCGACGCCCTGAAAGAAAACGGCATCCGGCTCGACCGGATGAAGAAGGCCCACCAGGAGTTCCGCGCGCTCCGCGCGGCGGCCTACCTCGAGCTTCACATCGAGCAAGGCCCGGTGCTCGAGTCGATGAAGAAGAACGTGGGCGTGGTCCTCGGCACCATGGGCGTCGAGCGTCATCAGCTGCGCTTCACCGGCCAGGCCGCTCACTCGGGGGCCGCCCCCCTGCACCTGCGGCAAGACGCTTTTCTGGCCGCCGCCGCCTTCGCCGTGGCGTGCAACGAGCTCGGCCTGGCACTCAGCGGAAAGACCCCGAAGACGCGGGTGGTCGCCACCTGCGGCGTGGTCAAGGTCGAGCCCAACTTCGTGACCGCGGTGCCCGGGGCGGCTGAGATCAGCATCGACCTGCGAGCGCTCGACGCGAAGGTCCTGGCCAAGATGCTCGCGGGCGCGCGGAAGGCCGCCCACATCGCCGCGAAGAAGTACCGCGTGAGCGTCAGCTGGAGCCCGCTCATCACCATCACCCCGCGCATCTTCGACGAGACCCTGACGGGCTTCGTGAAGCAGGCGGTGAAGGCCGTGGCCGGCGACGCACCCGAGCTGCCCTCGGGCCCACTCCACGACGCCTCGGAGATGGCCGGGGTGGTTCCCACGGCCATGGTCTTCGCGCAGTCGTCCCCCGGGATCTCCCACACGCGGATCGAGGACTCGCCCGGGCCCGCTCTCGATCAGGCAATCCGCGCGTTCCTGACCGCGGTGGATCGCACCGTGGAGCACGTGGCACAGAGCTGATCTTCAGGCCATCATCCGCACGCCGTGCTTCGGGTCTTTGGTCCCGATCTCGAGCGCAGCCGCGTTGCTCGAGGCGTGGACCCGCGGCCCGTCTTTGGGCTCGAGCTCGAGCAGCGCCCAGGCGATCTTCGAGTTCAGGCAGTACGTCATCTCGCCATTCGGGTTTTCGTAGTGCAGGCCGACCATCTCGTCGGTGTCGGCCGCCAGCTCGCCGCGCACGCGGGCCTGGGGGCTTTCCGCCTCGAACCGCCATGACCGCAGGGTGATCACACCCTTGTTCCGGAGCAGCGTGCGCACGTCGTTGAACGCGTAACGCCGCCCGGCGTGCCAGACGCAGAGCACGGTCAGCGGCGGCGCCAGGAGCGGGCCCAGCTTGAGACGCCCCGTGAAGCCCTCGAGCATCAGGTCGTCGGCGTTGTCCCACTGATTCACGTGCGCCCAGGCGTAGAGCTCGGTGTGGCGCTTGCCCCAGTTGTGGCTCTGCATGCCCTTCCAGCCGTCCACCCGAACCTCGCGACCGCCCACGCGATAGCTTCCCGAGAACCGAGTATCCGGAAACCGGGTGACGGTCTTCTGACTGGGGAACCCGCCTTCGTACATCTTGGGGTACGGGTAGGGCACGAGCGGGTCGCCACGCGTGTCGAACTCGAGGTCCCACTCGATGCGCGCGCCGCCCGACTCGAGCTGGCCGCGGGTGCGGCCGGCCGTGAGCGAAACCCCGGCGACCTTCACGTCCAGGCCGGTGCGCGAGAAGCTGGCGTCGGCAAAGGGCACGACCTGCTTGGCCGCGACGTGCCCGGCGTCGCGATCGAAGGCAATGGCCCAGGCCTCGGCCACGGGCGTGCGGCCCGCGCCGGCAAGGATGGTGGTCTTGACCCAGAGTGCGCGCTTCCCGCCCGGCTCGTTCAGCTTGAGGTACAGGCTCTCGACGTGGTCGACGCACTGGTTTGGATCGAAGCGGACGGCGTTCCAATCGGCCATGGCGGCGCCGAGCATGCGGGCACTCGGTCGCGGGCGCAACGGGCTCGGGGCTTGCGCCGCCGCCGGCCTCGCCCGCACAATCTTCGCGATGTCCGAGGCTGAACGCTCCGCGCCGCGCCCCGCCGAGCAAGCGCGCCCGTGGCGCTCGTACAAAGAGAAGCTGGCCGAGCTGGCGCAGCGCCTGGTGGACGCACAGAAGCCGATCCGCGTGCTCAACTCGGTGAAGTGGCCCGCCGAGGTGCTGACGCGTTTCCGACACGGCGGGTACCGCGAGCTGCCCCAGGTCGGGGTCGAAGACTACGAGAAGGTTCCGCTGGGCTTCGATCCCCAGGCCAAGCTCGACGAGCTGCGAGAGCTCGAACGCGACGTCGGTCGCGAGCTGGGCGTTGGCGACGAGGTGGGCCGAATCGTGGCCGACTCGGCCCGCGAATACGCCGAGGTGGTGGAGATGCTGGTGAAGCGGGGCACGCCGCGCTTCTCGGAGCTGAGTCGCCGGCTGTACGGCTCGGCCAAGGACATCGTCACCGACGACGGTCGCAGCGTGGCCGAGGTCGCGCGGGAAATGTACGAACTGCTCACCCACCTGGACGAGGCCGATCTCGGTCCGCGGCCAGTGCGCGACATCCCGGCGTCGGACGCGGTCGAGCGCCTGAACGCGCGGCTGAGCGCCTACTTCGGCGACGGTACGGTGCGGGTCCGGCTCGATGACGGCATCGTGGCGGACGCCTCTGCCGGCAGCGACTACATCAAGCTGCGGCGCGCTGCGTTCTTCAGCGAGCGGGACATCCAGGTGCTCGAGGTGCACGAGGGCTGGGCCCACGTGGCCACCAGCCTCAACGGCCAGCGCCAGCCGGTGGCACGCTGGCTGGCGAAGGGCCCGCCGCGCACCGCGGCGACGCAAGAGGGGCTCGCCGCGTTGCTCGAGGTGCTGACCCTCTCGAGCCATCCGTCGCGCGCACGCCGCCTGAACGATCGGGTGATCGCGGTGGACAAGGCCGAAGACGGCGCGAGCTTCCTCGACGTGTTCGAGTGGTTCCGCACCGAGGGCTACGACGAGGAGACGTGCTTCTGGAACACGCAGCGCGTGTTCCGCGGCGGCGTGCTCGGCGGCGGTGCGCCCTTCACCAAGGACATCGTCTACACGAAGGGCATCGTCGAGAACTTCGATTTTCTGCGGAAGACCATCGCCTCGGCGAAGCCGGCCCTGATCCCGTGGCTGTTCGCGGGCAAGGTGCACCTGGACGACATCCCGATCTTGGCCGAGCGCGCCCACGAGGGCGTGGTGACGGCACCCAAGTACCTGCCACCGATGTTCCGCGACCTGAACGGCATCGCGATCTGGCTCGGGGTGAGCACGTTCTGGGGACGAATGGTGGTCGGCGCCCCCCGTCGTGGGCTCACTTCACCGTGAGCGTCAACTGCAGGGCCGGTGCCGCCGGGCACTCGGTGTTCAGCATGGCGGCGCGGGCGGTCAGCATGACCACGGTGCCGGGCTTCACGCTCGCGTCCACCTTGCCCTGGGCGCCCACGTCGTAGCTCTGGCAGCCGAAGATGCCGTAGAACCAGTCGGTTTCGCTGAGGGTCACTCCGGCGTGACTCGAGTCGAACTTCACCCCCGGGTACCAGCCGAAGCCGATGCCAGCCACTTCGCGCAACACCACCTGCAAGTCGAAGGCTTCGCCGGGTGAGACCACGCCATCACCGCCGGCGTCGCTGATCACCGGGCTGTCCACCGCGAGGACGGACAGGTCGGAGCAGGTCGCCTCGGTCCCCGTGGGCCAGCCGTCGCCCTTCTGCACGCATTCCCCGCCCCCCGCGCCGCTGGCGCCCCCCGCGCCGCCCGGCGCGCTGCCGGCGCTGCCGCCCGTGCCACCGCTGGTCGCGCTGCCGCCTGCCGCCACGGTCCCGCCGCCACCGGGCGGGTTGCCGTCGTTCATGGTCTCGCCGCCACACGCGACCCCCACCAGCACCCAACTCGAGATCAAGAAGCGTCGAAGCATCGGTTCTCCTCACCCCAAGCCTGGGGCCCGCTCAGCATTCACGCCATTTGAATGATTGGAACGCACCGTTGCGCAGGCGAAAACGAACGGATCGGCTACACTCTGCGCCATGCGGGCCATGCGATGGGTTTCATGGGTCTGGCTGGCAGTGGTCGCAAGCGCGGTGGCCGGAGCCTGCGGCAGCGACGACGGCGGGACGGCCGACAACGGCGGCTCGGGCACCGGCGCTTCGAGCGGCACCGGCGCCTCGAGCACCGGCGCCTCGAGCGGCAGCGGCGGTCTGCAGCTCGACGTGAACAACGACACCTCGAGCTCGGCGTCCATCAAGCCGGACAACCCGGTGCTGATCGCGAAGTGCGATGCGCCCCCGCCCAGCGTTCAGCTGGACGCCTACGACGGCGCCACCAAGACCAGCGCACTCTGGCTGGTCGACAAGGCCGAGCTCGGCACCATCGACAAGAATGGGCTGTTCACCGCGTCGGGCAAGGCCGGCGGTCAGGTCACGGTAGAGGCAACCGTCGGGACGCAGAAGGTCAGCACCACGGTCACCGTCAAGCTCGAGTGCGAACAGAACGGCGGCATCGAGAGCGACGGCGGCACGACCGGTGGGGGAGTGGGCGGCGTGGGCGGCGAAGGCGAAGGCGGGCCGATCGATTCGACGTTGAAGGCGCTCTTCTCGGGCACGCCCACGGCAGATGCGAGCCTGAAGTTGCTCTACCCCTACGACAAGACGGTCTGGCCGCTCGGCCTCTTGTCGCCGCTCGTGCAGTGGGCGGCGGGCTCGATGGCAGTGGCCGACGGCGTGTACATCCACCTGACGGCGCCGAACTACGACTACAAGGGCTTCTTTGCGCGGCCCAAGCCGCTGGCCCCCGGCGCGCCGTTCGTGCGTCACCCCATTCCGCAGTCCGCCTGGGACTCGGCCACGCTCTCGGCGGCGGGCGGCAAGCTGAACCTGAGCGTGGTCGTCGCGAAGGGCGGCGTCGCCTACGGCCCGATGACCGAGACCTGGACGATCGCCAAGGGTCGACTCAAGGGCACGGTCTACTACCAATCGTACGGCACCAAGCTCGCCAAGAACTACGGTGGTGCCGTGGGCGGCGACGGCATGTTCGGCGGCGCGACCCTGGCGATCAAGCCCGGCGCGACCGACCCGACGTTGGTCGCGGGGGGCAACGGCAATCACTCGGCGTGCCGCGTCTGCCACACCGTGGCCAGCGACGGCACGCGCATGATCGCCCAGCACGGGGACGCCTATTCGGTCAGCTCGAGCTACGCGCTGACCGCCGGCTATCCGGAGAGCCCCTACCCCGCGAGCACCAACACCAAGCTCGGGTGGATCGGCATGAGCCCGGACGGCGCGATGGGGCTCGGCAACGCGGCGCCGCTGCCCGGCGGTGCCAACAGCGGTGCCACGACGGCGCTCTACGACATGACCACCGGCGGCCCGATCGCCACCACCGGGCTCTCGACCTTCGTGACCCACGCGGGCATGCCGGCGTTCTCTCACGACACCAAACGGGTGGCGTTCATGTTCTACGCGGGTCCGGGCGACGCCACCATCGGCGCCGGCGACGGCAAGAAGCTCGTGACCATGAGCTTCGACCCCACCAGCAAGGCGTTCTCGAACCCCAAGCTGGTGTATTCCGGCGCGCAGCGGCCGGGTTGGCCGTCATTCCTGCCGTCGGGCGAATCACTGGTCTTCCAGACCGAGGTGAAGGCGAACGGCTCGGGCGAGTTCTTCGCCACGCGCTACGGCGCGCAGGGCGAGCTGTGGTGGACCGATGCCGCCACCGGAACGGCCGCCCGACTCGATCGCGCCAACGGCAAAGAGGCCGGCGTGTCGTACCTGCCCGCGGGCCCGGGCAACCATGCCGACGACACGCTGCTCAACTACGAGCCCACGGTGGGCCCGGTCGCTTCGGGCGGCTACGCCTGGGTCGTGTTCCTGAGTCGACGCATGTACGGCAACGTCGCGACCATCGACCCTTGGTACAGCGATCCGCGCGAGCACAACCTGTTCGTGAACGTGACCACCAAGAAGCTGTGGGTGGCGGCCATCGACCTCACCGCGCCGGCGGGCTCGGATCCCAGCCACCCCGCGTTCTATCTGCCGGGCCAGGAGCTCTTGGCGGGGAACGCTCGGGGCTATTGGGTGATGGACCCCTGCAAGGCCGACGGCTCGACCTGCTCGAGCGGCGACGAGTGCTGCGGCGGCTACTGCCAGCAAGATCCGCAGACGGGTGCCCTGACCTGCGGCAAGAAGCAGAACCAATGCAGCAAAGAGTTCGATAAGTGCGCGACCAGCGCCGACTGCTGCGACCCCAAGCTCAAGTGCATCAACGAGATTTGCACCCTGGTGGTGCCGCAGTGATCGTCAGGAGTTCGCCTCGAGCGACCCGCTGCCGATAGGATCCCGCCCATGCGGCGGAGCTGGATGGCGACGGGGTGCGCGCTCGCGCTGTCAGCGTGCAAATCTCCCCCGGCGGGACCACCCGCCGCGACTTCGGTCAGCGCCGAGCCGACGGCATCCGCCGCGCCGCCGACGCCCTCTGCCAGCGCGCCACCGCCGGCGGCCCCGGCCCCGAGCGGGCCCGACCCGAAGCAATACACCTGGCTCGGCGACAAGTCGGTCGAGTCGCCACCCGCCGTCGACACGCTGCTGGCGCGCTTCCCGACGCCGCCCAGCTACGAGCGGGTGAAGGTCGAGCCGGGCTCGTTCGGGCACTGGCTACGCCACTTGCCGCTCGCGGCAGCCAAGACCCCGGTGCAGAGCGTGAAGGGCGCGGTCGTCCACCCCGGAGACGACCAATACCTGGGGGCAGTGGTCGCCATCGACTACGGCAAGATCGATCTGCAGCAGAGCCCCGACGTCGTCATCCGTCTACACGCCGAGTGGCTCTGGGCTCAGGGCGACAAGAACATCAGCTATCGATCGGCCACCGGGCTCGACATGCCGCTTGCGCGCTGGGCCCGGGGCGAACGGCTCGAGACCCAGGGTGCGAGCGTGATCTGGCTCACCAAGGGCCGACCGGCCGAGGTCGACCACGCCGAGTTCCGGCAGTACCTGAACGGCGTCTTCACCTGGGCGAACAGCACGTCGCTGGCGCAGCAGTCGGAGCCCGTCGAGGCCGAGAGACTCGTGCCCGGAGACTTCTTCTTGCACACGGGCTCGCCGGGCCACGCACTGGTGGTGCTCGATCTCGCCAAGAAAGACGACGGCAAGCTGCTGGCGCTGCTCGCCCAGGGGCTGAACCCGTCGCAGAACGTCCACGTGCTGCAAGCGGGGCGGGCCACGGCCTGGTTCAGCCTGCGGCCCGGCGAGCCGGTCATCACGCCGCACACCAAAGAGTTCACCTGGGACGGCCTTCGGCGGCTCGACAGGCCGAAGCCCGTGGAGTGATCAGCAGCCAGCGAAGGTCGCGACGATCTCGTCGGCCCGGGCGCGCGCATCCCTGAGCCCGAGATCGATCAGGCGCTCGGCAAAGCCGCCGTCGAACAAGAGGTAGCTCGCCCAGTCCGCTTCCTGGCTCATGCCTTCCACGGAAGCCCGGGCCAGGAAGCGCTCGAGCACGGGGTTGAGATCGGCGCTGCGACGCATGCCTCGCAGGTAGTCCCCGGCGAGCACGCCGATGTCCTCGGACGGCGTGAACACCAGGGTCTGCAGCCGGCGGTAGCCCGCCCCCCGGCTCTTCACCAGCACCTCCTGCACGCGCTGGTACTCTTCTTCGGTCAGGGTGCCCTCGAGCACCTCGACCAGTCCGTTCAGGCGTTCGAGCACCTGCAGGTCGTGCTTCACCGGGTCGAGCAACAGCGCGTTGAGCAGCTTGCCGACCAGGAACATGGGGCCGAGATCCATGCCTTCGACCTCGACCTGCTCGAGCTCCCGAGCCTTCGCCTCGGCGTCGCTCACGCGATGACTCACCGAGATCACGAGCAGCGGGTCGGCGCCCGCGCGAATTGCGGGGGCGATCGGGGTGTTGAAGCGCAACCCGCCGTCGCAATAGAAACGTTCGCCCACCTTCCGCGTGGGAAACAAGAGGGGTATCGCCGCCGAGGCCAGCACGTGGTCGATGCCGATGGGCTCGACCCGCGCAATGCGGGTGCCCGACGTGGTGGGCGCGTAGCGCACGTGGGGCGAGACCTCGGCAAACACCGTGGTCCGACCCGACACCACGTGCAGCGCCGCGATCAGCAGCGCATGCACGCGGCCCTCTCGCACGTTGTCGCGCAACTTGGCGAAGTCCACCGATCGTTCCACCAGCTTCTCGAGCTCACGGGTGTCGAGCAAGCTGGTGCCCGGGGGAATGCTCTGCGGGCCCGAACTAAAGAGCTCGGCCACGCGCCGTGGCCAGCGCATCAACCCGAGCAGCCGCAACTTCGCGTGACTCTCGAGGCGCAAGCTGCGCCACACGCCGAGCAGGTCTTCCACGGCGTGGTCACCGCGATCGGCAGCGGCGGCCAAGAAGGCGGCGTTGATGGCCCCCACCGAGGTGCCGCTCATCACCCGGAAGAGGGGCGGCTGCTCGGGCTTGCGCCGCAACACCTCCATCACTCCGGCCACGACCCCCGCTTCGTAGGCCCCGCGCATGCCCCCGCCCGAGAGCACGATCCCCGGGGTTTTTGCACGACTGGACAAGGCCCCGCACTCTAGCCCAGGCCCTGGCGCCGGGCTGAGTTTGTGCTCACCCTGCGCTGCCGTCCCACGGCCAGGGCCAGCCGTCGGTCTCGGTGCCGGCATCGCCCGCGTCGCCGGCGTCGAGGGGGCACCCCGCGAAGTCGTCGCGACACACGCCGCCGTGCGACTCACAGGCCGCGCGACACTCGCAGGGAGCCGAAGCCACCCGGATCGTCGTGCCGTCGGAGCACTCGCAGGCGCCTTCGGCGCATTCGCCGCAGCCCGAGCCACCAAAGCACAAGAGCCCGACGAGCGCCGCAAGGCAGACTCCCGCGAGACGTTTCGACATCGGTCTTCCATCGTAGCACCGTCGAACTGCGCTAGGCTCGGACCGTGCGCGCCGCCCCCGCCCTGCTCTGCTTGTGCCTGGCGGCCTGCGCGGCACCGCCCGGCCCAGCGCGCGCCGCAGGCGTTGCCACCCCGCCGCCACCCGAGCCAGAACCCGAGTCGTTTCCGTTTCGCACACTCTCGCCCAGCGAGCGCGTCCCTGCTTTCCGTGTCGCCTCGGTGGACCGGCGCTGGTTCGAGTCGAGCGCCTGGGTCGGCAAGGAGCCTTTCGTGGTGGTCTTCTTCGCCACCTGGTGTCGCGTGTGCGAGCTGGTGCTGCCGCTGGTGAGCCAGGCTCTCGCCCCCCACCCGGACCTGCCGGTGCTGCTGGTGTCGCTGGACGACGCCGACACCTGGCAGGGTGTGCCGGGGTTCTTGCGGCGTTTCCGGCTCACGCATCCGGTGGTGCGCGGGACCAGCTTCCCACGGTTCTCCAGCGCCTACGATCCGCTGGAGACCGTCCCCGCCGTGGCGGTGATCGGGAGGAACGGCTACCTGGTCGACTACCAGGTCGGATATGCCGCCAGCCACGGACCCCGCCTGGCAGCCGCCATCGAGCTCGCCGTGCGCATGCCGCGGGATGCCCCACCCTTTCTCCAAGCCCCAGCCGCCGAGCCGGCTGATCTATGATCGGACGATGATCGCCCCCCCAGCCAGCCTGACGCTCGAGGTGTTCGGGCTGAGCGACATCGGGCTCGTGCGCAAGGGCAACGAAGACGTGATGGTCGTGCGCGACGACCTGGGCCTGTACGCCGTGTTCGACGGCGCTGGCGGCCACGACGCGGGCGACATCGCGGCGGCAGCGGCGGCGCGCAGCGTGCAGAAGCACATCGCCGAGACCGAAGCCGAGGCCCGCGAGAAGCCCGACCTCGATCCGTTCGGCATTGCCGTGGACGGGCGCCGGCTGGCCACGGCGGTGCACCGGGCGAACCGAGCCGTGAGCGACATCGCGCGGGCCGCCAAGAGCAAGCGCGGGATGGGCACCACCGTGGTGGCGCTGCTGTTCTCGAAGCGCTCGAGCCTGGTCCACGTGGTGCACGCCGGCGACAGCCGTTGCTACCGGCTGCGCGCGGGCAACCTGGAGCAGTTGACCGTCGACCACTCGATGATCAACGACGTGATCGAGCAGCGGCCCGATCTCGACGACGACGTGCTCTCGAGCCTGCCCCAGCACGCGGTCACTCGCGCGCTGGGGATGGAAGACCGACTGCGCGTCCCGCTGGCCTCGCATCAGGTGGTCGACGGCGACCGCTTCCTCTTGTGCAGCGACGGCCTCTCGGCCGAGGTCACGCCCGAGGCCCTGGCGACCGCCCTGACGCGGCGCGACCCCCCGGCCGAAACCGTGGTGGCGCTCATCGATCTCGCCAAGAGCGAGGGCGCGCCCGACAACGTGACCGCGGTCGTGATCGATTGCCATGGCCCGCGCCGCGCCGCCGTTCCGGTATACGATCGCTCGAGCATCGATTGGCACGGCGACGATCAGGCGTCGGGGCCAGAGCTGCTCTTGCTGGGCATCGAAGAGGTACCCCTGGACGAGATCGTGGGCGCCGAGGTCGACGAGCTGGGTTCCGTCCTCGAGCGCCTGCTCCGGAAGTGAAAGATGACCCTCCATCGCGTCCACGAGCCGCCGCTCTTCAGCGCCGATCTGCCCGCCGTGGGTGGCGCCATCGGGGAGCACCCCGAGGACTTCGTCGTGGACGAGATCCTGGACTGGCCGCTCGAGGGCGCCGGCGAGCACCTCTGGGTGCGGATCGAGAAGCGCCTGCTCAACACCCAAGACGCCATCGAGATCATCGCCCGCGCGGCCGGAGTGCGGGCCCGCGACGTCGGCAGCGCGGGCATGAAGGACAAGCACGCGATCACCACCCAGTGGTTGTCGCTGCCCGGCAGCGCCACCGCCCCCGACACCTGGCAGCTGCCCGACTCGCTGCGGGTGGTCGAGGCAGCACGCCACCCACGCAAGCTGCGCACCGGGCAGCTCGCGGGCAACCGCTTCACAATCCGGCTGGTCGGCGTCCCCGACGGCGGGGCCGATCGCGCGCTGCCGATCGCCGCACGCTTGCGAGAGCGCGGGCTGCCCAACCACTTCGGCGCGCAGCGCTTCGGCATTCAGGGCGCGAACCTCGGGCGCGCCGTCGAGTGGCTCGCTTCGGGGGCGCGCGCCGACCGAAAGCGCGGGCGGTTCTATACCAAGCTCTACCCCAGTGTGATCCAATCCGAGATCTTCAACCGCTACCTGACGCTGCGCTCGGCGCTCGGTCTGGGGCAACTGATGGCCGGCGAGGTGGTCCGCCTGGACGGCTCGGGCTCGGTGTTCGTGGTGGACGACCCGGCGCGCGAGCAGCCGCGCCTGGAAGCGCGCGACATCCACCTGACTGGGCCCATGCCCGGTCCCAAGATGCGCCGCGCCACCGGGCCGGCGCTGGACCTCGAGGAGCGGGCTCTGGCCGAAGCGGGCATCGACCCGCAGCTGCTCGAGGCCCTGGGCCGGTTCGCCGACGGCACACGGCGCGACCTCACGGTCTTCCCGGGGGACCTGAGCGTGTCCGAGCCCACACCCGGGCAGCTGGTGCTGTCGTTCTTCTTGCCCGCCGGCAGCTACGCCACCGAGCTGGTGCGCGAGCTCACGCGAGCGCCGTTCTTCGCGCCGCGACAGCACGGCCAGCCCGCTCCGTTGGCAGACCCGCGGGCGCGCGCTATCGTTCCCGCCCCCATGAGCCGCTTCGACATGACCGCCGCCCACGACCTCCCGCCGCCGAAGCTCGAAGCCCTGATCGAGACCATGTTCCTCGCAGCGTCTTCCGACGGCGAGTTCAGCGAAGAAGAGCAGACCCACTTCAAGAAGAGCCTCGAGTCGTTGACCAGCTCGCGCCTTTCGAGCGACGAGCTGGACGCTCTCTTGGCCCGTGCCAAGACCGAGCTCGACGCCCAGGGCCGTGAAGCTCGCCTCAACGCGGTCAAGGCTCGCCTGCCCGAGCCGGGGGTGCGCAAGGTGGCGCTGGCGCTGGCCATCCAGGTCACGGCGGCGGACGGCATCATCCGCACCAGCGAACGCGAGCTGATCCTCGAGACCGCCGAAGCGCTGGAAGTGGATCGGGACGAGGCCGCCGATCTGGTGAAGAAGCTCGCGCCCGGGTGAGCTGAAGCGCGTTTGCGGGGCTCAGGTCGGCTTCGGCCCCCGCCGCTGCTCGGCGCGGGCCTGCGCCGCGAAGCGACGCTCGCCTTCGAGCGTGATGCGCCCCACTGGCACCGCCGGGGGCGCCGGGTCGGCGATCGGCCGGACGTGCTCCGGCTCGGAAGCGATCCGGCTCACGATCGCTGCCTTCGACACGAACACCGGGTGAAGCTCGGCGGGGTCGTAGCCGTTTCCGCGATCGAACAGGCCGCCGCAGATGGCGCGAAGGCTGCACGGCGTGCAGGCGTCCGAGTACACGTGCTCCCACGCCGTCTGCCGCACGGTCTGCTTCTCGTCCAGGAAGTGCACGATGCGCTCCTCGCTCTTGACGATCTTGCGGGTCTCGGTGCTGGCCCAGGCGAAGTCGGCCATGTAGCACAACGGAACCTTCTCGACGCGGAACGTGCGCCCGGTCTGCTGGAGGATCGAAAGCGCGCGGTGCAACGACAGCTCGAAGTCGGCCAGCCGGGGCGTGAACCGCGCTTTGTCGTGCTCGGCGCGACCCATGGAGGGGTCCAGGGCGTTCCAGACGAAGTGCCTCACGTACGGGTGGTGCTCGACGAACCAGCGGACGTTCTCGTCCAGGTGGTCGGCGTTGTCGCGGTTGATCACGCAGTTGACGGCAAGCTCGATTCCCGCGGCGTGCGCCGCGTCGAGGGCGCCGAAGGCCCGCGCGAGCGTGCCGGGCACTCCGCGCAGGCCGGCCTCCACCTCGGCACGCACGCTGTAGACCGAGACGTGCGCCAGCTCGACACCGGCGGCGGCCAGGTCTTTGGCGAACTCGACCTCGGCCAGGCGCGAGCCGTTGGTGATCATCCGCACGTGCAACCCCTGCTGGCGCGCATAACGGGCGATCTTCGGAAGGTCGGGGTGAAGCGTCGGTTCGCCCCCGGTCAAGATCACCCCGAAGTACCCGCGTCGAGCGAGGTCGTCGACCAGCACGCGCATGGTCTCGAAGGTGTGGACGTAGGGCGTACTCGGGTTGGAGCAGAACCCACAGAAGTGATTGCAGTGACGGACGACCTGGATGTAGCCGAGGTTCGCCATCCCGAGATCCTGAACAAGGGTAGTGCTGGATCGCCCGTGCGCCCAGCGACTCGCGCCATGCGTGCAGTGCCTGTGGGAAAAAGTTGGACGAAACCTTGGGCGAAACCCCGCGCTCATGGAAAAGATGCCGGCGTGATGCGCGCTCTCGGCCTGCTCGCCGTCGTTCTGTGTGGGGGGGGCTGCGCGCGCGAGACCTTCCCCGCCGCGGCCCCCCAGGCGGGCCACGCGCCGGGCTCGCTGCACGCCTTTGCCGCACCACCCCCAGGCGCCGTGCCGCTCTCGGCTCAGCCGCACTACGCCGCGCTGGCGGCGCCGCCCATGGCGGGCGTGGTCGCGCCCGCTGCGCTGCCCCCGCCCCCGATGTCCCGGCCCGACGTGCCCCAGCTGTCGAGCTCCGAGATCCCGAGCGGCGATGCCTGCCTGGCAGAGCTGGCGCGTACCTCGGTGACCCACCACCGTCTCGAAGCGAAGCGGGGCATCACCACGCCGGTGGAAGTCACGGGCAAGATCGGCGGCATCCACTTCGGCTCGCCGCTGGTCGCGGACTGCCGCTTCGTGCTCGCGCTCCATCGCGTGGCGCCCGTCATGGCGGATCTGGGCGTCAGTGCGGTGCGCTTCTCGGGCGCGTATTCGTACCGCATGAGTCGCGTCGGTCGCCTCAGTTTGCACGCCTACGGGCTGGCGCTCGATGTGCACGAGATCCGCTTCGGGACGGCCTGGCACTCGGTGGAGCGCGAGTTTTCGCGCGGCTTGGCCGATGGCTGCGCCCCGACCAGCCCACCGATGAACCAGCTGGCCTGCCGACTCAAGGCCACGCGCCTGTTCAAAGAGCTTCTGACGCCGGACTACGACTCGGACCACGCCAACCACCTGCACCTGGCGATTGCGCCGACCGACGCGCCCAAGTGGGAGGCGGTTCCGAAGAAGCGGCCCGCGGCGCCAGTGAAGCTGGAGCTGCCTCCCCCAGCGCCCGACGAGGGCGAGCCCACGGTCGAGCCCGAAGAGCCCCCGCCGCCACGGCTGGAGCCCAAGACCGCAAAGACCAAGCCGAAGGCCAAGCCGAAGGCGACCAAGCCCGCGAAGCACCGCCCCCGAGCGCACCGCCCGCGACCGCTGGCTTCCTAGGTCGACCGCAAGTCTTTCGCCGAGACCGGTGGAGCGCGCAGCTCGTGCGGTCGACCCGCGGGCATCTGCGGTGCTCCCCGCGGAAATCCAGCCAGTGGTACGGCTCGTGCACCTGGCTTTGCCCCATGAGCGGCATGCCTTCAGTGGGGACCGTGATGACGCCGCTGCCTCACTCCATCGACATCGGCGAAGACGTGGTCACCGCCCGGGTGTTCATGGACGAGCACGGCATCCACCACCTACCGGTGACCAGCAAGGGGAAGATCGCGGGCGTGGTGACCGTCCGCGACATCCAAGTGGCGGGGGCGCTCGCTCCAGATCGCGATTCCGCGCTGCTGGTCCGCGAAGTCTGCCACATGCCGGCCTACGTGGCAGAGGCGGCAGAACCGTTGGACGTCGTGCTGCTCGAGATGGCCGATCGCCAGCTGAGCTCGGTGGTCGTGGTCGATCACAACGGCCGCCTGGCGGGCATCCTGACCCTGACCGACGTGTGCCGCCTGTTCGCTCGCGCCCTCGACGGCCACTATCCGCAGAAGTCGCGACCCATGCGGACGGGCTAGCCAGCAGCCGACACCACGAAGTGCTCGGCCAGCAGCGTCGCGGTGAACGTGGCCCGCAGGTAGAAACCCTTGGGCATCGCGTCGAAGAACGCGCCGTCCCGGTCGGTGCCGCGGCGACGGGAGCGGGAGGTCGCGGCCTTCGGCCGCACCTGCAGGCAATTCCCCAGGTGGCCGGTGATGCGCTCGACGTCGCCCCGACCGATCAAGCCCGCCAGCTCTTCCCAGTCGAAGCGGAGGGCGCGCTCTTGCGCCGGGCTCGGGCTCCAGAGCAACGGCTCGCCGATGCGCCGCTGCGCTGGCGGCAGGCTGCGCTGACCCTCGACCACGACCCACAGCACGCGGCGAAGCTTGCGCCAGACCGGCGACGCTTCCCACTCCAGGTTGGCCACCTCGGTGAGGGGAATGGTGCACACGAAGGTCGACTCGACGGGTCGCCCGCGCGCGTCGACCGGCAGTGTCTTCAGCTCGACGCCAAGCAGAGAAAAATCGGGCAACGCTCGCGGACCAGCGTCGGCGCCCAGCGCCCGCTCGACCAGCCCCCCCACGAAACCCTTCGCCCGCCGCAGATCCGGGGGACACGGCAGCCCGAGCTCGCTGGCCAGCTCACCGACGCGCCGGCCCGAGAGCGCCCGCGCCCGCGCCACGAGCTCGGCTTCGCTCTGGGGGCGGAGAGGTTGCGCCACGGCGCCGTCGACGATATCCGGACCAAGACCGATGCGCTCGCCCCTTCCACCCCTGTGGCTCGCCGTCGCGCTGCTGGGGTGCGCCAGTCGCGAGCCAGAGCCCGCTCGCGGGAAGGAGCCTGCCGTCGAGCCCAGCGCCGCACCGCCAGCCGAGCCCGCCGCGGCAGCCCCGGGCGCGCCCAGCGCACCGGCCCCGCCTGCAGGTCCCGGCGAGGCCCGGGTGTGGGCCAAGACGCGCTTCGTCTGGGTCCACCCCGAACCGGGCAGCGAGGGCTGGATCGGCTTCCTCTGGTTCGGCGGCTCGGTGAAGCTGAAGGAGCCCGAGCCGAAGAGCGGCCCGGGGTGCTCGAAGTGGTATGCGATCGAGCCCCGGGGTTGGGTGTGCGTCGATGGCGTGCGCGCCACCTTGGACGAGCGCGATCCGGCGCTGGTCGCGCTCCGACCCTACGCACCCAACGTGTCGACCCCGTGGCCTCACAAGTATGGCGAATCGCGGGGCGTGAACCGCTACGCCGAGATCCCGAAGCGCACGGAGCAACGGCAGCGCGAGTGGGACCTGGAAGAGCACACCGATCGGGTCGCCGCGGCTAGACGCGGCGAGAAGGTGCACGAGTCACTGGTGGGCGTCGATCTGTCCCCCGCCACGAGCCCGGCGTTCTCGCTGGGCAAGTTGCCTTCCACCGTGCACGAGCCGCGCAAGCGCCTCTTGCCGCTGTCGACCGTGGCCTACAGCGCCGAAGCCGCGGGCGAAGATCGAACGTGGCTGCTCAGCGCAGACCTCTTGTGGGTTCCGAAAGATCGAGTCGTGCCCTACAAGCAGGTGACCTTCCAGGGGGTGCACCTGGGAAAAGACGCCAAGCTGCCCCTCGCCTTCTTCCGCAGCAAAGATCGACCGAAGTTCAAGGCCGAGGGCGGCAAGCTGGTGGAGCTGGGCGAACGCTTCGCTCGGCTGTCGTTCGTCGAGCTCACGGGTGAAAAGCGCGAGCAAGAGGGAGCCACCTATCTGGAGACCCGGCAGCCGGGGATCTGGCTGAAAAAGGCCGACGCGGTGCTGCCGGTGCCGCAAGAAAAGACGCCCTGGGGCGCCCCCGTGGGCGGCGAGGACACCCAGCAAGGGCCCGCCGGGCGGCGCACCTGGATCGAGTCCAGCGTGTGGGAGGGGTGGATGATCGCCTTCGAGGGCACGCGCCCGGTCTTCGCCACGCTGATCGCGCCCGGGCGCGGCGGCACGCCGGCCCGGGGCATCCCGGCGATCGACACGGCGGCCACGCCGGTGGGCGTCTTCCCCATCACCGGCAAGTTCGCCACCGCCACCATGGTCGCCCCCGGCGACTATGTGCACTCCGACGTGCCGTGGGCGCAGAACTTCAGCGGCCCCCACGCGCTGCATGGCGCGTATTGGCACGACGACTGGGGCGATCGCAAGAGCGGGGGGTGCGTGAACGTGTCGCCGATCGACGGCAAGTGGTTGTTCGAGTTCACCGAGCCGCCGATGCCCGAGGGGTGGCACGGCGTGCGCTGGCGACCCAACGTCGAGCCAGCCACCACCTTCATCGTTCATCCGTGAGCGGGGCTTCGATCTCGCTGGCCAGAGCAGCGAGGAACGAGCGCAAGAAGGCGATCCGTCGGCGCGCCTCGAGCCGCCCGCCTTCGGTGCACAGGGTCTGGGCCAGCCCCAGCAGCTTGGTGAACAGGTGGTCCACCGAATACTGCCGGTCGTCGAGGGGGCGGCCACTGGCCCACGGGTCGCTGGGATGAAAGAAGCGGGCCCCCATGCGCGCCCCCGCCGAGAGACAGCGCATCAGGCCGAGCGCGCCCAGGGCCTCGAGGCGGTCGGCGTCTTGCAGCGCGCGGCCCAAGGGCGTGCGCGGCGTCGCGCCGCGGCTGAAGCTGTGATCGCGGATGGCTTCGGCAACCAGCTCGATCTCCGCGCCGGAGAGCCCCCACCGGGGCAGCCACTCGCGGGCCACGGCGGCCGAGCGTTCGCTGGCCTGGGCGCGATCGGGCGAGTCTTTGGGCAGGTTCACGATGTCGTGCAGCACCGCCGCCGCCAGCGCCAGGCGCGGCGGCACCTGGCCGTCGCTCAAGCGCAACGTCCAGCGCGCCACCCGAAGGGCGTGCTGCAGGTCGTGACCGGGATCGTCGTCGAACCGCTCAGCCGCCTGGGCCAACAGCCCGGGCAACTCACGCTCGCACAGCCCCTCGATGTTCAAGGCTCGCCGGTCTCCGCCCGCGCGAACGGCCGCATGCGCCGACCGTCGAAGCGGAAGTATCGGGCACGACGGTGGCGCACACCGGTCTCGCGCTCGTCGAGCGGCATCAAAGGGACCCACGACCGCACGCGCTTCCGGAAGTTGCGTCGGTCGAGCGACTCGCCGAGCACCGCCCGGTGAAGCGCTTCGAGCTCACGCAAGGTGAACTTCTCGGGCAAGAGCTCGGCACCGAAGGGAAAGCGCTCGGCCCGGGCCCGAATGCGAGCCAGCGCACGCTCGAGCGCAACGCCGTGATCGAACGCCAGCTCCTTGGCTCGCTTCACTGGCACCCACTCTGCGCGGCGCGCGTCGTCTCCGGCCGCCGGAACGTGCTCGGCCATGCGCAAGAGCGCCAGGTGCACGACGCTCACCACCCAGCCCCGTGGGTCGCGCCCGGGCTGGCTGAGGGTGTAGAGCTGCTCGACCGAGATGTCGGTGAGGCCGGTCTCTTCCGTCAGCTCGCGCACCGCTGCCTGCTCGACGCTCTCGTGCGGCTCCACGAAGCCGCCGGGCAGCGCCCACTGGCCGGCAAACGGCTCGTTGCCACGCTCGATCAAGAGCACGAAGAGCTCTCGGCCGTCGAAAGCCAGCGCCACGACGTCCGCGGCGAGAGCCGGCCGCGGGTAGTCGCTCACGGCCCTTTCCCCGCCCTTGCCGCCAGCTGGGCCAGCTCGCGCTCGAAGCCGCCACTCAAGATCGGGAAGCGACACCAGGTCTTCGGGTCCAGGCTCTCGTCGTCCAGGTGAAAGCTCGGCGCGTAGCGCTCGCGCTTCCACTGGTTCCGGCTGAACAGCCGGAAGAACCGCAGGATCCAGGTCACCAGAAGCGGACCCTCGTAGGCGGGGAATTCGGCGCGCATCAGCTCCCAGACCTCGAGCGGCGAACGCTTGTCACGAATGGCCGCGCGCTCGATGGCGTCGAGCAGCACATAGGGCATCAAGTCGCCCTCGTCGGTCTGGTGCTGGGCCGCCGGTCGAAGCTCGGCAGTGGGTTGCTGCTGGTTCACCACCGACAGCGCGGGGATCGGGCCAAGGCCGTCGGGCCCCTCGGCCTCGAGCCAGCGCAGCCACTGCCGCAGGTAGGCTTTGTCGATGCCCGCGATGGGGCTGAGCCCGCCCGAGGTGTCGCCGTCCATGGTGGCGTAGCCCACCGCAGCTTCCGAGCGATTGCTGGTCGCCAGCAAGAGCGCGCCGGTAACGTTTGCCAAGAGCCACACGCTGGGCGAGCGCACCCTCGCCTGGATGTTCTGCAGCGCGATGTCATCGCGCTCCCAGGTCAGCGCGCGGCCGAGCGCCCCTTCGGCCAGGCGCTGATAGCCTTCGACCAGCGCGTCGACATCGAGCTCGACGTGTTTCGCGCCCAGCGCCTCGGCCACGGTCCGTGCGGCCGCGCGGGTGACGGGGCCGCTGTTGCGCGTGGCCTGATACGCCGTGGTGAGCAGGCGCCGCACCAAGCCGGGCACGTCGTGGCATTCCGCAACACCGGTCACGTGGCCCAGCTTCTGGCGAACGCCGTCGAGGCCCAGCTGCTCGGCCGCGAAACCCAGGGCCATCGCCACCAGGCAGGCCACCGCGCTGGAATCGGCGCCGCCCGAGAGCGAGACCACGAAGCCTTGCGAGCGGCTCTTGCGTAGATAGTCGAACAGCGCCAGAGACACCGCCCGCGCGAACTCTTCTTCCTTGAGCGCAGGCCCCGACTCCCAGGCGGGCTCGGTGAGTCGCGTGGCCTCGACGCGGGCCGCCGGAAAGTCGTGCGCCACGCCGACGCACTCGCCCGGCTCGGCGTCGACCTGCGGATGGAAGCTGGACAGCCAGCCGTGGCGGCTGCGAGTCAGATCGACGTCGACGGTGGCCGAGACCATCGAGGCATTCGCGAAGGAAAAGCGCGCGGACGATGCCAAGAGCCGGCCGCCCGAGGCGATCAGTGCGTCCCCGTCGTAGATGGCGCGCCCCGCCTCGTTGCCCACCAGGTTCGCGTACACGTAGGTCACGCCGAACGCGCGCGAGCCCTCGAGCACCAGCCGGCGGCGCACCTCTTTCTTGCCGAAGGCGAAGTGGCTGGCCGAAGGGTTCAGGATCACGTCCACGGCATCCAGCGACAGCTCGGCCCCCGGCCGCTGGGCAATCCAGGCGTCTTCGCAGATCTCGAAGCCGATCTTGATTCCACCACAGTCGAAGTGCACGTCGCCGATCGGAACGTCTGCCCCGCCCACCCGTGTGACGCCACGCTTGCCACGCGGCCAGGGCTTGAACCAGCGCGGCTCGTAGTGGATGCCGTCGCCAGCCAGCGCGCGCTTGGCCGCGAAGCCCAGCAGCTGGCCGTCGGCCGCCAGGGCGCAGGCGTTGAACACGGCCTTGTTGTGCAAGATCGGCAGGCCGAAGCTCGCCACCAGACCGTGGGTGTGGGGCACGAGCTCGCTCAGCACCTCGAGACTGGTGGCGAGCACCGACGGCGACAGGAACATGTCTTCGCAGCCGTAACCGGAGATGCAGAGCTCGGGCAGGCACAGGACTCCGACGCCCGACGCGCGCGCGGCCTCGAGCGCGGTCAGGATGTTCCGCGTGTTGCCTTCCCAGTCGAGCGGCGTCTGATTCAGGGTGGCGGCAGCGACTTTGACCAGGCGCATGGCAGGGCCCCATCGTCGCCCTTCCGCCGAGGCTGTCAAGCTGGCAGGCTTCGCCGCCCATGGGTCACCCCACGAACGAGCGCGCGTTGCTCGAGGCCGCCCAGCGCGGGGACCAGGCCGCGCTCACCGAGCTCATCAACCGCTACTCGCCCAACATCTATCGCTTCGGCATGAAGATGTGCCGCCACGAGCACGACGCCGAAGAGGTCGTGCAGGACACCTTGCTGGCCGCCGCCAAGAACCTGAGCGACTTCCGCGGGCAGAGCTCGCTCTCGACCTGGCTCTACACCATCGCCCGCTCGTTCTGCATCAAACGCCGGCGCAAGAACGTGGGCGAACCCAGCGCGCTGGAGCCCCTGCACGAGCTTCGCGCCGAGGGCGTGCCTCAGCTGATCGACGCGCGGGCGCCCGACGAGCAGGCGGCCGCGCGCGAGATCGAGAACGAGCTCGAACGTGCCATCGATGCGCTCGAGCCCATGTACCGCGAGGTGTTGATCCTGCGCGACGTCGAGGGGCTGACGGCGCCCGAGGTGGGCAAGGTGCTGGGCCTGAGCATCGAAGCGGTCAAGAGTCGGCTGCATCGGGCGCGCGCGCAGGTTCGCGACCAGCTGGCGCCCCTGTTCGCCCCCGAGGCCGAGGCACCGCCGCTCGCGGGATGCCCCGACGTGGTCGAGCTCTTGTCGCGCCACCTGGAAGACGACGTGAGCCCCGAGCTCTGCCACGAGATGGAGACGCACGTGGCAGCGTGCCCGCGCTGCTCGGCACGCTGCGACTCGCTCCGGCGGGCGCTGTCGCTCTGCCAGTCGTGCCCGGCGCCCGAGGTGCCCGACGAGATCAAGCAGCTGGTCGCACGCCAGATGCGGGCCGCGCTGGATGCCTCTGGCGAACGTTGACCCGCGCCGCGGGCGGCTGCAGGCTCGCGGGCGAAGATGAAAGCCCCCGTTCTGCTCGCGCTCTGCGTCGCCGGTCTGTTCGCCATTTCGTGCAAGTCGAAGCCCGCGGAGCCCGAGGCGCCCAAACCCAAGAGCAAGGACGAGTTCCTGAAGGTCCTCGACAAGCATCGCGACGAGTACGTGCGCTGTGAGAAGCTGCGCATCGAGTCCGCGGCCGCAAGCGCTCGGCCGGTGGAGACGGGCGACGGGGGCACTTCCGACGCGGGCAAGGCCGATGCAGGCCGCGCCGATGCGACCGTCTCCCCGCCCGCGGCCACCGCGCCGCCCCCTCCCACGGCGGCCATCGAGTATCAGAAGTGCACGATCGACTACTGGAAGAAGGTCAAGCAGGACATGGGCCCCTTCGACCAGACCAAGGCCGACGAGTGGTACGGAGAGTGGCGCAAGGGTGTGAAGGTGGAGTGAGCGCCGATGCCCCGCATCGAGATCGACGGGACGACCCTTCACTACCAGGACACGCTGCGCGGTCAGCGTGCCGTGCTCCTGCTCCACGCCTTTCCGCTCCATTCGGGGATGTGGGCCGACCAGCTCGCGGCGCTGGCAGACCACCGGGTGATTGCGCCGGACACTCGCGGTCTGGGCCAGAGCTCGCCCGCCGCTGCGCCCTGCAGCATGGCGCGCCTGGCGGAAGACGCGCGGGCGCTGCTCGCGGCGCTGGGCGTCGACCGCGCAGCGGTGGTGGGGCTGTCGATGGGCGGCTACGTGGCCTTCGAGCTGTACCGGCGCGCGCCCGGTCTGTTCCAGGGCCTGGTGCTGAGCGACACACGCCCGGGCGCCGACAGCGCCGAGGGCCGAGCGGGCCGCGAGCGCTTCGCCCAGACCGCGCTCGACCGGGGCCTGGGCTGGGTCGCGGACGAGATGCTCCCGAAGCTCCTGCGACCCGGCGCGCCGGCCGCCACGACCGCCCGGGTCCGCGCGTGGATTGCAGACGGAACGGTGGAGGGCGTGGCGGCGGCGCAGCGCGGCATGGCGGCGCGACCCGATTCCGGCCCCACTCTGCCGACCATCACCTGCCCCACGCTGGTGATGGTGGGCGCGGACGACGCGCTCACGCCGCCGGTCGAGGCCGAGGCCATGGCGCGCGCCATCGCGGGCTCGGAGCTGGTGTCGATCCCCGACGCGGGCCACCTGCCCTGCGTCGAGAACCCTGCGGCCTTCAATCGTGCGCTGCGCGGTTTTCTCGCTCGCCTCCCGGCCTGACGGGAACTCGCGACCGTGGTTCGGTGTCTGCCCGAGCTCGATGCGACACTCTTGGGCAGCCGTCGGGGCGCTGCTGGCGGCGGGCTGCGGCGCCGCACCGGCCGCGCGCCTGCCGCCGGTTCCGCCGGCCGCTCGTCCCACGACGCCATCGAACGGGCCACGCACAGCGGTGAGCGAAGCGCTGCGCGCCGCCATCCGCGCGGCGGTGAGCTCGCCCCCGAGCGCCCCCGCTGCGCCCGATCCGGCCGAGCTCGCCCCGCTCCCGGCGCTCACCCGCGAGCTGGCCCCGAGCCCGGCCTCGCCCAGGGGTGCGCGCCTGCCCGCCGACAGCGTGCGGTACACCGTTCGAAAGAGCGCGGGTCGCTTTCGCGAGTGCTACCGGCGCGCCCCGCACGCGGAAGGGCGAATCGTGGTCGAGCTGGCGATCGCTTCGGACGGCACCGTCTTCCTCGCCCGCGAGGCAGAGACCACGCTCCCCAGCCTGCGAGTCCGCCGCTGCGTGCTCGAACGCGCCTTCGAGCTCCAGTTCCCCCGCGGGGGCGGTCAAGTGCTGGTCCGATACCCTTTCCTCTTCACGCCGCACGGCGCGAGCAGCCCGGACGCGCTTCGCGAAGCCGACGCCGTGGCTCCGCCGCCACCTCCGGGGTTCGAGGCGGCGATGCTGGCCGGTGTGCCGGCCCCGCGGACCGAACCGGTGCCGCCGCTGCCGCCACTGCCGAAAGCTCGGTCCGCGCGCTGCGCCGTCGACGATCCGCTGTGCGACGACCTGTAGGTGGGTTTCAGTTATGCTCGGCGCGTGCGCTCCTGGCTTCTGCTTCCCTTCGTCACGCTCGCGGCCCTGGGTTGTTCGGATGGCGAAGAGGGTGACGGCCCCGGGCCGCAGACCGTCACGCTGATCGCCGGCGAGACCACCCTCGACATCGACACCGGACGGGGTTCGGTCGAGCTTCGGCGCGGCGACGTCGCCATCCTCACGCTCCCCGCTGACGC
>Ga0138256_10001380_pt1 | contig 26218 bp, 17 predicted proteins | sample KNB2016incub_MG_FD_105486 | JGI IMG/M metagenome (GOLD analysis project Ga0138256, IMG submission 105486) | Active sludge microbial communities from wastewater in Klosterneuburg, Austria - KNB2014incub_MG | ecosystem: Engineered > WWTP > Activated sludge > Unclassified | place: Austria...
AGGGGGCCATCAGCCATGAAATGATGCACGGCTGGCTGGACGAGGTCGGGGTGGTGCTGCGCGGTGGTGGCCTGGACGAGGCGCCACAGGCATATCGTCGGTTGCCGCACGTGCTGGCGGCGCAGCGCGGAACGATCGACGTCCTGCACACGCTGCGGCCACTGGTCGTGGTGATGGCGGCGGCGAAGGAGTACGATCCGTATCGCGACTGATGCACGCACCCGCGTTCGGTGCGTGCACGCGGGGCGGCGCAGGGCGGCGCATTGCGTCTGAAACGCGTGCGCCGCCTCGGCATCCCTGCCGCTACGGGCAGGTGGCGTGCTTCACATGCCCGAACTCGTAGGTAGTCGCCGGTCCCCGCTCCGCTCCGGGTGGGAGCGTGTCGGCCTTGACCCCCGCTTGTTGGCTCGTGGTGTTGTAGTCGCCGACTGTGTATCCGATCACGACCGTATGCGGTCCGGTGTTCGTCCACCGACTCACGTTCATGCCATCGCCGGCAAAACCCTTGTTGCTGCTGCGCGCGACCGAATAGGTATTGGTCGTGCTGCTGCTGCTCGCAAAGATACTCGATCCGTTCCAGCTTCTCAGGCTGAAGGTGCAGGGCCGCATGTCGAGATACGTCACCTCCACCGGATACCCCGGCGACACACCGGCCGCGTTCTTGAGGTAGAGATAGAGTGTCTGCTTGCCGTCGTTGGTCAGGGATACCGTCATGGCCGCGATGCGCCCCCATCCCACGATGTTCGCACTACTCCATCCGAAGCTCGACGCTGAGGGAGGCGAGGTGGAGCTAGTGAACCGCCAGTGCGTGGGGACTCCAGCCACATCGAGAAAGTGCGGCGAGCCAGCCGTGGTGTAGAACGTGACGATGGGCGAGGTGACGGTGGCGCTGGGAAGCACCTTGAGCATTCCATCCAGGAGTGGCGCCGAGGTTTCCTCCTGCGGCATCGCCTTGCTGGGGATGGGGGCGGGCTCGCTGCCGACCGGCGTTTCACACGTGGGGCCGGGCTGCGAGGTGCGCGCCATCGGCACGACCAGGCTCAGCCCCGAGGACTTGAGCACGTAGTTGACGCGCGCTCCCTGCAGATTGCCAAAGCCCTTCTTCCCAGTGCTCGCGACCGTGACGTAGACCTGCGCGCCCATCGGAACGCCAAGGTGCGTCGCCTTGAAGTCGAGACCAGTCCACTTCACGCCGTACGCCTTGGGATCGGAGGCGTTGCCGACGCACGTCATGACATTGCCCAAGCGGTACATGGCACCATGCAGTTCCGCCTGCGGTTCAACGACCAGCGTCCCCGCCTGGGTGCCCGTGGCACCCTTCGGGACCGGCGCCTGCTGTGCGGCGAGCCTCGCCGCACTCATCACGACGCTCGTGAGGCACGCCAGGCCGGCGAAAGCGTCGCGTATACGAGGCCATGCCTGGCGAGCCTGGGGGCGGAGCGCGCATCGCGAGCTCCGGGGGCTGAAGAGGGTACCGTCGGCGAGAGGCAGGGTGCTCGGCATGGTCGTGGAGTAGGGGCGTGGCCAGTACGGAACACGATCCGGCCTCCCTCTACATCGGATTCACGACCGCAGCAGGATCATCCCGCCATGCGCAGGCTGATTCGCACCACCTCGCGCGGTCAGCCGAGCCTGCTCCTCGCAAGTCCCGGTTGGTCGCTCAGGCAGGCCCTCGCAACCGCTCGGCCAGCTCGCTGGTCTCCTTCGCCGGCCGCGCACCTAGTTCGCGCCTGAGCAGCGCGCTTAGCTCACCGTAGTGCGCCAGCGCGCGCGCCGGTTCGCCGCGCGCGGCCAGCGTTTCCATGTACAGGCGATGCGCCCCCTCGCGCAGCGGCTCGCGACGCAGCAACGACTCCAGCACCGACGACGCGTCGCGAGGGCGACCGGCACCAAACGCGAGCTGCGCCAACGCCTGCATGCCGTCGGCCCACGCGGACTGCACCCGATCGTCGTGCGCGAGGATCCAGTCACCCTTCACCGCCCCCCTGGCGATGGGTCCGCGATGCAGATCGAGCGCGAGCGCGGCGTTGGCGAGTTCCTCCGATGTAGGAGCGGCGCGTGCCCGGGCGAATGCACACAGCCGTGCACTGGCCTCCAGCACGGCGTCGAAGTCGACGGCGAGGGTTCGCCCCGGCTCGGGCGAGCGCTCGACGCGATAGACGTTGCGGTCGAAGGTGATCCACGGCGTACTGCCGAGCGCGCGACGCAAGTGGTGCAGCGTGACGTGGAAGACGTTTCGCACCTGCGCCGCCGATGCATCGGGCCACAGGGCGACCCCCACCTCGTCCTTGGTGGCGCCGCGATGGAGCAGGAGGAAGAGCAAGAGCTCGAGCACCTTCCCCGCTGGCAGCGATTCCGCAGCGGTGGGAATGCCCCCGTCGCTGATCGACACGCGGCCCAGTATCGCGATCTCCAACTGTCGTATCGATGCGTCGGACGCCTGACGCGCCTGCGGTGGCGCCTCGCCTTCCCGTTCGCGTGCGAGCGACGCGATGACGGGGTCGTCATCCATGAGCGAGAAGACGTCGCTGAGCGTGAGCCCCTGGCCCGACGCGAAGGCTGCGGCGAACGACTCGGCACCGAGCCGACTGCGCAACGCCTCCATCGTGGATGCGTGACGCTGTACATCCGAGCCGATGATTCCGGCGCCGCAGCGGCGGCGCAGACCCTCCGCACCACCCATGAGTCGTGCAGCGACGTGCAAGCGCGATTCGGCATCGGACGCGTCGGTGGCAAGATGCGCGAGCAGCACCACGGCTATGGAATCGAGCGACCGGGAGATGAACCATGCGTCGGGCTCGGGGCGCAGGACCACAACGCTCTCACGGGCGTGGGCGCCGGCGGCGACGACGTTGCCACGCGCCAGTGCGTTGATCGCCATCCCCTCCAGTGCGAGCGAGAGGAACCAGTGCTCGCCCATGGCGCGGAGTGGTGCGACCGACTGCTCGAAGTCGCGCTCCGCAGCGGCATGGTCCCCGAGCATGAAGTGCGCGAGCGCGCGCCGCATCATCATCACCGCCAGAAGCCACGGGTCGCCCGACCCCTCGGCCGTGGCGATGCAGCGATCCATGAAGGCGCGCGCGCGCAGGGGCTCCCCGCGCATGGCATGGGCGAGGCCGGTGAGCTGGTAACAGAGCGTGCGCCCGCGCGCCGACGAGCGCCGCTGCGCGTGGGTGAGTGCCGGCACCTGATCGATGCTGTCCCACAGCCCTTGCTCGCGCGCCGAGATGGCGAGCATCTCGTCGGCGTCGCCGGCAAAGTAGGACAGGCCGAGCATGGGGTACATCATCCGTCCCAGCGCGACGCGGTCGTCTAGCGGGCGGCCGGCATCGGGAATCCCTTGTGCGTCGGCAACGGCGAGCGCGTCGCGCAGGAGCGCGCGGGCCTCGTCCCACGGATGGAGGGAGATCCAGTACCAGCCTAACGCGCCGGCGATGCGGACGGCGATGATGGCGTCACCCCCGGGCGTTGTGGCCCAGTGGAGCGCCGAGCGGATTTCCTCCACCGACCGGCGCAGGCGTGCCACCACACGCCCGCGTGCGGGACTGAACGTCATGGGCTCGGCACGCTCGGCGACCTCGGCGACCCACTCCGCATGCCGATGCTGCACGGCGCGCTGGTGCGGCGTGCCGCGAAGGAGCGCGCTGCCGTACTGCCGCACGGTCTCCAGCAGCCGGTAGTTGGCCTCGCCTCCCTCTTCCCGCACCTCCATGAGCGAGAGCTCCACCAGGCGTCCGAGCGCGCCAACAACGTTCACGAGCGGCTCGCCCGGGCCGGGAGAAGGCGCGCAGACAGCCTGTGCGTCATCGAGGGTGAAGGCGCCGCGGAAGACGGACAGGCGGCGGAGCAGCGCGCGCTCCTCCGCGCCCAGGAGTTCGTAGCTCCAGTCGAGCACGGCGCGCAGCGTGCGGTGGCGCGGGAGGGCGGTACGTCGCCCTCGAACCAGCAGTGACAGGGCATCGTCCAGTCGGGCCACGAGGCCGTCGACGCCGAGCGCGGGGACGGCGGCCGCGGCCAGCTCGAGGGCAAGCGGCAACCCATCCAGTCGTGCGCAGATGCGGCCGACTGCCGCTGCATTCGCGTCGGTCAGGGCGAACGCGGGGGTGGCGGCCTGCGCCCGCTCGGCAAAGAGCCGAATGGCGTCGTAACCCACGGCGCGCGAGGCGCTCAACGGCATGTCGTCGGCGTCAGGCTGCCAGCGCGCCAGTCCCGGCATCTGCCACACCACCTCCCCGTCGATGGCCAGTGGTTCGCGGCTGGTTGCGACGATGGTCAGGTGCGGCGCGCCGCGAAGCAGCGCGTCGGCCAGGAGGGCAGCCTCGTGGATCACGTGCTCGCAGTTGTCGAGCACGAGCAAGAGCTGCTGGTTGCGGAGGGCGCCGACGATGACGTCTACGGACGGCGTGCCCGACGACGGCGTGATGTCGAGCAGCGCGGCGAGCGTCCCCGGCACGTCGGCTCCCAGGCTTACCGGTGCCAGTTCCACCCAGAGTACGCCATTGGGAAATGCGGGAGGAGCGGTGGCCGCGTCGCGCACGATGGAGGCCGCGACCTCGCGCACCAGTCGTGTCTTTCCCGCACCTCCTGCCCCGATGACCGAGACAAGTCGCGACCAGGCGAGGATCTCGCGCAACTCGGCCACCTCGGCGCTGCGGCCCACAAAGGAGGAAAGCGCCGTCGGGACGTTGTGCCGGATGCGTTCGACCGGAGTGAAGGGCTGGGTGGTCGCGCGATCGGAGGGTCGGCTTCGGTGCACGGGCGCGGGACGAGTGGAGAGCCGGATTAAGCACTCCGGCGAAAGGCGAAGCAAGGGTTTAAGCGCCTGCCGGTATCCTCTCGCGCGCCCCCCAGCTGGGGGAGGCAGGCGCGGTGACGCGTACGCGACTGCTGCCGATGTCACCCTCTTCCTCTCGACCCATATGACATACTTCCTCTTCTTCCGACTGCATCCGTTGGGGCGGCGCCTCGCGTTCTGGGCGGCACTGGCGACACTGGTCACGACCCTGCTTGCCGGGTGCGGTCGCGACGACGCTCGCCCGACTGCGCCCGGGCGCATCCCGGTTGCCTCGGTGCGTCTGGACCCCATCGATGAAGCCCTGGTGGTGGGGACCGAGCGCCTGCTTCGAGCCACGCCGCTCTCGGCGACCGGCGCTGCGCTTGACGACCGAACGGTCCGCTTCGAGAGCGACAACGACGGGGTGGCGACGGTAAGCGCCGCCGGGGTGCTCACCGCCCGAGGCGAGGGGCGCGCCAGCATTGTCGCGATCAGCGAAGGGAAGTCATCCCGCATCGAGGTGCGCATCGTGTCCCCGAACCCGGTCCCTGTCCTCGCCGTCGTCTCCCCCGCCACGATCACCGCCGGGAGCGCCGGGCCGGTCGCGGTCAACGTGCACGGCACGGGTTTTACCGACGCCACTGCCCTGCGGGTGGACGGTGCGGCGCAGGCAACGCAGCGGGTGGATGCCACCACGCTCCGCATGCAGCTGACGACATCGGCGATGGAAACGGCGTCGGTCTTGAGGGTCACGGCCTTCACGCCGGCGCCGGGTGGCGGGGAGTCGAACACCGTCACGCTGACCATCGCCGACGTTCCCGCTCCGGCCATCACCACACTCGATCCCAGGCAGATCACGGCTGGGTGGGGCGGAGCGTTCACCCTCACGATCATCGGGAACGACTTCTCGCCGCGGTCCACGGTGGAGTGGGATGGCGCGCCGCGTGCGGCGCACTATGTGTCGGCCACGTCGTTGCGCGTCACGATCGATCCGCAGGATGTGCGAGTGGCGCGCATCGTGCCGGTGACCGTCGCGACGCCCGCCCCCGGCGGCGGGCGCGCCACCATGAACTTCGCCGTGAACGCGATCCCGGTGGCGAGCGTGACCGTCGAGTCGCCGTGGGGGCAGGCCTGGACTTGGCGCAACCACGGATTGCCGCTCGCGGCGGTTGCGCAGGATCAGCTCGGGCGTGAGCTGAGCGATCGTCGTGCCGCGTGGCACGTGCTCCAACCCTCCGTTGCCACGGTGGTGCCGCTGAGCGAGCGCGAAGCCCGCGTGTACGGCACCACAGCGGGCGAGACGGACGTGGAAGCAGTAGTCGATGGCGTGAGCGGATACCGGACCGTGCGGGTGCACGATGTGCCCGGCCACGAACTGGTGTACGAGGCGGGAGAGGGAGACGACCGCCACTTGATGCTGTGGGACCTCATTACGGGCAACGCGCCGCGCCGGTGGCTCACGCCGATGGTGGCCTTCTCACCGTCGCCATCGCCCGATGGGCGCGAGGTGGCCTTCGCCGGCATGGACAAGGCGGCGGGGATCGATGGAAACGTGGACCTCTTCATCGTGGCTCGTGACGGCAGCACACGGCCTGTCGCTCCATCGCCCGCCTTCGATGGCGATCCGGCCTGGTCGCCCGACGGGCGCTCGCTCGCCTTCACGAGCGCTCGCGCGACGGGCGCGCTCGACGTGTTCCGGGTGGACCTGGCCAGCGGCACGGTGACGCGCCTGACCAACGCCGCCGTCACGGGAGGAAGCACGGGCTCCGGCTACGCCGCACGATGGCCCGCCTGGTCGCCCGACGGGTCGCGGATCGCGTACACCGTGCAGGGGACGACCGGGGCAGAGCTGTGGGTGATGTCCGCGGACGGTAGTCAGAAGCGGCAGCTGACAAACGCCGAGGAGGCGCACGCCCTGGAACCGACGTGGGCGCCGGACGGATCGGTGATCGCCTTCTCCCGAGTGTTCCGTCAGTCGCCACAATCGCTGCTCATGACGGTGAATCCCGATGGGAGCAACCTGACCACGATCGGCGGGCGACTCGTGAGCGTGGCGGCCACGCCGGCGTACTCGCCGGATGGGCGCTGGTTGACGACGTCACAGACCCGCGGGAGCGGTACGGGGGCGGTGTACGCCTTTTCCATCGCGGCCAACGCCGGGCCGCGCATCGTGATGCCCGAGCAGCTGGGCGGCGGACGCCACGCGCGCTGGATGAGGAAGCCCTGAGCGCCAAGCTGGCACTGGAGGGGGTGCGGCCTGCAGCCGCCCCCCTCCACCGCACCATTTCCACCACCCCGTACTCGGCGCTCGCGGGATAGGCTTCGGACGTGTGAACCGCTACGCGACCAACGGGTCGCGCGGAGCGCGGTTCGCCGCAGGTGACTGGCCTGCGCACGACGGGCGCTCCCGCCACGGACGCCCGTTACGGCTTCGGCAATTGCCCCTCGAACGGCTCCATGTGGATCAAGACTCCGGTCACCCGCTCCAGGGAACTGCGAATGGCGCTCTTCACCTTGCCGCTCACCACGTGGGCGTCGTAGAGGGAGAGGCTCGGGTCGGACTGCACGTGCAGATCGACGAAGAGTCCGGTGCCCGATCGCCGCACCTTGAGCTTCTCGATGGCCATCACGTCGGGAACGGTGAGGGCCGCAAGTCGCACGCGCTCGAGCAGGGCCGGGTCCGGGGCGCGATCCATCAGGTCGAATACCGCCGAACGCAGCAGGCGGATGGCATTGGCGGCGATCACAATGGCGGCGACCAGGGCAGCCCAGTCGTCCGCTGCCTCGTAGCCCTCTCCTTTCCACAGCGCCACGCTTATTCCACAGAACGCTGCTACTGAAGTGATGGCGTCGCTTCTATGGTGCCATGCGTCTGCGTGAACCGCTGGGCTTCCGACTTCGCTCGCCACGCGAAGCACCCGCCTGAACAGCGTCTCCTTCACCACGACAACCGCGATCAGGACGACGAGCGTGAACGGCGCCGGAGAGTGGTGCGGGGTGTGAATCTCGCGGATCGCCTCGATGGTGATCCCCGTCGAGGCGGCGAGCAGCATGAGTGAGACGATGGCGCTGGCCAGCGCTTCGGCCTTGCCATAGCCGAAATGAAAGTCGTCGTCGGCTTCGCGCGCGGCGATTCGCAGCCCGCCCCAGACGATTGTCGAGGACAGGATGTCGGACGCGGACTCGACCGCGTCGGCGATCAACGCGTAGGAGTTGCCAAGAACGCCGGCAACGAACTTGATCGTCGCCAGCGCAGTGTTGACCAGCAACCCGAGCTGCACAGACTGGATGCCCCGGTTGGACGTGACGGTCACTGGTACAACATGCTGAGAGGCGGCACGTCGGGGAATCGCTGGTGAGAGTGCTCGTCTGAAACGGCGGCGCGAATGTGTAGTTGCACGCCGCCTCGGACGTGTAACCCGGAATATGCCCGACTCGTTGGCGTCAAACTTGAGCGCGTGGACGATCGCGGCAACCGGCGGGGGCGGCCTGCAGCAAGCTCGCGCCCTGCCCACTTCACCCCCACTCCTCCAGCATCCAGTCCGCCGCCGATCGCCACCGCACACCCGGCGGCAGTTCACGTGTGGGCGGCGAGCCGTCCAGCGTCAACAGCGTCGCCTCCGCGCCTGGCTGTTCGGCCGCTGCCGACGCGAGTGCCCGCACCTCCCGGTCCCACGTCTCGCTTGCCGACGTATCGAGGCTCACCTGCAACAGACTCGGCGAGCCGCCCGGCCGCTGGGCGAAAAAGTCCACCTCCCACCCCTCACCGGTACGGTACCAATCCACCCTCCACCCCCTGCGCTCCAGCTCCAGCAGGACCGCCGTTTCCAGCGTGCGGCCGCGATGCTCGCGCCCCGTGCGCTCGTAAAGCGCAACGAGACCGGGATCGACCGGATACACCTTGCGCGGGTTGACCATGCGCTGCCGCTCCGAGGTGCTGTGCAGGCTGATGGTCCGCACAATGAACGCGTCCTCGAGGTGCTCGAGGTAAGCGTGGAGGGTATCCTTGCTCACGCTGACCCCCTGCGAGCGCAAGCTGTCATAGAGCTTCTTGACACTGAAGCTCCCGGCCGGCGTCGCGAGAAGCTGCCGTTGCAGCCAGCGGAGTGAGGTGGGATTCGATACGGCGTGCCGCTCGATCACGTCGCGCAGCACCATCACGTCCACGTACGACGTGAGCAGGGCGAGCCGATCGCGCCGCTCCAGCCCGTGGGCCTCGGGAAAGCCCCCGCACTCGAGATACCCCCGCAGCCGAACCTCCAGCTCTCCTCTCTCCATGGGCCGAAGCTGCTCCCACGGCGACGCCGGCTCCGCCCCCACGTGACGCAAGGACTCGCGAAAGGAGAACGGATGGATCAGCACCTCCATCCCTCGCCCACGAAGTGACGTGGCCACCTCTCGGCTCAGCAACTTGGCGGAGGACCCGGACACGAAAATTTCCGAGTCGTCCTCGTCAAGCAGACGTCGCACGAGCGTGGGCCAGCCCGCGACCACCTGGACTTCGTCCAGATACAGTGAGCGCGGAATCCGTTCCGTCCGTACCGCCAGCCGGCGTTGGTGTTCGCTGATGAGCCAGCCGAGATCGGCCGCCGTCATCCCGATGAGTCGCTCGTCCTCAAGCCCGATGAGCAGCTGTCCTTCACGAGGCCGGCCAGCAGCGATGCGCTCAGCCATGCGACGGCGCATGAAGCTGGTCTTCCCGCCGCGTCGGACCCCGATCACGGCAATCGCCTTACCCGGCACGAGGGGTATACGTGCGTCACGAGCCGTGAGATCACGCACTGAAGCCGACATGGCTTCGTCCAGCTTCGCCGCGAGCAGGTCGGATGATATTATCCTTGACATAAGGACAATATCGCCAATATTTGTCCTTTTCACAAGGACAAACATCTCCTTCGAGAGACGTTTGGAGGTCGATTCCTAGTCCTGGCCCGAACGCGGGCGCAGCTTCCCCCCTACCCCCCCACCACCCGCTTCAGCAACGTCCCCGCCGGGATCGTCTCGCTGGTCGTCCGCGCATTGATCAGCGCCAGTTGCTCGAGCGGAATCGTCGACGGGTACTGCGAATTGAACGCGGTGAGCGTCATCGCCCGTGGCAGCGTCACCAAGGCCACACGGGCGGGCTTGACCGCAAGCTTCGCCGGATCGGTCAGTCGAGCGAATGACCCGATCGTGCCGCGGAAGGCGCCATCGTAGTTCCGCATCAGCTGCGCCGGCGTGATCGCCAGCAGTCGATACGTGGTCCCGTCGAGCTGAATGAAGGCGGCGTAGCCCGCCAGGCTCGTGCCGTCCTGCAGCGCAGCGCTGAAGGTCCCGACGGCGGCGGTCAGCCCATTGATCGGCGCGCTGCTCGTCCCCGATACGGTAATCCCCTGTTGCCCCAGGAACTGCGACAGCGCCTGCTGGGGCGACCCGGTGCCGGCCAGCTCGAGCGTGATCTGCGCGTCGCCCTGTGCGCTCGCCCCGATCACGGCCGACGCCGAGTTCTGCGTCTTCCATCCGGACGGAAAGCTGAAGCGGAACTTGAGCGTCGGATGCAGGAAGTTCACCCCTTCGAAGTACCCCTGTCGCGGATCATCGCCGAAGACCATGCCGTCGAGGCGACGCAGGAACGACTCGCGCTCGACCTTGCGAGCATTCGCGACGGTCGGCCCAGCCTGGGCGATGCGCTCGCCGGTCTTCTCGACCCGATTGCCCGGATCGGGGTGGGTCGACAGCCATTCCGGGGTGCCGCGCGTCCCACTCCCGCTCATCCGATCGAGCGTCTTGAACATCTCGGCCATCTCGCGCGGGTCGTAGCCGATCTTGGTCATGTAGCGAAAGCCGAGCGCGTCGGCCTCGATCTCATCGTCGCGCCCGTACTTGAGGAAGAGGACCCCGAGCCCCTGGCTGGCGATGCCGCCGAGCTGCTGCAGATCCGGGCGCACGATCATGCCGACCGTCAGGAGGCCACCCAGCAGCTGCTGCTTGGAGATCTGGTTCACCGAATGCTTGGCCGTGACGTGCCCGACTTCATGCCCAAGCACCGAGACCAGCTGGGCCTCGGAGTTCATGTGGGCGAGGATGCCGCGCGAGACGAAGATCGGCCCGCCGGGCAGGGCGAAGGCGTTGACGATGGGGTCGTCGACGACCGAAAAGGTCCAGGGGAGATCGGGTCGCTCGCCCACACGGGCGACCTGCTGTCCGAGCGCGGCCACGTAGCGCTGGATCCCGCTGTCGGCGTAGATCCCCATCTGCGCCGCGGCCGCTTGCGCCCCCTCTTGCCCCATCTGGATTTCCTGCCCCTCGCCGACAAGCGACAGTTCCCGACGACCGGTGGCGGGATTCACGGCACACTGGGCGAGCGGGACCGCGAGGAGCAGGAGGGCGATCGATCGGCGCGTGGCGCCCGAACGGAGGCGACGAGGGCGGTGGAGCATGGAGGTCGAGTCGATGCGAGGGCTGCAAATGCAGCGGCGGTCGCGGGTCGGCCGCCGAGCCGGTACCGTAAGCATACCACACGGAGCCCCATGGTCGTATCGCTCGTTGGAGCGTGCCGTGGATCGCCCGGCCGGGGGAGGGAGGGAGGAACCGCCCTTCCCCTTTTCCGACGGGAAACCTACGTTGGCCTCCCGATTTCACCTATGCCCACGAGCCTCTCAGCATGCGAGTCTATTCCCCCGCGACCGCGGCCGGCACAGTGGTGCTGGCAGTGGCCACCTGCCTGATGCCCACCTCAGTCGACGCGCAGGGCGCCGGCGGCGGCGGATGGAAGTCGCTGTTCGATGGCACGTCGCTCGACGCGTGGCGCGTGTATCAGGGCGTCGCGCTGCCCGACGGGTGGCGGATCGCAGACGGCGCGCTGACCAAGACTGCGGCCACGGGTGATATCGTTTCCAAGGAGCAGTTCGCCAACTTCGAGCTGGAGCTCGAATGGAAGCTCGCGACGAAGGGCAATGCGGGGATCTTCTACCGCGGGTCCGAGCGGGAGAAGAAGATCTACCTCACCGCCCCTGAGTATCAGCTGCTCGACGACGCTAACGCGCCTGACGGGGCGAGCCGCCTGACGTCGGCCGGGGCGGCCTACGCCATCTATCCCGCCCCGGCCGGTGTGGTGAAGGCGGCTGGTGAGTGGAACCGGACGCGCATCGTCGCGAACGGGGCCCATGTGGAGCACTGGCTCAATGGCACCAAGCTGCTCGAGTACACGCTCTGGTCGCCGGATTGGGAAGCGAAGGTGAAGGCCAGCAAGTTCGGCAGCGTGCCGACCTACGGGCGGGAGAAGTCGGGGCACATCGGCATCCAGGGCGACCACGAGGGGGCGCTCTCCATTCGCAACATGCGCATCAAGGTGCTCCCGTGAGTTCACGGACCTCGCTCTCGATCATGATGTTCCTCCAGTACTTCATCTGGGGGGCCTGGTTCGTCACCATGGGGACGTACCTGGGACAGGGGCTCAACTTCGAGGACTCCCAGATCGGGCTGGCGTATGGTGCCACCGCGATCGCGGCGCTCGTCTCGCCGTTCTTCGTCGGGATGGTCGCCGACCGCTTCTTTGCCTCGGAGCGCCTGCTGGCCGTGTTGCACCTGGTGGGAGCGGCGCTCATGTGGCTGCTCTCCACACAGTCGACCTTCGGCACGTTCTATCCGCTGCTCATCGCCTACGCGTTGTGCTACATGCCGACGCTGTCGCTGACCAACGCGATCTCGTTCCACCATGTGAAGGACCCGGCGCGTGACTTCCCGCTCATCCGCGTGCTCGGGACGATCGGCTGGATCGTGGCCGGCATCGTGATCGGCAAGGTGCTCAAGGCCGACGCCTTGGCGACCCCGATGCGCGTGGCCGCCGCCGCATCGGTCGTGCTCGGGCTCTTCTCGCTGATGCTTCCGCACACCCCGCCGCGGGCCGCGGGGTCGCCGTTCAGCGTGCGCGACGCCTTTGGCCTCGACGCGTTGCAGCTCCTCAAGGACCGCGACTTCCTGATCTTCACGTTAGGCTCGTTCCTGCTCTGCATCCCGCTGCAGTTCTATTACACCTTCGCCAACCCGTTCCTCAACGAGATCGGGGCACCGGAGCCGGCCTTCATCCAGACGTTCGGGCAGATGTCGGAGATCATCTTCATGCTCCTGCTCCCCTTCGCCCTCAAGCGCCTGGGCATCAAGGTGATCATGCTGGTGGGGATGCTCGCCTGGGCGCTGCGCTACCTGGCCTTCAGTCAGGGCGACGCCGGCAGCGGGATGTGGCTGATCTACGCCGGGATCATCCTGCACGGCATCTGCTACGACTTCTTCTTCGTGAGCGGCCAGATCTACACGGACGAGAAAGCCGGCCCGAAGATCCGGGCGGCGGCCCAAGGCTTTATCAACTTCGTCACCAACGGCGTCGGCTACTTCATTGGCGCGTTCGTCTCGGGGACAGTGGTGAGCCGCTACTCCTCCCCCAACCCCTCATGCGCCGAAGGCGCAACCGACTGCCTGCGCGTCGTCCACGACTGGCCCACCATCTGGCTGATCCCCGCCGCCGGCGCCGCCGTAGTGTTCGTCATCTTCCTGATCCTCTTCCGCCCCCGCCTGAAGCCCCCCGCAACCCTCACCGCGCACTGAAGCGCCGCCGCCCCGCGGCGGCGCACTCCCGTCTCCCGTCTCCCGTCCCCCGTCCCCCGTCCCTCGTCTCATGTCCATTTCTCGCCGCGAGTCTATCCGACGCGCCGCTGCCGGACTGGCCGCCTTCACCATCGTCCCCCGCCACGTCCTCGGCCGCGGCTACCGCGCCCCGTCCGACACCCTGAACGTCGCCTGCATCGGCGTCGGCGGCATGGGCTTCAACGACGTGAAGGGAATCGCGGGCGAAAACATCTACGCCCTCTGCGACATCGACGTGCGCAACGCCGACCGCGCCTTCAAGGCGTGGCCGCAGGCCAAGCGCTACACGGACTATCGCGAGATGCTGGCCAAGGAAGCCGCGAGCATCGACCTGGTCACGATCTCGACCCCCGATCACTCGCACGCTGCGGCGACGATGCTGGCCCTCCGGGCCGGCAAGCACGTCTACACGCAGAAGCCGCTGGCCCGCACGGTCGGCGAGGTGCGCGCCATCATGGCCGAGGCGGCGCGTCGCCCGAAGCAGGCCACCCAGATGGGCAACCAGGGGCATGCCGGTGAAGGGATCCGCCAGATCCGCGAGATCGTCGAGTCAGGACACATCGGCACGGTGCAGCGTGTGGAGTTCTGGACCATTCGCCCCATCTGGCCGCAGGGCATCTCGCGCCCCACCGACATGCACCACGTCCCGCAGGGCTTCGACTGGGATCTCTGGTTGGGGCCCGCGGCTGAGCGACCCTTTCACCCCGGGTACGCACACTTCAACTGGCGCGGATGGTGGGACTTCGGCACGGGGGCCATGGGCGACATGGCCTGTCACCTCATGGACGCCGCCTACTGGACGCTCGGGCTCAAGTATCCGAGCAAGGTCATCCCCGAATCGACCGCGCTCTTCCCCGAGACGGCGCCGAAGATGTCGCGCATCACCTTCGAGTTCCCCGCGCGCAACGGACGCCCCGCGGTCACCCTGACCTGGCGCGACGGCAGCCAGTATCCGCCCCGCCCCGAGGAGTTCGGCCTGGAGCGCAACTGGGTCCCGGATCCCGAGGGTGGTCAGCTCTGGGTCGGCGACCGTGGAACGTTGATCGCCGGCACATACGGCCAGGAGCCGCAGCTCTGCGATCCGGTCAAGCAAGCCGCGCTGGCCAAGGCGATGCCTGCGGTGAAGTACCCGCGCACCGAAGGGGTCTTCACGGAGTGGACGGCCGCAGTCCGCGCCGGCACGCAGCCCGGGTCGAGCTTCGCCGGCTACGCCGGGCCGCTCACGGAAATGATCGTGCTCGGCAACCTCGCCGTGCGGTCGGGTCGCACGATCGAACTCGATCCCGAGAGCGGCGTGCTGAAGTCCGCGGGCATTCCCGAGGAGTGGATCCTGCCGAAATACCGGAGCGGCTGGACGCTGTAGCACACGTCCCGGCGCGGGCACGACGCACTTAGTCCCGCTCCGGGTAGGCGAACGTCGCCAGCCAGACGCGCCACTGCCGGTCGATGTCGTCGGGGTCGGCGGTGAACGACGTCGCCCTGCCTAACGCCGCTTGCACATCGCCGCCCCGGAGGGCGGCCGCGACGAGGGTGCGCATGAACGCAGGCCCCTCGCGGGTGGCCATGAACTGCACCAGCGAGTATGTCGACGCCGCGTAGCGCGCCCGTCCATCCAGCTCCGGCAACCGGCCACGACGCTGCTCGCGGCGCGCGCCCAGCTCCGGGTCGTCGGAAATGACGGCGTCCTCGGCCGACGTCGAACCGGCCGACCCGATGCGCGCAAACGGGGCCAGGCACGTGGCGCCGCAGCTCTCAGGAGCGAACAGCGCGGACACGCGGGGGAGCGAATCGCGCTGCCGCCCCAGCTGCACCATCCACAGTTCGTGCAGCGGGTGCACGGCAACGTTCTGCAGCAGCCCGGTGCGCAACCACGCCGGCACCACGTCGCGCTCCATCCAGCCGGCGCCCGAACCATCGCCCGGCGCCAGGTCCCGCACGGCGCCGAACAACCACTCGCGTGCCGTCGCGAGCACCACGACCGTGGCCACCCGCATGGGTTCGGGGAGACGGGCACGTCTCCCCTCGAGTGCGATCGCGAAACTGCTCGCCGGGCGCGTCCCGACGCGAATGGTCACTCGCACCTCCGCCGCGTCGCTCGTGAGGCGGATGTCCGCCTCGTCGGGGCGCGTGCCGAACAGCCGCTCGAAGGAGCGGGCCGCGGCATTCAGCTCCACCCGCGACTCCTCGAGCAGGTCGCGCCGATTGGACGCGATGATGAAGCCGGTGCCGCGCGTCGAATCCGGCTCCCGCAGCAGCTCGCCTTCGCGCAGGTTGGGCGCTCGGCCGATTGGTCCGCCGCCTATCGCCGTCGCCGGACCAGCGAGGCACGCTGCGCACAGGAGCGAGAGGAGCGGCAGGAGCGAGGTGGCGGCTCGGCGGACACGGTCGGGTCGCAGCAGCACGGCTCACTTGGTTGAGGAGGGGGCCGCGAGGGCACGGCGGGGGAAAGGTATGGCAGGTACCGAGTGCGCGAGGCGGCGATGCTAGCGTCGCGCGGCGGTCCCGAACACGTCGGCCAGCGGGCGACCCGCGCGCGGCGAGCGCGCGTTCCAGTCCTCGCCCAGCAGCGCGGCCACCGTGGCAGCGACCTGCGACTGGGTCACCGGAGCGATGCCGTTGCGCTCGCCAAGTGCCGGAGTGTCGGGACCGATCACCGCCATCCAGATATGCTCGGCACCGGACACGTCCTGCCCATGATCGCGCCAGCCCTCGGCACCGCTCCCACGCCCATGATCCGTCGTGATGATGAACGTCGTGCGGTCGCGATACTGGGGCATGGCCTGCATCGTGGTCCACAGGTCGGCGATGAAGGCATCCACCTGGTGGGCAGAGCGCAGCACCATGTCGTACATCCCGGAGTGCGCCCACTCGTCGGTCTCGCCGTAGCCGACGAACAGCAGGCGGGGGGAATTGGCGCGCACGAATTCCTTGGCCGCGAGGTGCATCGGGGCGTCGAAGGCGTTGCCGTTCCAGAGCTGCACCGAGGTGCGATACAGCTCGTCGACGAACTGCATGCGCGGGGTCGGGGCCCGGACCGCGGCAAAGGGCGGGTCCCAGCCATCGAGCACCGGGATGCCGGCGCGGTCTCGATTGAGGATGTTCCGAAAGACGTCCCACGTGGCCAGGGCGCCGACCTTACCCTCGAAGCCTGGGCGCGTGGCGATCCACTCGAAGACCGTCTCGTTAGGGTTCGCGGGATACCCGTTGGAGTCGATGCGCGGGTCGAAGGCGCCGGTGAAGAGTTCGTTGTAGCCGGGATACGAGAAGCGCATCGTATTGGTCACGTGCGCATCGCTGCCGCGCTCGCGGTTGCCGATGAGCTGACCCTGCCGAGCCACCGTCCCCCACAGGAAGGGGAGGAGCGCCTCGCGGCGGGCCTCGGGCGTATCGCGCCAGAAGTCGCGGCGCAGGCTGGCCGTATCGCGCACCCCGCCCGGCTTGCTGCTGATGAGTGCGCGTTCGGCACCGGTGAAGACTTCCTGCCAGCGCAGTCCGTCGGTGACGATGAGGACGACGTTGCGGGTGCGCCCCTGCGCGTCGACGGCGGTGGACGCCGTCAACAGGGCCAGGGTGAGCGAAAGGGCGAGCGAAGCGAGGGCGCGCATCATGCCATGTCTCGGGCGACGACGTCAGTAGAGTCCGACCTTTCCCTTCACCGAATTGACCAGCTTCTGCGGATCGTAGCCGACGCCCTGTTTGAAGACCAACTCGACGTTGCGCACGTCGGCGATGCGCGTGGATGGATCGCCACCGATCACCACGAGGTCGGCCTGCTTGCCGGGGGCGATGCTCCCGACCAGCTGGTCGCGTCCGAGGTACGTGGCGCCATTGAGCGTCCCGATCCGGATGGCCTCCACAGGGGAGAATCCGGCCTCGACGAGCAGTTCGAGCGCGCGCTGGTTGGAGTAGCCGGCGATCACCCCACCGCCGCCGGTCGGATCGGTCCCGGCAACGAGCAGCCCACCCGCCCGGGCGAAGGCGAGTTCCATCGCCATCGCCTTGGGGAGGAGCGTGGTATAGATCGACTGCGCATTGCGGCTGACCGTCGCGTGCTGGCGCAGGTAGGCGTCGCGCAGCTCCGGGAGCAGGACATCGACCCCCGGCGGGATCGGACGTCCCGGGGCAAAGGTCTCGAAGACGGTCAACGTGGACGTAACCGCGACGTTGCGCTGCACCAGCTCGGCCACGAGCGCGGTGAAGGCCGGGTTGGTCACCTCCATCGCGTTGACCGACTGCTGCCCCTTCCCCTGTCCCGGGCAGCTGTCCGGGGCCTTGTCGGCCACGAAGTCGGTGGCGGCGAGGAAGCCGTGCTCCAGGTTATCGATGCCTAACGCCGCCGCCTCGCGATAGGTGACCGAGCAGAGGTGCCCGGTGACCTTGAGGCCGCGCCCGTGCGCCTGCTGGATGGCCGCTCCCAGCACGTCGCGCGACACCTGCATGTAGCCCTTGAACGACGTCGCCCCCTGGTCGGCCCAGAAGTCGACGAATCGCCGCGCCTCGGCGGCGGTGTTGAGCGCCTGCATCTGGCCGAAGGGATTGGGGCCGTTCACGTACGGCGCGGTGGCGTCGATCCACGGTCCCGCCTTGTCGCCGCGGTCGATGGCGCGCTTGATGTTCAGCTCCCCGTACCCGTTCATGTTGCCGCCGGTCCGCATCGACGTGACGCCTCCCGCCAGGTACAACCGCACGAACGACTCGGTGAGGTTGCCGTACACGCCGGGGCCGACCGGGTAATAGAGGTGCTCGTGCACCATCACGAGCCCGGGGATCACCGTGCGCCCCGGCAGGTCGAGTACCTGGGCGCCGGCAGGCACCGGAGTCGTGGCGGCGGGCCCCACGGCCGCGATACGTCCATCGCGCACGATTACGGTCTGGGCATCGCGGGCCGGCGAACCTGAGCCGTCGATCACGCGCACATTGGTGAGCGCGAGCAGCGCGGTGTCGCGGACGACGAACTGGCGCGCCTGCGGTGAGAGAACCGGACGCTGCGCCGAGAGCTGAGGGACGGCGACGAGCGCGGCCAGGGCGGCGAGGGCGAGGGCGACCTCGGCGCGGGAAAGCCGACGGCGGCGGCGCGACAGGCGGGCGAGGGACACGTGAGCAGCACTCGGCGTGAGGGAAAGGCGCATGGCGACTCGACCAGTTCGCCCGGAAGGTGCCCCCCGCACCCCTTCGGGAGAAGAGGCGGGGCCGGCCACCTGCAGCGACCGGCCCCGCCTTCGCCCTCCGCACGCGGTTCTTGCGGCCGTTACGGCACCATCACCTTCACTTCCTTCAGTGCCGCCAGGAACGACACGTCGTTCGACGGGAGGGGAGCCAGCGTCCCGAGTCCGCTCCAACCGATTCCGCTCACCGTCACCTCGATCTCGCCGGCCGGAAGGGTCGAGGCGACCGGGAAGCCGGCCAGCGACGTCAGGTCCGGGATCGTCAGGTCGTACGCCGCGGCACTGCCCGTGGCGGCGAGATAGCGACCGGTGGCCAGCAGGGTAACCTGCGACTCGCCTCCCGACTGCTCGGCGGTCGCGCTGACCAGCGCGTCGTACTCGCTCGGCAAGGTCCCCTGGATCCGGAGGCGTCGATAGCTCGTCGTCCCCACCGACGAGACGCTCGGGGTCGGGAGCCGCCTCCCGAGCGTCTGCGTGATGTCCTGCACGATGGTGGAGTAGCGGACGTGAAACCGCGCCTCGCTGGTGGCGCTCGCCGCGGGTACCGCCAGGACCGTGCTCGCATGGACGTCGCCTGGTTGCAGCCTCGCAGGCGGCAGGCCATACCAGGTGCGGAATGTTGCGGCGGACGGCGCCGCCGCCCCTCCGAGATCGCCCACCTCGCCGTGCGACGTGAAGAAGCGGCCGAACGTGAGGAGCGCATCGCCGAGGGCGTTGGCAACCGTGAGCTGCGCGGTCGCCGGGGGATACGCGCTCACGCCATCGAAGTCCGCGATGAAGGGGAGCGTCGATCCATCGGCCGGGGTGAGCCCGCGCACGTCGAGGAGCATGTTCGGGACGCCGGACTGCAGCGCCTGCCGCACGCCGACGAAGTCCACGACGCCGCTGCGCACACCGACGAGCTCCACCGGTGAGAGATCAAGGAGCCCGTCGAAGGTCGTCGTGCTCCCGCCGAGGGACAGCGTGGCGGACTGCGCGTTCCCGACCCCGGCGACCTGCAGCCAGACCGACTTGGTCGAGAGCGACTCGTCGCACGTCTCGAGGCCCTGCGTGGCCAGCTCCTCCGCGCTGGCGAACAGTACGGTGGTTTCGTACGTGGGCGCCGCCACCTGTGGCAGCAGCTGCGCGAGGGCGTCGGGGACGAGGCGCGTGGACGGCCAGCCGGTTGGCGCGGCGACGCCGCGCGCGGCGATCGCGCTCCCCGATTGCTGCACGTAGAACACGCCGCCGACCGGCTGCGACACCGCGAAGCGATACCGGTACACCCCCGACGACAGCGTGCTCGTCACCACCTGCCAACTGCCGATGCCATCGCGGACAGCGAAGAACACCGGATTCTCCGAGGCGCTGCAGAACTGGTATTCCACCTGCGTGACAGGAGGCGGAACGATTACCTGCACCACGAAGCTCCCGCTCGCCGGTTGGACGCCGGCCGCCTGCCCCGTGACGGTGATGGTGTGGTTGCCGAGTGCTGTGGTTGCTGCCGCGCTGTAGGTCAGGCGTGCCTGTGCGAGGGTTGTAGGGTTCTCGTCGAAGGCGATGGCGAGGCCGGCCGGCATGCCGGAGGCGCTGAGAGTGACGGGTGTCGTGACGTTGGTACGGGCAATGTTGACGAACGCTTCACCGGCACCACCCTGCGTCACGCTCGTCCCGGAGGGCGTGAGCGTGAGGGCGAGCGTTCCTGCCGGGGCGAGGACGCGGACGGTCAGCACCGCCGCGCGGTCGTCGATCCCTGGAGCCGTCGCCTTGATCGTCACCGGGTAGTCGCCAGCCGCAACACTGGCGGCGACGGCAACGGCAAGGGCTGCCGTCTCGCCGGTGACGCTCGCGGGCGTGAAGCTTCCGGACACGCCGACGGGAGGGGCATCGAGCGTGAGCGCCACGCCCCCCGTGAAATTCGTTCGCGTGAGGTTCACTGTGGCCGCGCCCGTCGCCCCCGCCTGCACAGTGAGCGTCGTTGGCGTGACGGCGATGGCGACGGCCGGCGCGGCGGTGACCGTGACGGCGACGCTCGCGCTCGCCGCCCCGACGCCGCTCGCGGTCGCGCGCACCGTCGGCGTGTAGGTGCCCGGTGTCGCACTCGCGCTTGCCGCGAGCGTCACGGCTGCGCTGTTCGTCGTGCCGACGAGCGCGGCGGGCACGACGCTCGCGCTCAGCCCGGCGGGAAGCCCCTCGACGCTGACGGCCACCGTGCCGGTGAAATTCCCGCCACGCGTGAGGGTGAGGGTCACGGTGGCATCGCCACCCTGCGGCACGACGAGTGATACTGGAGCGACGGCGATCTGGATGCTGGCGACGGGGCCGGTCGTTCCGCCGTCGTCATCTCCATGACATGCCTGGAGCGCACCGACGACGAACAGGAGTGTGGCGCCGCCCCGGAAGAGTCTGGTCTGCATGAGTCCTCCCTGCGATCATGACTGCAGCAACAACCGGGAGAATGCGCCCGCGTGCACGGATCGGTCATGGTTCAATCCCTGATATCGTGCCGGGCGCCCCCCGATGTAGTCGCGCGCGGCGTGACACTGACGGACGATGCGCCGCGGTCCGGTTGGTCGTGGGTGCGCGTGCAGGCCCTAACCATAACATGCGTGTCGCGGTGCGATTCCGCGATTCGCCGCTCCCTGCCAACGAAGGTGAACGCCACATGTACGGGCGGCGGCGGCGAACGCCCAACATGCACACAGCATGCACACGTATCGGCAACGGGTGCCCAATATGAATACAGCATGTACGTGCGCTGGCGACGCGCCTACCTGCCACGCGCCGCCGAAGTGCAAGCGGTGCGCACCCATGTCGTTGTCAGCCCATGTCGCCCAGACGCTCGGCGCTCGCCCGACAGGTGCGCCGCCCGCGCGACGCCATCGTCAGCACGGAGGTTCCTTCAGGAGGTACACATGTCACGATACTCTTCGGTCCAGTCCGCGACTTCCCTGCTCGCGACCCTCGTGTTCGCGGCGTGCAGCATTGACGCCCCCACCGGTCCGTCGCGTCTGCAACCCGACGTGCTCGCCGGCGTCGCGGATGCCAATGCTGGGGTGAAGCGCCCGGGTCGCATTGACCGGGAAACGTTCGGCAACAACCTGTCCCACCCGGTGATCTTCGCCGAGGCCCGCGGAATCACGGGGCTCGCGCTGCTCAACGGATCGACCAGGCTCTACGAGAACACCGGCCTGCGGCCGACCGCTGCGGTCGATGCCCCCGCGCTCGCCGAGCTCACGACGGCGGGGTCGATCCCCTTCTGGTATTCCGGCAACATCGCCGTCGAATCGACCGAGCCGCGGGACGTCTACTGGCAGCAGTCGAGCAATACCTGGCAGGCGGAGTGGGCGGGACGCCCAACCGGCAAGACGCCAGCGGTCGTCGACTGGGGTGACAACCTCCGGAGTGTGCAGTACGCGATCAACTCGGTGATCCGGGTCGAGCACGTGCTGGTGGCCGACGACGGCACCATGCTGCAGGGGTTCCCCATGGACGCGCTCGTCAATCCGAGCAGCCCGACTGAGAAGCAGGGGATCTATGCGGACGGTGGGGAGACGCAGACCGTGGCGCTGACACCGACCGTGTTCACGGATCGTGCGCGGCTCAAGATCGAGAAGCTCGCGGCCAAGGGCGGCGCGGTGACCCACACGTACTTCAACAAGGCCGTCTACGAGGGCTTCGGCATCGACGGGCCCGGGAAGTACGCGGCCGAGATCAACGTCGGCGGACGCGTCATCTTCGGGTATGTCTGGATGATGAAGGACGTGACGATGCCGACCAATGTCCCGAAGGACGGCTGGTGGCGCATCACGTTCTCGGTGGACAACCTGAGCGGCGTGACCTTCACCACGTTAGGCGTCGACGATGCGACCATCGCGACCGTGACACCGACCGCAACCGTGGCAGAGATCTTCGTCAAGACCCGTCGAGGCGGCGGTGGCGGCGGCGGCGGTGGCGGGGATGATCTTCCGCACTAGGTGGCATCGGCAGCGGCAGCGGGACCGGCGCGACGTCCCGAGCGAGGGGACCGCGCCGGTACACGTCGGTACGCGATGGATAAGCAGTGGAGGATGACACGGTGACACACACACGATTCCAGGGACTGTCCGGCATGCTGCTGATCGTCGGCGCGGTCGCGATGTGGGGATGTCAGCGCGACCTGCCGACCGGCGTAGACGCGCTGTCGACCCCCACCTTCAGCGTTGTCGCGTCCGAGCACGAGACCGAACCGGATCCGCGCATTCCGCCGGTGTGCCATGGGTACACGGCGACGATCTGGTGGAACATGCCGGCCGAGCTGATCCCGAAGGGGGCCACGATCAAGCCGCACGTCCTCGACGTCCGGCCTGATGAGGGCGATGTGGATCCCCTCGAGGACCACGACGATGCTAGCGGCGGTTGGGGATACCGCATCGTCGGCACGTCGGGCGACGACGTCATCGTCGGTTCGCCGAAGAAGGACCGCATCTTCGGCCAGAACGGGAACGACCTGTTGTACGGCGGGCCCGGACCGGATCGCCTGTACGGCGGAAACGACCGCGACCGACTGTACGGAGAGGTATCCAACAATTGGCTATTTGGCGAAGCGGGGATCGACTGGCTCTTCGGCGGCAGCGGACGCGACGTGCTCGACGGCGGAACCGGCGATAACCACCTCGAGAGCGGGGACCAGGCAGACGAACCCGATGACGGATGCGGCGGACACTAGAGAGCCGCCCCCGGTTCGGGTGACTGTTTGACGCACATTCACATGCGGGGACTGGCCACACGCAAGTGCCCGGAAGAAACGGAGGAAATCCACATGTTCACACACGCGACGCGCACACATGCCGCACTCGCGGCAGCGCTGCTCCTCAGTGTCGCCTCTGCCGCTGCAGCCCAGTCCGGGTCGACGGCGGCGCAGCGCCAGAAGGGACAGCAGCAGGCGCAACAGCAGGCGCAACAGCAAGCGCAGCAACAGCAACAGCGGCTGCAGCAGATGGAACAGGCGCTGCAGAAGACACAACGCATTCGCGATCGCCTGCAGCAGATGGAGCAGGAGATGACTCGAGATATGGATCGCATTCGTGACCAGGAACGCCTGCGTGAACACCAGGCCGTCCGCGACATGGGCAAGACGCTCGGCCAGATGGCCCACGACTTGAACGCGGCCACGTTGCAGCTGCGCGATCGCGAGCGCGACCGCCTGCAACTGCGTGACCCCGAGATGCAGCGTGACATGGAGCGCTTGCGCGAGCATGTGCAGGCAATGGGGACGCAGCTCGAGGACGGGCTCAAGATCATGGAGCGCTTGCAGCAGAGACTCCGGGTCTTGCAGCCAGGCAAGTGATCGCCAGGACCGTGGCACGGCGGGGAGCCTGTGCGCTAGGCATTGCGCTCCTTGCCGTCGCCGCGCCCGCGACGGCGCAGCGGGTCACGTGGAGCAGCAGCCTCGGTTACGCGGAGGGCGCGTACGTCTTCTCGGACACGTACCGCTCGATCTCGTGGCTCAATTCACTCACACTCAACCGCGGGCGGTTCGACCTGACCGCCTCGTGGCCGATCCTGGCCCAGAACGGCACGGTACTGAGCTACGTCGCCGGGGGCGCCGTACCGACGGGAGGACCCGACAACGGAGCGGTGCGGCGGCGAAGTGCCGGACAGACGGTGCCGGTGCGACCCGGACGTCGGGGAGGAAACTCGCGGAACATTCAGGGCGCGCTCGGCAGCGTGCTCGCCGCCGACACCGTGCCCGACTCGCTAAGCGTTGCCGGCACGGGCGCGATGGAGATTCGCGCCGGTGATCCGATGTTTGGCGCCACGCTCGCGACCTTCGAAGGGAACGGGGCGGTGCGGAGCTTCGGGGTCGAGGCATGGACGAAGGTACCGGTCACATCGGTCGAGTCGGGCGTTGGAACGGGCGCATGGGACTACGGGGCCGGTGCGTCTCTGGTTCTGGGGAACGGGCGGGCACTGTTCTTCGCCAACGCCACGTGGTGGGTGCTGGGCGACATGCCCGATCTCGAACTGCGGGACGCGCTCTTCTACTCCCTCGCGCTTGGCGTACCGATACGCGGTGCGTGGTCGTTGCTCACGTCGGCCAGCGCGTCGACCAGCATCATCGCCGGAAGCGACCCGCCCGTCTCGGCGCACCTGCTTGTCAGCCGGTCCCTCTCGGACGGGGCCGCGTTCAGCCTCGGCGCCGGCGTCGGGCTCTCGGAGTCCGCCTCCGACTTCACGGTCAGCCTGGGATGGACCACCCGGTTGCTCGACGCACGCCGGTAGCTCGCGAGCCGCACTGCGCTCGGCGCCCCATGCGGCGCCGAGCGTGCCGCGGCCGTCTCACGGCCGCCATTTCCCCCGCGCTACCGCCGGCACGAACTTGTCGATCCCGCGCGGCGGAAAGGCGAGCGTCTTTCCCTGCTCGGCACTCTGGTACGCCGCCATCAGGATGCGGACCACGTCCACCCCGTCGGCGAACGTGAGCTTGGCCGGCTCCTTGCCCTGGAAGGCGCGCACGAAGTGGCGGTCTTCATCCGTGTAGCCGTAGGCGATGTACTCCTGCGGCACCACCGGCATGACCCCCTGCTCGGCGTTCTGCTTCTCCACCAGGTCCTCTCCCTCGCGCCCCGTGACTTGCCGCGAGAAGAACAGCTGCAGGCCGCTGTCGAGCGAGTTCCACTTCATGGAGTACTCCGGGCCGAGCAGCTCGGCCGACAGGCGCAAACCCGCCCCCACGAACGACCACGACGTGGTGGCCTCGCCGATCACGCGGTGCCCATCGGCGGTCTCGAACTCGATCGTCATCGACGCGAAGTCCTCGGAGGGGCGGCGGCGATAGTCGACGGCCCTGCCCATGGTCGCCTTGAGCTGCTTCGCGTACTTGGGGCGCGTCCACTTGAGCGAGGCGATCTGCCCGGTGATGCGCACCGGCTTGACGGTGTCGTACGACTCGCCCGGTCGGGTGAGCAGGTGGCGCACGACGAACGCCGAGTGGCACATCATGTCGTTGAGCACCCCCCCGCCCTGCAGCGCTCCCTGCCAGAACCAGGGCCCATGCGGCCCGCTATGCTCCTCGGCGGCACGCGCAAGGTAGGGGCGCCCCGTGGTGGCGGCGCCACGCGCCCACAACAGGTCGCGCCCGGCCTCGACGTGTGGCGAGAAGAGCTGGTTCTCCAGGTAGCCCGTGGCGAGCCCCACCGATTGCACCAGCCGTTGCACCTCACGAGCCTCGGCGACGTTGCGAGCCAGGGGCTTCTCGCAGGCGATGCCCGTGAGCGTCCCGCGCCCGCGACGGATCGCGTCCACGACCTCCTCGACGTTCTCGACGCGGGCATGGTTGGCGCCGCAGAGCCACAGCGCATCGATGGCCGGATCGGCGACCATGTCAGCTATGCTCTTGTAGGGCTTGGCGGCACCCACATCGAGGTCACGGGCCAGTCGGGCCGCACTGGCGGCATTGGCAGCGGTCGGGCTCCAGACGCCCAGCACGTCGGCATCGCGCACGCCGCGCCACCCCTGGATGTGGAAGCGCGTGTTGAAGCCGGAACCAATGAAGCCGACGCCGAAGGGCATGTGGGACGGGGGACGGGGGACGGGGGACGGGGGACGGGAGGGGGTATTGTGGGGAGGGGACGGGGGGCTGGGAAGGGGGGGGGCGGTGGGCAGGTGGGGGGGGCCCACGGTGGGGGTGTGGAAT
>Ga0138256_10001381_pt1 | contig 26215 bp, 23 predicted proteins | sample KNB2016incub_MG_FD_105486 | JGI IMG/M metagenome (GOLD analysis project Ga0138256, IMG submission 105486) | Active sludge microbial communities from wastewater in Klosterneuburg, Austria - KNB2014incub_MG | ecosystem: Engineered > WWTP > Activated sludge > Unclassified | place: Austria...
GAGTCCCGGATTAGAAACAGCCTCCCAAAGCATTTCTGCAAAAACGCATGCACTACCCTTTTCGGTTGCAACAGAAGTGAACACATGCGCAATTTCCTCTTGCACCTCTCCTATTACTACAGGAATTCCGGATTTAATAATTCCGGCCTTCTCTCTGGCAATTTTCTCCAAGGTATCACCAAGAAATTGCATGTGATCGAAGCCAATGTTCGTTATCACAGAAAGTTCCGGAACAATAACATTTGTAGAATCAAGTCTTCCACCCATTCCTGTTTCCAAAATGGCAATCTCGATTTTTTCACGCGCAAAGTATTCGAAGGCCAGGGCAGCTGTCCATTCAAAAAAAGATGGTTGAATATCTTTAAAATCATTTTGATAATTTTCCACAAACCGAATAATCTCAGCTTCCGGAATCATTTCTCCGTTGATACGAATACGCTCCCTGAAATCTTTCAAATGAGGGGAAGTAAAGAGCCCGGTTTTATATCCGGCTTCCTGCAACACAGCGGCAATCATACTTGAAACAGAACCCTTGCCATTAGTACCTGCGATGTGAACCGAACGAAACTTTTTTTCAGGATGATTGAGAAGCGCACACATGGAAATTGTGTTCTTCAAGTCAGCTTTGTATGCTGCAGCACCAATGCGGTGAAACATGGGCAGTTGAGAAAATAAATAGTCGAGAGTTTCCTGATAATTCATTCAGGATAAAATTAGCGAAACAAATTCAGAGAAAAAGCGCCGGTGAAAAGATTTAGACGAAAAGATTAGAAACAAATACTACTGCACCAGGAACACAAAGCTTATTGTTCCTTTTTGAATATCGGCACCTTCCGGGCTCGGATTGAACTTGGCTTTCATTGCAGCATCCTTTGCAAGCTTCATCAGGTATGCAGAAGTGGTAGTAGACCCTCTTCCTCCCGGGATTGCTGCAACAACATTTCCATCTTTATCCACAGTAATATCGACTACAACTTTTCCTGTTTCCTGAGACCGGTCATTAATCTGTGGAGTTCGCACCATTTTCCGACCGGACAAGGAGAAAGAAACACCTTTGCCGCTTCCTGAACCGGTACCTTCACCATCGCCTTGGCCTAAGCCCGTACCATCACCATTCTTACCGTAATATTTTGAATTAGGATCACCTTTAGGATCTCCCTGATCACCTGCTCCATCACCTGTTCCCTGAGACTTGCTATTATTATTTTTGCCCTGATACAAGGCTTTTGTATTGACCGTCTTCACAGGCTCAACATTGGTCTTCTCAACCTTTGTTGTAACCGGCGTGGTTGTAGTCTTTGTTACGTCTTTCTTTATCTCTTTATTCTCTTTCACAATAGGAGACTCCTCAATATCCTGCGTTGCAAAATTTTCCTCCGGCTGGCTTTGTTGTTTCACTTTGTTGACAGATGGATCAATAGTGGTATTCTCTGAAACCGGCTGAATCAATCCGCCTGCCTCATCAAGGTAACCGATATTTACAATCACGCCTCCACTGCCACCAGCCTCTGGGAAAGGAGGAACAGTAGTTTTCATCACGGTGAAAAGCAGCACCAAAAAAATCAGAGCATGCACTGCAACAGATAAAATAATTGAGCGGGACTTAATTGTATCGTCCATGATTCGGGTTAATCTTTGTTCAGCTAATTACTGTTTGGACGTTTGCGTGGCAAGAACCATTTTTATTTTTAATCGATTGCCAATATCCAGTAAGTCAACCAGGTTCTGCACTTGTATGGTCTTGTCAACTTTTAGTAAAACTGCAGGGTCGACCTGTCCTACTATTTCATTCCGAAGTGCTTGTTCCAGAAGATCGCTTGAAATAGGTGTGTTATTAATGGCATACTGCAAATCAGCATCAACAGAAATTGTGATAGGATGTTTTACCGATTGTGTGCCGCTCGAGGCATTAGGCAACAACAGCTTAAGTACGTTAGGTGTAGCCATCGTAGACGTAATCAAAAAGAACAACAACAGGAAAAACATGATGTCATTCAATGAGCCTGTGAATACTTCTCCTACTACTCTTGTTCTTCGTTTAAGATTCATTTGATTAATTTCTTTAGTATCAAAGGAGATGAGTAATTAATTCTTTACAGGCTCTTCCAATACATCGATGAATTCAACAGCATTAATTTCCATCTTATGAATGATGCGATCAATCATGTGAACCAGATAATGGTAACAAGCATAAGCAACCATTCCCACCAACAATCCGGCGGCGCTGGAAATCATTTTTACGTATAGACCTCCGGAAATTGTATTAATCTCCAGGCTGTTTTGAAGTGCGATCATGTAGAAGATTTTGATTACTCCGAAGATCGTTCCGAGGAATCCGAACATCGGTGCGATGGCTGCGATAACTCCCAGGATGTTAATATTCTTTTCCATCTTGTAAATTTCGAGCTTGCCTACATTCTCGATAGCACCTTCGATATCTTTTACCGGTTTTCCAAGCCTCATGATCCCCTTTTCAATCATCCGGGCTACAGGGCTGTTCGTATTTTTACAGAGAGATTTGGCAGCATCCACATTTCCGCTGTGCACATGATCACGAATCTGGTGCATAAAGTTCATATCAATCTTTGAAAACCGACGGATAGTGAATAAGCGCTCAAAAAATATATAGAGAGCCATTACAGACAAAATTGCAATCGGAATGAGGATTGGTCCGCCTTTTTCGGCCATATCCCATAAAGAAATGCTTTGCTCAGCAGGCTGTGTAAGAGAATTGGCTGCATTGAAGACAGTATCTGCTGCACTTGCGCCCGGTTGAGTGATTTGTAAAATGAATGCTTTTATCATGAATAAGACTTCTTTAGGTAACAGGCAAAGTTACCGGGTCACAGAGATGAACAGAGTAAGGACACAGCTACTTTTTAACAATGATTTGTTAGTGAAAACGGAATATGACTCAAACTTATTGTAGGCAATTTCAGGCTGATTAAGCCATGTCCTCCGGGATGAGGAAGAAGCCTGCTTTCCATAAACAAATAGCAGAAAAATTATTGCCTGACCGATACAGCTCACAAGATCTTGTCTGTGAAAGCTATACCTTAAGGTATAATTACTATCTTTCCCCACCACTCTTAGTAAAAAAAATGAAATCAACCCGCTATCTGTTTTGTCTGACTTTTATTGCAGCTTTCATTACAAGCACTGCCGTTAAAGCACAACTGAAAGTTTTCTTTCCCTCAAAGGATGAGGTGATGGTTACTGCTGACTGGTATCCGATCAGCTCCAAATTGCCTGTAATCCTGCTTTGCCATCAAAATGGATCCAGCAGAGGAGAATACAATGAGACAGCCTTACGTTTAAATAAATTTGGTTTTAATTGCCTCGCCATTGACCAAAGAGTAGGAAAAGAAATCAACGGAGTAAAAAATGAAACGGCTGCTGATGCAATAGAAAAGAAACTAAATCCTTCTGTCGAAGATGCTGAAAAGGATATTCTGGCAGCCATTGATTATTTACAAACGCAGTACAGACAAAAGATCATCATCATTGGAAGCTCCTATTCTGCATCACTTGCGCTAAAAATCGCTGCTACGAATGACCGGGTAAGAGCTGTGGTTGTTTTTAGTCCGGGCGAATATTTTACCGACAAAGATTTTATTAAAAGCTCAATAAAGACGCTTGACAAACCCGTTTTTGCTACTTCATCGAGATCTGAAGCTGACGCAGTTACCGAACTTTTACAAGACGTCAATTCCAGAATCAAGATCCAATATATTCCTAAAAAAGCAGGTGATCATGGATCAAAAGTACTCTGGACTACTGCTCCAGAAAACCAGGAGTACTGGATCGCATTGATGAGCTTTCTGGGTAAACTACAAACCCCAAATTAATAGCAGCTAAGAGAAAGATGCTATGAGGTATTTCAAAAAACTTTTCATTTTACTGCCATTACTTTGTATTTCTGCAATGCTGCATGCACAAAAGAATGTGACAACAGTAGGGCTGCAGTTGAAACCAATTTTCCCATTAAATTTTTTAGGTACAGGTGAAACCAACAATCTCGATCTGGATGTGAAATTTACTTTGGGACTCAAATCAGGATTTGCAGGAGGAATGGTAATCAGAAGAGGCTTGTCTGACCTCCTCAGTATTGAGAGTGGGATCAATTATGTGAAACGAAAATATGATTTAAAAATTCAGGACGAGGAATTTGAACACAATGCTTCTTTCCGGATAATCGGGTATGAAATTCCGGTCTCCCTATTGGTCTATATTCAGTTGAGTGAAAAATTATATATGAATGTATCCATGGGTGGAAGCCTTGACATGTTTGCAAGCGCAGTTCAAATATATGATACGGTTTTCAATCAGGTGGCTCTTCGTAACAGGGTGATGCAAGGAGCGGTTATTGCCAATCTCGGATGGGAATGGAGAACAGAAAAGAGTGGTTATATTTATCTGGGAGCCTCATATCACCGGCCTTTCAACTTTATCTACCTCAGCAAGACTCAGTACTATGCTACTGATCCGGATGCAAGCACCTCCATTGAATTACTGGGCAACTACCTCACTCTCGATCTGAGGTATTTTTTCCATGAAGACCCCGAGACCAAAAAACAGAGGAGAGCGAAAAAGAACTGAGGCCTGGCGAATAATTTACAGAGGAAAGGGATAGAATGAATTTTATTGATAATAAAATGCGGAGGGAAGATTTTTCTTTAAGTATAAAGCACCCTTTACCATGAACCTATTTTTACCTTGAGCGAAATTTTTTAAATCAAGCCGGGAAGAAAAGCACAGGAATCTAAAGCAGAGAACAGAAAAAAAATCTATTACAGAACCGCTTCCATCACCTCATAGATCTCTTCGTATTGCCAGCTCCAAACCCTGACATTCCTGAACATGTTGAGAGATTGTTTTCGAGAGGATAATTTGAGATAAAGGATTTTCAGTTTCTTCCATTCAATGAAATGTTTTTCCAGTATGGAATTTTTGCATGGCCTCGGGCGCAAGTGATTGATTTTCAATTCAATTTAATTCTATCCAACAGATTTTTTTTAAGAAATAGCGAGGGATTCAGGATTAGAAATCGTCTAAACTTTTTAAAACAATCAATATATGCTAAAATCCATGCTCTTCGTGTCACTTCTATTAGGTAGCCTTTTGAGTAACGCACAAACAAATCCTGCAATTACAAACTGGCTTATCAATACAGATGGCACCACTGGTCGTCATTACTTGCTTGGCAACCCTACCGTAATTTCAGAGACGACACTTGCTAATGTACAACAAGTGAGTTACAATACAACACATGTTTATGTGAATGCAACCGGAATACCATCCTACATCACCGGTCCTTATTCTTTAGGGGCAGTATCACTTGCACTTAACAATAATTATAGAATTAAAATTCCTCTAAATCCTGTTGCCAATACAGGAACGCCAAGCACGGTTGGGATGGGGGCTATTGCAGTATTTATAAATGGTACTGTTGCCTATAGCAATAGGGATGCAGCCACCTATAACAATGCAGGACAGTGGCATCAAAATGCAGTGTATTTTGAAAATTTAGGATTTGATTGTGCGCATGGTCATCCGGGTCCTATGACAGCAGACTATCATGTACACCAAAATCCAACCGCATTTAATTTTTCATTAATGCCGACCAGTTCTGTTTGCAATATGTATGTAGCCGATGGATTGTATGTACCCGACAGTTCAATGCATAGCCCCTTGATTGGTTTTGCACCTGATGGATTTCCGATTTATGGAGCTTATGGCTATTCAGATCCTTTAGATGCAAATAGTACTATAAAAAGAATGAAGCCCAGTTATCAATTTAGAACTATGACTTCACGTACCACCTTGCCAAATGGCAATGCTGCAACAGGCCCGGCTTTTACAGAGATGATCACTTCTATGTTACCGGGCTCTACTCCCTTACCTGCAGTCTTAGGTGCTTACGCTGAAGATTTTGAATTTGTATCCGGCTCGGGAGATCTCGATGTGCACAATGGACGTTTTTGTAAAACACCTGAATACCCGAATGGAATTTTCTGCTACTTTTCTACTATTGACAGTTTGAACAATCCGGTGTATCCTTACATCATAGGAGATACCTATTATGGAGTTGCTCCTATGATGGGGCCCGGTAATTCCTTTACAAATTCTACCATTCCTTCGGGCCTCACGGTATACAATCCCACAACGGCAATTAAAGAGATCAATGACGAAAGCCTGGAAGTAAATGCTTACACAAGTACCGATAAAGAAGTTCTTGTGATTCAATCCAACAATTCTCAGTCGTTTGACAGAACTGTAGATTTAATTAATTTATCAGGTCAGATAGTACAAACAAATTTGTTATTCCAGGGAAGCACAATGTGTTATTTTGATTTACGAACTGTTTATAATGGAGTTTATCTGGTAAGAGTTTCTTCCGGAAATAAAGCTGTTGTGAAAAAAGTTTTTGTACAGCACAACTAAAGTTAAGGCCAGGCAAATTCATATCATTTATCGCTTAATTAAAACGATAAACAAAAAACAATTCAATGGAAAAGAGGATTCTCATCCTAGTGCTGCTGTTTGGAAGCATCGTGTGCAAAGCACAGTATAATGATCTTTGGATACCTGATACCATATCCGGCACCAATTTCAATTTGAATCTTAAAGACACCTTTGCTCAAATTGTAAGCACAGGAAATCAAACCATAACTGCCGGAGTGAACGGAAAGTTTTGGGGACCAACTTTGATTATGAACAAAGGAGATGTTGTGCACATGAACGTGAACAACAATTTAAATGACAGCACAACTTTGCACTGGCATGGCATGCATTTGCCGGCTGTAATGGATGGCGGACCGCATCAGGTAATTCCTCCCGGAACTAATTGGCAGCCCTACTGGGAAGTAAAAAATAATGCTGCTACCTATTGGTATCATCCGCATTTGCACATGATGACCAACGCACAGATGACAGCCGGTCTTGGAGGATTTATCATCGTACGAGATTCTCAAGAGGCCTCACTTGCTTTGCCAAGGTCGTATGGTGTGGATGATTTTCCATTAGCAATTACAGATCGACGCTTTACTACAGGCAATCAATTCGTGGCAACAAATTATACGGACTCCTTAATGGTGAATGGAGTTTTGAGACCTCAATTGACTGTCCCGGCCCAGGTAATTCGTTTCCGGATGCTTAACACCTCCTCGCAACACAGTTACAATCTTGGCTTTTCTGATAACCGCTCATTCAGTGTTATAACTTCCGATGGTGGCATATTGGATGCACCAGTCGCAGTAACACGATTTATTTTATCCCCTGGTGAACGCGTAGAAGTGTTGGTAGATTTCGGCAGCCAACAAAACCAAACTGTAAACCTGATGGCTTACAATGCTACTCTACCGACGGATATTTTTGGCGCAACACATACAGGTGGCGGACCTACAGATGCGCTTCTGGGGAAAAATTTCAACGTATTGCATTTCAATATTTCTTCTCCACTTGCAGGAGCGATTACTTCTATTCCATCAAGTCTTATTGCAAATGTGTTAATTGATCAGGCATCTGCAAATTCAACACATACTATAAGGATGATCGATGGATTTCTTAATGGCTTTCCAAATACATCCTTTGACGGAACTCAGTTTAGCATGACGAATATTAATCATACTATTCCAATGGATAATATTGAGATTTGGCAAATCGTAAACAATTCTTCAATTGCACATGTATTCCATATTCACGATGTGCAATTTAATATTATCAGTCGCACAGGCAGCACCTCTACTTTGCAACCTTATGATATGGGTTGGAAAGACAATGTGTTGGTCCGTGCCGGTGAAACACTCAGATTTATAGCCGGGTTTGAAGACTATGCAGACGCTATCCATCCTTTTATGTACCACTGCCACATGGCTATACACGAGGACGAAGGTATGATGGGGCAATTTGTTGTCACAAACACTACGGGCATTACTTCAAATGACAAAAATGAAAACCAATTTACTGTTTACCCAAATCCAACAAGCGATAAGTTGTTTGTAAAATTTAATGATGCAAATCAATCTGCGTATTATATCAGAATTATGGATGCAAGCGGCAGAACTATGTCAATGCTACCCAGACCTGAAATGCAAAATGGTATCGATATCAGTCATCTTTCAAAAGGAATGTACACGCTGCAATTAACCGATGACAAAAGCAAAGCAGTTACGAGCAAAACTTTTGTGGTACAATAAGCACTGAAAAAACTAACACAAAATAAAAAAAATGAAAAGGATCGCAATTACACTAAGCCTTATTTTCGGAAGCCTGTTTGGCAACGCGCAATACAATAATTTATGGATTCCGGATACCCTGTCGGGCACTAATTTTAATCTGGCAATCAAGGACACCTTTGCACAGATTGTAAACACGGGCAATCAGACTATAACAGGAGGAATAAATGGAAAATTCTGGGGGCCAACTCTGTTTATGAATAAAGGGGATGTTGTACACATGAATGTAAGCAACAATTTAAATGACAGCACAACTTTGCATTGGCATGGCATGCATTTACCCGCAGTAATGGACGGTGGTCCACATCAGGTAATTCCTCCGGGCACAACATGGCAGCCATACTGGGAAGTAAAAAATGATGCTGCTACCTATTGGTATCATCCACATTTGCATGAAATGACCGAAGAGCAAATGATCAAAGGTATCGGAGGATTAATTATTGTTAGGGATGCTGTAGAAAGCGCATTGCCGTTACCAAGAACTTATAGCGTAGATGACATTCCCTTAGTATTGACAGATAGAGATTTCAACACCTCTAATCAAATGCCCCTTTTGCCATATGGAGACAGTGCAATGGTTAATATGACCTTGAGACCACAGTATACAATACCGGCCCAGATTGTGCGACTAAGGTTTTTAAATGCAGCAATTGAACGTGGCTTTAACATAGGCTTTAGCGACAATCGCACCTTTTATGTAATCACCAGTGATGGAGGACTTTTGTCAGCACCGGTTCCACTAACACGCTATGTATTACATGCAGGCGAGCGAATAGAAATACTGGTAAATTGTACAGGACAAAATGGAACAAGCGTAGATTTAAAAGCATATAACTCGACACTTACTCAAACTGATCCGGGAGGAGATATTTTGCCTGCCAATACCATTTTTGCAAACTATTTAGCCCGTATAGATTTTAATTTATTACATCTCAATATAGGAGCCCAAACAACAAATCCGATTACGGCCATTCCTTCAGCATTGACAACGGTTACTACTATCCCTGCCTCAAGTGCAGACATAACACGTAATTTGACTATTGCAGATGGACCACAAGGTCCTAATGGGGTTATATTTTTATTAAACAATCAAATATTTGATATCAATCAAATAGATTATAATGTTCCGTTAAATAATACAGAGATCTGGCAGATAAGCAACACAGGTAATTTTGGACATCCATTTCATATTCACGATGTTCAATTCAATATACTCACTGTGAATGGTACTGCACCGGTGGCAGCTCAAGCCGGGTGGAAAGATGTGGTGTATGTACCGGCACATACAGTAGTAAAATTCATTGCGAAGTTTGAAGACTATGCCGACAGTATTCATCCATTCATGTTCCATTGTCATATTGCATTGCACGAAGATGAAGGAATGATGGGACAATTTATAGTTACAGGAAACACTACCGGAATAAAACAATTAAGTGGCGATGAAAACCTGTTTTCTGTTTACCCTAATCCAACGCACGATAAGCTTTTTGTAAAGTTTAATGATGCAAATCAATCTGCTTATTACATCAAAATCTTTGATGCATTGGGAAGAACTATGTTGATGCTGCCTCGACCTCAACTGCAGGATGGAATTGACATCAGTCAACTTTCAAAAGGAGCATATTCTATTCTGCTGACGGACGATAAAACCAAACAATCAACCAGCAAAACATTTATAGTAAATTAATAATGAAAAAAACAGTTCTAAAACTTACGGTCGCATTTGCTATTCTGATGATGTTCATCGGCGCAAGTGCTTTCAAGTCAGATTCAGGAAAAGCAATTTCTGATTTCAATTTGCGAAACACCAATGGGAAATCGGTATCCTTATCAGATTATAGAAATGCAAAAGGATTCATTGTGATATTCACATGCAATCATTGCCCCTTTGCTAAATTGTATTCTAAAAGAATAAATGATTTGAGCGCAAAATACAGCGCATTAAATGTCCCGCTCATTGCAATTAACAGCATGGACACTTTGATATACAAGGAAGAGAGTTTTGCCAAAATGAAATTGAAAGCGAAAGGTGATAAATTCAATTTTCCTTACCTGCAGGATGCAATGCAGGTAGTAGGAAAGAATTTCGAAGCTGACCATACGCCTTCAGCTTTTGTGATTTGGAAAGAGAACAATCAATGGAAAATAAAATACAAGGGCTGCATTGATGATAATGGCGAGAATCCACAGCTCGCAAAATCCTTCATTTCAAACGCTGTGGATGATTTGCTTCGAGGGAAGAGTGTAACAAATCCGGAAACAGAATCTTTTGGTTGCAAAATATTTTACAGAAAATAAATTTAGCTTTTAAGTTTTGAAAATACCAGATGCTTGTCGTTGCTAAATTATGCAACACATTTTCCTGAGTACAGCTTCTTCAATTCAAGAAATATGTTGGCGTGAAGTTTCGAACCAACATATCTCTTGAAGAAAAAACACCTCAGCCATTCAATTTAGGATTATCCTGGTGTCTTGAATGATCGCGGGAAATTTTCTTCTCCATGTTTTTTTGAAAAGCTTCGGTTAAATCAATGCCTGTCTGGTTGGCGAGACAAATCAACACAAACAAGACATCAGCCATCTCATCCGCCAAATTTTTTTTCAAATCACTCTCTTTAGAGCTTTGCTCTCCATAGGTTCTTGCAATGATCCGTGCAACCTCGCCTACCTCCTCAGCCAGCAATGCCATATTTGTCAGCTCATTAAAATACCTTACGCCATATTTATTTATCCAGGAATCAACAGCCTCCTGAGCTTGTTTAAGAGAAATAGTATCGGAATTTGACTGCGTCATCATTCTTTATTTTTGGTATCAATTATAATGGTAACCGGACCCTCGTTGATTAAAGCCACTTTCATATCGGCACCGAACTCTCCTGTTCCGACTTTTTTTTCTAAAATAGATTCAAGGTATTTCACAAAGGATTCGTACAAGGGAATGGCAATATCCGGAGCGGCCGCATGAATATAAGATGGTCTGTTTCCCTTTTTCGTTTTTGCGTGCAAGGTAAACTGACTCACAACAATAATATCACCCATAGATTCTTCGACAGAGCGATTCATTACTCCTTCTGCATCAGGCATGATCCGCAAACGGCATATTTTTCCGGCTAGCCATTCAGCATCTTCATCCGAATCTGCTTCTTCAATACCAAGCAAAACCAATAAGCCGGGCCCAATCTCTGACTTGATTTTTCCCTCGATACTGACAGAAGCCTCGCCTACACGTTGAATTACTGCTCTCATACACATCAATCATTATTCAATATTGAAAGAGGCTTTTCCTGCCTCATTTAAACACATCCTGCTTCGTTAAAATACTAAGGTAGCTGTCAAAGCGGCTTTCAGAAATTGCTCCCTCTTCAACCGCTTTCTTGACTGCACAATTCCTTTCATTAAGATGGATACAATTCCCGTACTCGCAATCTTTGGACACTTTGAATATTTCCGGAAAAAAATGTGAGACTTCATAAGTATCGAAATCTATGGTTCCAAACTCACGTATGCCGGGAGTATCAATAATATACCCTCCTCCGGGGATAAGATGCATCTCTGCAAATGTCGTTGTATGCTTCCCTTTTTGATGCTGAACCGAAATCTCAGCAGTCTTTAATTTCATTCCGGGAATCAATGCATTTATAAGAGACGACTTCCCTACTCCACTATGGCCTGAAAACAAATTAACCTTATCATTCATTTCATCCAGCAGGGATTGAAAACCAAAACCATTCTGGGCTGAAACGCAAAACACTCTGTATCCAATGGCTTCATATAGTTCTTTGGTTTCAGTTACAAAACTCCAAACATCATCATCATACAAATCCGCTTTGTTCCAAATAATTCCGGCAGAAATATTATATGCCTCTGCCGTTGCGAGAAATCTATCGATAAAGCCAAGCGAAGTTTTTGGGAGGACAGGAGTAGCTACCACAAAAGCACGGTCGATGTTTGCAGCAAGGATCTGCACCTGTCGTGAAAGCTTGACAGATTTTCTGATGATGTAATTTTTTCTTGGAAGCATATTGCTTATCTGCCCAACATCATCTCCCGGTTTCCAATCAACTTCCACTCTGTCACCGACCGTAATTGGATTCGTTGCCTCAAAATCTTTCATGCGCATATTTCCTCTGATCCGGCAAAGAAGAATTCTTCCATCGTCGAACCTGACTAAATATTGTGAGCCGGTAGATTTTATGACTAAACCCTGCATGCAGCGAAAGTAGAAAAAATGTACGGGCTCTCTCAACAGCCTCTGATAAATCAGTAAAATTATGTTCTAATGCAAAATGATCTGTGATTATGGGATAAAGTCCTTGTCTTTAAGGGAAAAGCGTTAAATTTGATGCCAATCATAAAACATCTTGAATGTCGGTATCAGTCAAAAATATTACAAAGCTTTATGGCAGTCAGAAGGCACTGGATGATGTATCATTTCAGGTTGATTCAGGAAGTGTTGTTGGTTTTTTAGGGCCAAACGGTGCCGGCAAATCGACGATGATGAAAATTATTACCTGTTTCATCCCGCAGAATTCCGGAACTGTTGAAGTATGCGGAAAGGATGTGATCGAAGATTCATTGGAAGTGAGGAAAAATGTAGGCTACCTGCCCGAAAACAATCCCTTGTATGCTGATATGTACATCAAAGAATATCTTGAATTTATCGCCGGGCTGCACCATCTGACCGGTTCGAAAAGCAAGAGAGTTTCGGAGATGATTGACATAACCGGACTTGGAATCGAACAGCATAAAAAAATCGGAGCATTGTCTAAGGGTTATCGACAAAGGGTCGGACTGGCACAGGCATTGATACATGACCCGAAAGTTCTTATTCTGGACGAACCAACTACAGGACTGGATCCCAATCAGCTTGCAGATATACGTCAACTCATACGAACTTTGGGAAAAGAAAAAACAGTTATTCTTTCAACCCACATCATGCAAGAAGTCGAGGCGATCTGTGATCGGGTCATTATTATTAATCGTGGCAAGATTATAGCAGACGGATCGAGTGCCAGCTTGACTAAGGCAAGTAATTCCGGAGAAATCATCCTCGTAGAATTTGAACAAAGCGTGAATAAAGATTCATTACTTCAAATAGACGGGGTTTCGGATGCTGACAATATCCAGGGAAATCACTGGAAGTTAAAAACTCAACCGGGAGCAGATTCCAGAGGCGCCTTGTTTAAATTTGCCGTCGACAAAAATATAACGATACTCTCTTTGCAAAAGCAAGAGAAAAAACTGGAAGACATTTTCCAGAAACTTACACTGGAAAACGATTCTAAGAAATGATAAAAAGAAAGCCTGCGTCATCCCTTCCCTTTTCTTGGAAAATATTTACAGCCATTATAGCCTTTGCAGGGCTTGTGGCGATTAAAGCTTCGGCACAAAATATTTCAGCCTATTCGGATTACCGTGGATACCTGCAAGCCTTTGACAATGGAATGTTTAAACAGCTTGAATACATGCCGGTGAAAAGCTATAAGTTTGGACGAAGTGTCATTGCTTATGTTGACAACAGGAATGATTTCAAAGTTTATTACAATGGGAAATCAATCTATCAGTTAAATGCAGCTGATTTTTCTTACGAGGTATCAGATTATCTCGTTGCGTATCGTGTCGGGGCTGTATTGTATGTATTTGACAATGGCGAGAAAAAAACCCTAAGTTATTACAACAGCCTTGTCACGTTAAATGACAGCATCCTTTCCTTTTTTGATGATTCCAAATACACATTTTCTGTTTACTACAACGGAAGAGAAGCACTACTCGAGAACTCTTTACTTGATAGGCCGAGAAGTGTGCGAACAGGATCAAACACCCTGGCCTGGGTGAACCAAAGCGGTTTTTTCAATATTTTCTATCACGGTGAAATACAGACCTTAGATAATATTCCACCGCTTGCAGTTGAAGCCGGAAGAGATATTGTTGCTTATGTAGATGATTACGATCATTATTTTCATTTGTTCTACAAAGGTGATACAGCTATCGTTGAAACCTTCGCACCGGATTCTTTCAAGGTGGGCTATGGTATTATGGCTTATGTTGACCAGCAAGGGGATTTTAGAATATTTGAGAATGGCTCCACTCGAAAAATTTTATCTGCACGACCGGATTTTTTCTTTGTTAAGGGCGAGATAATCGTCTATGCATATAACAGGATGTTTAATGTTTGGTACAAAGGAAAAGAGTATAAGCTGGAAAATTATTCACCAAAAGATTTTCAGCTGGGAATCGAAGGAATAGCCTGGATCGATGAGAGTGGACGTTTGAAATATTTTGACAAGGGGAATATCTCTACGGTTTCGTATGAAATTATTACCGGATACAATCTTACCGGATCGGTATTGAAATTCGAGACCGGCAATAATACTGTGAACATCTTTTACAAAGGGCAAAAGTATTAAGCCGCGATTCATTTGGAAATTGACCATTTTCCCTTTAAAATGGGCTTGAAACCTAGATTTGCCACTGAATTTGAATGAAAAAAAGACCCCTAAATAGATTACTCAGAGTTTTTTTTCTGTACTTTTGCCACCGCAAGTGGAAAAATTTGATTGTCCTTTTCGAAGGATCAATATTGCAACCACGGTAAAAAATGCTAACACGCATTTTTCATTGTGTTCGCCATCGGCCTCCCCTTCAATCTTTCTGTTTAATAAAATTAAAATCTAAAGAAAAAACATGTCTTATTTGTTCACCTCCGAGTCAGTATCTGAAGGGCATCCGGATAAGGTCGCAGACCAAGTATCTGATGCATTGATCGATTATTTTTTAGCTTACGACCCACAGTCGAAAGTTGCCTGTGAAACGCTTGTTACCACCGGTCAGGTTGTCCTTGCCGGCGAGGTAAAATCTGAAGCTTATTTGGACGTTCAGGAAATTGCAAGGAACGTGATCAAGCAAATTGGTTATACCAAAAGCGAATACATGTTTGAGGCAAATTCATGCGGAGTACTAAGTGCCATCCACGAACAATCCGCTGATATCAATCAGGGTGTGGAGAAAAAAGATCCTTGGAAACAGGGAGCAGGCGATCAGGGAATGATGTTCGGATACGCATGCCGTGAGACAGATAATTTTATGCCTCTTCCACTGGAGCTGGCACATTCTCTTCTTCGTGAACTGGCTGCTGTTCGTCGTGAAGGAAAATCAATGAAATACCTTCGTCCGGATGCAAAGTCACAGGTGACAATTGAATACAACGACAACAACCAACCTGTACGTATCGATACTATTGTTATCTCTACACAGCATGATGATTTCGATAAAGATGCAGTGATGTTGAAGAAGATCAAGGATGATGTGATCAACATTCTAATCCCGCGCGTAATGAAAAAATTACCGAAGCGTGTACAGGCAATGTTCAATGATAAAATTAAATACCATGTGAACCCGACAGGCAAGTTCGTGATCGGCGGACCGCATGGAGATACCGGTTTAACCGGCCGTAAGATCATCGTTGACACATACGGTGGCAAGGGTGCTCACGGCGGTGGCGCATTCTCAGGAAAAGATCCTTCCAAAGTTGACCGTTCTGCCGCCTATGCTACGCGTCACATTGCGAAGAACATGGTTGCAGCCGGATTGTGTGATGAAGTCCTCGTTCAGGTTGCTTATGCCATTGGTGTAGCAGAACCTGTAGGACTTTATATTACTACCTATGGCACATCAAAACTAAAAATGTCGGACGGTGAACTCAGTCGCAAGATTGAAAAGATCTTTGACATGCGTCCTTATGCGATTGAGCAACGATTTAAATTGCGTACCCCAATTTATCAGGAGACAGCAGCTTATGGTCACATGGGACGTGAGATGCAGGTAAAAGAGAAGACCTTTAACAAGGGGAAGAAGAATGAGAAAAAAGTAAAGGTTACTTTATTCCCTTGGGAAGATTTGAATTATGTTGACGTGCTTAAGAAGGAATTTTTTAATTCGGCAGCTGCAAAGAAGAGTAGCAGCAAGAAAAGCACGATGGAAATAGTATAAATGCTGATATCAATTCAGTGAAAAGAGGCCTCTTTCGAGGCCTCTTTTTTTTTAAATAACTGAAGAACAGTCCAATATAAAATCAATTTGGAGGCTTCGTTTCTTTATCGTAATATTGCGATATACAATTGAAGAAATGGGCGCATCCAAAATCGATTTTTTTACCAAACAGCAGAATGACCTGGCTAATGTAGCTAAGGCATTGTCACATCCTGCACGGATTGCCATCGTTCAATATCTGGCTAAAGTGAATGCATGTGTGTGTGGAGACATCGTCGAAAAGTTGCCTTTGGCTCAGCCTACCGTTTCTCAACATTTGAAAGAATTAAAAAATGCAGGACTCATAAAGGGAACTATTGAAGGGAATGCTGTTTGCTATTGCCTTGATTTAAAATCGATGAAAAAGTTTCAGGATATTTTTAAAAGCCTTCTTGAACCTGAGAATGTAAAATCTTCTTGTTGTTAACCTATAAATTTAAATACAATGAAAAATTCAGAAGAACTAAGAGAAATTGTGCGTGAAAAATACGCAGAGATTGCTGTAGCCGATGCTTCAGAAAATAAATCTTGCTGCACGCCTGCCTGCTGCACCGATGGAAATAAAAATAGCATGGCAGACAGTTATGCCGATGTCAAGGGTTACGAACCAATTGCTGATCTCGGATTAGGATGCGGACTGCCAACAGAATTTGCAGCCATCAAACCGGGTGATACCGTGGTTGATCTGGGTTCCGGTGCGGGAAACGATTGCTTTGTGGCAAGAGCCGAGACTGGTGAGAAGGGAAAAGTTATTGGAATAGACATGACCCCGGAAATGATCAAAAGAGCCAGAAAAAATGTTGCGACACTCGGTTATATGAATGTTGAATTTCGATTGGGTGAATTGGAAAACATTCCGGTTCCATCGGCTGAGGCAAATGTGGTGGTAAGCAACTGTGTTTTGAATCTGGTTCCGGATAAGCAGAAAGCATTTGAAGAGATCTTTCGTATTCTGAAACCAGGCGGACATTTTAGTATCTCGGATGTTGTCTTAACCGGACCTCTGCCCGACTCATTAAAGAAAGTGGCTGAATTGTATGCAGGCTGCGTGAGCGGTGCTATTCCAAAATCAGAATACTTGTCTATCATTGAAGCTGTGGGATTCACCAAAGTGACAATTCAGAAAGCTAAGCCGATCGAATTGCCGGAAGAGTTTCTTGTATCGTATCTCAGTGAGGAAGAAATGAATTTGGTTCGCACGTCAAAACCCGGTATTGAGAGTATTTCTGTTTATGCAGAGAAACCTTTATAAGCCCAAGAATACTAGATTAAACTATGAAGAAGAAAATTTTGGTATTATGTACAGGCAATTCATGCAGAAGTCAGATTGCAGAGGCCTATCTGAGAAAATTTGTTGGGGACAAAGCTGAAATAATGAGTGCCGGTGTTGAAGTTCACGGTTTAAATCCAAGAGCCGTTAAAACCATGGCAGAGGATGGAATCGATATTTCAAAACAAACGTCCAATCATGTTGATGAATACATGCATCTGAATTTTGACTTTGTTATTACCGTATGTGATAATGCAAAAGAGGCTTGTCCCTATTTCCCTGGCAAGGCAAAAAAAATTCATCACAACTTCCCTGACCCTGCTAAGACTACCGGTTCAGAGGAGGAGATAACAGAATCATTCAGGAATGTAAGAGATGAAATCAAATCATGGGTTCAGAATTTTGTGACTCAATTATCATAGAATAAATAGGAACAGATCTCCGTGTACTTTGTGCATGCTTTGTGAACTTTGCGGTTAAAACAGAAGCAGCTAAAAAAAATTTACTACAAGAAACACAAAGAAAAAACACAAAGGACACAGAGCTCGTTTTTTAAACGAATGAGGTGATTATCAAACCAACAATTTTTTTCTGATGACGAATAACGATTGCGCTCCGGTTACTTCAAGAAAAAAACTAAGCTTTCTCGACAGATACCTTACTCTCTGGATATTTTTAGCCATGTTTATTGGTATAGGGATTGGCTATTTCTTTCCATCATCATCTGCTTTTATTAATTCCTTTTCCAGCGGAATGACGAATATTCCTATAGCAATCGGGTTAATTTTAATGATGTACCCTCCTCTTGCAAAAGTACAATATGAAAAAATGGGGGAAGTGTTTCGCAACACAAAGATCCTTTCAATTTCTCTATTGCTTAATTGGGTAATTGGCCCAATACTCATGTTCGCTCTTGCAATCATTTTTCTACATGACCACCCCGAATACATGATCGGACTCATACTGATAGGCTTGGCCCGATGCATTGCAATGGTGATTGTCTGGAATGAACTTGCAGAAGGTAATCGTGAATATGCAGCCGGACTTGTTGCTCTCAACAGTGTTTTCCAGGTTTTGCTCTATAGTTTCTACGCTTATTTATTTATCACAGTACTTCCACCCTTATTCGGAATAGATGGGCTTGCAGTCGAGGTAGGCATTTCAGAAATCGCCAAAAGTGTAGGCATTTACCTGGGAATACCATTTCTGGCAGGAATAGTTAGCCGGTACACATTGATCAGCATCAAAGGAAAAGAGTGGTTTCAAAATAAATTTATTCCGAAAATTTCACCGATCACGCTCATAGCTCTATTATTTACCATCGTAGTCATGTTTAGTCTCAAAGGAGTACTCATTGTTCAAATTCCTTTTGATGTTATACTGATTGCCATTCCGCTCGTCATTTATTTCGCCATCATGTTTCTGGTAAGCTTCTTTATAGCAAGAAAAATGGGGGCTGACTATTCCAAGAATGCCTCCATAGCATTTACTGCTGCAGGAAATAACTTTGAATTAGCTATAGCTGTCGCGATTGGAGTATTTGGCATCAACAGCGGACAAGCTTTTGTAGGTGTGATTGGCCCTTTAGTGGAGGTACCAGCACTTATTGCCTTAGTCAACGTGGCATTTTGGTTGCGAAAGAAATATTATCCTGCATAGTTCAAAAAAAAATCATGATGCGAATAATTGGCGCATCATGATTTAAGTTCAGTGTCAACCTAGCTTTTCTAAGCAGAATGCTCCTTCACAATTGTACGAAGCCATTTCAACATAAATAAAATAGCAATGGCCGAGGCCAATGCAACAATGAAGTTGACATAGAAGAAATCCGCTTTATTTTCATAGCCGTCCCACAAGGCAGCCAGGACCCCTGATAATTTATTTCCAATACTGGTACTGAGAAACCAACCCCCCATCATCAATGCGGTAATTCTTGGCGGACTTAATTTTGAAACCAGTGAGAGTCCCATAGGGCTTAGACACAGCTCTCCCACGGTGATCACTCCATAGGTACTGATCAACCACCAGGCCGATCCTTTAATCTCACCGTTATTGGTAACATACACGGCTGCGACCATGATGAGTGTAGAAATAGCTGTGATCAACAAACCGTAAAATATTTTTCCCGGTGTACTCGGCTCTTTGTTTCTTCGCCTCAGAAATATAAATATCCCGACGACTACAGGCGTGAGAATAATTACGAAAAAGGGATTGATGGATTGGAAAATCTCTGTGGAAACCAGTGCTGTGGTTGTCCCCTCCTCAGGCCAGTTTTCTTTTGGAATGTTTTTATAGTATGAAGGCTCCGTGTACTCCATCAAAGCTACACCGTTGGCATCTCGTTGAACTCTGAATTGCTCATCAATTACAGGCAATGTGTCTTTCTCCAGTTTAATCTCTTGAACCATACCCAGTGTAGTAGCAACAGGAATAATGGAAGCTGGAAGTTCGCGATCAGTATAGCTTTTCGCCCAGGTTGTGAGTGCCGTCCCGTTTTGCTTGAAGATTGCCCAGAAAACAATTACAACTCCGAATATCGACAATAATGCAGCTACAGGTCGTCGATCCGTTTTGTTGAGACTGAATAATAGTGAAACATAAAACAAGGCGACAGGCAGTGCGCCAAAAATAAACGCATCCGTTGAATCAGAACCAAAAATATTTTCCGGAATAATCCATCCAAGGTATCCTGCAATAAATGCAGGCAGAAGCACGACACCAAAAACTTTCGCAATGGACATATCTTCAGGGTTGGCAGGTTTAATCACGTCAAGTTTGTTATAGTGCCGGCTTCCAATCCAGAAAACAATGACGCCAATGAACATTCCGATTCCTGCAGCCATGAAGGCATAACCCCAACCATGATTATTCCTCAAATATGCTGCAAAGAAATTACAGATAAAGGCTCCGATATTGATACCCATATAAAAAATATTATACCCTGCATCCTTCTGTTTCTTATAGTCATCATTGTTATAAAGCATTCCCAAGAGTGTTGAAATGTTTGGTTTAAAAAATCCATTTCCAATGATTATCATGAGGAGTGATACATAAAAGCTCGTCATTCCATCCAGAGCTAGTCCGCAATATCCAATTCCCATCATAATACCTCCGATGGTGATCGATAAACGATAGCCTAGCACTCTATCTGCCAGTAATCCTCCTATAAAGGGTGTGAGATAAACCAGTGCGATAAAAGTTCCAAATATATCAGCTCCCTCTTTGTTTGGAAGACCCATTCCACCCTTCTCGGTGTCGGTCATATATAAAAAGAAAATTCCCAGCATGAGATAGAAACCAAATCGTTCCCACATCTCTGAGAAAAATAAATATTTTAAACCTGCGGGGTGATTACTTTTACTCTTGGCCATATACTATTGATTAAGAATTGGGATGACCAAGATAGCATTCTATGATTAAAAATAAGAATTTCTTGAGTCCGCCAGAAAAAGTACCAAAAACGACGATAACAAAGCATTGAAGCTCATCACACAATGAACAAAACCAAGAATTAATTTAAAAATTTAGTCAGATTATTCAAAATTGTACTTACGCAGATCATCAATAATGGCCGGATCTGCAGGACGCTTGGCATTGAAGTCCACAATCTCGCCTTTCTTGTTCATGATCATGTAACGGGGAATACTGTTGATCTGAAAATATTTAACAGCTTTAGCTTGCCAGTTACCCGGAGAAATTACATTTACGCCTTGTATGTCCATAGATTTTATTCCATTAAGCCATGCATCCTTACCTGCATCAATGGAAATGTATAAAAACACAATCTGTTTCTTTTCCTTTTCCGTAAGCTGTTCGTGAAGTTGCTTGGAAAATGGCATCATCATTCTGCAAGGCCCGCACCAGCTTGCCCAGAAATCTATATAAACAACCTTACCTTTGAAATCTGAAAGCTCAACAGATTTTCCATTAACATCAACAAGGTCTAACTCCTTTGAGCTTGCTACAGAAGTCTCCGCTTTGGAACTGGATCCACTCTGTTTAAGATTCTCTGCTACAGGTATCGCATCACAAAATTCTTTGACGCTTGGCAGGTAGATTCCTTTTACATCAATTTCCTTCAGGTCATTTTGCATCTTCTTTACCATAAAGGGAGCAAGACGGCCACACTCATCAGCGATAAAGCGAGCCAGCCAATAGGTATAAATCGGACCTTCAAATTTTGCTTTTGCCATAGCTACCTTTTTATCAGCAGAGATAGAATAATCCGTAAACTTTTTAAAACCGTTAGCTTTAGAAGTGAAATAAATACAGTAGTTCTTTAAAAAATTCCTGTAAGTATCGGCTATCAATGCACTCTCATCATTGAGCTTAACTTTCTGCAATCCATCGAGCATCAAGTCAGGAAGTGGATCAACCGTTAATATTGTGGTGCTGCTGTTCGCCCGCGCAATGGGATACTGCAATAAAGAACCCCAGTAATGATAAAGAATCTGATTCTCAATGAAGGCTCTGAATTCCGGACGCAGGGAAGCATAAGAGGTTGACTCTTTTAAAAATGTTTCTTGCTCTTTCTTGAGTTTAAATAAATCTGTTTCAAAAGCATCAATTGTCAGACTCAACATTTTAGCCTGATTAAGGCTATCATTAAACATAGATCCGAACGGTGTAAAAAACTGTTGGAGAAATGCATTTTCTTCTGCTGAGTTACCAGATATATTTACGGCAGGATTTCCTTTTCCTGTTAACTGGATCGAAACGTTATCGCCGGGTTGAACATATAAGGGAAACCTAAAATTTCCAAGCATGAGATCAACGACTCCATTTCTTTCTAATTGAAACTGAAATTTAAATGCGCCATCAGTAAGTAGAGCACTGAACTTTGCCGGATTCAACCTGAGAAAATTGTAGTCTACATAAATTGCTGCAGCCACCAGGCTAGGCTCATCTGTCTTAACTTCTACATTGACGATCTGTTGAGCAAGCGTCTGCAATACGCATAATATGGCAAACAAAAACAGACAAAGGGCTTTACGCATCATGGTAAATTAGTTTTGAAATGTAAAGATACAATTTTGATGAAAATTCAGAATTTTAATGGAATGCTTTGCAGCGATTATTTATTTGAAGGCAGAAAAACCAATTTATCTTTACAAACGGAGAGTATCTCTTCCTTGTTCATCATTTCCTTCCTCAACTCGCCCCGGACATACAGTTCGGTTTGATCGGCATAGTGCTTACTCATCGGATTCCCTGACTGCCCTCCGGGCAATATACCCATCCCATTCTCCGGATCGGCAAAATCTATCGTACGCCTTAGAGCAGCGCCAAGATTTGATTTGAAGACCGGATTTGAGGTCAGGGTGAAGCTCTGATTATTCAAAGTTTCCAATCCTCCCGCAATTGGGAAAGGTCCAACATTGAACAAATAATTCAATGGCTTTTGTTTTCCTAATGGATGCTCAAGCTCTAAAGTATGGAGTTTTTCCCATTTCCAGGCTTTTGGATTTGGTCCGTATGCAACTGTCAGATCTTTGAAAGCTGACTGAAATGATTTGTTTACAATTTCGGTCATACTTTCAATTTTATCCTGAGTTCCTATATCGTCCCACCATCTTGATGAATCATTGGAAAGCCATGGAAGGATACTGCTTTTTTGAAAATGTGTTTTGAGAAATGCATCTGCATCCTCTTGCCCTAATTCATCCACAAAGGTTGCCATGTAAATATGATAATACCATCGATAATAAAATGAAGGAGCAATGTTCTCTAATCGGTGTTCGCCGTTCCATTGTTTGAGTACTTCAATTATAACACCCTCAGGAGTGCCGGAACGAATGCTGTCTTGCACGAGATGCTCCATAAGAATTTTACAAGCCTGAGAAGTTACCGGGTTTATCACATCCTGATTAATTGCTTGCAAATCTTTTAAGGAAAACTTCTTGTTAGCATGGAGCAATTCCTTCATTCGTATTGAACGATCATCCGGAAGGTAATAGCCAGGATACACAATGCCTTGAACAGCCTCAGGAGTCTGATTACATGAATAAACAAACCCAATATCAGGATTTATGGAAGCAGGATTGAATTCAAAATCATAATATCCAATCCAATCTTGTTTTCCGGAAGCACCATCAAGAACAAATGAAGTCTCTGAATTTTCAGGACGTTTTACAATTTTCGCTGCTGCCCACCATGCTATATTATTTTCAACATCTGCATAAAGCACATTCAAGCCGGGTGCTGCCAGTTTCGAGGTTGCATTTTTAAATTCCTGAATATTTTTTGAGTGAGCCATCTCATAAGTAACTTCAACCATGGAGTTCGGTTGTCTCAGGAAAGTCCAGCATGCAGAGATCGCTTCTTTTCCATACATTTTAAAATCTTTCATCACATCGCTGCAAACAGGCCCATGCACTGATGTTCTACAACGCAAAACGACATCCGCAGAATCTTTTACTTTGATGGTTTCTGTCCGGATGTTTAGATCCGCCCAATGGTCACGTTCCCATACCTGATCCGAATCTTCCGGATTAATTTTCTCTTTGTAAAAATCCAGGTCATCATTCTCAAAAATTGTTAGTCCCCATGCATGTCTTTCACTGTGTCCAAGCGCAGGAAAAGGGAATCCTGCGATCGAACTTCCATAAAACCGGAATTCGGGATATTCCAGATGAGATTCATACCAGACGGATGGTTGTTGTTGTCCTATGTGTGTGTCATTCTCGAACAAGACTTTTCCTGAGCTTGATCTTTGAGCAGAAATGATAACAGAATTGCTTCCATTCCATACTTTGAATGGCAAACTGTTTTGAATTGATTCAAAACTTGAAAACAACTTCTGCTCTGAGAGATTTTGCGATTGCATTGCTATGCTATCTTTCGATTCTAAAGGTTTATAGCCAAGATCAATTAAATATTCAATGCCAAGTTTGTTTTTCATTCGGTCAAGTAACGGATCCGTCCTAAATGCCATTTGAAAATTGAAAGAGACATAACTTACAACGAGATACATATCCTTCACCGTATATTTTTCTTTTGGAATTCCAAGCAAGGTAAACTCAATGGGCGTTTTTCCATTTTCGATGTAATCGTTCATTCCATCCAGATAAGCTAAAGCGGCGGGGTTCCATGCTTCATCAGGATGCATGCTGAACGCCTTTGCTGATGCCTCCGCATGTTCATTGATTCCCAGCATTCTGAAAAATTTATCTACGTCAAGCACCGCGCTTCCAAATATTTCGGAAAGTCGTCCGGAGCTAACGCGACGAATAAGTTCAATCTGAAATAATCTTTCCTGTGCATGGATATATCCCAAAGTCCGGTACACATCGATTTCCGACTGCCCGTATATATGTGGCACTCCATAATTATCGAAATACACCTCAGTCTTGGTTTGAAGACCACGCAGTGCGACATCACCGGAATATGAAGGTTTGTGCGAGTATAAATAGACATATACTCCCAGACATATTAACACAAGGAGCAGAATAAAAGACAAGAAAATTCTTTTAATCCATTTCATAATTCAAGGTAGTGATTTTAGGAGCTGTAACCGAAGCGACGGAGTTTGTTCTCATTTTTTCTCCAGTCCTTTTCGACTTTTACAAAAAGTTCGAGGAAGACTTTTTTACCAAGGAAAGCTTCAATATCTTTTCTGGCTTCCGTACCAATCCGCTTAATCGACTCTCCTTTATGACCTATCAGGATTGCCTTTTGAGAATCTCTCTCTACAAAAATAACTGCACCTATTTTCACGATAGTTCCTTCGTCTTTAAACGTCTCCACTCCCACTTCAGTACTGTAGGGAATTTCTTCCTGATAATGCATGAAGATTTTTTCGCGAATAAATTCAGAGATAAAAAACCGCTGAGAAGAATCACTTAGATCTTCCTTTGGAAAGTACGGAGGCGCCTCGGGCAGGAGTTTAATTATTGCCTCCTCAATCAATTTCACGTTAAAGTTTTCCTTTGCTGAGACTGGAATTATCGCATGAGGATTTACGTGTTTTTTCCAGGCATGGACCAGTTTGTTGATTTCATTTTGCGTTGAAATATCTATTTTATTCAAGACAATAATCAATGGAGTTTTGATGGCCGCGATTTTCGCCCTGAAATCTTCGTCCATGTATGCCTCTGTCAGATCTGTGATAAATAACACAACATCTGCATCCTCCAGAGAAGATTTTACAGATTCCATCATTTTCTCATGAAGCAGATAATGCGGATCAAGGATTCCGGGTGTATCAGAAAAGACTATTTGAACATCATCCGTATTGAAAATCCCCTTGATTCGGTGACGGGTGGTCTGCGCTTTAGGGGTCACAATTGAGAGAGAAACGCCCAAAAGCTTATTCATAAGGGTTGATTTCCCCACATTGGGCTTCCCGATAATACTGACAAATCCTGCTTTATGGCCCATAAATTAATTTGGAAATAATTAGTGTAGTAAAAGAACGAATTATATCTTTGCACTCCTAAAAAACAGGCCTGATACGTGAATTTAATTCAGAAAGGCCTGATCATCAGAGTAAAGCAAGACATTCCTGAATTAAGGAATTCTTTCAAGAATAAAATGAAGAGTGGAGCTTTGGTAGCTCGTTGGGCTCATATCCGCCGGTTGGCGGACGTGGTTCGAATAAAAAATAAAGTGAACAGTGGAGCTTTGGTAGCTCGTTGGGCTCATATCCGCCGGTTGGCGGACGTGGTTCGAATAAAAAATA
>Ga0138256_10001382_pt1 | contig 26213 bp, 20 predicted proteins | sample KNB2016incub_MG_FD_105486 | JGI IMG/M metagenome (GOLD analysis project Ga0138256, IMG submission 105486) | Active sludge microbial communities from wastewater in Klosterneuburg, Austria - KNB2014incub_MG | ecosystem: Engineered > WWTP > Activated sludge > Unclassified | place: Austria...
GAAGTTGATATAACAAATACTACTATACCTATCTATCACTCTGGGCAAAATCCTGCAATATGCATCACTGGAAAGTTGAAAATTAATCGCATGCAAGAATTTTATGGCTCCCAATTATTTTTTAGTGGTGGATCTTCTATTGAAGTCGTTAGTGGACACAGAATGATTTCTAGAGTTAGCCATTTTAATGCTTGCGAAAATATGATGTGGAAAGGAATCCAAGCAAATTCGAATGGAACTTTATGGCTAATTAACAGTTTTGTTAATGACGCACAGTATGGAGTAAATGCACAGCTTGGATCTACAATTCTAATTGTCAATAGTGATTTTTTTCAAAATTCAATTGGGGTATATGTTCCTGATGGAGGCGTAAATATTGAAAGCATTGAAAATAATTTTTTTCATAACATGCGTTTTGGTACACTTTTGCCAATGTTTATGGTGGGTCAGTTGTTTTATAACGGTGGATATCCTAATTCAGGTGTTTTTCTTCGAAATAATTCTGCAATAATCAACAATAATAATTTTAAATGGATGCAAAATGGAATTGAAGCAAGGAATGGATCAACTATAATTGCAGAAGGAAATACCTTTAGAGAAATATTTGATTTTACAGGTTTCAACAAATATGAACTTATGAGAGGGGTGGCTATTGCTTTTGATCAATCTGTTGGAATATCTATTTCAAATAATGACATTTCAGATGCATTGATTGGAATTTTCGGCCAATCTTCTGAATTGAGAGATTGCAATAATAATACAATTGACTCAGTGGATATTGGTATTTATGACTACAGGGCTAAAGGAGTAGCCAATCTAGCAGAAAATCAAATTATATTTAAAAAAGAAGGAATTTGGGTTTCAGGTCCATTGGTGGGTGTTGCCCCTCAGATAAGCAGTAATACTTTAACAATTGATTGGAATAATCCAAATTCTTTACAAAGAGATGCAATTCGCTTAGATTTAATTCGTGGAAATTCACCTACAAATATAAATTCAAATCATTGCTTTCTTGATGTGGCATGCAATGGTATATATTTAAAAAATTGTAGTGTTCCCCAGGTAATTGGCAATGATATTAATTATACCTTTCCCATTCCACCTTGGTTTATTGAACTTATGCTTAACATAGGCTATGTTCCTGCAAATGCACGTGGTATTTATGCATTATCTAGCAGTAATGGCAGTTTTGTAGATAATTATATAAATGCTTCTTTGCTAAATAATGTATTTGCAGGTATGTGGACAGCCCAATCAACAAATAATACATTTTGTTGCAATCAAGTAAATTATTCAACGCGATGCTTTTCATTTGATGGAAGCTGTTTAAATTCCAGATTCCGTAATAATACTTCCGCTGGACAATATTTGTTAGGAATGAATTTAGCTAAAGGTGCTTTTATAGGACTTCAACCTGACCCTAGAAATGGACCACTTATCCCATCTGGCAATAGATGGACTGGAACTACTGCCTTGAACGGAGCCCAAGCGGCAAATTATAATACAATTTCCACTGATAGATTGAAATCCAGAATGACCGCATCAGGATGCCAATCCCCATTATGGCCTGCATCTATTAATCCACCGCAATCCTGCAGTAATAATATAAATCAATGGTTTAATAGTATTGCCACCAGTTCTCCAAACTGTGGATCAGATCCATTTTGCACGACTTCAGGTCCTGGGCTGCTTGTTAATGGAGATCCTTATATTTCTACATCTGATGAAGACATGGTACAAGGTGGGTTTAACCAAGCATTAAATGGTGGAACAATACAATGGGACGGGCTAAGAGAACTCTACAATAAGTTAAAAGTGTATCCTAATTTATTGGGATCTAATAACTCAATAGATTCTTTCTATTCTGCTAATCAATACTCAATCTTTAATAAATTCTATTTAGTAGATCAATTATTGTTTTCAACGTCAAGTGTAACAAATGTTCAAATACAATATTTGTCAAATTTAGATAGTATTTGTAAATCTTTGATGGATGATGTGACCGTTTTGTATCAAGCACTAATTGTGGAAACAAATCAATCGGTTATTGCTAATTTAGAAAACCAGATTGCTGTATTGAATGCTAATATAGCTTCTAACAGAACAGCTTATTACACTACTATACAAGCAATAGATTCAAGTAGATTATCATTAGTTCCTCAAGCTCATAATTTATTAGATGCTATTATACCAAGTAATTTGTTTGAGTCAAACGAGAAGATAGTCTGGCAAGTTTATGTTGATTTTATATTGGCCAATAATTCTACTCTGACTTCTAATCAGATCCAAGCTCTACATAGTGTCGCAATACAATGTCCATTAGAAGGTGGAATTGTAGTTTTTGTAGCGAGGTCATTATTGTCCGGTCAATACAATTATGAATATAATGAAACACTTTGCTCTAGCCCTTCACCTATAATCAGTAATTCTGAAAGTATACTTACAAGTTCTGACTTTGATATTCTTCCGATTCCAGCCAAGGATAGAATCAAAATTTTAAATTTTAAAAAAGAACAAGAAAGTGCAAGTTTTGAATTATATACTGCTGATAAAAAACTTATATTAGTCACTACTCTAGAAAAAGGTAGTGATCGAGATGTGAATATCGAGCATATTCCTACAGGATTTTACTTTGCGGTATTAAAGAGAAATGGCAATATCATTTTTAGTAAAAAACTAATTATTAGTAAATAAAATATTTTCATGAACCTGATTTAAAAATTATAGATCAGGTTCATTTTTTTTTAAAATTCATCTTTATGAAATTCATATATATTATTCTATTTAGTGTTTGCAGCTTAATAAATGTCCAATCACAAAAATGGGATTATAATTGGTTGTTCGGATATTTTTATGATGGGCTTCCTCAAGATGGTAACTGGGGCATAGATAACCTAAACTTCAACACTAAAGATGGGAATCCTGTTGTAAATAATAAATCAACTATACAAAATGATTTTGATTATTATGGATCAATGATTTCTGATCGGGAGGGGCGATTTCTTTTTTCATATGACGGAACCTTTGTGGAGGATTACATAGGTAGAATTCCAAATAACAAAGCAGTATGTCCAGATGATGATTGTAGATTTTTTCCACAGTCTACCCTTATATTGCCAAATTTGATATTTGATTCTATTTATTATATATTTAACCTACATGATGAACGTATTGGAAATGAGTGGGTGTGTAATGTATTTAGTTACAGCAGTTTACATGAACTTCCAAACGAAACAGGCATTAGGTTAGATTTGGCTAAGAAGGATCTTTCTAAGAAATTATTCCAAGTAGGGGACGCAAGTAGTTGTAGGCATGCAAACGGTAGAGATTGGTGGATTATTGCACCTGGATTTAATAATAATATTTATTATTTCTTTATTCTAACAGATAAATTGGCCTATTTCTCCCATACTCAAGCAATTGGCGAAAAAAGAATAGATGGTCCTGGTTTTTGTTGCTTTTCACCCAATGGTGAATATTATGCTATGGCAACCAAAAGAGATTCAGGTTATGATACTGGAGCATTATTATATTTTCAACACTTTGACAGGTCCACTGGAATGTTTTCAAATCAACAAGTTTTTGAAATTGATACTTCAATGAGTGTTTCAGCTGGATGTGCCTTTTCACCCGATAATCAGATCTTATATGTGTGCTCTAATCATTATTTATATCAGTATCCTTTACAAAATGGTAAATTAAACAACCGAATTGAAATTGCAATGTATGATGGCTTTGAGTCACATTTGTTCGGAATTAATTATGGAGTAACCACTTTTGGACAATTACAAAATGGACCTGATGGTAGAATCTATCTAAATTCAGATCAAGTACAAACCAAACATCTGCATGTTATCAATGAACCCAATAAAATTGGTTTAGCATGTGATTTTCAACAACACAGTCTTCCTTTAAAGTCCGTAAAGATCACTATGCCTTATTTTCCGAATTATCGTCTTGGTCCTATAGATGGCAGTATTAGTGATTCATTAGGAATCAATAATATGCCATATTGTTGGTGGAGATATCAACAAGATACATTAGATCATAGACATTTTAAATTTACTGATGCAAGCGCTTATGAAGTGGAAGAATGGTATTGGGATTTTGGTGATGGTATAACGAGTAGAGATACCAGTCCGCTGCATACTTATTCTAAGAATGGTGTTTATGATGTATGTCTCATTGTTAAGAACAAAAATGGCGCTGATACATTATGCAGGACATTGTATATTGGTGTAGTCAGTAATTCTGATCAAAACAAAAATATTGATTTTCAATTGTTTCCAAATCCTTGTACATCATTTTTGATTATCAATGTCAACGATTACCTTCCTTCAAAAATGCTTATGACAATCTATGACATACAAGGCAAAGAAGTGCTTCATAAGAGATTGTATCAAGGAAGTAATGTGATTGACTTGGAGCTTATGAATGCAGGGGTATATATTGTGGAGATTAAGGAGCGAGGGATAGTGGTGAAGGGTGAGAAGTTGGTGAAGATGTAGCACACATACCATAGGAGTTTCCAATTAGCCAATCGGAATATGAATCAAGGTAGATGTGCCTTTATCGGAATCAGAACTTACTGAAATATCGCCCTTGAGGTATTTAACCCTCGATTTAATATTTTCAAGTCCCATACCTTTTTTTATATTTAATTCATTATAGCCATGACCATCATCTTCTACAATGATTTCTAAGATGTCATCAGAAAGGCTCAATTGGACGAGTATTTCTTGAGCGTTTGCGTGTTTAATAGAATTATTAATTAACTCCTGTATGATCCTATAAATTTGTAGAGCGGCTGATGAATCTATATTTTTTCCAAAGTCAAATCCGTAATGTTGAAAGATAATTTCAGGACCTTTCTCGCGGTTATTTCTATTCAATAAGTCGCTCACGGCTTCGATTAATCCGAGCTCTTCCAATGCTCCTGGTTTTAGATCATGTGCAATATTTCTTACTTCACTACATGCTATATCAATGAGTTCATGAACCTTATTGAATTCATTGTTTTCACCGTTGTGTTTTGAATCAGATTCAAGTTTATCAAATCGGAGTTTGATGGTTGATAATAGGCCGCCAAGGCTGTCGTGCAGATCTTTTGCAATTCGTTCACGTTCATCTTCCTGACCAGTAATCATGGATTCCATGGTTTGCAGATGAAGTGTACTTTCAAGCTCTTTTATTTTTTGTTGGTTGATTTGTTCATTTTGTTTATGAATGATATTGGTGGCATTTAATTTTTGTTGGTAAAATAAAATAACCAAATATCCACCAATAAGAATTGCGCCAATACTAAACAAAAGGCTGTATAGTGTAAAATTGGATCTTCTGGATTTTAACTCAAATAATCTTTGGTTTTTGGCTAGATCTATGCGCTCTTCACGCAACTCTTTTTGTTCATATTTTGCAATATTCTTATTTAGATTTTCATTATGTTTAAGGGTGTTTAATGAATCATTGACTGCAATATAATGAAGCAGATAATTGGAAGATTCCTCATGTTTGTCTTGGGCTTTAAGACAATCATATAAACTCATATCGAGTTTTTTAATATCTTCCAAATAGCCCATTTCTAATGTCAGTTCATGACTTTTGCTATATGCAATACAAGCTTGAATGGGGTTGTTTCTGGCTTTGTAATAGTCACCCAGAAACATATAAGATTGAAATTGAAGATCAACAATGGCATTTGTTTTAGCAAATTTTATAACTTTTGATAAATCAAATTTGCTAAGACTATCATTCAATCCAATTTTTATTACTGCATTAAGCATCATGTGTTCATGGACACATAATGGATTGTTTTTGTCAGGGTTTTCTAATTCACATTGACCCAAGAAATAACTTGCCATCTCTTGATTTTGTAATTTATAGTAAACCAATGACAAGAAATGGTAGGTTCTAACCAAGTCTACTTTTCGTTCATTTTGGCGAAAATAAACCTGACAATATTCAAGGTTGGCTAATGCTTTTTGGTACCAACCTAAGATAAAATATATTCTTGCAAGTAAAAATCGATACTGATGCATATGCAGGTAATCCTCAGTATCATTATAATATTCGATTAACTGAAAAATCGGTATAATAGCCTGGGCGTATTGATGCAATTTAATGCAAGTATCAATTTGACTTAATGTAGAATCAATAATGGCGTTAGCTTCTTCTTGCGGGCTATTGATTGAAAAAAAATTGCCCTGACCATGCAATTTTACTACAAAAATGGTAAGACTAAATACCAGACCCTTTATAAAGTTCTTCTTATTCATGGATTATAAAGCCAAAAGTACAACGTACTTTTTGGCAAAACATCAGGGTAAACCTTGATTTTTTAGTCCAATAAGTGATATTCTATGGTTGCACGGACTAAACCAGCTGTATTTCGGACATTTAATTTGGATATTAAGCTACTGCGGTGGGATTCAACCGTTTTTAGACTGATAAAAAGTCGTTCAGCAATTTCTTGTGTTGTGTGTTCTTTGACGATTAAAGTTAAGACTTCACGTTCCCGTCTGGATATTTTTGGTAAAAGGATATTGTTTTTTTTCTTTTGGGTGTTTTTCTTGCGAAGACGACCCATAATGGTTTCAGTGACTTCTGCACTGAAATAGGTTTGGCCCGAAGCCACTGTTTCAATTGCTTTAATTAATTCAATTCGATCAGTATTTTTTAAAACATACCCAAGAGCGCCACTTTTTAAAATTTCAGTTACAAAACTTTCTTCGTTGTACATGGATAAAGCGAGAATTTTGACCTGAGGATACTCTTTTTGGATCCGCTGAGCGACTTGAATTCCATTAAGTTCTGGAAGGTTTATGTCGAGTAATAACACATCTACAGCCTTCTTTTTTAAAATATCAAAAACTTTCTTTCCATTAAAACAACGATCTACCACCTTAATATTCGTTTCATTTTTTAGGATGGATTCTATTCCGTCAACGAACATAGTATGATCATCTGCGATAACAACTTTTATCATAAATCAATTAGTATTAAGTAAAATGTAGTGCAGGAATCTTCGGAGAAGTCATAGGATGATAGTGCAAGATTAAGCAATTTATTTATATAAAAAAAACAAATACGTATTTTTATATGGATTGCCATTTATTCAGCTGCTGAATACAGGCCCTAAAGTCTTTTGGAGGTTCGATTTCAAATTGATGTGATTTGCCAAATAAATTAAACTTGAGTCCAAAAGCATGTAGGGCGGTTCTTTCAATTAATGGTCTGAATTGTTCATCATTTTTTGCCAATTTGGAGTGACGTTTAATGTCAGCAATACTGAATTGATTTCTGATGCCATATATTGGGTCACAAATAATGGGACAACCTATGTGCATCAAATGAATTCTAATTTGATGGGTTCTACCAGTTAATGGACTCAGTTCCAACAAGCTAAATTGTTTCCATCTGGTTATAACTTTGAAATCCGTTATCGATTGTTTTCCTTTATTGTGAATTACCATTTTGCCAGGGTGGGAGATGGAATGTGCTATAGCTAATTCAATTCGACCTGAATCTTCTAAAGGTTGAGATTCGGTCAATGCTAAATATGTTTTTTGAATTTGGTGTTGTTCGAAAGCATCATTAAGGATTTTATGTGAGTCTGCGTCCTTTGCAAAAATCATCAGTCCACTGGTATCTTTATCAATGCGATGTACGGTATAAAGCGATTCATAGTGTTTTGATAATAAGTCATATGCATTTTCTTTTAAAGCATCAAATCGATCTGGAATGCTTAATAAACCAGCATTTTTATTGATCACTATAAAGTGATCATCTTCGTATATTACAGGTATTGCCATTAATAAATTTAGTCAATGTAATGTTTTGGAATGTCTGATGATTTCTGATTTCCAAATAAGTAATAGTGAATAAATAGAGATCCCTTTAATCTTCCTGATAATTTAACTTCATTTACAGTAGACCTGATTATCTTACTATTGTAATGATCTTTTTTATGAAGAAGATATAAAGTAGACAGAATAGAAATGATATAAGCCTCTAAGACTTTAAGAAATAACATAATATTCCCTGATAATAAATACTTCAAACTGATCAAAAAGTCAATGACAAACCTAACAGGAAGTAATATAATTAATATTGGCCATGAACTATTTTTAAAAATAGTAGCCAAATTGTTTCTAAAATTGAGAAATAATTTTCTTGGGTTATTATAATCCAAGGTGCCACCACCAAGATGGTAAACTTTAGAATTGGGTTCGTACCATATTTTTCCACCTGCCCTTTGAATTCGCCAACATAAATCAATTTCTTCCTGATGTGCAAAATAGTCACCATCAAAACCGCCAATGGACTTGAACATATTGGCATTGATGATAAATGCCGCACCGCTTGCCCAAAAAATTGGCGTAGCTTTTTGATATTGCCCTAAATCCTTTTCAACTTTATTTAACATTCTACCGTAAGAAAAAGTATAGCCTAATGCATCCATAAGACCACCTGCTGCACCGGCATATTCAAATGATTGTGGATCATTCAAGGCTAATATTTTCGGTTGCACGGCCATGTTAAAAGGATCAGATTGAATTCGTTGAATGAGTGGACTTAACCAATCATCAGAAACTTGAATATCTGAATTGATTAAAACGAAATAATCTGCTGTGATTTGGGCCAAGCCTTTATTATATCCTTCAGCATATCCGTAGTTTTTATGTAGAATAATCCTTTTAATTTCAGGATATTTTTGTTTTAAAAGTAGGATGCTATCATCAGTAGATGCATTATCAATCACATAAATTGTGGCATAGTTGGGTGTATGGGTAATAATGGATTGGAGATAATTATTCAAAAAATGAGCCCCATTATAATTTAAAATGACAACAGCAACTGAAGGATTTTTTTTAAAATTGGCTTCTGTTAAATGGAATAAGGTTAAGCTTTTTTTTATTTGTTTTTCATCTTCTTTAATTTGCCAAATCATTTCATCTATAGAATCAAATTTTTGATCTTTTCTAATGAATTCGATAATTTCAATTTTTAATTGAAGAGAATAAACATTTTCTCTAAAATCTAAAAGATGTATTTCAATGGTTTGTTTTAAATGGTCTCCAATAGTTGGTCGGTTTCCAATGTAAAGCATACCGTCATACCTGCGGTCCTCAACAGTTGCAATCGCTGAATATATTCCTGGATTGGGTATAATTTTGTCAGGATCATTTAAAATGAGATTGGCGGTTGGAAATCCAATTTTTGTGCCTAATTGTTGTCCGGTGCCTACTTTTCCATTAAACCAAAAAGGATGACCCAATAAATTTAAAGCTTCTTTGTAATCATTATTTGAAATGGATTGTCTAACTAATGTTGAGCTTATTTTGATGTCGTCGATCTCTTTTTTAGGAATTTCGATTAAATTAAATAAACCTTTTTTGTGATATTGTTTCAACAAATCAATATTACCAGTTCCATTGATGCCAAATGTATGATCATATCCAATGATGAAACTATGAGGTTTAAATTTCTTGATTAAAATATTTTCAATATATTCTTCGGGTAATAATTGGGAAAAATCATAGGTAAATGGAATGATTACTAAATAATCTAATGCGGTTTCTTTTAATATTTCGATTTTTTCGTCAAGGGTAGTTAGTAATTTGATTCTAGTATCGGTGGTATCTAGAATTTGCCTTGGATGTGGGTCGAAAGTAATCAAAATGGATGGACCATTTACCTTTTTCGCTTCATGGCATAGTCTTAATATAATATCCTGATGTCCTAAGTGCATGCCATCAAAAGCCCCAACGGTTATGACGCTATGATCGAAATCAGGTAAAGTATCAACATTTAGTCTAAGTACTCTCATAAAATAATTGGACAAAATTAATAATTTTTCGTTCCTTCCACTCTTTATGAGCCGATGAGATTACATTTGTGCATTAATTAACAAGTTGATGGATAATATAGTAGAACAAATTATAGAAATTTTGTCAAAGGTCATTGAGCCCAATACCGGTAAAGATTTAATTCATCTCCGAATGATTCGGGATATCCATGTGGAGGGTAAAAACATCCATTTAAAAGTATATCTCCCAGCCAATAATTACGATAAAAAAGATATTTTATTTCAAGATATTCAAGATAGTCTTACTAAAAATTTTGCAGATCATGAGATTCATGCTCATTTTGTTAATCAAACAGCCTATAGTGAAGCCCCTAATGCATTACTGCCACAAATAAAAAATTTTGTAGCCGTTGCCTCTGGGAAAGGTGGCGTGGGAAAGTCTACAGTCGCTGTTAACTTGGCCATAGCTTTAAGCAGATTAGGTTATAAAACGGGGATCCTTGATGCTGATCTCTACGGACCATCTTTGCCTACCATGTTTGGAATCAAAAAGGATAAGCCTCAAGTGCAACTCATTGATGGAAAACATCAATTAATCCCTATATTAGTTCAGGGTTTGCCGGTATTATCATTGGGTAATATTATTGAAGCGGATCAGGCAGTAGTGTTGAGAGGTCCTCGGTTAGCTGCAATTATCAAGCAGTTTTTTCAAGATGCTCAGTGGCCGGAATTGGATTATCTGATTATAGATTTACCGCCCGGCACAGGGGATGTTCAATTGACTTTAGTTCAAACAGTTCCTTTAACTGGGGTCGTAATGGTAACCACGCCACAGGAAGTAGCTATCATTGATGCGATAAAAGCGGCTAATATGTTTTCAATGGAGCAAATTAAAGTGCCCATCTTGGGAGTTATTGAGAATATGTCATGGTTTCAACCACTGGACCAACCAGATAAGAAATATTTTATTTTTGGACAAAATGGGGGGCAGCGATTGGCTCATATTACACATTCTTCGCTCATAGGTCAAGTTCCATTGATAGAAAAAATGAGACAACGATCGGATGAAGGCCTTGCCTTTGAGTTGGATGAACATGACATTTATCCTGCATTGTTTGAATCCATGGCCATTGCCCTTCACAAGAAAGTGGAATTGCGTAACCTGACGTTGGCGCCTACAAAAAAAGTAGAACAAGCATAATCATATAATTCATGTTAGTAAAAGATAGTGCCTATTTATGTGAGCAGATTCGACAAAAGAAATCTTTTCTATGTGTTGGATTGGATCCTGATTTGGAAAAATTGCCAAATCATTATTTAAATGGTAAGCAACCTTTTCTCGAGTTTTGTAAAGACATCATTGAAGTTACCCATCATTTGGCTGTGGCCTACAAAATTAATATTGCTTTTTTTGAAGCTTTGGGGCCAAGCGGTTGGGAGCAATTAGAGCAATTGGTTAATATAATTCCAAATGAATGCTTATTAATTGCAGATGCTAAGCGTGCAGATATAGGTAACACATCAAAAAAATATGCAGAATATTATTTTGACCGGTTACAAGTTGATGCAGTTACATTGCATCCTTATATGGGTGTAGATTCTCTTGAGCCATTTCTTAGTTATCATAATAAATGGTCAGTTGTTTTAGCCTTAACTTCTAATCCTGGAAGTGCTGATTTCGAATTGAAAGAGCTTAGAACGGGTGAATTATTATTTGAATCGGTTTTACAAACCTTTGTAAAAATCAAACAGTCCAATCAAATTATGTTTGTGGTGGGGGCAACGCATCCTGAATATTTGACAAAAATAAGAAAAATTTGTCCGGATCATTTTCTACTAATACCTGGAATAGGTAGCCAGGGAGGTGATTTACATCAAGTTATTCAAGCCGGAAGGAATCACAATGAAGGTTTATTAATCAACGTATCTAGATCAATTATTTACCCCGAATTAAAAAAATCTTTCAAAGATGATGTGTTTCAGGCTGCTCAAAATTTTGTGACTGAGATGTCCCGTTATTTTTAAATTTTAACAAATGATTAATGAAGCATTAATCCAACTTCATATGGATAAAATAATTTGTTTCGTTAGTATTCAAAATATGTAAATGTCCCATTTATTTTTGTTCGTCATATTAGTATTTTCAGATCCTTCAAATTTAGGATTACAAAATTATCAATCCGAATTTTTGAATCTCATTAATGAAAAAAGGAGAATTGGATGCAAGTGCAATGGTGTGAAATATTCTAAATTACCTCCATTGGTATGGAATAAACAATTGGAAATAGCCAGTCAAGCCCACGCAGAATACATTTATAAAAATAAAATTTTAACACATCGGAGTAAAAATGGGGCCAGGACACAAGAGCGATTAGAAAAAGCAGGATATTCGTGGAGGTCATTTGCGGAGAATGTAGCCCAAGGATATGACACGCCAGCTGAAGTCTTGCAAGCATGGATAGAAAGCCCCTCGCATTGTCAGAATCTTATGGGAAATTATAGTGAAATGGCAATTACTAAAAAAGGTGATTACTGGGTACAAGATTTTGGGACTCCTAAGATTCTAAAAAAATAATTGTTTATATTTTTTTAATAACTACCCCAATATCTTCTAAGAAACCATTCTAAACTCAAACATAAGAACAAGATAACTAAATACCATTTGCGATCAATTAAAGGTTTGGTTTCAATAGTTTGAAAAAGTATAGGTTTGTTTTGAGATTTATTTAACAAATGGTCAGTTAATTGTTGCAATTGGTTTTTATAAACACTAATTCCTTCCATTTTTTCTGCAAGATTACGCAGAACATTATGATTAGCTACAAGGTTTGAGGTCTCTATATTCGTTTGTTGAATGCCGAATTTTCCTTCTGCTGTCAAAGGCTTTCCATTCCAGGTAACTGAAGCGATATATTTATATTCTCCCGATGGTAAGGATCCGGCATTTAGTTCATAATAATTGTCCTTTTTGCCAAATACAAATTCATATGATTTTTTATCATTAGAAAGGATTTTCATTGCAATGTCAGGTGTATTTATTCGTTCGTAATTATCGTTGTATAAATCAGCATTAAAGAGTATGGGCTCTGATTCATCAAATAGTCTTTTGCTTTGATTAACCTTAAATTTTCGCTTATCTTCTTTTATAGAAGCGTATTGAAATGATTTTGAAATCAATTCATTGAAGGGTTCAAATGAATTGGATTGTACGTATTCATTTAGACGCCATTTCCAAATGCCTTCTCCGCATAAAACGGAGGTTTTAATCCCGGAGGCTTCATTAAATATCCATAAGGGATATTTAGTATCGATTTTTCCAATTTTTTGATATAATAAATAGTTGGCAGTAGGGTCTACATTGTAATTGCCAAATGGAACAGATAGGGGAGGATATTGGGATAAGTGGTTGATTAAATTTTCAGATAATATAAATGCATTAAAATTAGGTACAACGAGTGCCTGTGCATCGTTCAAGTTTTTGTTGTTTCCCAGTATTTTTATTATATTTTGAGAATTATTGAATGTAATAATATCTGTTTGATTCCCAATGATAAACATGCGAGGCAATTTTAATGCATCTAGCTTGGAAATCATACCTGTTATGTTTGAACCTGTGCCAGGTAATTGATGGAATATTACAAAACTATAGGATTCAATATTTTGTATGGTTTCTCCATTAAAGGCTATTTTTACTTCATAGTTTTTATTGGATTGCAAAGCATCTTTGATTGCAGAAATATCAGGGTGCGGTGATAGAGCATAGATAAGTACTTTTTTCTTAGCGTCTAAAACTTCAATATAAAATTCTTTAGAATTGTTTTTTAAGTTGCGTTCTCCCGATATAGCCTTACAATTTATTCGATATTTAAAAATTCCAGGAGTTGGTGCATCTAATATAATTTCTTTGGTTAGAAAATATTGATCATTATCTATTTTGTCATTTGACTCATATACAGATCTCCACGTTTCATTTTCTAGTTTTTGTATGGTTAGGGTATTGGAATTAGAAGCACATTGCCAAGCCTGTAAGTCTATTTCCATCGAAAATTTATCGCCACTATAAATAATGTCATTATGATATTCTCTTTGAATGGATAAATCTTTCTCCTGAGTGGTGTCCCCATGTAAAACAGTATAAAAAGGAATCGTTTTAACTATTGAATGATATAAGGGATTTTTGCCTGAATTGAAGATGCCATCAGATGCGATTACAATCCCTTTTAGATATTGTGGATCTGTTTGGTCTTGAATGACATCAAGCACATCATTCACATTGGTTCTTTTTCCAGAATAATTAACAGGGAAGTCTTTATTAAGAACTTGATCCCCAAATTGATAGTTCATAACTTCGTATTTATCTGATAAATCAGAAACAAGTTTTGTTCTATCTGCTTCAAATGACTTCGTCCACGTACTATCTCTAAAAACCATAGATTCAGAATGATCTACAGCTATAGCTAAAATTGGTTTTTTTATTACGGTCTCATACTTTCTGAAAAGTGGATTTAATAATAAAAAACACAACATAAAAACGCTGAGGCCTCTTAGAAGTGCCAAAGTCACTTTATACCAATAAGGTCGGTCAGAAAATAAAGTGGTTTTGTAATATAAAATAGCTACTGCTACAATGGCTACCAATAAGCAAAACAACAAGTAATAGGTCGGATATTGAAAACTAATTTGATTCATTTTTCGTTATAGAGTCGTGCAAATATCATAAAATTGCTACTGAGTCTCAAATTAAATGCATTTTATTCAACTTAGTTCAAGTTTTAGGGGACTTATAAAAAATTATATATTCGCACTCCATTCATATAACGAATTAGTTACCTAACAATGAAAAAAATATTCTTACTATTCAGCTTCCTCATCATGGCTTTGACTGCAAAATCATCCTATTTACTACTACCAATGGATCTGAAGCAGATTAATCATTTGAAGGCTTATGGTATGACATATTGGGTTATAAATCAAAACATTGAGGCATTTTGGCTACTTAATTACAGGGGTGGGTCATTCGCTTTTATTTATACCAAAACTTTTGAAAAAGAGTGTCTTACCAGAGGTATAACGTATGAACTCATTTCGGATGGTGAATTTAATCGCATTAGAGTCGAGATTAATAACCCTGAGATCAATCAGGAAGTTATGAAGTTGGAGAAAGCCCCTCGATTAGCTGTGTACACCCCTGAGTTCAATGAAAAAGGGGAGCGGATTCAACCATGGGACGATGCTGTAACTATGGCCTTGACTTATGCTGAAATACCGTTTGATAAAATCTATGATAAGGAAATCGTAAATGGACTGTTAGCCAAGTATGATTGGTTGCACCTTCATCATGAGGATTTTACCGGACAATATGGAAGGTTTTATGCAGGATATAGTGGTCAGGCTTGGTATAAAGAGAATCAATCAAGGCAAGAGAGATTGGCGAAAGAGCTGGGATTCAGCAAAGTATCTCAGCTAAAATTAGCTGTAAGTAAAGCCATAAAAAACTTCGTGTCTGGAGGAGGTTTTATGTTTGCCATGTGTTCTGCAACAGATTCCTATGATATTGCTTTAGCGGCAGAAGGTGTTGATATTTGTGCTAATTATTTTGATGGTGATGCTGATGATCCTAATGCGAATAGCAAATTGAATTTTTCAAATACTTTTGCATTTAAAGATTTTAGTTTAATCAGAGATCCAATGGTTTATGAATTCTCAACTATAGATAATAGTATGGGAAGAAAAGTAGTTCCTGAGCAAGACTATTTTAATTTATTTGATTTTTCAGCTAAATGGGATCCAATTCCCACAATGTTAACCCAAAATCATACGAGAACTGTTAAGGGATTTATGGGTCAGACCACAGCTTTTAGACGAGAAAATGTAAAATCTGATGTGCTCATTCTTGGAGATAACAAGGCTGCTGATGAAGTTCGATATATTCACGGGACTTTAGGCTTTGGTACTTGGACGTTTTATGCTGGACATGATCCTGAAGATTATCAACATCATGTTGGAGATCCTCCGACAGATTTAAATCTGCATCCCAATTCTCCCGGATATCGGTTGATACTTAATAATATTTTGTTCCCTGCAGCTAAAAAGAAAGAAAGGAAGACTTGATTTTGTTAGATCTTTTAACACATTAGAAACAATTTCATAAATCCTTTTTCTATGCAAAATAAATAAGTGACCAAAAAGGCGTTTTGGTTGATACATATTCACTTATTGTTTTAATTATCCGTTTCTAAGATCAACTTTTTGTTCTTTTTTCATGAAAAAAAAGAACCAAAAATTCTAGGCTGTAAGGTCTAAGCCTAAAATGATTGCATGAAACCTAAATTCAAAAAACTCGCCAATTACCTTGTTTTTTTTGCTAGTCATCACACTTGCTCAGCTAGCATTTCTGTTCTTTTTTTAATCGTTATGTTGAGCTCAAACAGTTTTGAATTTTTAACGGTTTCATTCCATCATTTTTTAACGGCTTATCCCTTAAGGCCGATCAAAATTTCAATGTCAACTCATTAAGATCACATATTACCTGAATTTAGTTTGAAAACAAGCTCTAGCATATGTTCCATTATTTTTGATTCGTGCAATGAATTATTAATCTAATCTTCCAAAAAAACAATAACTTCTTTATTGTTGAATTCTATTGCATCAATAAGTTCATCAATGAAAGATTTTCCATATTGTAAATAATATTGAATACCTGACTGATTTCTTTCTTGTAGTCCGTTGTTTGGAAATAGTTGTTCTTTAATTTTAATTATTTTTTGGAGTTGTTCATCAAATTTTTGTTTTTCAGCCTTAATTATTTTATGCTTTAGTCCTTCAGTTAGTTTTTCTATACGAGCTATTTCTGCGAGGGTCGAAGCATGGGTAGAATCGTTGATGGTATTACTTAAAACAGCATACTGTTGGAGTACTTTGTGTAATTCATTTTCTACATTTTTTATTGCTGAAGGTAGGGTAGAGGTCGATTCTAAATATTGTTTTTCTAAGGCGATAGCAGATTGAGTAAAATCAGAATATTTTAAAATGGATTTATTAATTTTTGATTGAATATTTGCGGGAATGATCCATCCTGAGATTCTGCGATGTAATAATGGATAGGTCAGATTTATGGAATTAAAAACTTGCTTCAATTCCATCCAATAAGAAATTTCAGCGCCACCGCCAACAAACATGATATTTGGAAAAAGGGTTTCTTGGTACAAAGGACGTAACAAAACATTAGGGCTAAAATATTCAGGATGATGGTCTATCTCCTTCATCAATTCTTCCTGAGACCATTTGTATTTAGAATCTACGGTAACATATATTTCATTTTCAAAGAGGAGTCTTTCTCTGTATTGATCTTTTAAGTAAAATAAATTAATGGGTCGCGGTGCTGCTTGAATTGGGTAATTGATTTTAGTTAATTCCTGTATCGTTTGTTCTGTTTGTTTTACGATCAATTGATCCAAGCATTCTGCTTTCAAAATATCTTTAATCAATGATTTGGCAGATGCATCATCGGGATCAAAATAAATCAGTCCATGAGCTCCAAAAATCTGATGCACAAAATATCTGTAAAAATCTTTGTAAGTTTTACAGTCTGCTGCTTGTAAAGCAAATTGATTAATTATTTGGAGTGATTCGGGGTCGTTTCCAAATAAATTCTTTAAAGTTTCAAAAACTGATTTTAAGCCATCTGTTTTAAATCTGCCTACAGCTCCAGTCTCCTCAGAAACCCATTGAATATTTTGTTGAAATACAGAAAAATGATTGACTTCTTCAAAATCATGATCTTCGTTTCCTGAATAATATATTGGAACAAAGGAGTATTCCGGAAATTTATTCTTGAGGATCGAAGCTAATTTAATCGTATTCGCAATTTTATACCACCAAAATAAAGGACCACCTAATAGACAAGGCTGATGCGCACACAAAATGGTGTAGGTGTTGTTTGATGACAAGCTTTTTATTTGAGTAAAAATTGGGTCTGTGTCAGAAAAACCAGAATATTGCTGAAGGAGCATATCAACGAGTTGAGATCTGTTTTTGAAATTCGTTTTTTTCAATTGAATCTGTTCGAGTATATGATCTAGGTCAGGAAGATTGTTTATCCAGTTAATAAACAATTCTGGCGACTGCCAATATTCTAAATCCGATTTCCTAAATTCTTGAAATTGAGTGGGATTAAGGTGTTCTATTTTTATATTAAATGGTTTCACTAAGAATTTCCGGTTTTTTGCAAAGATAGGAGCTATTGTTTGCATTTATTAATGGTATGATATCAATAAATTTAAATATCATTGTATCAAAATTCATATTCTTGGTTGTTTTCATATTAAAGCGGCTTTTTCTTGGTTTAATTGCTATATTGGTGATATCTGGTATTATTTGTACCATTATTTATATGGCACCAGTGGATCCTGCTCGATTAAGTTTTGGACAGCGTTCAGATGAAACTACTGTTTCGTTATATAAGAAGAAGTATTTTTTAGATCAACCTTTATCCGTCCAAGTCTTTAAATATTTCGAAGATTTGTCCCCCATTCAATTTTTGAACATTAGCGATTTACGCTTAGAAGATTATAGCTATGTAAGTGTATATAAAGGCAAGGATAAACTTGTTATATTGAAGAAACCTTATTTCAGGAAATCCTATGCTTCTTCAGTATCTGTATGGAATTTAATTACTGATGCATTGCCATCAACATTAATTTTATCTTTTATTGCAATAGTCCTCTCTGTTTTGATTGGCATGAGTTTAGGAGCCGTTTGTTCATTTAATTACAATACAGCTATAGATCGTTATATACTTGCGTTTTGTACTTTGGGATATGCGATACCAAGTTATATTTCCGCTATAGTAGTAAGCGTAATCTTTGCATTTGTTTTAGGTCATTTTACTCATTTACCCATTCAAGGCAGTTTATATGAATTTGATGATTTTGGCAATGTTGAATTAAGGTGGGCGAATGTTATTTTACCTGCTCTGGCATTGGGCATTAGACCCGTGGCTATGATTTGTCAAATGACTCGTGCCTCTTTATTGGATGTGATCAGTGCCGATTATATTAGAACCGCACGTTCTAAAGGTATCAGACCATGGTTGTTGATGATTAAACACATATTGCCGAATGCAATCAATCCAATTTTGACTACAATTAGTAGTTGGTTTGCGTCCTTATTAACTGGAGCATTTTTTGTTGAATATGTGTTCAATTACAAAGGACTGGGTATGTTAACTATAACAGCAATCAATCAATATGACGTCCCATTGATATTGGGAACATGTATATTTGCAATCATTATTTTTGTAGGAATTAACATGATCACGGATGTATTATATCGGTGGTTCGATCCAAGAATTAAATTGCCTTCTTAAAATTTAAATCCGAGTGTAGCCATTAATCTAGACTCGCCTTTATCAAAGTCAAAGGTGTGATTATCAATGATGATATGGTCGCCAAAATGCGTAAAATTTCCTTCATGGCGAAGATCAAAAGAAATACGTTGGATGTCAAAACCAATGCCTATTTGATATCCAAAAGTTGCTGATTTAAATTTGTCATCATAGCCTTTGATATCTCTTAGTTCCGATTTGTTATTAATAAAAATATGAGCTACAGGTCCAGCTCCAATTCTCAATATCCCAACTTTAATGCCTAGCAATATGGGAATATCCAATCGTTGATAACGTTCTGTAAGAAGTGAATCAGAATTGAATGGTGCTTGAAGAACTTTATAGGTAAATGTTGTCGTGTTTGAATTGAAAACTACTTCGGGTTGAATAAAAAAGCTTTTAGCCTGATATCTGAGGAATCCTCCAAAATGGTATCCATAATTGGCCTTTTTGAAGCCAAAACTAACAGCGTCTTTGCCTAATTCGTCTTTATATATAAATGTTTTAGGCTTGATGGAAACACTTGAAATACCCAATAATAGCCCTCCTGAAAGTTGAGCGCTCAAAGGCATTAACAAGCTTAAACAAACAGCTGAGGCTAAAAGAAATCGAACCATAATTAGAACTTTTATGTAAAATAACGGTTATTCAGCAAGTTATATTCTATTTTTTTATCATATTAAGATTAGCTTAACGTTCCTATGGTCATACATGATGTAGAATTTTTTGGATCATTTCCTAAGTTTGACCAAGTTCCAAAGTCAGCCATTCCTGAATTTTGTTTTTGGGGGAGATCGAATGTGGGAAAAAGTTCTATGATCAATTACCTTATGAACCGTAAGGATTTAGCTAGAATATCATCCATGCCGGGCAAAACTCAGCAATTTAATTTGTTCCAGGTCAATAATAAAAGCTATAATATTATGGATTTGCCCGGGTATGGATATGCTAAAGTATCTAAATCCATTCATGAAAAGTGGCAAGGCCAAATAAATAAATATTTAGTTCAGCGAGAGAACTTAATGAATGTTTTTCTATTGGTAGATATTTCAGTGCCGCCACAAGCGATTGATCTTGAGAAAATAGGATACTTCGGAGAACATGAAATTCCATTTACTATACTTTTTACTAAATCTGATAAATGTAAAAAAATGGAACTCCAAAAAAATCTAGACACCTATCAAAAAAAATTACTCGAGACCTGGGATAATTTGCCACCAATAATCCTAACCAGTGTCGAAAAAACAATAGGGAAGGAGGCTATATTTGAAGTATTGGATATTTGTATAAATCAATAATGCTATTTGCATAAGTTTGTTTGAAATTTAAATTTTATATATTATAATTTGTAATTGTAGTATAATTAAGTATAATTGTGTGATGTCAGTTTTGTATTAAAGACTTGACCTGATTCATATGATTTATTTTTTATAAATTTGGTGTGTTAATCAAAATTCAATAGGCATGTCCAATGAACCCAATATCAAGAAATATCCACATTTGTTGCCAAATCTGGAAGATTGGCCTATTTATAAATTCAGTCAAGATCGAGATTCATTTATAAAGAAAGTAAGCAACGATGTCATTCAGTTTTTTAGTAAATATTCACCGGAAGATTTAGATCAAACATTAGCTAAAACCATATATCAAGAAAAACAAAGAATCAAATCAAATCCTTGGAAAGCGGATCCTCCAAATGAAATGCAGTTTTTTAGGAAATTGCAAAATGAATACAATGATAATCATCAATTCTCAAATAAGACGGATCGCAACATGGAATCCGTATCGAGATTAATTAAACGCTATACTATTGAGATTACAGGGCAATTCAATCATAAAACTTTTTTGTTCGCTCGTAAATTGCTTACATTATTTTTTCATACCATGTTTTATCCATTGGGTAAATCATTCTTTAAGTCAACGGCGAAGAAAAGAGAACAGTTGCTCTCTGTGATGCGAATTAATGGCGAAATTGATCAATTGAGATTATTATCTAAGGATCATACCATAGTCATGGTGCCTACCCATTCTAGTAATTTAGATTCCATACTTGTAGGGTATATGATAGATTCGATTACGGGGCTTCCGGCTTTTTCATATGGCGCCGGATTGAACTTGTATGATTCTGAATTTTTTGGTTTTTTTATGAATCGTCTTGGTGCATATCGAGTCGATAGAAGAAAGAAGAATCTCATTTATTTACAAACACTATCTAGTTATTCCAAATTATCTGTAATGCGCGGTGTGCACACTATATTTTTTCCAGGTGGCACACGTTCACGATCTGGCGAAATAGAAAACAAATTAAAATTAGGATTATTGAATTCCTTATTATTAGCTCAAAGGCAATTAATTGAAAATAATGAATCCAGAAAAATTGTTTTAGTCCCTGTAGTATTAACTTATGAAAGTGTTTTAGAAGCCAGATCTTTGATTTTGCAGCACTTAAAATCAACGGGTCAAGAGAAATACACAGCTCGTGATCGTGCAAGTTCAATAGGACAATATTTTAGTTTCATACGCAGATTCCTTACTAAAGGTTCACATGTTTATATGAGTTTTGGAAAACCTATGGATGTGTTCGGAAATTATTTGACAGATAAAGCAGAAAGCATTGGCCATAGCGGTAAAATTATAGATTTGAAAGATTACTTTATTCGGCAGGGTGATTTTGTAATTGATTCTCAACGTGAAAGTATTTATACTAAAGAATTGGGCGAAAAAATTGTAGAACAATTTAATAAATCTAATTATATACTTCCAGCGCATTTAGTAGCTTATTGTGCATTTCAATTACTCATTCGAATGAATCCCGGGCAAGATATTTACAGTTTAGTACAATTACCTGAAGAAGAATTTGCTTTCCCGAAACGTGCTTTTAAACAATTGTGTAAAGAAGTGATAGCCTTATTAATCAAACTTAATCAAGAAGAAAAATTGATCCTTCCAGAATTGTTAACTCAAGATTTGGATGTGGTCATTGAAGATGGGATCAGGAATTTAGGAATTTATCATATAAAACGTCCTTTAGTTATTGATCAATTTCAACGACTTATCAGTGAAGATTTTTTAAGTTTATTATTTTATCATAATAAATTAAGCCATCTTAAATTAGAGGACATGATTATTTGGGATCATATCTCATTGGTTCAAGAAGAACTCGCCGATTAATACCTAAATACTCTCATGAAATTTTTAGTATTTGATTTAGAAGCCACCTGTTGGGATATTAATCCACAACAGCATAGGAGTGAGATTATTGAAATCGGTGCATGCATTGTTAATCCTTATGGAGAAATAGAAAAAACTTTTTCAAAATTTATAAAGCCTGTATTGAATCCAACGCTGAGTGTGTACTGTAGACATTTAACTTCTATACAACAATCTGATGTCGATGTTGCTAAATCATTTCCGAAAGTATTCGATGAATTTATGGAATGGGCAGAAATTCCGGATCAGGATTATGTTTTTTGTGCTTGGGGGAGTAAGGATCTAATGATGATAGAATCAGATAGCGATATTCATAGATACGATGTTTCATGGTTTAGGCCTTATGTAGATGTAAAATCTCAGTACCATTCGAGACGCAATATATCAAAACCTAATGGCTTAGCTAAAACCCTTAAATTATTAAATCTTGAATTTGAGGGAGAAGCACATAGAGCATTGTCTGACGCTTATAATTTATCAAAAATAATTGTTCGTTATATTGATGAGTGGTCATATTAATTTTTCAATGCCAAGATGTCTATAAGTTATTTTAAACCGGAAGAATTAATTGCAGTTTTGGAATCAAACATTCCATTGCTGGATGTACGATCGTCATCTGAGTATAAAAAAGGTCACATTGAAGGTACAATTTCTTTTCCATTATTTAATGACGAAGAGCGTAGTGAAGTGGGTACCATTTATAAAAAAATAAATCCGGAACAGGCACTCCTTAGAGGTCTTCAAATTATTGGACCTAAGATGCATGACATGGTTGTGGCGGCAAAGAAATTAGCCCCTTCAAGAAAAGTTGGCATCTATTGTTGGCGCGGTGGAAAACGAAGCAATAGTTTAGCTTGGTTGTTGGATTTGGCTGGATTTCATGTGCAATTGTTAAGTGGTGGATATAAAGCATTCAGGCAATATGCTAATTCATTGTGTTCAAATCCCGCCATGCAATTTATTATTTTAGGAGGGCGCACAGGATCTGCAAAAACAGCTATATTATCGCATTTAAAAGACAAAGGACAACAAGTTATTGACCTGGAAGCTTTGGCACATCATAAGGGATCAGCATTTGGATGGATAGGGGAGCGTGACCAAAAAGTAAATGAACAATTTGAAAATGATATCTTTTTTGAAGTATTAAAAATGGATATTTCAAAACCCATTTGGATCGAGAATGAAAGTAAGAATATTGGAAAAAATTTTATTCCGGAATCTATGTGGAGTAAAATGAAAGCATCCATAATCATTCATATTGATATAGATTTTGAAACCAGACTTGATCATCTGATAAAAAATTACCAATTGAATAACAATGATCAATTGATACTATCATTTAATAAAATTCAAAAAAGAATTGGACCTACCGATACAAAAAGAGCTCTGGATTATATTCATGAACATAAATATCGGGATGCTGCAGCCATTGCACTAAAATATTATGATTCGTGTTATGATTACAGTTTTAAATTGCCAAAGCTTGTATCACCCATTGTTTTTAATTTGAAATCTAAAACAAATGAGGATATTGCAGACGAATTAATTCAATTTATCAATTCAAAAGAATATGAACAAAGAAACAATTAGACTTACCCAATATAGTCATGGTGCTGGTTGTGGATGTAAGATTTCACCCGCCATCTTAGATCAAATTCTGGCTTCAAAGAATCATCCACATCATCCGGATTTATTAGTGGGATATGAGCATAAAGATGACGCAGCGGTTTTGGACTTAAAAGATGGTACGGCTATTATTAGTACCACTGATTTTTTTATGCCCATAGTAGATGATCCATTTGATTTTGGAAGGATAGCTTCAGTTAATGCCATCAGTGATGTTTATGCGATGGGCGGAACACCTATCTTGGCTGTTGCAATATTGGGATGGCCGGTAGATAAATTAGGGCCAGAAATAGCTGCACAAGTTATTGAAGGTGCGCGTGCTGTTTGTAAAGAGGCTGGAATTCCCTTAGCCGGAGGACACAGTATTGATACGGGTGAGCCTATATTTGGATTGGCGGTAACGGGCAAAGTTAATATTTCAGATTTAAAGACGAATGCAGGGGCCAAAGATGGAGATTTGATTTACTTGACCAAAGGACTTGGTGTTGGAGTTTTAACTACCGCAGAAAAAAAATCATTATTAACAGAAGGGCATGAGGATATTGCAAAAACATCCATGCTGAAACTCAATTCTATAGGTGCTATATTGGGCAGCAAACCTTTTGTTCATTCCATTACCGACGTCACAGGATTTGGTTTGTGTGGACATCTAATAGAAATGTGTGAGGCTTCGAATTTAAATGCTTTATTACATTATGTTAAGTTGCCCGTTTTGGATCCTTGTGTTTTGGATTATATACAGCAGGGAGCTGTACCAGGTGGAACTCATCGAAACTGGAAATCATATGGTCATAAAGTGGCACTTGGAAATTCTGAATGGTTTAAACTTTTAGCTGATCCACAGACCAGCGGTGGATTGTTGATTGCAATAGATCCATTATCAAAACAGACATTTGAATCGATATTAAATGAAAACCAAATTGAGCCACATCTGATAGGACAAATGAGAACAAAGGATTCAGTTAATGAACGTTTAGTTTTGACTATAATGTAAGGAAAGGCCCTACAGACGGTCTAAAAGCAACTTAACATAATATAAATTATGGGACAAGAGTGAATAATTAAATAATTGAATATCAATTATATATGTTTTCATATATTTCATCTAATGTGTCCATTCTTTTAAAAAATCAATTATTAGTACTCCTAGTACGAATCGTTATGCAAATATACATAATTAAATCAAATTTAACTATGGTACAATATTTGTTTACGCTATTAAAAGTATGATTTCAATCTTTTTTTATTAAAAATTGAAATTGTAAAACCTATGGAAAAATTTTATTCCTTCTATATTGGATCCAATGGATCACCAAAATCTACCTGGATACTTGATGATTGTAAGTTAAGAGCCTATGACGTTAAGGAAGCTTTGATCATGCATTCATTTCACAAAGAGTATTTGATGAATTCCAGGGAACGCTGGTTACCCAATAAGAATATTTATACATCTCCAGATCCTTGGTATATTAAACACACTTATAGACGTGTTCTGGAATACGAAAAAAAAGATAATCCTAAATATGGACGTACCCTAGTCCAATTCAAGGAGCTTAAAAAATATTCTCAACATGAAATATTGACATATTTTAAAGAGATAAAAAAACCCTCATAAGAGGGTCTTCAAAGTGTTACTTATACGACTTTTTGATGAGCATACACAAATAGAGGTAGAATTTTGCCTTTCGCTCTTGCTCAGGTGCGATAAGATCTAAAGAGTTACTACAGCTCAAAGTATACATTTCTGTAAGATCTTCGAGGGCTTCTGTTTTGGATTGGGGGTAACTAATCGGAATCGTCAACTTGCGTTTTGACATATAGAAAGGGTATTTGGTTACTTGGGGATATCTCTTATAACGATCAAATTATATAAATGTGTATATGAAATTTATTTATTAGTTTTTTAAATGGTGTTATCAATTTGCTGTAAGTACTTTGTTGAATTGTTAATATTAAATGTTTATACCTCTAATTTTCTTAAAGAGGTTTAAAGCAAATCTATCAGACATTCCAGAAACATAATCAATTACTTTCATGTATCTTACATATTTCTCTTCATTATCTTTATGATGATATTTTTCAGGAAGCAATTGGAATGTTTTTAGTGCTTTTTTGCTTTGGGTATTTGGCTCACATGGTAGACATAAATTTGATGCGTGTACAAATTCTGAAATTAATCCTGAC
>Ga0138256_10001383_pt1 | contig 26207 bp, 26 predicted proteins | sample KNB2016incub_MG_FD_105486 | JGI IMG/M metagenome (GOLD analysis project Ga0138256, IMG submission 105486) | Active sludge microbial communities from wastewater in Klosterneuburg, Austria - KNB2014incub_MG | ecosystem: Engineered > WWTP > Activated sludge > Unclassified | place: Austria...
CCGCTGCGCTTCCTTCTGACTCATCAGCCTCTCCCCCATCTCGCACACCTCTGTCTCCTCGCTGCTCGCAAGGGGACACTTCTATCTGGGGCGAAGGGGACACTACCGTTTGGGGCTCACACGGGTCGGGCCTTCGGGCGTGTCCGACTAAAATCCGCGATTCATTTGGCCTCGACCATGCCGCGAACCAGCGTTTCAGCCCCCAAGGACCCGGCCAGCTACGAGCAGGCGCTGGCCGAGCTTGATCAGCTGGTGCAGCGCATGGAAGCCGGCCAGCTGCCGCTGGACCAGCTGCTGGACAGCTACCGCCGCGGTTCGGACCTGTTGCTCTGGTGCCGCCAGCGTCTGCAGGTGGTCGAAGAACAGGTCAAGCAGCTCGAGGACGGGCAGCTCAAGCCCTGGGCCCCGGTCAACCCGACGCCATGAATCTGCCCGACTTCGACCGCTGGATGCAGCAGCAGCAGGCGTTGGTGGAAGCTGCGTTGCAGACCTGGGTGCCGGCCGATGCACCGGCCGGACTGGGTGCGGCCATGCGCTATGGCGTGCTCGATGGCGGCAAGCGGCTGCGCCCGCTGCTGGTGCTGGCCGCCTGCGAAGCCTGCCACGGGCTGAGTGCAGCGGCGCTGCGTGCCGCGGTGGCGGTCGAGCTGATCCATGCCTATTCGCTGATCCATGACGACATGCCCTGCATGGACAACGATGTGCTGCGCCGGGGCAAGCCGACGGTTCATGTGCAATTTGGCCAGGCCCAGGCCATGCTGGCGGGCGACGCGATGCACACGCTGGCCTTCGAAGTGCTGACCGCCGAACCCGGCGCCGAGGCCGCCTTCGACACACCGGCAGCTTTGCAGGCGCGCCTGTGCGCGCTGCTGGCGCGCGCATCGGGCCATGACGGCATGGCCGGCGGCCAGGCCATCGACCTGGCCAGTGTCGGCCGGCCATTGACCGAAGCGCAGCTGCGCGACATGCACCGGCGCAAGACTGGTGCGCTGCTGCTGGCCAGTGTGCAGATGGGTGCAGCCTGCGGGCAGGCCGGGCCGCAGGCCTGGCAGGCGCTGACCGACTATGGCGCGGCGATCGGCATCGCGTTCCAGGTTGTCGACGACATCCTCGACAGCACGCAAGAGTCGTGCACGCTGGGCAAGACCGCCGGCAAGGATCTCGACAACAACAAGCCCACTTACGTGACCACGCTCGGGCTGGACGCCGCGCGCCGACACGCGCAGGCGCTGCGTGAGCAGGCCCACGCCGCCCTGGCGCGCAGCGGCCTGCGCGCCGCCGCCGCGTTGGCCTTGCTGGCCGACCTCGTGGTCGAACGGGACCACTGACATGCCCACCCCCTTCGCCCTGCTCGAGACCATCGACGACCCGGCCACGCTGCGGCGCCTGCCGCGCAGCGATCTGCCGCGGCTGGCGCAGCAGTTGCGTGACTATCTGCTGCATTCGGTCAGCCAGACCGGCGGCCACCTGTCCAGCAACCTGGGCACGGTCGAGCTGACGATCGCGCTGCACTACGTGTTCAACACGCCGCACGACCGCCTGGTGTGGGATGTGGGCCACCAGACCTACCCGCACAAGATCCTGACCGGCCGTCGTGAGCGCATGGGCACGTTGCGCCAGCTCGGCGGCATCAGTGGCTTTCCGCGCCGCAACGAGAGCCCCTACGACACCTTCGGCACCGCGCACAGCTCGACCAGCATCTCGGCCGCGCTGGGCATGGCGCGCGCGGCCCAGCTGAAGGGCGAAGAACGCAAGGCGGTGGCCATCATCGGCGACGGCGCGATGACCGCGGGCATGGCCTTCGAGGCCTTGAACAACGCCGGCGTGGCGCATGCCGGTGGCAATGCCGACCTGCTGGTGGTGCTGAACGACAACGACATGTCGATCAGCCCTCCGGTGGGCGCGCTCAACCGCTATCTGGCGCGGCTTTTGAGCGGGCAGTTCTACGCCGCCGCGCGCGAGGGCGCGAAGGCGGTGCTCAAGCACACCCCGCTGTTCGAGCTGGCGCGGCGCTTCGAGGAGCACGCCAAGGGCATGCTGGTACCGAGCACGATCTTCGAAGAGTTCGGTTTCCAGTACGTCGGCCCGATCGATGGCCACGACCTCGAGTCGCTGGTGCCCACGCTGGAGAACCTGCGTGCCAAGCGCGGCCCGCACTTTCTGCATGTGGTGACCAAGAAGGGTCGCGGCTACAAGCTGGCCGAGGCCGACCCGGTCAACTACCACGGGCCGGGCAAGTTCGACCCGTCGGTGGGCATCGTCAAGCCGGCCACGCCGCCCAAGATCACCTTCACACAGGTCTTCGGGCAATGGTTGTGCGACATGGCCGAGGCCGACCCGCGCCTGGTGGCGATCACGCCGGCGATGCGCGAAGGCTCAGGCATGGTCGAGTTCGCCCAGCGCTTTCCTCAGCGCTACTACGACGTCGGCATCGCCGAGCAACATGCCGTGACCTTTGCCGCAGGCCTGGCCTGCGAAGGGCTGAAGCCGGTGCTGGCGATCTACAGCACCTTCTTGCAGCGCGGATACGACCAGCTGATCCACGATGTCGCGATCCAGAACCTGCCCGTGGTGCTGGCGCTCGACCGCGCCGGGCTGGTGGGGGCCGATGGCGCCACCCATGCCGGCAACTACGACATCGCCTACCTGCGCTGCGTGCCCAACTGCAGCATCCTGACGCCCAGCGACGAAAACGAATGCCGGCAGGCGCTGAGCACCGCGTTCGGTCAGAGCCATCCGGTGGCTGTGCGCTATCCACGCGGCAGCGGTGTCGGGGCCGCGGTCGAAGCCACGCTGAGCCCGTGGCCCTGGGGCCGCGCCGTGCTGCGGCGCCAGGGCAAGGGCCTGGCGGTGCTGGCCTTCGGCACGCTGCTGCATCCGGCACTGGCGGCGGCCACCAAGCTCGACGCCACGGTGGTCGACATGCGTTTTGCCAAGCCGCTGGACGAGGCGCTGGTGCTGGAGATGGCGCGCACGCATGCCGGCCTGATCACGGTCGAAGAGGGCTGCGTCGCGGGCGGGGCCGGGTCCGCCGTGGGCGAATGCCTGGCTGCGGCGGGCCTGGCCGTGGCACTCTTGCACCTGGGCCTGCCCGACCGTTTCATCGAACATGGCGACCCGGTCAAGCTGCTGGCCGCGTGTGGCCTGGATGCCGTGGGCATCGAACAATCGATCCGCCAGCGATTTGCCATCCGGCCCTCGCTGGCGGCCGTCAATGCCTGAACCTGCGCCTTGTGGCGCGGGCCCTTGTAATCCCTGCGACGCCGCGGGCCGCCAATCGGTGCCAAGCTCACGCCCCTGATGACGAACCTGACCGACGCCCTGCACATCCCCGACACCCAGAGCGAGCGTGACGAGCGCCGGCTCGTGATCCAGCGCGTGGGCATCAAGGACGTTCGCTATCCGCTGCAACTGCGCGTGGCCGGTGCCGTGCAGTCGGCCGCCGCAACCTGGTCGCTGGACGTGGCCTTGCCCGCCGAGCAGAAGGGCACGCACATGTCGCGCTTCGTGGCCTGGCTGGAAGGCAATGAACTGCCGCTGGACCTGGACACGCTGCGTCAGCGCCACGCGCAGATGCTGGACCTGCTGCAGGCGCAGGACGGCCGCATCGAGGCCGCGTTCCCGTTTTTTCTGAGAAAGCGCGCGCCGGTGTCGGGTGTGCAGAGCCTGCTGGATTACCAGGGCCGCTGGATCGCCGAGACGCGCGCCAGCGTGACCACGATCTGGGCCGAGGTCGGCGTGGCGGTGAAGAGCCTGTGCCCCTGCTCGAAAGAGATCTCCGATTACGGCGCGCACAACCAGCGTTCGCTGGTCACGATCCGGGTCGAACTGCTGCGCAGCGTCGAGTGGCACGAACTGGTGCGCTTCGCCGAGGACGAGGCCAGCAGCGAACTCTGGCCCCTGCTCAAGCGCAGCGACGAAAAGTGGGTCACCGAACGTGCCTACGAGAACCCCAAGTTCGTCGAGGATCTGGTGCGCGACGTGGCGCTGCGATTGAATCAGGATGCCCGCATCGGGCGTTATGCGGTCGAGGTCGAGAACTTCGAATCGATACACAACCACAGCGCGTACGCGCGCATCGACCGGTAGATCCGGTCTCGGGATCGTGCCTGCAGACGATCCACGCTTGAGCTTCGGGCGCCGCGGCCCCGGCCAGCTCAGCGCCTGACCGCGTTGCCCACCAGCAGCGCTGCGCACATCGCGAACGCCAGCGCCGGCCACCCGGCGAGGTCGGCGGCCTGGCCTGGCGCCAGGGGCGAAGCCGTGACGATGGTGATTCGTGCCAGCGCGGCCAGTGCCAGTGTGGCCGACAAGGCGCCGCTCATCAGGCCCTCGCGACCGGTGTGGCCCAGTGCCAGCGCGCCGCTGAATGCCGCGCACAGCAGCAGCGCCCAGCCGGCACCGCTGGCCAGCTGGGCCAGCAGCAGCAGTTCCAGCCCGGGTGCAAAGGCAGCACCCGCGGTGCCCAGCATCGCCAGCTCGGCCCCGATGGCCATGGTGGCGGGCGCACCCAGGCGCCGCGTCAGTGCACCCGCCGGCAGCAGGCTCAGGTTGAAGCCGACCCAGAACGCAGGCAGCAGCCAGGGCAGGTCGGCGGCGCTGGCCCAGCGCAGCGCCAGGGCACTGCTGGAGATCGACTGATGCCACTGGAAGGCGAAGGCGCCGACCACGCAGGCGGCCAGGAAGGCGCCGACCTGCACGCCGGTCGGTCGCCGATCGGCTGTTGCCGGGGCCGCTGCTGCCTTGCTCGCGCGTCCAGCCAGGGTGCGCTCTGCGGCCACCATGCCCAGCGTAACCGCCGCCAGGCCCAGCGCCGACAGCACGAAGGGCCAGTGCGGCGCGATGCCCTTGAGCTGCAGCCCGATATAGGGCGCCGCGGCGTTGGCCAGTCCCAGGCCGAAGGTCGACAGTGCCACCGTCATCGGCAGCGCCGGGCGGGCGACGTAGCGGCCCAGCAGGGTGAGCGGCGGCGCGCGCAGCGCCGACGTGGTCAGCACCCACAGCAGGGTGACGGCAATGAAGAGCAGCGGCGATCCCTGCGGTGCCAGCCAGGGCAGGGCCATGAAGGCCAGCGCCGAAACCAGGCTGGCCGCCAACACCGCGTACCCGATACGACCCACGACGGTGGCGGCGCGGTCGCTGGCCAGGCCCACCGCCAGATCGGTCAGCACGAACACCAGCTGGTCCAGCACCAGCAGCCAAGGCACCCAGCGTGCGTCCAGCCCGGCCTGCCGGGCCAGTTGCGGCAGGTAGACGATGTAGACGATCCAGCCCAGCGCAAAGAAGAACTGCACCACGGCCAGGTACAGGCCGATGGCCAGTGGTGGATTCTGGGGTGCGGCGTTCATGGGGCAAGATGCGGGCGCGCGAGTCTACCCAGGCTTGGCCCGCAAGAACATCGGCTCGATCTCTCCCGCCCCCGGGAGCGAGGCACTCAGGCCGGGATGCGCAGGACCTGCCCCGAGTAGATGTGATCGGGGGCGTGCAACATCGGGCGGTTGGCGTCCAGGATGCGCGGCCAGCAGGCGGCGTCACCGTAGCAGTGCTCGGCGATCTGCGGCAGCGAGTCGCCGTTCGAGACGCGGTGGAATCGCGAGCAGCCCGCATGCGCCACCACCGTCATCAGGTCATGCACCTGCGCCACGCCCTGCACGTTGCCGCAGCACAGCACCGCCTTTTCGCGGCTGGCCTGGTGGGCCGCCTGGCCCTGCACGTGAACGGTGCAGCGCGCACCGTCGAACAGCACGCGCAGACCGCAGACGTCCAGGTCCTGCGCCCGGACGTAGGCCTCGATCGTGACAGCGGCCAGGCGCTCGGCCGCGCCAGCCTCGGTCTGCAGGGCGGCGTCATGCGGCGCCTGGCGGGCTTGCTGGCTCACGCGCTCGGTGAAGGCCGGGGCGAACAGGCGCAATCCGGCGTCCTTGGCGAAGGGGTGGATGCGCATGACCCGGATCACGAGCAATCCCTAGGCGGCGACGCGTGCGCGTGCCGCCGGTGTCGACGTGTCGGGCGCCGGGCCGTCACTGGGGGACAGCGCGGCCAGGGCCAGCGCCATGCTCAGCAGACCCGCAAACAGGACCAGGAACAGCAGCACCGGAGGCCGGTCGGCGTGGGGCGTCACGATCGTGCTCCTGTCGGGGTGGCGGGCTTTGGGTCCGCCCATGGGGCGGGGAACGACAGGATTGTTGGTGCGTCCTGGAGCCGACACCATCGGGGCCGCGCCGGCCTGCACTTCAGGCTATCCCTGAATCGGCCGCAAAGCTTGGCCGCGGTATCAGGTCGGGAAGGTGCCGGGCAGCAGGATCGATCGGTCGACGGTGCCCATCGCTGTATGACCGCAGAAGGCCATCGTCAGGTCGAGCTCCTTGTGGATGATCTCCAGCGCCTTGCTCACGCCGGCCCCTCCCATGGCGCCCAGGCCGTAGGCAAAGGCGCGCCCGATGTAGGTGCCGCGTGCACCCAGCGCCCAGGCCTTGAGCACGTCCTGGCCACTGCGGATGCCGCCGTCCATGTGCACCTCGATCTTCTGGCCCACCTCGGCCACGATCGCGGGCAGGGCCTCGATGCTGCTTTGTGCACCGTCGAGCTGGCGGCCGCCGTGGTTGCTGACGATCAGCGCGTCGGCACCCGATTCGACCGCCAGGCGGGCGTCGATCACATCCTGGATGCCTTTGAGGATCAGCTTGCCGCCCCAGCGCTTCTTGATCCATTCGACGTCGCCCCAGTTCAGTCGTGGGTCGAACTGCTGCGCCGTCCATTCCGACAGGCTGCCCATGTTCTCGACCCCCTTCACGTGACCGACGATGTTGCCGAACCCGTGGCGCCGCGTGCCCAGCATGCCCAGGCCCCAGCGCGGTTTGGTCGCCATGTTCAAGAGGTTGGCCAGCGTCAGCTTGGGCGGCGCGGACAGGCCGTTCTTCAGGTCCTTGTGGCGCTGGCCGATGATCTGCAGGTCGAGCGTCAACACCAGCGCACTGCAGCCTGCGGCCTTGGCGCGGTCGATCAGGCGTTCGATGAAATCGCGGTCGCGCATCACGTACAGCTGAAACCAGAACGGCGCCTTGGTGTTGGCGGCCACGTCCTCGATTGAGCAGATGCTCATCGTCGACAGCGTGAAGGGCACGCCGAACTTCTCGGCCGCCTGCGCCGCCAGGATCTCGCCGTCGGCATGCTGCATGCCGGTCAGGCCGACCGGGGCCAGCGCCACCGGCATCTTCACGTCGATGCCCACCATGCGCGTCGCGGTGCTGCGGTTTTCCATGTTCACGGCCACACGCTGGCGCAGCTTGATCTTGCGGAAGTCGCTCTCGTTGGCACGGTAGGTGCCTTCGGTCCAGCTGCCCGAATCGGCGTAGTCGTAGAACATGCGCGGCACGCGCCGCTGGGCCAGCTGGCGCAGGTCTTCGATGGTGGTGATGACGGTCATGGTGGCAGGTCTCCTCGGCCCCGATGCTAGCTGCGGCGCGGCAGATGCTGCGTGCGGCGGCGCAGGACCTGCGCCGGCAACACGGACAGGGCACCTGCGTTTGTGCTGCCTATCATCGGGCCATGGAACCGGTCAGCGACAGCCCATCCTCATCGCCAGGCGCCGTGGCGCCGTGGCTGCGCTGGGCCTGGCTGCTGTCCGGTGGTGTGGCACTGGCCACCGGCGTGGTCGGTATCTTCCTGCCGCTGCTGCCGACCACGCCCTTTGTACTGCTGGCGGCCTACTGCTTTGCGCGGGGCAGCCCGCGTTGGGAGGCCTGGCTGCTGGGGCATCCACGCTTCGGGCCGATGGTGCGCGACTGGCGCGATCGACATGTCATTCCGCTGCGCGCCAAGCAACTGGCCTGGGCGATGATGGCGCTGGCTTCGGCGGGGTCGCTGTGGCTGCTGCCGATCCCGTGGCGCTGGCTGCCGGCGGCGTGCTGCTCGGTGGTCGCGTTGTGGATGGCGCGGATGCCGTCGCGCTAGCGTCAACGATGGCAACCACCGTACGCATCGACGTTTGACCTGATTTCCATCCCGCAGCGGCTGAATGCGCTCACGCGCGCTCACGCGCGCTCACTGGAACTCAAGCGCGCTCAATCAGCGTGTCGCCGGTAGTCCTGCAGCAGCGTCAGCACGTGTTCCACGTCGGCACGCGACACGTCCAGGTGCAACACCACGCGCATGTTCGGTGTCACTCGCATGCGCACGCCGCGCGTCTGCAGCCACTCGTCCATGGGTGCGCATTCTGCTGCCTCCAGCGTCGCATAGAAGATGTTGGTCTGCGGGTGCGTGATGCGGTAGCCGAGCTGTTCCATCCCGCGCGCCAGGAACGCAGCGTTCGCATGGTCGTCTTCCAGCCGCTCGATGTGATGCTCGATCGCATACAGGCCCGCCGCAGCCAGTACACCGGCCTGACGCATCTGACCGCCGAGCACCTTGCGCCAGCGCGTGGCAGCCTCGATGAAGGCGCCGCTGCCGCACAGCACCGAGCCGACAGGCGCACCCAGGCCCTTGGACAGACAGACCGAGACGCTGGTGAAGCCTTGCACGAGCTGCGCTGGTGCCATGCGCGATCGCACCGCCACGTGGAAGATGCGCGCGCCATCCAGGTGCGTGGCCAGCCCTTTGCGCTGCGCGAGTGCCAGCACGCTGTGCACGTAGTCCTGCGGCAACACGCGACCGCCGATGGTGTTTTCCAGCGCAAGCAGTCGTGTGCGCGCGAAGTGCTTGTCGATCGGTTTGATCGCCGCCTCGATCGCTTCCAGTGCGATGCTGCCATCGGCCTCGTTGGGCAAGGGCTGCGGCTGAATGCTGCCGAGCACCGCAGCGCCACCGCCTTCGAAGCGGTAGGCATGCGCCTCTTGCCCGGCGATGAATTCGTCGCCACGCTGGCAGTGCGTCATCAGCGCGATCAGATTGCTCTGCGTGCCCGAGGGCACGAACAAGCCCGCCTCGAAGCCGAAACGCTCGGCGACAACGGCCTGCAGGTGGTTGACGGTCGGGTCTTCGCCGTAGTCGTCGTCGCCGACGTCGGCCGCCTGCATGGCGGCGCGCATGGCGTCACCGGGTCGCGTGACGGTGTCGCTGCGAAGGTCGATCCAGCGTGTCATCGAGCGTCACTCAGTCTTGATCTTTGCGACCTGCGCGACGTTGGCCCATTTGCCGGTCTCGAACGCAATGTATTTCTCGAACTCTTCCGCCGTCCCACCGGCAACTTCCGAGCCGGTCCTGGCCAGCTGCTCGCGCACGTCGGGCATCTTCAGGATGCGGTTGATCTCGGAGTTCAGCTTGGCCACGACCGGCTTCGGTGTGCCGGCCGGCACCAGCACGCCACCCCAGGAGACGGCTTCGAAGCCGGGCTGGCCAAGCTCGGCCACCGTCGGCACGTTCGGCAGCGACGGCAGTCGCACCTTGGTGCCCACGGCCAGCACCTTGAGGCGGCCCGCCTGCACATGCGGCAGCGCCGATGCGCCGGTGGTGAACATCGCCTGCACGTGACCGCCGATCATGTCGTTGAGCGCCAGGCCGTCACCCTTGTAGCTGATGCGCTCCATCTTGATGCCGGCGTTCATCATGAACAGCTCCATCGCGAAGTGGCCGGCGGTGCCGGTGCCGCCGGTGCCGTAGGAGAACTTGGCCGGATTTGCCTTGGCCTTGGCGATGAGCTCTTCCATCGAGTTCACGTCGGCACTGGAATTGACCACCAGCATCAGCGGCACCAGGTTGGTCAGCACCACCGGCGTGAACTCCTTGGTCGGGTCGATCGGCATCTTGTAGATGCTGCTGTTGATGGCATTGGGGCCGACGTTGCCCATCAGCAGCGTGTAACCGTCGGCCGGCGACTTGGCCACGTGCTGCATCGCGATGATGCCGTTGGCGCCCGCGCGGTTCTCGATCACCACCGGCTGCTTCCAGGCGTCGCCGAGCTTGTGCCCGAGCACGCGCGCGACCACGTCCGAGGCACCGCCCGGTGGGTACATGACGACGAACTGAATGGCCTTGCTCGGGTAGTCCTGCGCGAACGCAGGAGACATTGCGACAGCGGCCAGGGCGATGGCGGTGCAGCGAATCAACAGGGAGTGCAACTTCATTGGTTTGTCCTTCAGGAAAACAATGGCGTCAGACGAACTCGTTCTTCAGCTTCGACTCTCCGCGCGAGAGCCGGGCCAGGTTTTCGAGCAGCAGGTCAATCACGTTGTCTTCATACTTCTGCGTCTCACCGGCGGCATGCGGCGTGATGAAGACATTCGGCGCGTTCCACAGTGCCGATGCGGCGGGCAGCGGCTCTTCCCAGGCGCAGTCGAGCGCGGCGCCGGCGATCGTGCCCGCTTGCAGGGCCTCGATCAGCGATGGCTCATGCACGACCTTGCCGCGTGCGACGTTGATCAGATAGGCCGACGGCTTCATCGCGGCCAGCGCCTTGGCATCGATGATGTTTTCGGTGCTCGGATTGAGGTTGCAGGTGAGTGCGACGAAATCAGCCTGCGGCAGCACCGACAGCAGCTGGTTCGTGGCAAGCACGCGGTCGGCCGCGCCTGCGCCTGTTGAAGGGTCACGCTTGACGCCGATGACCTGCATGTCGAAGGCCTTTGCCAGCGTCGCCAGGCGCGCACCGATGCGGCCCATGCCGACGATCACCAGCGTCTTGCCGCCGAGTTCGTCCTCGCGCTTGGAGATGTCGGAAATCAGGCCGCGCCAGTGCTTCTCGGTCTGGTTGTCACGCGCCATCGGCAGCTTGCGCGCCATCGCCAGGATCAGCGAGATCGCATGCTCGGACACAGCGCGCTCGTTCACGCCCTGCGCGCTGGCCACGCGGATGCCGGCAGCGCCGAGCCGCTCGCGCGCGTACTGGTCGGTGCCGGCGCTGATCGATTGGATCAGGACCAGGCGCGACGCCGTGGCAATGAAATCGTTGCGCCAGAAGCCGGAGACAGACAACACGTCGAATTCGCCGATGCGCGCCTGGAGTTCGTCCAGCGTGCGCACCTCGAAGGATTCGATGCCGGTGTTGCGCAGCACGAAGCGCTCCCGCATGCGATAGGCCGGATGCGCGAAGCAGATGCTGAGTTTGTCTCTGGAGGGGAGTGTGCGAACCATGGGTGTCTTTCGGTGAATGTCAGCCGGCATGCGGCATGTAGATCTGCACGAAGCCTTGCTTGAGGTCGGCAGTGATCTGGTCCAGGCGCCGGTCGATGTGTTGCTCCAGCAACGCGACACAGGCGGCCTCGTCGCGTACGCGCAGCGACTTGACGACCTCCAGATGTTCGCGCTGGGTGTCGTGCCGCTGAGTCCGGCCGATGTCGATGAGCCGGACGAAGCGGATGCGGTCGTTGATGTTGGCCAGCACGCGCAGCATCTCCGCGTTTTCGCACATGCTCAACAGGCTCATGTGGAAGGCTTCGTCGAACTCGACCTGTTGCTGCGGCGTGTAGCTGCCGGCATCAGGCCCGGTACTGTTCAGGAAGACCTCCAGTGCGTCGATGTCCTCATTGCGCGCGCGCTGCACGGCCAGCCGCACAGCGGCTGTCTCCAGCGCCTTGCGCAACTCGTAGAGGTGGAAGGTTTCGTGCACGTCCAGATCGCGGCAGAAATAGCCCTTGCCTGGTGCGAAGCGCAGCAGGCTTTCAGCGCGCAACTGATTCAGCGCCTCGCGCAGCGGCGTGCGGCTGACGCCGATGCGCCTCGACAGCTCGACTTCATTGATGCGTTCACCCGGCTTCAAGGCGTAGGCCATCAGCATCGCCTTGAGCGCCGCATAGGCGCGATCGCCCACGCGGTCGCTGGTGTCGTCGGGGGTGACGGCAGCCTTTGGGGTGGACATGTTCAAGCAGCCGCTGTGGCAGCGATCACGATCAGCTCGACGCGCGCTCTGGGGTCGGCCAACTGCGCCTTGGCACAGGCGCGCGCGGGGCTCTGGCCTTGCACGATCCATTGGTCCCAGACTTCATTGAAGGCGTCGTAGTCCTCCAGGTCGCGCAGCCAGATCGTCACGCTCATCACGCGCGTCTTGTCCGAGCCGGCCTGCGACAGCATGTCGTCGACCTTGGCAAAGGCCTCGCTCGCTTGCTGCCGGACGTCGCCGCCCATGTCGTTGCCAACCTGACCGGTCAGAAAGATGAACCCGTTGTGGACCACGCCACGGCTGCGGCGCTGGTTCTGGTCGATGCGAAGGATGTCGGACATGGATTTGCATGGATCAAAGGATCGATCGTAATTCAGAGCTGTATACAGGGCAATATGTAGATGATGCATTCAAAGTCTTGCAAGACTTTGACCACCGTACCGACATCAACGGGCGCCAGGCAAATTCGCTCCAGCGGTGTAGGAACGTCGCGTGCAGCTCGATGTGCTGCGAGCTGCGAAGGTCAGGGCAACAGGCGGCGGCCGACTCGGCGATGACGCCCTGCCTGCGCAACACCTTGTTCGTCAAGGCGACCAAGGAATGCATGAGCCTCTTGCGAAGGGCCAGCGACTTGAACCTGGCCTTCTACGCGAAACGCGGTCGGGCCGCGTCGTCAATACTCGTACTCGCCCTTGCGCGGCTGCGTGCGGCGTCGAGGCGTGAAGTTCAGCTGCGCCTGCGCCGTGCTGGCACTGCCCACCGTGGTGCGCAGGTTCGGCTGCGCAACCAGTTGGTCGGGGTGCCACAGGCGGACGTCGGCCTCGCCTTCCGGCGCGCCCGGCAGCACGGCACGGCCGGCGGTGTCGGTCACCGCCACCCAGGGCGTGGGGCTGACGTAGATGTGGCCCCGCATCGAACCATGGATGTGGCAGGCCAGGCCGGTGGCGCCGGGTGCGTCCATGACGATTTCCGCCGAAGGTGTCTTGTCGCCGCGGGCGGCCGCCAGGCGCAGCTCGAAGGTCTTGGCCGGTGCGATCGACCCCAGCGGGCCACCCGGCGCCGACTTGATGTGGTGGTCGAAGCGGTCGCGGTTGACGAAGCGCACGCGCGCCCCCAGCGGCACTGCCGTGACGTAGGGGTGGAAGCGAATGTCTTTCTGCACGATCAGCACCGGGTCGGCCGCTGGCACCGGGGTTGCGGCAGCCGGCGTCACCAGCGGCAGCAGCGACACCACCACGTCGGGCGCGGGTTTGCCCTCGGGGGTGGTGACGAAGACCTGCAACTCGCCAGGCAGCGCCGCGGGAGGTGCCAGCAACGCGGTGGCCAGCAGCAAAGCCCTTGCCAGAACCGACCGAAGGTGGGCAGGGCGGGTGGCGGCGTGGCGCATGTTCATCGCGCGCAATATACGCAGGTGAACGCCACGAGGTTGGCCGATCGTCGGGGATGCGGTCAGCCCGCCACGTCGCCGTCGAACAGCCCGGCATCCGCGGCCGTGGACGCGCCGCGCTGTCCAGCACGCTGGCCACCATGCGGCAGCCCCGGGCGTGGCGTTGCCGCGTCGTCACGCTGGCGCGTCAGGCCGCCGGCGCGCACGCCCAGCAGGCGCAGGCGCCGTGTCAGGTCGACTCGCTTCAGGCACTGGCCCGCTGCATGGCGGATGGCCTGCGCGTCGGCCGTGGCCTGCGCCAGCGTCAGATCACGCGTGACGGTGCGAAAGTCATCGAAGCGCAGCTTGATGCCGATGGTGCGGCCGCGGTAGCCCTTGTGCTGCAGGTCGGCGGCCACCTGTTCGCACAGCTGCGTGAAGATGCCGCCCAGCAGCTGCCGGTCGGCCACGGCGTGCAGGTTGCGCTCGAAGGTGGTCTCGCGGCTCATCGAAACGGGTTCACTGTGCGTCACCACGGCACGCTCATCGACGCCATGGGCGGCGTCGTTCAGCCAGCGGCCGTAGCTGCGACCGAACTGTTCGATCAACCAGTCGCGCGGTTTCGACGCCAGCTCGCCGATGGTGGAAATGTCCAGCGCCTGCAGTCTTGCGCCGGCCTTGGGTCCGATGCCGTTGATGCGGCGCACGGCCAGCGGCCAGATGCGGCCGGGGATGTCGGCTTCGGTCAATACCGTCAGGCCGTCGGGCTTGTCCAGCTCGCTCGCGATCTTGGACAGCAGCTTGTTCGGCGTGACACCGATCGAGCAGCTCAGCCCCGTGCTCTGGCGCACGTTGTTTCGGATCTCCTGGGCCAGCGCGCGCACACCGCCGCAGGCGTCGTGCGCGACCGCATCCTGTGCGCCGGGCAGATCGCTGAGATCGATGTAGATCTCGTCGATGCCTCGGTCCTCGATCACCGGCGCCACCTCGGCCACCGCCGCCTTGAACAGGCGCGAATAGCGCTTGTACTCGTCGAAGTCCACCGGCAGCAGCACCGCCTGTGGACACAGCAGGGCGGCCTTCATCATCCCCATCGCCGAATTGACGCCGAAGGCGCGCGCCGCGTACGTGGCGGTGGTGATGACGCCCCGGCCCTGGTAGTCGCGCAGCGTGGCGAAGCGCCTGCTGCCGTCGCCCTGCAGCACGGGCTGGTGGCGTCGTCCGCCGCCGATCACCACCGGCAGCCCGTGCAGTTCGGGGTAGCGCAGCAATTCCACCGAGGCATAGAAGGCGTCCATGTCGAGGTGGGCGATCCAGCGGCGCGGCTTGGGCATGGCGCCTAGCGTAGCGCGGCTTCGGCAGCGCGGTACAACCGCGCATGTCCGACGAATACCAGATCCCGATCCCACCGTCCTTTCACGCCGTGCATGCCGATTCGCGTGGCCGACTGCAAAGGGCGCTGCGCGAGTTCCGCGCCCGCTACGAGCTGTGCGAAGACCTGGCACAAGCACTGACCGAACGCGCGCAGGCCATCCGCTACGACCTCGGCGTCACCGAAGCCGATGTGCTGCAGCGCATCGGGCAGGGTCTGGTGCAAGCGGACGCCGGCCTGCTTGACGGCGAAGCCGGCTGGGTGCTGCGCCGCCTGGCTGAACTGCTGGACTGGCCCTGGCCGGCAGCGCCGGACAGCGATGAACGCGGCCTCAGCAGCCTGCGCTGAGCAGCTCCACCTGGGCCGTGCTGCCAGCCGTGGCCGCGGTGTAGGCCAGCGCGCAGTGTGGTGCCATGGGGGCGTCGGTGACCTCGATCGCCAGCGTCGCGCCGGGGCCGGTGCCGCCCTTGCGGCCAGGCTCGAGCGACAGCTGCCAGCCATCGTCGGCCCGGATGCGCGCGGCAGCCAGGATGCCGTGCTCGAAATCGGCCGTCGCCTGCGGCAGGCAGTGCACCAGGGCGATGTCGACTTCGTCCAGGTCGACCTGCGCTGCGGCAGCGCTGTGGCAATCGATCTGCCGGCTGACCGCAGTGGCGCGCACCAGGCCACTGACCACCTGCATCGTCTGCGCCGTGGCGCGCAGCCGGTCGATGCGGGCGCGCTTGTTCAGGTCGGCGTACTTGGGCAGCGCCACGGCGGCCAGCATGCCAAGCACCAGCAGCATCACCATCACCTCGACCAGGGTCAGGCCGCGCTGCGCGGCTCGCAATCGACGGTTGAGACTGGGTTGCATGGCGGCACCGATGGCGACCGCACGGGGGTACGGCCGGTGCCGCAATTGTCGAGACGGCACGCACCGCCGATGCCGTGAACAGCGCGGGTTATGCCGCGCTGTTCAGTGCCGCGCCAGGGCGTCAGCCCAGCCGGGCGAGGTGTGCCGCGATGCGCGTGCGCACCTGCGCCGGGGCCGTGCCACCCAGCACCTGACGCGCGTTCATCGAGCCGCGCAGCGTCAGCAGCTCGAAGACATCGGCGGTGATGGTCGGGTTCAGGGCCTGCAGTTCGGCCAGCGGCAGCGCGGCCAGGTCGACACCGCGCTGCATGGCGATCTTCACCGCGTGCGCCACGGTCTCGTGCGCGTCGCGAAAGGGCAGGCCCTTCTTCGTCAGGTAGTCGGCCAGGTCGGTGGCCGTGGCGTAGCCCTTGAGCGCGGCGCGTTCCATGGCTTCGGCCTTGACCGAGATGCCACCCGAGCGTGCGCCGGTGGCCGGGTCGATCGTGCCGCCGACCATCTCGGCCATGATGCGCAAGGTGTCGGCCAGGGTGTCCACGCTGTCGAACAGCGGTTCCTTGTCTTCCTGGTTGTCCTTGTTGTAGGTCAGCGGCTGGCCCTTCATCAGGGTCAGCAACGCCATCAGGTGGCCGACCACGCGCCCGGTCTTGCCACGCGCCAGTTCGGCGACATCGGGGTTGCGCTTCTGCGGCATGATCGAACTGCCGGTGCAATACCGATCGGCCAGATCGATGAAGCCGAAGTTCTGGCTCATCCACAGCACGATCTCCTCGGCCAGCCGCGACACATGCACCATCGCGATGGCCGCGAAGCTGCTGAACTCGAGCGCGAAGTCGCGGTCACTCACTGCGTCCAGGCTGTTCTCGCACAATTCGTCGAAACCCAACGTGCGTGCCACGCGTTCGCGGTCCAGCGGGTAGCTGGTGCCGGCCAGTGCCGCCGCGCCCAGCGGCAACCGGTTGACACGGCGGCGCAGGTCGACCAGGCGTTCGCCATCCCGTGAAAACATCTCCACGTAAGCCAGCAGGTGGTGCGCAAAGCTCACCGGCTGCGCCACCTGCATGTGCGTGAAGCCGGGCATCACGGTCTCGGCATGGGCGTCGGCCAGTGTCAACAGGGCGCGCTGCATGTCGGCCAGCAAGGGTGCCAGGCGGTCGATCTCACCGCGCAGCCACAGCCGCACGTCGGTGGCGACCTGGTCGTTGCGGCTGCGGCCGGTGTGCAGCCGCTTGCCGGCGTCGCCGACCAGCGCTGTCAGGCGGGCCTCGATGTTCAGGTGCACGTCTTCGAGCTCGAGCTTCCACTCGAAGCGGCCGTCTTCGATCTCCTGCGTGATCTGTGCCATGCCGCGCTGGATGTCGGCCAGGTCCTGCGCGCCGATGATGCCTTGCGCGGTCAGCATGTCGGCGTGTGCCAGGCTGCCGGCGATGTCGGCTCGCCACAGACGCTGGTCGAAGCCGACGCTGGCGGTGTAGCGCTTGACCAGCTCGCTCATCGGCTCGGAGAACAGGGCAGACCAGGCTCGGGCCTTGTTGGCCAGGGGATCGGATGACATCGGGTGCGGCGTTGGGCGAGTGTGGGGCGAGTTTCGAGCGCGCAGGGCCTGCACGCGGCTGCGTATTATCGACACCGACCTGCCATGGCCCACCGCGACCCCGACCCCAGCGACTTCTCGAACACCGGCTCGCGCCCGGCGAGCCTGTGGCCGGAAAGCCAGCGCGTCAGCGAATTCCGCAGCACCGCGCAGTCTCTGACACGATTCGACGGCTTGGGCGATGAAGCCTCGCCCGGCGCCGCGGCGGCCTTTGACGTTTGCCACCCTGCGCTGGGGCTGCGCGCGGTGCTGCTGGTGCAGGCGGTGCTGGCGGTGGCCGCGCTCAGCAGTGCCAGCAACGGCGCCGACTGGCTGGCACGTCAGGGCGCTGGCGCCTTCGGCGGGGCAGCTGGCACGGTGCTTTGGCTGGTGCTGCTGTGCTCGCTGCGGCGCTGGTTGATACCGCGCTCGGCGCCGGTTCGTGGGGCTGCGGTGCTGGGCCTGGGTGCCGGCGTCGCGCTACTGGCGTGGTGGCCGCTGTGGCTGGCCGGTCTGGCGACCGATGGTGATGGCCTGCGCGTGCCTGGCATTGCGCTGGTGGGCGCCGGGCTGGCGGCGTTGCTGTGGGCCTGGTTGGAGTTGCGCGCACGCATCTGGCAGCCGGCCACGGCCAGCGCGCGCCTGGCCGAGCTGCAGTCGCGCATCCGGCCGCACTTCCTGTTCAACGCGCTGAACACGGCGGTGGCGCTGGTGCGCGTCGACCCGGCGCGTGCCGAGGCCGTGCTCGAAGACCTGGCCGAACTGTTCCGCGTGGCGCTGGCCGAAGCCGGCACCTCGGTGTCGCTGGCGGAAGAGGTGGCGCTGTCGCGGCGCTACCTGGCGATCGAACAGGTTCGCTTCGGTGACCGGCTGCGCGTCAGCTGGGCCATCGATGCCCGCGTCGAAGCCGCACGGCTGCCGCCGCTGGTGCTGCAGCCGCTGGTGGAGAACGCCGTGCGCCACGGGATCGAGCCGGCCGTGGGCGGCGGGCGCATCCGCATCGAGGCGGTGGCGCAGCGCGGCCAGGCGGTGCTGAGCGTGCACAACACGGTGGGTGACGAGGCCTCTGCCCCGGGCAACGGTATGGCGCTGCGCAACGTGCGCGAGCGGCTGCGCCTGCTGCACGACGTGGGCGGCGAGTGCGACACCTGGCGCGACGACAAGGGCTTTCATGCCCGCATCACGGTGCCACTGTGACCGCCCCGCAGGCCCTGCGCGCGCTGATCGTTGATGACGAAGCGCTGGCACGGCTGCGCCTGCGCAGCCTGTTGCAGGACGCGGCCGAGCCGGCGGTGCAGGTGCTGGGCGAGGCCGCCGATGCCGACCAGGCACTGGCCTGGCTGCAGGCGCATGAGGCGGACCTGGTGCTGCTGGACATCCGCATGCCCGGGCGCGACGGCATGCAGCTGGCGGCCGCACTGCGCTCGCTGCCGGCGCCGCCCTGTGTCGTCTTCGTCACTGCGCACGGCAACCACGCGCTGCGCGCTTTCGACCTGGACGCGGTGGACTATCTGACCAAGCCGGTGCAGCGTGATCGCCTGCAGGCCGCGCTGCGCCGCGTGCTGCAGCGGCGCTGGCCGATCGAGAGCCAGCCGGTGCCCCTGCAGGACGAGCCGGTGCTGGTGGTCAGCGACCGCGGGCGCGTGCTGCGCGTGCCGGTGGCCGAGGTGCTGGTGCTGAAGGCCGAACTGAAATACGTCACCTTGCGCACCGCGGGCGCCAGCCATTTGCTCGACGATTCCCTCACCGACCTGGAACGCCGTCTCGGCAAGGGCTTCATCCGCATTCACCGCAATGCGCTGGTGGCCGCGCGTGCGGTGCGTGAGCTGCGCCGCCGTGCCGATGGTGGCGCGGAAGACGCCTGGGCCGTTCGGGTGGCGCCGCTGGACGAATGGCTGCCGGTGTCGCGGCGGCAGCTGGCGGCGGTGCGCGAGTCGCTGGCGGCAGCCCGCTAAGGGCGTGGGCCGGCCTCAGCCGGTGTTGCGCAGGCCCGCGGCGATGCCGTTGATCGACAAGTGGATGCCGCTCTTGAGGCGCTCTACCGCAGCGTCGTCGGGGTTTCGGTGGCGATAGCGGCGCAGCAGTTCCACCTGCAGGTGGTGCAGCGGGTCGACATAAGGGAACCGGTGCGCGATCGATCGCGCCAGCGCGGGGTTGCTGTGCAGGCGGTCGCCCTCACCGGTGATCAGCCACAGCGCTTCGTGTGAACGGTCCCATTCGGCACGGATGGCGGCAAAAACGCGCCGCCCCAGCTTGGCGTCCTCGACCAGTTCGACGTAGCGCATCGCGATGCGCAGGTCGCTCTTGGCCAGCACCATGTCCAGGTTGGACAGCAGCGTGCGAAAGAACGGCCACTGCCGGTGCATGCGGCGCAGCAGCTCGAGCTGGGCGTCGCGCGCCTTGGCGTCGGCGCCGGCGGCCAGGAAGGCCTGCACCGCGCTGCCGAAACCGCACCAGCCTGGCAGCGCCACACGACATTGGCCCCAGCTGAAGCCCCAGGGGATGGCGCGCAGGTCCTCGATCGCGCGGGTAGCCTTGCGCGAAGCGGGGCGCGAGCCGATGTTCAGCTCGGCGATCTCGCGGATCGGCGTGGCGGCAAAGAAGTAGTCGTTGAAGCCCGGTGTCTCGTAGACCAGACGGCGGTAGGCCGCGTAGCTGGCGGCGCTGAGCGCGGCGGCCGCGTCCAGGAAGGACCTGGGTGCGCTCTTGGTCGGGCGCAGCAGCGTGGCCTCGAGCGTGGCGGCCACCAGCGTTTCGAGGTTGCGGCGGCCGATCTCGGGGTTGGCGTACTTGCTGCCGATGACCTCACCCTGCTCGGTCAGCCTGATCTGGCCTTTGACCGTGCCCGGTGGCTGCGCCAGGATGGCCTGGTAGCTCGGCCCGCCACCGCGACCCACGGTGCCACCTCGACCGTGGAACAGCCGCAGCCTGATGCCGTGCGCAGCCTGCAGTTCGTCGAACAGCGTGACCAAGGCAATCTCGGCGCGGTACAGCTCCCAGTTGCTGGTGAAGAAGCCACCGTCCTTGTTGCTGTCGCTGTAGCCCAGCATGATTTCCTGCTCGGCACCGCTGCGCACCACGAGGGCGGCCACGCCGGGCAGCGCATAGAACTCGCGCATGATCGGCTCGGCACGGCGCAGATCGGCGATGGTTTCGAACAGCGGCACCACGATCAGGTCATTGCGGGCGCCATCGGCCGGTGTGCCGTCTTGCGTGCTTTCGAACGTGCCGTCGAACGTGCCATGAAGCAGGCCACTTTCCTTTTGCAGCAACAGCACCTCAAGCAGGTCGCTGACCTCTTCCGTGTGGCTGATGATGCAGTGGCGCAAAGCCTGGCGGCCATAGCGTTGCAGCGACAGCGCCGCGGTCTCGAAGATGTCGAGCTCGCCGAGCGTCAGCGCATCGTAGGCAGCACCGCGGACGCGCAGCGGCCGGGCATCGGCCAGCAGGCGCAGCAGCAGCGCGCGCCGGGCGGGCTCGTCCAGTGCCGAGTAGTCGGCCTCGATGCGCGCCACGCGCAGCAGTTCGGCGATCACGGCCTCGTGCTTGTCCGAGCTTTGCCGCAGGTCGAGCGTGGCCAGGTGAAATCCGAAGACCTGCACCGCGCGCATCAAGGGCGCCAGTCGCGGCCCGACCAGGGCCTGCGCATGGTGCAACGTCAGTGAGTCCTCGATCACCTGCAGGTCGGCGCCGAAATCGGCGGCGGCGCCATAGGGGTCTTGCGGCGCCACGGCATGGCGCAGTGCCTCGGTGCCGGTGAGCGCGTGCAGGGTCGCGGCCAGCCGCGCGTAGATCCCGGTCAGCGCACGTCGATAGGGCTCGTCCTAGCGGTGCGGGCTATGGTCGGGCGAACGATCGGCCAGGGCCTGCATGGCCGGCGTGATTGCCGACAGCGTGCCCGATACCGACAGCTCGCCACCCAGCATATGCACTTCGTTCAGGTAGTGGCGCAGTGCCACCTCGGCCTGCCGTGACAGCGCCAGGCGCAAGGTGTCGGCGGTGACGTTGGGGTTGCCGTCGCGGTCGCCGCCGATCCAGTGGCCCATGCGCAGAAAGGGCGCCACCGGATGACCCGGCAGTGCGCGTTCGATCTCGCGGTACAGGCGCGGGATTTCATGCAGAAAGGTGGTGTGGTAATGGCTGAGCGCGTTCTCGATCTCGTCACCCACCGTCAGCCGCGTGGTGCGCATCAAGCGGGTCTGCCACAGCTGAGTGACGCGGGCGCGCATCGGCTCCTCGTTGTCGGCCAGCGCCAGCGCGGTGTGCAGATCGTCACGCTGCGCCAGCAGCCCGGCGATGGCGCGCTCGGCATCGAGAATGCTCTTGCGCTGGACCTCGGTGGGGTGGGCGGTGAGCACCGGCGAGATGTAGGCCTGCGACAGCGTCTGCGCGATGTCGGCGGCGCGGTGGTCAGCGCGCTGCAGGCGCTCGAAAGTCACGGCCAGCGAGCCTTCCTGCACATGGCCTTCGCGTTCGTGCGCCAGGCGCCGACGCACGTGGTGGCGGTCTTCGGCGATGTTGGCCAGATGCGAGAAATAGCTGAAGGCGCGGATCACGGTGACCGTCTGGTTGGCCGACAGGTTCTTCAGCAGGCGATCGAGCACGCGACCGGCACTGGCGTCGGCCTTCAACCGGTAGGCCACCGACAGCTGGCGCACCCGTTCGATCAACTCGAAGGCGGTCTTGCCTTCCTGCTCGCGGATCACGTCACCCAGGATGCGGCCCAGCAAGCGGATGTCGTCGACCAAGGGTCGGTTCTTGGCGGCGGCGTCGTCAGCAGTCTGCGTACGAGGCGTTCTGGCATTGACGCGTTTGGCGCTGTGAACCGGGGAGCGACTGGTCATCGGAGATTCCAAACGATTTGACCGGATGAGGGATTGTGCGGGCAGGTGGCGTGCCTGCCTGCACCGCGCGGACGTCACCAGCGTCGGCATCGGCGCCGTGGCGATAATGGCCGCATGCCTTCGCCCACCATCATCGCCACGCGTGAAAGCCGCCTTGCACTGTGGCAGGCTGAACATGTCCGCGAACTGTTGCGCCGCTGCGGCCTGCAGGTCGAACTGCTGGGCATGACCACTCGCGGCGACCAGATCCTGGATCGGGCGCTGTCCAAGGTTGGCGGCAAGGGCTTGTTCGTGAAGGAGCTCGAGACCGCACTCGAGGACGGCCGCGCGCACCTGGCTGTGCATTCGCTGAAAGACGTGCCGATGGACCTGCCGGCCGGCTTCGTTGTGGCCGCGGTGCTTGAGCGCGAAGACCCGCGCGACGCTTTCGTTTCCAACCGGCACGCCGGTCTCGACGATCTGCCGAAAGGCGCGGTGGTGGGCACGTCCAGCCTGCGCCGCGTGGTGCAGCTGTTGGCGCGGCGGCCCGACCTGCGCATCGAGCCCTTGCGCGGCAATCTCGACACCCGATTGCGCAAGCTCGACGAAGGGGGCTTTGATGCCATCGTGCTGGCGGCTGCGGGACTGAAGCGCTTGGGCCTGGCCGCGCGCATCCGCTGCTGTTTCGACGTCGAGACCATGATCCCGGCCGCCGGCCAGGGCGCGTTGGGCATCGAAGTCCGCGAAGATGCTCAGGGGCTGCGCCAGATCCTGTCCGGGCTGCTGCACCGCCCGACGTGGCTGGTGGCCCATGCCGAACGCGCCGTGTCGCGCGCGCTGGGTGGCAGTTGCAGCATGCCGCTGGCCGCACATGCTGTGTGGCAGGGCAAACAGCTGTGCATGACCGCGGCGCTGGGCCATGGCGTCGACCCGCTGCAGCCGCTGCTGCGTGCGCGCCGCAGCGATGCGGTGATCGACGAAGCCGGCGCCACGGCGCTGGGAGTGGCGGTGGCGGCCGACCTGCGGGCCGCGGGTGCCGGGTCCTACCTGCCTGCTGCCTGAAGATCGCGATGAAGGTGATCGTCACCCGGCCCTCGGCGCAGGGCAGGGACTTCATCGAGCAGTTGCACGCCCGTGGCGTCAATGCCGTGGCGCTGCCGCTGATCGGCATCGAGCCGCTGACCGATCGCACAGCCTTGCTGCAGGTCTGGACGAAGCTCGACGAAACCGACCTGGCGATGTTCGTCAGCGCCAATGCCGTGCAGCACTTTGTCGACGCCCGACCCGCCGGCATGGGCTGGCCGAAATCGATCGCACTGGCAAGCCCCGGCCCCGGAACCAGCGCCGCCTTGCTTGCTGCCGGTGTGCCGTCAGCACAGCTGCTCGCACCACCCGCGGGCGGGCCCTATGACTCCGACACGCTGTGGCAGGTCTTGCGTGATCGACCTTGGTCGGGCCGACGCGCGCTGGTGGTGCGCGGCGAGCAGGGCCGCGACTGGCTGGCCGAGCAGTTGCAGCAAGCCGGGGCACAGGTCGAGTTCCTGGCCGCCTACCGCCGGGTGGCGCCGATTTTCGGGCCCGACGAACGCGCCCTGTTGGCCGATGCGCAGGCTCGGCCAATGGATCATCTGTGGCACTTCAGCAGCAGTGAAGGTGTCGAGCACCTGGCCCGACTGGCCCCTGGTCATGATTTCGATCGCAGCGCCGCGCTGGCGACGCATGAGCGAATCGCCGAGACCGCAAGCCGCATGGGCTTTGGCCGCGTGCATCTGGTGGGCGTGGGTGCACAGGCGGTGGCGGACTGGTTGCAGGTGCCCGATCCGGGTGGGCCGTCGATAGAATCCGCGACACCGTGAGCGATCCCTCCGTTCCCCTGGCGGCTCGAGCCGACGACCCGGCACCGGCTGCAACGCTGGCGCCCGCCGCATTGCCCGGGCAAGGCCGCTGGATCGCCACCGGTGCCGCGGTGCTGGCGGCTTTGGCCGCGGCGGCGTTCGTGCTGGCCTGGAACACACAACAACGCATCCGCACGCTCGAAGGCGAACTCGTCAAGCGTCAGCAGGACAGTGGTGCGCTGGCGGCCGAGGCGCGGCTGTTGGCCGTGCAGGCGCAGGAAGGGACGCGCGACGCTTCGGGCAAGCTGGCACTGCTGGAGGCGCGCGTGGCCGAATCGTCGATGCAGCGTACGCAGATCGAAGATCTGCTGCAGTCGATGGCCCGTTCGCGTGACGAGAACGTGTTGTCCGACGTCGACGCCGCGTTGCGCATGGCCCAGCAGCAAAGTGCCATCACCGGCAGTGCCGATGCGCTGATCACGGCCTTGCGCCAGGCCGATGAGCGGCTGGCGCGCTACAACCAGCCGCGCCTGGAGCGCGTGCGCCGAGCGATGGCCAAGGACCTCGAGCGTGCGCGTGCCGCCGGTGCCGTCGACGTGCCCCTGTTGTCGATCCGACTGGACGACGTGATCCGACAGATCGACGAACTGCCCTTGCTGGCCGCCGTCGACCGTCGCCCCGTGGCACGTGCAGTGGTCGGGCAGCGTCGCGCCTCGGCCGCGGCGCCAGCAGCGTCGGCAGCGTCCGAGGCAGGCTGGGCCGTGGCCCTGGGCAATCACTGGCATCAGTTGGTCGACCGCATCGGTGACGAGGCGCGATCACTGGTCCGCGTGACGCGCATCGATGTGCCCGAGGCCATGCTGCTGGCGCCCGAACAGGCCTTCTTCCTGCGGGAAAACCTGAAGTTGCGGCTTCTCAACGTTCGACTGGCGCTGTTGAGCCGCCAGTACGACATCGTGCAGTCCGACCTGCGCGACGTGCAAATGGCGCTCGACCGCTATTTCGATCGCAGTTCGCGTCGTGTCATCAGCGCCATCGACGGGGTCAAGCAGATCACCCTGCAGGCACGTACCGTCACCGTGCCGCGGCCCGACGCGACGCTGGCAGCGATCGCCGCCGCCGCGGCCGGCCGCTGAGCCGGCACCCAACGACGTCGCAGCGGTCATGCGCAGCATCATCTGGCTTGTGCTGCTGTGCGTGGTGGCAGTCGTGGCGGCCACCACGCTGGGCAGCAACGACGGTCTGGTGACGATCTACTGGGCCGGCTGGCGAACCGAGCTGTCGCTCAACCTGTTCCTGATCCTGCTGCTGGGAGGCTGCGCGCTGCTGTTCTCGGCGGCGCAGGCGCTGCGCTCGCTGCTGACCTTGCCCGAGCGTGCCAGCGAGTGGCGTGCCCTGCGCCGCGAGCGTGCCGCCCAGACCGCCCTGCGCGAGGCCCTGAGCGAATATTTCAGTGCACGTTACTCACGCTCGCACAAGGCTGCGCTGCGCGCGCTGACATTGCGACTGGATTCACCGCTGCTCGTCGGCGACGCCGAGTTCGCCGTGCTGGCCCAGTTGTTGGCCGCAGGCAGCCTTCATCGCCTGCAGGACCGCGGTCGGCGAGACGAGGTGATGAAGGCCGTGTTTGCCGACAAGCGCACCAGCGGCGGGCACGGCGTGTTTGACGGCGCGCGGTTGCTGGCGGCCGAATGGGCCATCGAAGACCGTGACGCCGCGCATGCGGTCGAACTGCTGGAGCAGCTGCCAGCCGGCGTGGCCCGTCGGACGCAGGCGCTGCGCCTGAAGTTGCAGGCCAGCCGGCTGGCGCGGCAGCCGCTTCAGGCCCTGCACACGGCGCGTCTGCTTGCCAAGCATCAGGGTTTCACGCCGTTGGCGGCGCGCGGGCTCTTGCGCTCTTTGGCCGGCGAGGCCATCGACGACACGCATGACCCTCAGCAACTGCATCGGCTGTGGCAACAGTTCGATCCATCGGATCAGCGTGACGCCTTGGTGGCTGCACGCGCAGCGTCCCGCGCCGTGGCACTGGGGGCGGCGGCCGATGCGCGCGAATGGATCAGACCCTTCTGGGACCACTTGGCAGAACTCGACCGAGACGACCGGGATGCGGTGGCGCTGGCGCTGTTCAGCGCCTCGGCCGGCATCGAGCCGGATTGGCTGCCGCGCCTGGAGTCTGCATTGACTGGTTTCGGACACGAAGCCGCGGTGGTCGCCGCCGTCGGCATGGCCTTTGCGGATCGGCAACTCTGGGGCAAGGCGCGCAAGTTGCTGGAGCAAAGTGCTGCCGCATCGGCACTGCCCCACGGCCACCGCCGCAAAGCCTGGCTCGCGCTGGCGCAGATGGCGCGCCAAGGCAACGATGAATCGCGCGCCCAGGCTTGTGAACGCGCTGCCGCCGAAGTGGCGTGATCCTCGGCATCTTTCTTCGGTGATATAGTTCAAGGCTTCGTGCGGCTGTAGCTCAGTTGGATAGAGTACTTGGCTACGAACCAAGGGGTCGTGGGTTCGATTCCTGCCAGCCGCACCAGAACATTGCGTTCTAGAACAACGGGTTAGATGCTTCGGCGTCTAGC
>Ga0138256_10001384_pt1 | contig 26189 bp, 16 predicted proteins | sample KNB2016incub_MG_FD_105486 | JGI IMG/M metagenome (GOLD analysis project Ga0138256, IMG submission 105486) | Active sludge microbial communities from wastewater in Klosterneuburg, Austria - KNB2014incub_MG | ecosystem: Engineered > WWTP > Activated sludge > Unclassified | place: Austria...
CGGCGCGCTCGCTGTCTTCGGCGCGCTCACTGTTCTCGGCGCGCAACACGATCGGCGCCTCTCCCGGAATCTCCAGGAAGCCCCGCGTCAGCAACACCTCCATGTCCCGCGGTGCCAACGGCCGCGAGAAGAGGTACCCCTGTCCGTAGTCGCAGCCCAGGTCACGCAACCGGGAGTGCTGCCGGGCATGCTCCACCCCCTCGGCGATCGTGCGCAGCGTGAGCAGGTCGCCTAACGCGATGATCGTCCGGGTGAGGGCGTCGTCATGCGTCCCGCGCATCAGGCCATCGGTGAAGGCACGGTCGATCTTCAGGATGTCGACCGGAAACTGCTGCAGGTACGAGAGCGACGAGTATCCCGTCCCGAAGTCGTCGATCGCCAGGCGCACGCCAATGCCCTTGAGCTCGTGCAGCCGCTCGACGGTCGATTCGGTGCGGTGCATGAGGGCGTTCTCGGTGATCTCGAGCACCAGGAGCGAGGGGAGGAGCCCCGACTCCGCCAGCGCCGCTTGTACGTCGGCCAGCAGCGACGACGACTCGAGTTGCCGGACCGACAGGTTCACCGTCACCGAGAATGCGCGTCCGTCCCCTCGCTGCGCGTTCCACTCGGCGGTGCGCGCACAGGCCTCGCGCAGCACCCATCGCCCGATCGGGAGGATCAGCCCCGTCTCCTCCGCAAGGTCGATGAACTGCGCGGGCGCCAGGTTTCCACGCGTGGGATGGTTCCACCTGAGCAACGCCTCGATCCCCAGCACTTCGTGCGACTCCAGCGCAATGATCGGCTGGTAGGCGAGCCAGAACGACCCATCGTCGAGCGCATCGCGCAGGTCGCTCTCGAGCGATACCCGGTCCACCAGGGCGGCATGCATCGACGGGTCGAAGAAGGCGTATCCGCCGCGCGACGCGCCCTTGGCGGCGTACATCGCGACATCCGCGTTACGCAGCAGTTCGTCGACGCCGTCGGCGGGCGACACGCGGGCGATCCCGATGCTCGTGCCCACCCGAACCGAGGCGCCGGACGGCAGGGTGATCGGATCGCTGAGCGCGTGCACGATGCGGTCGGCGACGATCACGGCATCCGCTTCGCCGCGCACATGTTCCAGCAGCACCGCGAACTCGTCCCCCCCGAGACGGGCCACCGTGTCGCACCCGCGCGTGGCGTTGAGCAGGCGCGTGCCGACGATCGCGAGCAGCTCGTCCCCGGCCCCATGCCCCATCGTGTCGTTGATCGACTTGAAGTTGTCCAGGTCAAGGAACATCACCGCAAGCAACTCACGCTCCCGCGCCGCGCGCGAGAGCGCGTGCGACACGCGATCGCGAAAGAGCGAACGGTTCGCCAACCCGGTGAGCTGGTCGTAGAAGGCCTGGCGCAGCAGCTCCTTCTCCAGCGATTTCCGCTGGGTGACGTCCTGCACGACCGCGATCAATCGAGTCGTTCGGGAGTCCTCGGCGCGTGACAACGTGAAGCTGCCCCACACCACCTGCCCATCCGCGCGCTGGTAGCGCACCTCGGCCGAGGCGGTCTCGCGTTCGCCGCGCGACACTTCGTCGGCCATGGAGACAACCACGCCGACGTCCTCGCCGGCTGAATACCCGGACAGGAGCTCACCGGTCAGCGACGCCGTCGAGGTACCGAGAAACTCGGCCAGTGCGCCGTTCGCCTCGACAACGCGCCACGACTCGCTCAGCAGCGCCACCCCCACCCCGGTTTGCTCGAAGACCGCCCGGAACCGCGCATCGGCATTGCGCCTGGCGGAGATTCCCTTCTGCAGCGTGCGCTCGACCCAGCGTGTCGCATACGTGGAGACGACACCGGCCGCCAGCAACATCAGGATCCTCGTCCCCTGGTCCAGCAGGCTGCTCCCGTTCGACGACGACGACAGGATCGGGTCGTACAGCATGGGGAGCCGCCCGCTGACGAACAGGAACGCCGCGAGCGCAGCATACTGGGCGGCCGCGAGCCCCCCGGCGAAGGCCGCGCGGCGGGGAGAGCCGGTGAACGGACGCGTGGCGAGCACCACGAAGTACATCGAGAAGACCGGTGACTTCGCCGCCATGTTGGGATCCGCCCAGATCCCGTAGCCGAGCAGCAGGCACGTCGTCGCCGTGATGTCGAGGACGATGTTCGCCAGGAAGAGCTGCTCGGGCGCCCGTCGCGTGCGATGGACGAGGAAGTGCTGCCCCACGGCCCATGCCAGCATCGGGGCCAGCACCAACGCGTGTACGAGCGTCAGGGAGCGCGGGACGTGCGGGGCGTACAGCGCCGCCGCCATCGCCAGGCCCCCCAGCACCGCGATGCGCACGCCGTTCGCCCCCTGCTCGGCATCGGCCATCTGCCGCCCGATCATGCGGGCGGTGTCGGCGTCCAGAGGGCGGCGTTCGCCCTCGCGGTCGATGTCCATGGGGGGCCGTGATGTGGTGCGGGGTGCGTGACGCACGACTCCCGGCTGGCCGACGGGAGTCGTCTTGCGTTCATTCATGACGTTCGGGGAGATGATGAGTCACAGCGCACGTTGCAGCCGCGGTTTCCCCGCCTGGCGCAGGCAATGTCGGCGCCCGACTTCCCTCATCATGTCCCAGCGACGGCGCGCGGAGTTACCCCGCACTGTCAGCGTTGGCCTGATCGTCGGGTCCATCCGTCCAAACCCGATCGGCACTGTCGTGGCGACACGCGTCGGTGCCCGCCGCAGCTTGACAGGCGCCACGCGGGGTACGCCTACGGGCTCGCGGCGCGCCCCTGCAGCACGAACTCCCCCAGCCGCCCCATGGCGATCGCGCGCTGCACGCGGGCGATCAGCGCCGCCATTTGCGGGCGCCCGAGCTTGGCCCCGGGACCGAGGCGCTGCACCACCTCCAGGGTCGCGCGCGCCAGCACGATGGGCAATGCCGTCGAGGCCAACAACCCGCGCTCCGCGCCCGCCGCCTCGAGCCGAGCACAATAGCGCGATGCGGCATCGAGTCCGTCGAAGGCGAGCTTGAAGATCCCCGCTCGGTCGGCCCCGACCGGGAGAAATCGACGTCCCTCACGCTCGTCGGCGTCGGCGTCCTTCAGGATGTTCACCAGCTGCAACCCCTCGCCAAAGGCCGAGGCGTCGGCGCGCAGGTCGGCCGCGACGCTCGCCAGTTGCTGTCGACCCAGCAGGAACAGTTCGGTCAGCATCTCACCGACAATGCCGGCCACCGTGTAACAGTACGCGCGCAGGTCGGCGAGGTCGCGCAGCCGGACAGGACCGTCCACCTCGCGCGAGACGAACGAGGCCATGCCGCGCGCCGTCCGGACCGTATGACGCAGGATGATCGCCCGGGATCCGGGCGCGAGGCCACCGCATGCCTCCAGCACCAGCGGAAATTCAGCCAGCAGCTCGAGGTACCCCGAATGCTCCAGTGGCGGCTCGGCCGACCATGACGCACTCATCGCGGCAGCCGCGGCGTCGGACGGTTCCTCCAGCAGCGTGGCGAACTGCTCCAACTCGATCAGCTTCCGCCTCGTCGTCCACCTCGTCGCGTCCTCCAGCGTATCGGCGACACGAAAGAGGAGGTAGGCGACGGTGACCTGCAGGCGCGTCGGTTCGGGGAGCAGCGGGATCGTCAGGGCAAATGTCCGGCTCGACTTCGCCAGCAGGTCGTCCAGTCGCTCCCGCTGCTCCGCGCCGAGTTCCGTCCCTTCCAAGACGATCCGTGACATCAGGGTCCCCCGACTAAGACGAGAGCGGCGGCATGCCGACGCGGCCAGCGCGTGTTTGAAGATACCTCCGCGACACCAGACGCGGAGATTAGAACGTCGTCACCGACCGGCTGGCCTTCATGGTCCGCCTCCACGACGCACGACCGCAAAGGTCGTGGCGTTGTCGACCCGGTCGCCGACGTCCCGCGCCAACAGCTGCAATGAATAGCGTTCCGCGCAACCCTCGGCGGCGATCGCCGCCTCGTCACGACGACCGCGCGCGGCGACGTCGCGCGCAGCACCGGCCGTGTCATACGCCTCGTGGGGAACGACCGTGGCGTGGCGCTGCAGGAAGCGCGCACACTGCGCCAGTGCCGCGGGGTGTGAGTACACCGCCGTGATCGCCGCGAGGGAACTTCCCGGTGGCCCGAGCAGGCAGTGATGCACCGGTTGCCGCACGTCGCCCACGACGACGAGCCCCGCCGCCTCGATGGCCGAACGAACGCCCGGGATCTCGCCAATGAGCTCGTTATGCAGTGGAAGCACGGCATAGTGGGCCGTCCCCCGCTCCACGGCGGCGATCACATCGGCGAAGCTCCGACACGGAAAATCCCACGCCCTCGCCCCCCAGAGTCGCTCAATGGCCAGGTGGCCGTAGGCCCCGCGCTCCCCCTGAAAGGCGACCACCGAGTGCTCCCCCCCGTTTGGCCTCAGCCGCTGGCGTAGCGCCTCGACGTCCCGGCCTCGATGGTCCGTCATCATCCCCGTCCGGCGGCCCGGCTCGGGGTGACAGCGCCCCCGGGGCACGCGGCCCATGGAAGCACGCGACTAGCGGCGAGCGGCAGCGAATCAGGCATGGGTCCCTCCGCATGGAACGACGTACGCCAGCCGTGAGCGGGCGGCCCCCTCGTCGGAACTCGCGCAGACTCGCTGGGGATTTCCTGGGTGTCGCCGGGTATAGCACAATACGTTTCGAATGGACAGGTCCCCAGACCGGTGCGGGTACCTACCCACGTTGCCTGTCCGATCGTCCGTCGGCCTCTGCCCGCCGTACGTGGTGCGACCGGCGACCGTGTTCGACAACACCTCGCAGCATCGACGCGACCAACCACACACGCCACGAACCGCATACGCGACGAAGCACCTACGCGAAGCAGCACACACGCGACCCGACACACACGCGACCCGACACACACGCGACGCCGCACAGACGCGACGCCGCGCACACGCGAGAGGAGTCACGCATGACCAGCCCGAGCACATCCCCGACGTTGCACGTCATCCGCGGGATCCCGGTCGTGGTGGAGAACAGCCGTCCCGACATCACCACGGAATCGGTCCTGACGCGGCTGGACGAAGCCATCGAACTGATTGAGCGATTCCAGCCGTGGCGGCTGCGCCACCTGCGCCGCGACCTGCGCCACATTCGGGTTGTGCGATTCCCGTGTCGAGGGGCGTACATCCCCGGCGATCGGGTATGCGTGACGGAACTGACCTTTCTGGCGCGACGCGACATCTCCGCAGCGCCGGTCGCCTCGTCGATCGTTCATGAAGGGATGCATGCCCGGGTCGATCGCATGGGGGTGCGCGCGGAGCACCGCGATCCCGCGCGTGAGGAGCGCCTGTGCCGGCGCGCCGAGCTCGCGTTTGGTGAATCGCTCCCCCCGATGCTGGGGCGCCCAGTGATCGAGCGGGCCCGTGCGTCGTTGGACCTGACAGATCAGGACGTTGCGCCCGCCATCGACTGGCGCCTCGCGCAGGCCAGGCAGGACGCCGTGGACCGGGAGTCACTGGGCGAACATCGGCCCGGTCGAGAGCAGCTCGGCAACGAGTGACGGCCCCGGCTCACGGCGACGCCTGACGGTGGCGGCTGACGGCGACGCCTGACGGTGGCGGCTGACGGTGGCGGCTGACGGTGGCGGCTGGCGAAGACGGCTGACGGCGACGGCTGACGGTGGCAGCTGACGGCGACTCCGGGACTCCGTCGCGGACCGTTGCGATCACGACTATCCTGCTTGCTCGCGCAGCACGCACTCGGCGGCGGCACCCAAATTGCCCCCGGGCGTCGTTTCTGCTCGCTCGCTCGTGACACCGTGCCGCGGTGCGTCGTCGCGTGCTTGCCCCCTCGAACATTCGTGCAAATCGTCGCGTGGGTCACTGCGCCGGAGCGGTCGTCGAGGCCATAGTGGCGCTCGTTCTCCAATCCAGGCACCCGAAGCGCCACGACGCATTTTTCCGATGACCTTGGTCAGTTCCAACCTTCTCACGCCGACACCGCGACCGCCCCACAGCAGTCGCGGTTCGTCATATCGGCCCGACATCGACGGGCTGCGCGCCATCGCGGTGGTCAGCGTCATCCTCTTTCACCTCGAGGTGCGCGGGTTCGGCGGAGGATTCGTCGGCGTCGACGTCTTCTTCGTGATCTCGGGATTCCTGATCTCACGGAATATTCTCCAGGACCTCGAGGGGGGACGATTCAGCTTTGCGCGCTTCTACCTGCGTCGGGCGCGCCGCCTCTTTCCCGCTCTGCTCACGACGCTGGCCGCAACGTTTGCCGTCGGCGCCGTCGTGCTGTCGCCCGACCACCTGGTCTCGCTCGGACGATCGCTGGCCGCGGCGATTGTCTCGGGGTCGAACATCCTGTTCTGGCAGGAGGCGGGGTACTTCGACGCCAACGCCACTGTCAAGCCGCTGCTGCACACCTGGTCGCTCTCGGTCGAGGAGCAGTTTTACCTCGTGTGGCCGCTGGCCATGGTCGGGCTCTGGCGCGGCGGAGGCTCGCGCCGCGTCCTCGGCTTCCTTGTCATCGCGATGCTGCTCTCACTCGTCGGCGCCGAGGTGCTCTGGCCGAGTGATCGTGAGGCAGTGTTCTATCTTGCCCCATTCCGCGTGGCGGAACTCGCCATCGGGGCGCTCTGCGTGTGGGTGGTGGACCGCCTCCCGAAGTCCCAATGGCTGGCAGAAGGACTCGGCGTGCTCGGGCTCACCGCCATCGCCTTTTCCATCCTGCGCTATTCGCCGCGCACCCCCTTTCCCGGGATGTACGCCCTCATGCCGTGCCTCGGCACCGCGGCGCTCATCTGCGCGAAAGACGGTCGCCATGTGCTGGGATTCCTGAGCCAGCCGGTCGCACGTGTCACCGGCCTCCTCTCGTATTCGCTCTACCTGGTCCACTGGCCGATCCTCGTCTTCGTGCGCTATCGCGCGGACGGCGTGTTGACCAACCACGGTCGTGCCGCAGTGTTGGTGCTGACGGTGGTGTCGGCCATCGCGATGTATCTCCTCGTGGAGAAGCGCTACCGCCATGCTACGGGGCGCGCGACCGCCCTCCGGCCATCGCAGTTCGCGGCCGCATGCGTCGCGCTGGCAGTGACGCTCGCACTGCCGGCGATACATGCCTGGCGGTCAGGCGGATGGACCTGGCGCATGCCCCGGGAGCTGCAACTCGCGCTCGGGGACAAGTCCGAGATCTTTCGGCGGAGACAGGTGGGCATTCGTTCGCCGGAGTGTCACGTGAACGGCGCGTTCGATGTCGCCTCGGCGGCCCGATCCGGGTGCCTGTCGCTGCGGGAAGGAACGCCGAACTTCCTCGTCGTGGGCGACTCGCACGCAGCGGACCTCTGGATGGCACTGCACGGCGCGTATCCGTCAGTCAACTTCCTGCAGGCGACCGGGGCCGGATGCCTGCCGATCGAATCGCTCTACACCACGCGCGACGTGCGCTGCGGGAGGATGCTGCAGTACATCAAGCAGCAACTTCCCGGCATGGCGCAATTGGACGGCGTGATCCTCGCCGGCCGGTGGAACCGGCGCGTCGACCAGCTCACTGGCGAGCTCGCCGGAGAGCTCGCCAGCTATCGCGCACTCGACGTGCCGGTCGCCGTCTTCGGCCCGATCGCCGAATTCTCGCCCGACGTGCGCACGCTCGCGTTTCGGTTCGGGCGGCTGGAGGGATTCGACGACTTCGCGAGGCGGTTCATGCACCACGACCGTGCGCCGCTGGAACGGCGCCTCGCTCAGATCGTCACGACGGACGGCTCCGGGTATGTCAGCACCTTCGGCGTCGTCTGCAAGCGCGGAACGTGTCCGATGGTCGACGAGCGGAACAACTTCCTCATTGCCGACTACGGACACTGGACCGTCGAGGGGGCCGAGTATTTCGGTCGGCAGCTGGTGCAGCTGTACCCCTCACCATCCCAGTTTTTCGACGACGACGCGGGGCACTAGGCGCGCGATGGTCGGCACGCCGCGCCGTGGACACGGATGACAGTCGCCGGTGCACCGGCGCCCGGCCTCAGCGTAAATCCGTCGACTATCCATGCGATGATCATCCATGCGATGATCATCCATGCGATGATCATCCATGCGATGATCATCGATGCGACGATCTCTTCGGGTCGCTCCCGCCCACCGCCGGGTCGGAGCACTCGACTCGACGCATGGGGAAGTCGATGCCACGCACCGTACCCGCGCGCTCGCCCTCGATGCGGGCGACCAGGGAGTCGCCCCCTTGGTTTCGGCGGTAGGCGATACGCTGCGGAAAATCGTGTAGCGGATTGGCGAAGGCGACCGTGGAGTCGGAGATCGTGACCGCCTGGAACGCCGCTGCGCCCTGCCCCGAGGGTTGCGCCAGATAGGTCAGGCGCCCGTCCACGGTTTGTATGCGCAACGACTCGTGCTCGCGTACGGCGCCGGCCACGACGGTGCGGCTCATCCCCATCATCATGCCACCCAGCGGCGCCATCCACTGCTCGTGCGTGACACGCGTGGCCGTGCGAAGCTCCCAGCAGCCGGCCATCCAGCCCAACAATCGAACGTCGTCCGGTGCCTGCGCGGCGGCGCTCACGGGGAGCGCGGCAAGGGCGGCCAGCGTCAGGATGGCCGCGGGCACGGCACCACGGACGGCGTGTCGATATCGCATGATGTCTCGGGACGAGTGGAGCACGGGCGTTGGGGCGGCGCGAAGTGGGCGCTTGTCACGTTTGCCGGTCTCCGCGTCGCGGTCAAGGTCGGCGGGGCGACCCGTGCACCCGTGCGGGACCTGGCGAGCGGGCGGGCGGGCGGGCGGGCTGTGAACGCAACAACGCCGTGGAGCGGACGAGAGTCCGGCCCCACGGCGCGTTGACTACTGCTCAGACTGCGGCGTTCACTACCTCGCGCGTGTCATGGACACACCCGAGGCATGCCGAATCGCTGGTTAGCGACCCATGCGCGTGACGTTCTCAGCGGCCGGGCCCTTCTGGCCCTGCACGATGTCGAACTCCACGGTCTCGCCTTCGCTCAGCGACTTGAAGCCGCCGCCCTGAATGGCGGAATGGTGGACGAAGCAGTCCTTCTGTCCGTCGGACGGGGTGATGAAGCCGAAGCCCTTGGCATCATTGAACCACTTGACGGTGCCGGTCGTACGCATTGCGGTACTCCTGAAACTGAATGTTGCGGTGTAAGTCGGAGCTCGGCCAGGAGACCTGATGCAAACATACCGACCACATCGTGCTCGTGATCACCCTCACGACGGTCGCCACCACTCGGTGGCTGCGACACAAATAAAAAGAGCCTGCTCGCTTTGGCAGGCCCGTTTCATTCGGAACTTGTCCACGCACCGAAGTGCGCGCATCGCTAGAAGTGATTATACCAGCCCGAGGCAAAAAGCGCAAGGGTGGAAATCCAAGTGGCCCGCCTCAAGTCCCGGTGTGTCGGGCCGCAGGCCGTCGCCCTCGACTCCGTCTCAGCGACTGCCGACCGGCTCGAGCCGCAGGATCGGGGTCGGACCACCAGTCCGGTCGTCCATGGCGAGATAGATGAACCCATCCGTCCCTTGGCGCACGTCGCGAATGCGCCCCTTGTGTCGCACAAGCGTCTCGACCAGTTCGGCCTTCTGCCCGTCGATCGTCAGCCGAGCCAGCTGCTCACCCGCCAGCCCCCCGGCGAACAGGCTCCCCTTCCACCCGGGGAACTTGTCGCCGGTATAGAACATCAACCCTGAGGTGGCGATCGAGGGAACCCAGACGACCACGGGCTGCTCCATCCCTTCCTTCTTTGTCGCGGCGTGGATCGCCGCACCGCTGCCGTAGTTGACCCCGAATCCGATGACCGGCCAGCCGTAGTTGGCCCCCTTCTTGATCAGATTCAGTTCGTCGCCCCCTTGCGGACCGTGCTCAGTCGCCCAGACGTCGCCGGTCGCCGGATTCATTGCCAGCCCCTGCGGGTTGCGGTGTCCATAGCTCCAGATTTCCGGGCGTGCCCCTTCCTTGCCGACGAACGGATTGTCGGTCGGCACGCTGCCATCGTCCCGCATTCGGTTGATCGTACCGTGGTGGTTCGTGATATCCTGCGCGGGGTGCGCCTCGAGGTCGCCGCGCGACGGAACCATGCGCTCGCCGACCGTGACGAACAGGAGTCCGTCCTTGTCGAACGCGAGTCGCGACCCGAAGTGCCCAGGGGCCCCCTTGGTTTGCGCCACGAAAATGTCGGTGACCCCGCTGAGCCGATCGTTCTCGAACGTGCCGCGGGCCACGGCGGTCGTTGCGGCCGCGCTGTCGCCCGTGGGCTTCGAGTACGACAGGTACACGAGCTTGTTGGAGGCGAAGTTCGGGTGCAGGACCACGTCCAGCAGCCCGCCCTGCCCTCGTGACACGACCTCGGGGACTCCCACCACCGGAGCGGCGAGCAGCTTGCCCCCTCGGATGATGCGCAGTCGCCCAGGGCGCTCGGTCACCAGGACGTCGCCGTTCGGCAGAAAGGCCATCGACCAGGGATTGACCAACCCCTCGGCGACCGTGACGATACGATAGTCGTGCAGCGCAGACTTGAGTACCGTCTCCTGACTGGCCGCGGGCGATGCGACGAGTGCGGCAAGTACAGCAATGGCGAATCCCTGACGAAACATTCCTATCTCCCTTGGGGTGAAGCAGATCGTGCCGCGGGCGAGTCCGAGACCCGGACGTTCGTCAGGCGCTCTGGAAGAGAGGCTGGCCAACCGAGCAATCGACGCCCGCCGATGCCAGACAAGAAGATGTCCCACAAAGCGACCGGACGCAAAGTGACAACTGGTCGGCATGCTCGAGAATCGTCCGAGTTCCCTCCGGAAACGCACGCCGCGAGGCTCGTGCTCCATGCATCGAGCACGAGCCTCCTGTCTCGGCTTCGGCGCACGCGCTCGATGCGTGTGGTCGCGCCGTGGGCGCCCTTGCTGCTAGTCGGGCTCCTGGCCTGTAGCGCCGACGGGACGGAACCGGCGCCGAAGGGGTCGGCGAATCCCCCCCCAACCTACGCGAGCGCCTTCGCGCGCATGCTCGACTCGACGCGCCGGGCCAACGACTTCCCGTCGCTGGCCGGAGCGATCATACGGGGCGACAGCACGCTCGAGCTGGCGGCGGTGGGCTATCGCGTGGCCGGGGAGGCTCCACTCGTGGCCGACGGCGACCGCTACCACCTCGGCTCGGTCCTCAAGCACCAGACCGCGGTCCTCGCGGCCGCGCTCGTGGACGACGGCCACCTGTCGTGGACACGCGGGCTGGCCGAGTACTTCCCCGACGACTCGCTGGCGATGCGCCCGGAATACCGTCGCGTCACGCTCCGCATGCTCCTGTCGCACGCGAGCGGCTTGCCGCGCGATCCCGCCCCGGGCACGATCCCCGCTGGCGGGCGCAGTGCGCGACTGAGCGTCATGCGCAGCGTGACGACGCTCGCCCCGGTCGCCGCTGCCGGGAGCTACAGCTACAGCAACGCCGGCTACATGGTGGCCGGGGCGATCATTGAACGAGCGATGGACCGCGACTTCGACCAGGTCATGCGGGAACGCCTCTGGCTTCCGTTGGGCATGACAAGCGCGGGCTGGGGGGCAGCGGGAAGCGCGGCCATCGACGAGCCGTTCGGGCACGTCGTGAACGCCAACGGCGTCCGCACCGCGGTCCCGCCGCAAAGTCAGGGGGCCGACAATCCGGCGGCCTACGCTCCAGCCGGCGGTGCGCACATGTCGATTGGCGACTGGGCGCGTTTCACGAGCGCGTTGCTTCGCGCGCAGTCGGGGCGCGATACACCCGTGTTGACGAGCCGCTCGTGGACGGCGCTCACCTCGGGCTACACACCAACGGCCGGAAGCGACTCGTACGGGTATGGCCTCGCCGTCACCACGCGGTCGTGGGGGGGAGGGCGGGTGCTGTCTCACGACGGCACAAACACGCGGAACTACGCCGTGGTCTGGATCGCCCCCCTGCGCGACGTGGCCTTTCTCCTGGTCACCAACCAGTACAGCGCCAGCGTCGCCACCCAGATGGACGTCGCCGTCGGGCGCCTGCTGCAGTACTGGACCTCGGGCCGCTGAGCCACCGGACGCGATGCGCCGGTGGTCTCGCGCGCATCACTTGATGCCGATCATCCCCTTGACCGATGCCGTGAGCTTGGCCGAATCGTAGCCCACCCCGGCGCGGAAGACGGTCACCACATTGCGAATGTCTCCCGGCGTGCGCGTCGGATCGCCCTTGAGCACGACGAGGTCGGCCTGTTTCCCGGCTGCCACCGTCCCGATGCGATCCTGCAGGCCGAGCACCTTCGCCCCGTTCGCGGTCATGACCTGCACCGCCTGCTCGGGAGAGAATCCCGCCTCCACCAGCAACTCGAAGTTGCGCTGGTCGGCGTAGCCGGCGATGGCGCTCAGGCAGCACGGATCGCTCCCGGCCGCCAGCATCCCGCCGGCCGTCGCGAAGGCCCGCTCGAACTCCATGTGCTTCCTGAACACCTGGCGCGCGACCGAGTCCTGCTGCGAGGCGGCGCGGTCGTACCATCCTCCCACGACCTTCGCCACGTCGGGATGCAGCGCATCGAGGACCCGCTGGTCTCGCGGCACGCGACTCGGCGACGACAGCTCGAACACCGCCAACGTCGACGTCATCGCGACGTTGGCGGCGACCATCTCGCGAATGGTGCGCTGCACATCGGCGCCATTCACGTCGAGCCCGGCGAAGACCGCCGAGTCACTAGCTGTCGGGCATTTGTCCTTCTCCTTGCCCGGATACCACTCGGTGTTGGTGAGGAAGCCGTGCTCGAGGTTGTCGATGCCAAGGGCGACCGCCTCGCGAAAGCCGACGGAGCAGAGGTGCGCGGTGACCTTCACCCCGCGCTTATGGGCTTCATCGATCGCGGCGCCGAGTTCGGCGCGGGAAATGGTGGTGTAGGCCTTGAACCAGGTCACCCCCTCTTCGGCCCAGTACCGCACCACCCGTCGTGCATCGTCGGCACCGCGCAGCGGGTGCATGATCCCGACCCCACTCCCGATCGGCCCCTGCAGGTAGGGACCGGTCACCACCACGTTCGGCCCGACCAGCTCTCCACGATCGATCGCGCCCTTGAGGTTGAGCTCGAGATACGAATCGGCGCTCCCGGTGGTGCGGATCGTGGTGATGCCGGCGCCGAGGAAGAGCTTGGGATAGCTCGTGAGCATCGGACGCAAGGAGCCGTTGACTGACGAGTAGTACATGTGGTCGTGGATCCCGACGATGCCGGGGATCACGGTATGCCCCGTCAGGTCGATGACCTGCGCCTCGACAGGCACCGGCACAGTCCCACTTGCCCCGACCGCGGTGATGCGATCGCCGGTGATGACGATCGTCTGGTCATCGCGCGATGCGCGTCCCGTTCCATCCACCACGCGCGCGTGTGTCAGCACCACCACTGGCGCATCGACCGAGACAAACTGCCTGACGGCAGCGGCGATCGTGCGCGGTTGCCCGGCCGGTGTCGCCTGCTGCGACGCGAGCAGCATGGGGACGAGGAGCGCAGCGCAGAGCGTCAAGACGTTCGGAACGACTCGCATGGATCGAGGGGAAAGAGTCAAGGCGCTACTGCACGTCGAAGACGGTCATCATTCCCGCTCCGAGGTGTTCGGCAATGTGGCAATGGATCATCCAGCGCCCCGGGTTGGACATTTCCACCAGGAGTTCCACGGTTTCGCCGACTGGAACGACTGCGGTGTCCTTCCACACCATGTTGTCGACGAGCACACCATTTCGCGAGAGCACGAGGAAGCGCTGGCCGTGGACGTGAATGGGGTGGGCCATGGCGTGGGCCGAGAGCGGATCGTTGTAGAACTGCATCCGCACCAGGTCGCCGCGCGAAAAGCGCCAGTGTACATCCATGTTCTCCGCGCCGTTCTCGGCATCGCGCAGGAGCCAGGTCGTGCGTCGTCCCGTGACCGCCCAGTTGACCATCGGCATGCCGTCGTTCCAGTCGGCAGCGACCGGTGTCCCCCACAGCATGGTGGCAACCGCGAGCGGGACGCTGTCCATGCGCACGCCGAGCGTCAACGCGTGGGTGGCCGGTCGCGAGGCGAGCCGGCGAAGCGACGCAAACTCGTCGATTTCGTCACGGTTGGTGCGCAGCGTCGCGAACGACTCGCGAAGGTCGGGCACGGCCGGCGCGTCCAGCACCTGTATCACTCCCAGCGTGTCCACCTGCGGCACGAACCACCCGGCCATGTGATCGAGTGCCTGCACCCGACTCAGCAGCGGAACCGGACCTGCGCGATCGAACCGCACCTCGACGACATAGCGCTCGGCAGGTGCAATGACCGCGTTCGGCGTCCACGACTCGCGCTCGTACCGTCCCAGGTCGGAGCCGACCAGCTTGAGGGGGAGGGTGCCGAACGACAGGTTGAAGAAGCGCGCATTGGCCGCGTTGGTCAGGTGGAACCGCACCACCTCGCCACGCGCCACCGTGAGCGACCAGCGCGGGTCGCCGTTGACCAGCGTCACGTTGCCATGTCGACCCGACAGGGCATGCGTGGGCGCCTCGCGGCCGTACGGGACGAGCGCGCGCTCGGTGAGCAGCAGGTCGTCCAGCAACAGCACCTCCTCCCGATTGACCGTGCTCCAGTAGTTGCGTGCAGCCGGTGTGACCAAAACGTTGCCGGCCAGCCCGAGGTCCTGCTGGATGTCCTCGCGCACGTGGGGGTGGTACCAGTAGATCCCGGCGTCGCGAAAGTGCACGCGATAGAGGTACCGATCGCCCGGCTGCACCGCCGCCTGCGTGACGCCGACCGCACCGTCCGAACGGTTCTCCAGCCGGACACCGTGCCAGTGCACCGCGCTCGGCTGGTCGATGCTGTTGTGGAAGTCGACGAGGATCGTCGCGCCCTGTTGCACCTGCAGCAGCGGGCCGGGGTACTGCCCGTTGTAGCCGTACATCACCAGCGTGCGCCCGGCGATCGTGCGCCGCACGATGCTCGCCTCCAGGTGCAACGTATCGCCACTCGTCAGGCGCACCAGTTCGCGCGGGCGGGCGAGTGGGAAGACGCGCGGATCCGACCCCGAACCAGGGAGGAATGGCGACACGTCTGGCACGAGCGTGTGCGCCCCGGCCATCGGGCGCATCCAGCTCGGCATGGGAGGCATGCCCCAGCTGACCACAGTGGAGGTGTCGGGTGCGGCGTGTGCGGCGTGCCCGTCCGTCGGGGGGCGCGTTGTTGCACCTCCCGGACGGCTCGCCTCCAGGTCGCGCACCGCACCCGGCGTCGATGGCTGCAGGAGGTCTCGATGCGCGAGGAGCCGCACGCCGGGCGACGTGCCACGCAGCACGAGCCGCCCTTCGCGCGTCGTCGCGCGCACCGACGGTTCGGCGCTGATGAGGATGCGATACTGCTCCATCGTGACCTCGCCGACTGCCGTGCGCCCGTTGCGCACCTCGCCCAACCGGATGATCGAGTCCATGGACAGCGGCGTGGCCCAGGCGACGTAGCCGACGTAGGCGCCAAGTGTCTCGACCGGCGGCAACCCCTGGATGGTGATCACGAGCGAGCGTCGTGGCTTGCCATCGACCGTCACGCTCACGCCGAAGGGCGAGGCAACGGAGCGCAGCTCGACCCAGCCCGACGCCGCCGGCAGGTCGGGGGTGGCGATCAGCTCGGTGCAGTGCAGCTCGACAGCCGCGCGGGAAGGGTCGGCCGGCATGCACGAGCGCGCCAGCTGGGCGCCCGGTCGCGCGAGGGCGAGCACAGCGAGCAGGAACGGGGAGGCGAGGGCAACCGCGCGGACGAGCCGGAGTGTGGGCGCCATGTGCCCTGCAGTCTACGGACCCCATCGGCGTCATGCACCCCCGGGCCGATCGGCGAGGTCGTGTTCGCGTGCTCAGAGCGCGACCGATGAGTGATCGGCCGCTCGCCGGTCTAACTCGACATACCGCTCTCCGGGCATCAAGATTCCCCCTGCCCGGAGTGGCGCCCCCCTCACCGAGTCCGTGCCATGCTTCGTGCCGACCTGCGCTTTGCCCTCCGCTCTCTCGCGCGCTCGCGTGGCTTCGCCATCGCGGTCGTGCTCACGCTGGCGCTGGGCATCGGCGCCAATACGGCGATCTTCAGTGTGGTGCGCGGTGTGCTGCTGCGCCCCCTCCCGCACCGGGACGGGGACCGACTCGTCTACCTGCGTCACTCGATCAACGGTCCCGGCGGCGAGAACATCCGCTTCTCCGTTCCCGAAATCCTGGACTTCCGGACCAGCGCCAAGTCGCTGGCCGGTATCGCCGAGTACTCGGGGTTGATCCTCACGCTGCAGGGCGAACGTGACGCCGTGCGCGTGAACCTCGGCCTCGTGACCGGGAACTACTTCTCCGTGATGGGGCTCTCCACCATCCTGGGCCGCGCGCTCACTGACGCCGACGACGGCACCGGGGTCCCGCCGGTCATCGTGCTCACGCGCGACTACTGGCTCAAGCGGTTTGGTGGCGACAGTTCGATTGTGGGCCGTCAGCTGCGCATCGACGGCCGGGCCGTGGAGGTTGTCGGCGTGCTGCAGGAGGCGCCGACGTTTCCGGAGCGCATGGATGCGCTGATGAACATGGTGATCAGCGAGCACCATACGAGCGCCATGATGGTGCACGGGCGCTCGCATCGCATGACCGACATGATCGCCCGCCTGGCACCGGAGGCGACCGTCGAGCAGGCGCGGAGCGAGGTGACCGCCATACGTCAGCGCGTCTTGCAGGAATTTCCGGAGTCCTATGATGCGGGCTCGGGCTTCAAGGTCGCGGTGCTGCCCTTCCTCGACGTGCTCGGGGAGAAGGCGCGCCTCACGCTGTGGCTCCTGATGGGGGCGGCCGCATTCGTGATGATCATCTCCGCGGCCAACGTCGCGAACCTCTCCCTGATGCGCGGCGTGCGGCGCGAGCACGAACTCGTGGTACGCGCCGCGTTAGGCGCCGGCACGGCACGACTGCGCCGCCTGTTGCTGGTCGAGAACCTCGTGCTGACGTTCACCGGCGCCGCCCTTGGCCTGCTGCTCGCGGTGGGCGGCGTGCGCCTCCTCATCACGTTCGCGGAGCGCTACTCGCCGCGGGCGGGCGAGATCCGGATCGACGGGATGGTGCTGGCGTTCACGCTCCTGCTCAGCTTCATGGTGGCGGTGCTCATCTCGTTCGCACCGACCCTCGCGCAGGAGGGCAAGCTCGGGGCGCTCATCTCGGCGGGCGTCAACCGCATGAGCAGCGGGCTGCACCGCCAGCGGCTGCAACGTGCCCTGGTCGTGGCCCAGATCGCCGTCTCGGTCATCCTGCTGACCGGCGCCGGGTTGCTCACGCGCACGATGTTGCAGCTGACTGAGGTGCGGAGCGGGCTGTCGTCGGAGGAGGTGCTCACCATGGAGGTGCCGATCAGCGGCGGCGGACGGAGCGACGCCGATGCCAAAGCACTCTATGCCCGCATGCAGGATGAGATCCGCGGCATTCCCGGGGTGAGCGAGGTGGGCGTCGGGTCGACCATCCCGCTGCGCAGCACCGAGTTCCAGCTCGACATCAAGGCCGAGGGTCGCCCGCTCGCCGCGGGCGCCGCGCAGCCGCGCGCGGAGTTTCGCACGGCAAACCCCGACTACTTCCGCGCAGCGGGAATCCCGCTGCTCAAGGGGCGGGAGTTCACCACGACCGACCGGGACAGCTCGCAGCGCGTGGTGGTGGTCAACCAGACCCTTGCCGCGCAGCTCTTCCCCGATCGCGACCCGATCGGGCAGCGCCTGGCCTGGACCGGTGAAGTGCTGCAGTTCATCGGGGTGAGCGGCGACTGGCGCACGATCGTCGGGGTCGTTGGCGACACCAAGGACGGCGGGCTGGACGCGGCCCCGCGCGGTGTCGCGTTCATGCCGTTCACGCAGGAGGCGGCCTGGTCGGGAGGGCTGGTCATTCGTGCGGCGGCCAACGCGCAATCGCTGGTCGCTGCGGCGACTCGGGCCGTGCGCGACATCACGCCGCAGGATCCCATCGAGAACGTGCTGACGATTGCCCAGATCCGCGACCAGAGCGTGGCACCTCGGCGATTGAACGCGGTCCTGGTATCGTCGTTCGGGGTGCTGGCCGTGCTCATCGCGGCGGTGGGGATCGCCGGGGTGCTCGCCTTCTCGGTGAGCGCCCGCACCAACGAGATCGGGATCCGGATGAGCCTCGGGGCCGATCGCGGGCGCGTGCAGCGCATGATCCTGGGCGAGGGCGGGGTGCTGCTCGCGGCGGGGGTGGTGCTCGGCGTGGGGGGGGCGCTGCTGGTCGGGCGGGTCCTGCGCGGGTTGCTGTTCGGGGTGCCGGCGCACGACCCGCTGACGCTGGTGATCGTTGGGGTGGTGATGGGAGTGGTGGGGGTGGTGGCGTGCTGGATCCCGGCACGTCGGGCGGCGGGCATTGAGCCAGTGGTGGCGATGCGGGGGTGATCGTCTGGGGGCGTGTATAACCCTGCGTCGTCGTAGCGGCGCCCTACCGCCGAGGGAGACGGGCCGATGCGGTTCGCCGGTTGAGAAAGCGTCTGCTCGCTGCCGGACTCGGGGACTCAGGTCCGAGATCGGAGCATCTTGATGGATCCGATTCCCAGGAAGTCGTCGTAGCGGTGGTAACCCTGGGAACCGTCTTGATGCAATTCGCCGGGGAGGTGTATGTTGGCAGCGCAATCGCGAGGAGTCCCGCGGTGCACCCGCATCAGACCTCCACTTCTTCATCGTACCCGATGCCCGACGTCGCCCTGCGCCCCGCGCGCAACGACTCGGAACTGGTGTCCGCCATGGCGGCCGGGGACGAACGCGCCGCGGCAGCGTTTTACGACCGCCATGCGTCCACCGCAATGGCGATCGCCTTTCGCCTGCTGCGGGAGCGTGTCGATGCCGAGGCCGTCGTGCTGGAAGCCTTCATGCAGACCTGGCGGGACGCGGCGCGATTCGATGCGTCGCGTGGGTCGGCCGTGGGCTGGTTGCTGACCATCACGCGTACTCGTGCCCTCGATCACCTGCGCGCGTCCGGCCGAGAGAGCAGGCGCACAGCGACAAGCCTGGACGACGTCGCCTCCGATCAGCTGGCGGCGCCCGAGCGGTCCGGACATCCCGGATACGACACGGAACAGGCGGAGCGGACGCGCGGTCGCCTCGGCGATGCGCACCCTTCCAGACAAACAGAGAGTAGTCATTGAACTCGCATATTTCGCCGGACTCTCGCAGTCCGAGATCGCCGAACGGCTCGCCGAACCGCTGGGCACCATCAAGACGCGCGTGCGCCTCGCCATGATGCGATTGCGAGATGCCTTGCGTCCGTTCGCCGCGGAGTCGGGGTCATGAGCGACTTCTCCCGCGACGAACTGCTCGACCTGGCGGCGGCGTACGCCCTCGGTGCCACGTCGCCCTCCGAGACTGCGGCGATCGAGGCGTCGCTTCCGACGATGCCCGACCTGGCCGCTGAGATTTCGGCCTACACCGACGTCACAGTCACGCTGGCGCAGCAGCAGGCGATGGCTCCGTCGCCGGACGTGCGCGCTGCATTCCTGGACGGGGTCGGCGCATCGAAGCGCCGTTCACTCACACGTACGCCCGCCATCGCCGCGCGGTCCCGATGGCCCCTCGCCCTGGTGTCCGTGGGTCTGGCCGCATCGCTCGTCGTTGCGGTCCGGTACGCCAGCCAGGTCTCGCGCCTCGAGGGAGACGTTGCGGCCCGCGAGCGTGCGCTCGCGGGGGCGTCGGCCGAGGCGGAAAAGCGGCACCATCAGCTCAACCTCATCCTCGAAGGAGAGAAGGATTTGGTGGTCGTGCATCTCAAGGCCGCGGACACCACTGCCGGCCCTGGGGTGCAGCTGTTCTGGAACCAGAAGCAGCGCCTCGCCATCGGCCACGCCTTTCGCCTCAAGCCCGCTCCCACGGGACGTGCATACCAAGTCTGGTTTGTCGTCAGCGGCAAGCCCTTCGGGGTGAAAGTCTTCAATTCCGACCCGGATGGCCACGCCCTGTTCGAGGACTTCGCGCTTCCGGCGGTTCCGGACGGCGTCACCGAGGTGCTGGTCACCGAGGAGCCGTCCACCGGGTCGCCGCAACCGACGTCCGCACCGTTCATGGGCGGGCGTGTGTCGGCGAACTAGGCGCTGGAAGCAAGTCGGCGACTAATCCGCTGCTGCCGCTCCCAGCCCTTGGAGAATCTGCGGGACCTCGATGATCCGCGAACGCATGGGCGGCGACTCGACGGCTGCCACGAGCGTGTGGACCACCTGCGCGAGGGTCACCAATCCGAGTCGCTTCGCCGTGTGCCGGGTCGCCCCTACCTGCTCCCAGACCCAGTACATCGGCGCCAGGAGCAGCGGCCAGCGGTGACCGGGGCCAAGCACATACCACGGACGCACGATCGTGTGGCGTAGTCCGGACGCGACGAGCACGCGCTCGGCTTCGGCACGAGCCTCCTGATACGCTTTCATGACGGGTGCCGGCTGCGCGACGCTCACGTACACGAAGTGGCCCACGCCGGCGCGCGTCGCGGCCTCGATGGACGCGATGGCCGACCGAAGATCGACATCGACAAACTGACGCGCCTTCGAGGGCGACGGATGCGGGACACCGACGAGCTGCACGAAGGTGTCGGGTGTCGCGATTCTCCCAACGATGCCGTCCACGGAGAACGGATCGCCCGACACCACGTCGCAGCCGGGGCTCGCCTTCCACTCCGACCCGGGGCGCACGAGCAGCCGGACGCGATGACGGCGCTCGAGCAGCCTGGGCGCGAGTGCGCGGCCTAGGTAGCCCGTACCCCCGGTGATGAAGACGTCGTGCATCAATGTGGGCGAGCGCGCCCGTCGTGCACCGGCGCGTGCGTTCGTTCCGTTGCGTCCCGTTCTCGCGCCCCCCACCGCGCCAGGCCGGCGCGGAGGACCCGCCACGCGACGCGCGGCGCAAGGACCGACTGCGGCACCTTCTGCATGTTCATTACGTGCAGAAATGCTGTGAACACCACGGGGTCGGTCGACGAGGCCTTTTGCACTTGGCCGACGTAGCGGTTGATCAGGCCGACGAGTGGCGGTCGTGCTCCCGTCGTCTCGCGAAACCGAAAATCCTCGCCACTCACCACGTCCCATGGAATGCTCACCACGCGCGCCACGTCGCGGAAGTATTCGCGCCACAGCCCGTCGAGCGAACGGCCGCGACGGTCGCGCATGAGGCGATCGAGTGCAGCGGCCTGCAGCGCCGCAGAGGTCATCCCCTGTCCGTAGCTGGGGTTGAATGACGAGACCGCGTCGCCCAGGACGAGCAGCCCTTCGGGAAAGCGCTGCAGTCGCTCGTAATGGCATCGCCGACTCGAGGGAAATCTGTGGGTCGAGATCTCGGAGATGGGCTCAGCACGCGCGATGATGCGATGGATGTCCTGGGCACCAAGTCCCTCGGCGAAGCGAAGGTATCCTGCAGGATCGGTCGGCGCGTGATCGCCGTGCCACCCGCCCAGCATGCAGATCCAGCGGTCGCCTTCCGCGGGAAAGAGCACGCCCATGCGCCGGCTGGTCGGCGGCGCTGCCGAGATTATGACCGCATCGGCGTCGGGCAGGTCGTCCGGCGTGCGACGATACACGCGGGTGGCGTAGCCGATATCGATCTTGACTGAGCGTTCCGGCGCGCGGACGTAGCCGGCCTGCTCGATCCATGCCGGCGTCCGGGATCCGCGCCCCGTCGCGTCGATCACGATGTCAGCGTCGAGCGACGGAGTCGTGAGCGACCGAGGCGCACGCAGCATGACACCCGTCACGCGCGAGTGCTCCTCGTTCCAGCTGAACCGTTCGACGTCCGTTGCGTCCAGCGTCGTCACGTTGGGCAGTGCTCGCACACGCCGTCGCACGTGCTGCTCCAGGAGCGTGCGGCTCAGGAAGGCGCCCTCGTAACCGCTCACGAATCGCGCCTTGTACGCTCCGCGCTGGTGCCAACGGACCCGCTCGGCCATGTCGGCAATGATCGCGCCGTCCGCCGTCAGCGCGTCGCGCAATCCCGGAAAGTAGCGGCAGAGCTGGTTGAGCCCCGACGCGAGCAACCCGTGCACGTGACGTCCCTGCGGCACGCCCTTGCGCGGGCCGTTCTCGTCGGGAAGGGGGTCGCGCTCGATGAGCGTGACGTGCTCCAGGTGATCGGATAGGACGCGAGCTGCGAGAAGTCCGGCCATGCTACCGCCGAGGACGATGGCGTGACGGTGTGCGTACATGTGCGCTCCGGTGCGTGGGGAAAGTCACCGGATGTACGCTGGCCAGGCGCCGATCGGATGTGTGCGCATCGTGCTCGCACAGGCGTCATCGCGCAGGCTGCACGGTTGCCACGGACGCCAACCGATCATAGCAGGTGCGGATCGACATGGCGATGCGCAAAGCAGGAAGGGGCAGCGCACCTCGACCAACATCGACTGGACGAGGCGCACTCCCCTCCTTCATCAGCGCGCTCTATTCCTACGCGCGCGGACGAACGCTCATGACGTGCGATCCGTGCACCCCGTGTACGACGCCCCGCGCGCAGCGGTCGGAACGGGGAGATTCGCGTCCGATCCGTAGGTGAGCCCGAACTTGTGATACGCACCGGTTGGCAGGACGGTGGATTGCGTTCGTCCATACTGACCAATGAGCCGGCGCATGTCACCAAGTCTCGTGCCGGTCGCGTACAACCAGAGCGCCCGCTCCGAGAACAGCAAGTTCTCTCTCCCCAGCTGTGTTCCCGGGTCGACGAGCACGGGCAGGCCCGCCGGGAATCGCAGCAGGTTGAGCCCGCTCAGGAAGCCGGCGGGGTTCCCCACGCGCAACGCCGCCTCGGCCTCGATGAGGCGGGCTTCCGTGCCGCTGGCGACCACGATGGGATCGGCGACGCTGCTGTACTTCGTCGTGTAGAACCAGGGAGTCTGAGCATCGAATCCGAGCAGCCCACCGTTGACCCACGGCACGCGTGCATCGTTGGCCGAGCGGAACGGAAATCCGTTTCCTCCTTCGCCGTCCGGAATCGTGAGTCGACGCTGGGTCGTGTTCAGCGAGTAGACCCAGTTCTCGAAGCCCGACATCGACGAGTGCGTCGTGGCATAGGCAAACGCCGGTGGAACCTGCGCCGCAGCGGCGGCAGCACCCGGGATGTCGCCGAGCCCCAAACGCGCGCGTGCGCGCCCCGCGCGGGCCAGTCCATCGAACGGCGCCCCCACGGGGCCGGCAAGCGCCTGGACGAATCGCACGTCGGCCAACGTGAACAGTTCGGCCGTGCTGTGACCGACATTGGCATCGTTGAGTGGGACCCCGGAACAGAACGCCTCGGCGAGTCCCAGGTAGACGTATCCAGCCAGGGCGCGCATTTCGCCGATCCTCGGGTCGCCCGGCGTCACACCCAACAGGCGACCCTCTTCGAACTCCAGCGCATTGCGCGCCAGCTGCAAGCTGGCGAAGATCTGCACAAGCTGGCTGTTGCCCTCCGACACGATGCGCCGGTCCACTTCCAGCCGCGTGGGGAACGTGCCCGAGTGGATCCACTCGTCGGCGAGCAAGCCACCCCACGCCACGAGTCCGTCCGACACGCTGGTGCCCGACGCCACGCCCGACCACGCGCGCTGGAAGGCGAGCGTCGGGTCCACGAGACTGACGGTGACCGGTGCCTGTCCGATCATGTCGCTTCGGGTCCTGGCCGTGATGACGACGAGGCCGTTCGAGATGGCCGCCACGAGCCCGTTCTGGTCCACCGTGGCGATGGCCGGGTCGGACGTGCGCCACCGGAACGCTGGTTGCACGGCGAGTGGCGCGCCGTATTCGTCGAGTTGTGTCGCCGCGAGCTGCAGCGTGGCGCCACGAAAGATGATGTTCCCGGAGAGTGGCGCGATCACGATGGAGCCGTCCTCCGCGGGGGCCGCCAGCTGCACCACCTGCACAGGGACCTGGCTCGGGGTTACCGAGTTGTTCCCCAGCTGCCCGGCACCGTTGTCACCCCAGCAGTACACCTTGCCGTTCCCGTCCAGCGCGCACACGTGCCGCAGACCGACCGCGAGCTCGCTGAAACGCCGACCACCGCTCACCGCCAATGGGACGGCGGAACAATCGAACACGGTGGTCGAGAAGGTGCAGGTCGAGGCGCTCGTGGTCCCAAGCTGTCCCCGATCGTTGTTCCCCCAGCACCACGCATGCCCGCTCTGCGCGAGGCCACAGGTGGTCGGGATGACGATGTTCATCGCACTTGCATCGACCATAGTGAACTTGATTGTCCCCGATACGGGGGTCGGCGTGGCTACGGGATTCGCGAAGCTGCCGTTGCCAAGCTCCCCGGCGCGCTGCGCGCCCCAGCACCCGGCACGGCCGACCGAAGTGAGCGCGCACGAGTACGAGGACCCCGTGCTGAGCTGCGCGATCGTCAGCCCGTTCGCCGCGGCCACGGGGACGTCACTCGCCGGGTGCAGTGCGCCATTCCCGAAGTTGGCCCCAGCGGCTCCCCAGCAGTAGGCGCTCCCAGTCGCGGTAAGGGCGCATGACGCAAAAAAGCCCGCCGAGACCGTCACGAACCCGAGCGATGCGCTGTTGACGACCGGCGACGGTACGTTGATAAATCCACCGGTCGATCCGACGCCAAGCTGGCCGCTTCCATTGTGTCCCCAGCAGTAGGTCACCCCGTCGGTCGCGATGCCACAGATGCTGCGCAGGCCGATGCTGAGCAAGGTGAACGAGTGCCCCCCGGACACCGCAACCGGAACCAGGCCGAACCCGCCCGTGCTTCCGATGCCAAGCTGCCCACTGAAGTTGTCCCCCCAACAATACGCAGCACCCGCGGCGGTGAGCCCGCAGACGTTGAAGTCTCCCACCACGAGGGACGTGAATCGCTGCGGCCCACTCGCCTCTTTCGGCGTGAGACTTCCGGCCAACGATCCGTTGCCAAGCGTCCCGGCCACGTTGCTCCCCCAGCAGAAGACGAGGCCATCTCCGCGCAGTGCGCAACTGAAGTTGTTACCGGAGCCTACGCCGACAATTCCGGACAGCGCGATTGGAGGAGCCGCTGACGTACGTACCGGCGCCACCACTGCGACACCCGAGCGTGGCGCGGGAATGATCTGGATCGCCTCCTCCGGCGCCACCGACGTGAGCGGGCGCTGCACGTCGGTGGGAAGGAGTCGCGGGGGCGACTCTCGCGTGTCCTGACACGCAACCAGTCCGAGGACAGCCGCCAGCACGAAACAGAAGTTGCTGCGCCGCATCTTCCACCTCCTGACCACCGTTCGCTGCGCGCCGCCGCGAGGGTCCAGATGGCGGCCCCGAGAGTATGCAGTCATGTGATCGACTCCACCAGAGCAATGCATGAGCGCGACGCATTAGGGCGACGCATTGGGGCGATGCATTAGAGCGACGCATTCCAAGAACCCTCGCGACCCCGTCGCCGTGGCATCTCAGCGCCGTGTAGCGATCGACTTCGCGCACATGGCGCCGCGACCGGCGACGCACCATTGTACGCCTGCCGACGCGCACCCCGGACGTCCACGCCGATCTGGTCTCCACGGTCGTTCTCCCTCCTCGTATCCAGCCTATGTCAATGCCAGCTCGCCACTTCCTCGCCCTCCTCCTCTCAGCCGCGGCCGCGGCGTGTGGCACCGAATCCAACGCGGATTGGCCCGTCTACCACGGCAGCGACGAGAAGACCCACTACACAACCTTGTCGCAAATCTCACCGGTGAACGTGGCGACGCTGCAGGTCGCATGGACCTATGACACGAAGGACGCGTTCGAGGGTTCGGAGATGCAGTCGAACCCGGTGGTGATCGACGGCGTGCTGTATGCCATGTCACCCAAGCAACGCGCCTTTGCGCTCGATGCCGCAACGGGCCAGGACTTGTGGAGCTTTGATCCCACGGGCGGGAACTTCACCGGCCCGCGCATCCGCTACCGGGGCGTGGTGGTGCACGACGGGCGCGTCTACTTCAACTACCGCTATCGGCTCTTCGCCCTCGATGCCAAGACGGGGCAGCAGGCAACCGGCTGGGGAAACGACAGCGGCTGGGTGGACCTGCGCTCGGGGCTCGGACGCTCCGAGCAGGGCCTCTCGGTGAGCGCGAGCACGCCGGGTGCTGTGTACAAGGACATGCTCATCGTCGGGACCTCTGTCCCCGAGGCACTGCCCTCGGCGCCGGGCGACATTCGTGCGTACGACGTCAAGACAGGGGCCCTGCGCTGGAGCTTTCACACGATTCCGCACCCCGGAGAGTTCGGCCACGACACATGGCCCGCCGAGGCGTGGAAGGTTGCTGGCGGCGCGAATGCCTGGTCAGGCGTGACCGTGGAC
>Ga0138256_10001385_pt1 | contig 26188 bp, 29 predicted proteins | sample KNB2016incub_MG_FD_105486 | JGI IMG/M metagenome (GOLD analysis project Ga0138256, IMG submission 105486) | Active sludge microbial communities from wastewater in Klosterneuburg, Austria - KNB2014incub_MG | ecosystem: Engineered > WWTP > Activated sludge > Unclassified | place: Austria...
GATAGGGTCTGGATGATTGCATCCCAGGGTGGCAGGCGCAATGCATCTGCAGCAATTTCCATGTGCTGTGCCAGATTGTCTCCCCCCTCCTGCGCGATCAAGATAGTTTCCAGCCGTGATTGCTCGGCAGCCAGTGATTCAAAATCGGCATCTGGTTCAGCATAAGCAGCATAGACAGCATCAAGCTGCTGCTGAGCATTAAACGCCTCCCCAAGCCCAGTTTGAACCGCCTCTCGTACCGTCAACTCAGGATCAAGCTTTGGCTCTTGTGGCAAGTATCCTATTTTAAGCTCTGGCATCGGTGTGCATTCCCCATCAATTTCCTTATCCACACCAGCCATTATTTTTAGCAAAGTGGATTTACCTGAACCATTCAAGCCGAGTAAACCTATTTTTGCGCCCGGAAAAAAACTCAAGGAAATATCCTTGAGAATAGTGTGTTTGGGCGGAACCATTTTGCTGACACGATTCATGATGAGAACGTATTGAGCCATAAATACTTGTTTACTCCAATATTTGAATTAGTTTCGGCGCACTAGAATGCTGGTAATGATCGTTGCATAACAATCGTGCACACAATTTTACATTGCTTGGTATTTTATTTTAGTTAATGTGAAGTGAATATCAGGCGACGTGAATAAGTCTAACGGGATCCAAAGTGTTTTTATTCCAAAATAACCAACTGAGACGGGCGCTATGAAGGTATTGGTTCATTATAAATCAGGAGCAAACCAGGTATTTATTGTGCCTCAGGAGACCCATGTGGCTGAGTTTCACCGTATGGCCGAAGAAATCGGTGGACCCCTACGCAAGGTCGAGTTTCCATCTGCTGCTACAAAAATGGATTGGAAAGATTCAAGCTTGGGACGCAGAGTGTAACCTCGTGCTACTAAATGTGTAATGTTGAGCTGAAAACTACCTTGCCCATTGTAAGCAACCACACCATACATCTTAGTAAAAATTTCTACTGCTTAATTTCCCTTATACGCTGGTGCGCTACACCAAAACACGGCACCCTCTTTTTTCTATTGTCCTCATACCCTTTCTTTGTTCCCTGCAGAGGTTGATACATGTGGTTGTGAAGTGAGGGGACTTAAGCGATAATGATCACTTTTTTGAGCTTATAGGTTTCCGACTTTTTGATGATTGTGTTGCCTGGCTGTTTTCAGGAAAATTTAAGGACGAGGGGTGAGGGTAAATGAGTGAAGCATTTAGGGATTTTAATCCGCCAGTATTCAAGAATTTAACAAGCGCCATTCGTGCGCTTGCTATGGATGCAGTACAAAAAGCCAATTCTGGTCATCCCGGTATGCCGATGGGCATGGCAGAGATTGCCGAAGTGCTGTGGATTCATCACTTACGGCATAACCCTGTCAATCCTGATTGGTACGATCGTGATCGATTTGTTTTATCCAACGGTCACGGCTCGATGCTGCTATATGCTTTATTGCACCTCACGGGTTATGATGTTTCCATCGAAGATATTAAAAATTTTCGTCAACTGCATTCTAAAACGCCTGGCCATCCTGAATATGGCTACACACCAGGCGTAGAAACTACTACCGGGCCGCTCGGCCAGGGAATTACCAATGCGGTAGGCATGGCGTTAGCTGAGAAAATACTGGCCGCAGAGTTTAATCGCCCGGGTTTCGAAATCGTTAATCACCACACTTATGTGTTCTTGGGCGATGGATGCTTGATGGAGGGTATTTCACATGAAGCATGTTCTTTGGCGGGTACGTTAAAGCTGGGTAAATTAATTTGTTTCTATGATGATAATGGTATTTCCATTGACGGCCACGTCGAAGGATGGTTTACCGATGATACTCCCAAGCGATTTGAAGCATATGGCTGGCACGTTGTGCCAAATGTAGACGGGCATAATGCAGTAGCAATTGAAGCGGCAATAGAAGCAGCCAAAAAAGTGCAAGATAAACCAACTATGATTTGTTGTAAAACAGTCATTGGTCTGGGTTCTCCGAATAAGGCTAATACACATGATGTGCATGGCGCGGCATTGGGCGACGCCGAAATTGCTGCGGCGCGTCCGCACATTGGTTGGCATCATCTGCCTTTTGAAATTCCACAGGATGTTTATGATGCTTGGAGTGCACGTGAAAAGGGTCAGGTGCTGGAGAACGCCTGGAATGAGCGTTTTGCCGAATATACTCAGAAATATCCTAAAGAAGCAGCTGAATTTAATCGCCGTATGCGCGGAGATTTGCCTGCTGAATGGGTAGATCACGCGGACAGCGTTATTAGTCAGATCAATGCCAAAGCAGAAACGATCGCCACACGCAAAGCATCACAAAATGCAATTGAGGCATTGGCACCGATCTTGCCAGAACTTGCTGGTGGATCAGCCGATTTGGCAGGCTCGAATCTGACCAAATGGTCAGGTTCAAAAGGTATCGCCGGAGATTCTGCTGCCGGAAACTATATTTATTACGGGGTTCGTGAATTTGGTATGAGTGCCATCATGAATGGTTTGTCGCTGCACGGCGGGGTCATTCCTTATGGTGGAACATTTTTGATGTTCTCCGAATATGCGCGTAATGCCCTGCGTATGGCCGCATTGATGAAGATTCGTAATATTTTTGTATATACGCATGATTCTATTGGACTGGGAGAAGACGGACCCACACATCAACCCGTAGAGCAAACCGCAACTTTGCGCCTGATTCCTAATATGGACGTATGGCGTCCCTGTGACACGGTTGAATCAACAGTCGCGTGGATACGGGCCATAGAACGGCGTGAGGGGCCCAGTTCTCTTATTTTCAGTCGACAGAATCTGGCTTTTCAGGAGCGCGATGCCATGACGATCGGCCTGATTTCCAAGGGAGGATATATTCTGTCAGAAGCTGCGAACGGTAAACCGCAGGCCATTATTATTGCTACGGGTTCTGAAATCGGGTTGGCCAGGGCTGCTCAAAAAGAGCTGACAAAAGAAAATATTATGGTTCGAGTTGTCTCCATGCCTTGTACCAATGTTTTCGATCGGCAGGATCGCACTTATCGAGAGAGTGTGCTGCCAAAAGGAATCCGGTGTGTTGCAGTTGAGGCGGGAGTGACAGATGGCTGGTATAAATATGTTGGCTCTGATGGTGAAATTGTCGGCATGAATACATTTGGTGAATCTGCGCCAGCGAACAAACTGTTCGAGCACTTCGGATTCACAATCAGTAACGTCGTCAATGCGGTAAAAAAGATTTTGTAACAACAGGCAGCAATATTTTTATCAATTACAAATACAAATGGTGTTTGCTTAAGGAGGCGGTAGCATGACAATTAAAGTTGGTATCAATGGTTTTGGTCGCATTGGTCGCATGGTTTTCAGAGCATCGGTTGAAAAATTTGGTGATATTGATGTGGTTGCGATTAACGATTTGTTAGAGCCAGATTATCTCGCTTATATGTTGACACATGATTCTGTGCATGGCCGTTTTCGTGGAGAGGTGTCAGTCGAGGGTAACTATTTGGTAGTCAATGGCAAAAAGATTCGGTTGACTGCCATCAAAAATCCTACTGAGCTAAAATGGGGAGAGGTAGGTGCGGAGGTTGTCGTTGAGTCAACCGGACTCTTTCTGACTAAGGATGAGTGTGAGAAACACCTTCAGGCCGGCGCCAAAAAAGTTGTGATGTCAGCCCCCTCGAAAGACGATACTCCGATGTATGTGTACGGTGTAAATGATAAAACCTACCATGGTGAAGCCATTATTTCCAATGCATCGTGTACGACCAATTGTCTTGCGCCAATTGCCAAGGTACTGAATGATACTTGGGGAATCAAACGTGGATTGATGACAACTGTCCATGCTGCTACTGCTACCCAGAAAACGGTTGATGGTCCTTCTAACAAGGATTGGCGCGGTGGACGCGGTATATTGGAGAATATTATCCCGTCTTCGACTGGTGCTGCTAAAGCGGTAGGGGTGGTGATTCCAGAGTTAAATAAAAAATTAACTGGTATGGCTTTCCGGGTTCCAACCTCGGACGTTTCCGTAGTAGATCTGACGGTTGAGCTGGATAAAGATGCCTCTTATGAAGATATTTGCAAAGCGATGAAATCTGCCTCAACAGGCGCTATGAAAGGTGTTTTGGGCTATACGGATCAAAAGGTCGTTTCTACAGACTTCCGTGGGGAAAGTTGTACTTCGGTTTTTGATGCCGAAGCGGGAATACAGTTGGATAAAAGTTTTGTAAAGGTGGTTGCCTGGTACGATAACGAGTGGGGTTATTCCTGCAAAGTTCTGGAAATGGTTAGGGTGATCGCTGGCCATCATTGATCTGTATCATACATAAGGCACTACATGAGTAGCCTTAGAAAAACAGCGGTGGGTTAACACCAGTTTCATTTACTTGCCGACTGTTTCTTGCAATTTTTATATTTGTGGAGTAAATGTGTCTGTTATCAAGCTTGTCGATCTGGATCTAAAAAATAAACGTGTTTTTGTTCGGGCTGATCTCAATGTACCAATCAAGGATGGCAAGGTAACTTCGGATGCGCGTATTGCTGCTTCCATGGCGACGATTAATCATTGTTTAAAGCAGGGTGCAAGAGTAATGGTTACGTCGCATCTTGGCCGACCTGAAGAGGGAGTTTGGTCAGCGGAAAATTCACTGCGTCCGGTAGCGGATGATATCAGTAACCGTCTGGGTAAACCGGTACGGCTGATTCGTGACTGGGTGGCGGGTGGATTTGATGTTGCACCTGGTGAATTGGTTGTGCTGGAAAATTGCCGGGTCAATGTAGGTGAAAAAAGCAATGAGGATGAAACTGCACAAAAATATGCCGCTTTGTGTGATGTTTTCGTGATGGATGCGTTTGGCACAGCGCATCGTGCAGAGGCATCCACTCATGGAATCGCCAAGTTTGCACCTATTGCTTGTGCTGGAATTTTGCTCACAGAAGAGCTGGAGGCATTGACCAAAGCGCTGCATGAACCTGCAAGGCCAATGGTTGCTATTGTTGGTGGATCTAAAGTTTCCACCAAACTGACAGTACTGGAATCTCTTGCTGAGAAAGTTGATCAGTTAGTGGTCGGAGGCGGTATCGCGAATACCTTTCTGAAAGCTGCAGGGAATAATGTAGGCGGATCGCTGTGTGAAAATGATTTGGTACCGGTGGCCAAAGCCTTGATGTCAAAAATGACAGAGCGTAACGCTTCTATTCCAATTGCAGTGGATGTCGTGGTAGGGAAAAAATTTGCCGCAGATGAGCCCGCTGTTTTGAAGAGTGCGGATGCTGTCCTTGATGACGATATGATCTTCGATATTGGTCCAAAAAGTGCTGATATGCTGGTTAAAATTATCAAAGAAGCGGGAACGGTTGTCTGGAATGGTCCGGTAGGGGTATTTGAATTTGATCAATTTGGCGAGGGCACGCGTGCAATCGCGATGGCTATTGCAGAAACGAAGGCATTTACCTTGGCAGGTGGTGGAGATACGATCGCAGCCATACAAAAATACGGTATCTATGACAAGGTATCCTATATATCGACAGCTGGAGGGGCTTTTCTTGAATTCTTGGAAGGTAAGACGTTGCCTGCAGTAGAGATTCTTGAGTCACGAGCACGTTGAAAACAACAGGAACACCGATTAAATTTAACCAGTATTACCCGTTACTCTGGTTTTAGTCGATGTGGTATTTTTCTATTAAATCAAACTCTTGATGTGATGCGCAGAACCAAAATAGTTGCAACCTTAGGGCCGGCATCCAGTAATCCAGCAACACTTGCGCATATGCTGGAAGCAGGGGTGGATGTAGTTCGTATCAATTTCTCGCACGGTACACGAGACCAGCATATTGCCCATGTTGAGCAAGTTCGTTCTCTTGCTCGTTCAATTGGTAGAACGGTAGGCGTTCTGGCCGATCTGCAAGGTCCAAAAATTCGTATTGGAAAATTTCATCAGGGACAGATTGTACTGAGAACGGGTGATGAATTTATCCTGGACGCCCAGTGTGAATTGGGAGATCAGTTAAAGGTAGGGCTGGACTATCAAGCCTTGCCAGGTGATGTTGAGGCGGGCGCGACATTGCTGCTGGATGATGGGCGAATCGTTCTCAAAGTAATCAGGGTCGTGGGTAGCGCAGTGTTCTGCGAAGTGCTTCAGGGTGGAATATTGTCCAATAACAAGGGCATCAACCGCAAAGGTGGTGGACTAAGTGCTCCGGCATTAACGCAGAAGGATCTTGAGGATATCAAAACAGCTGCTTTAATGAAAGCGGACTATTTGGCAGTATCTTTCCCGCGTTCCGGTGATGACATGAGGAAGGCACGTATCCTGATGCAGGAGGCTAACTGCACAAGCCTGCTGATGGCAAAAATAGAACGGTCGGAAGCTATTCTTGCGCTGGACGATATTCTCGATGCATCTGACGCCATTATGGTTGCTCGTGGTGATCTGGCTGTGGAAGTGGGCGATGCCGCAGTCCCTGCATTACAGAAAAAAATGATACGTGCCGCACGTGCCGCAAACAAATTGGTGGTGACGGCAACACAAATGATGGAATCGATGATTTACAGTCCGATTCCAACACGTGCCGAAGTTTCTGACGTGGCCAATGCTGTCCTCGATGGCACAGATGCCGTGATGTTATCGGCTGAGTCTGCTGCGGGTCAATATCCGGTTGAGTCTGTGGCAGCTATGGCCAGGGTTTGCCTGGAAGCAGAAAAGGAATATACCGTTAACCTGAATTTTCGTCGATCACCTGAAACGGATGCAGTTAGTGTAGAAGATGCGATTGCGCGTGCAACGATGTATACCGCAACCAGCCTGAAGATTCGTGCTATCGCTGCGTTGACTCAGAGTGGTGTGACAGCACTGTTTATGTCTCGCAGGAGTTCCAAGGTACCCATTTTTGCGCTGAGTCCGCAAGAAGATACATTAGGTAAAATGACTTTGTTTCGTGGAGTTTATCCAATTGAGTTCGGTCACGGCTTGACTGATCCTGAACTTATTTTGGATCAGGCAGAAGATGAATTACTAAAACGAGGAGCGGTACGAGTTGGTGATCTAATTGTGATGACAATTGGAGAGCCGGTTGGTAAAGCGGGCGGAACTAATACCATGAAAATAGTTAAGGTAGGCGATTGTAAACTTCCTGCTCAGACAAAAACAGATAATACTTAATCGAATTATTTTATAGTTACAATTTTTGTACGTCTATCAGTACATAATCGAAATACCGAAATTTAATTCTAAACTAAAGGAGATTTGAATGGCACTCGTATCCTTGCGTCAACTACTGGACCATGCTGCTGAAAATGGTTATGGACTTCCAGCTTTTAATGTTAATAATCTTGAACAAATTCAGGCGATCATGCAAGCTGCAGATGAGTGTAACAGCCCAGTCATCATGCAGGGATCGGCAGGTGCCCGCAAATACGCGGGAGAGGCTTTTCTGCGGCATTTGATTGCCGGCGCTGTTGAGGCCTACCCACATATTCCAATTGTTATGCACCAGGATCATGGCGCATCTCCATCAGTCTGTATCAATGCTATTCGCAGTGGCTTTTCCAGTGTGATGATGGATGGTTCATTGGAAGCTGATGCCAAGACACCTTCTTCTTACGAATACAACGTACAGGTAACTTCCACCGTGGTGGATATGGCTCATGCAGTCGGTGTTTCGGTTGAAGGCGAATTGGGTTGTCTGGGTTCGCTTGAATCCGGCATGGGTGAAGCCGAAGATGGGCATGGCGCTGAAGGCAAACTATCGCATGATCAACTATTGACCGATCCTGAACAGGCTGCCGATTTTGTCAAGAAAACCGGAGTGGATGCGTTAGCAATCGCCATTGGCACATCACACGGAGCGTATAAATTTACACGCAAACCTACTGGAGATATTCTGGCAATAAAGCGTATCAAAGAGATTCATCAGCGTATTCCCAATACACACCTGGTAATGCACGGTTCAAGCTCAGTTCCACAGGAATGGCTGGATATTATCCGTGAGTTTGGTGGAGAGATGAAAGAAACTTATGGCGTACCCGTCGAAGAAATCCAGGAAGGCATCAAGTATGGTGTCCGTAAGGTGAATATCGACACTGACATTCGCCTGGCAATGACAGGGGCAATTCGCCGCCATCTGGCAAAAAATAAAAGCGAATTTGATCCGCGTAAATTACTTAAAGATGCAACAGTAGCTGCCAAGGATATATGTAAAGCACGTTTTGAAGCATTTGGATGTGCCGGGCAAGCCAGTAAAATCAAACCAATCATGCTGGAAGAAATGGCTAATCGCTATCTTCGTGGCGAATTAAAGGCTATTGTTAAATAATTTTTATCTGATACACAGCCTGACTGCTTGACTTGGAAATACCGGAATGTGCCTTTAAATAGCATCCGGTATTTCCAATTGGTTTTACTTTGATGCGCTAGTGATTGACTGATTGCTGGCTGGTTTGAGTAATAATACGATCACAGTAAGCAATCGCAATGGCTGAAAACAGGAAAGTCATGTGAATACCTGTTTGTGCAAGCAGCGTCTTTTCGTCGTAGGCACTTGCATTGATAAAGGTTTTCAGCAAGTGGATTGAAGAAATTCCAATGATAGCTGTTGCCAGTTTAACCTTCAAGACCGAAGCATTCACATGCGATAACCATTCGGGTTGGTCAGGATGTCCTTCTAAATTCATACGAGAAACAAAGGTTTCGTAACCGCCAATTATTACCATAATCAGCAGATTTGAAATCATCACCACATCGATCAATCCCAAGACGACTAACATGATAGCTGTTTCAGTGAGTTTAACGGGTTTTTCCGCACCTTTAATCGTAACTGTATCAAGAATATGCTGTAATGCATTCTGATTTCCCATAACGGCACCGATTAAATCTGACAATTCAACCCAGAAGTGAAACACATAGACGCACTGCGCCAGTACTAGCCCCAAATACAAAGGTAATTGTAACCAGCGGGTCAGAAAGAGAAAATTAGCCATGGTAGAGATTCTCTTGGCGTTACTTTGCTCGTACTTTTTTTCCATATCATTCATATTAATTTTAAATTTCAATAAATTCTCATAAAAGAGTGATTTTACTCTTGGCGAGAAATCTTATTAAAAGTGTTTGAGAATAATAGGTATCCGAAGATGCTCTCAAACCATCTATTCTGTCTGCCTGCCGGATTAAGCAGGCGTGACTACATCCAGTAGCAGCCGGGTTTTCTTGCGGTTTTGCCAGGTTGCATCATTTCCTGTTATGGATCGTATCGACTATACTCAGATTGTGTTCAGAATTGACTGAAAGGTGTGGAGTTTTTATGAAAGAGAATTATGTCAAAGTCGTCTGCTGACCCCAGGATTCTGATCCTGGATGATGAACCTTTTATGCTGAAGCTGCTGGCGCGTATGCTGGTGAATCACGGTTTTCCATTAGTAACCTGTTGTGAGAAAGGCGAAGATGCGTTACGGTTGGTAGATGACGTAACTACCCGGCCGTCTCTAATCATGCTGGATTTAAACATGCCGGGTATGGATGGCATTGAATTCGTCCGTCATCTGGTTGATCGAAATTTTACGGGTAGTTTGATTCTGGTGAGTGGTGAAGGTGAACGCATGCTCAGAACTGCCGAAAAACTGGTGCAGGCGCATAAAATTCAGATTCTGGGTTATCTGCAAAAACCAGTGCAACCTGATGCTCTGCTAATTTTGCTGTCGCACTTGACACCCTCAAATACAGTGGCGGCCAAGCTTGCGGGTTCAGATAAAACTTATGATGCGCAAGCCATCGGCACTGCCATTCAGTCCGGCGCCATCGTAAATTATTATCAGCCAAAAGTACGAGTGAATACCGGGAAAGTAGCGGGAGTGGAGACGCTGGTACGCTGGCGGCATCCGGTCGATGGCCTGGTTTATCCCGATCAGTTTATCGGACTTGCTGAAAAGTATGGCATGATTAATGCGCTTACCAGTAAAGTGCTTGAACAGGCTTGCGTTCAGGCAAAAATCTGGCAACAGGCCGGGCATGAGTTAAAAGTGGCGGTCAATGTTTCCATGGATAATCTGGCTTCACTCGATTTTCAGGATGTAGTGGTTGCGCTGGCGGCCAAAGCGGGCATTGCACCTAATAAAATTGTGCTGGAAATTACCGAAAGTCAGTTAATGGGCGACATGCGGGTTTCGCTGGAAATACTGACCCGGCTGCGGTTGAAGCGCTTCCATTTATCTATCGATGATTTCGGTACCGGGCATTCCTCTCTTTCACAGTTGCGCGATATTCCTTTCGATGAACTCAAGATTGATCAGGGATTCGTGCATCGTGCCTGGGAAAATGGGACGTTACGCGCCATTTATGACACAAGCCTTGCACTGGCGAAGCAATTGAATATGGAAGCGGTAGCGGAGGGCGTTCAGGACCGGCAGGACTGGAATTTGCTACGGCGAACTGATTGTAATCTGGCGCAGGGCAATTTTATTGCCCGCGCCATGCCTGCGGATGCATTTGAAGCGTGGCTTGTTGATTGGCAAAAGCGTCTTAAGGCAGAAGATCTCTTATCTGTACAGCCAGGAAATTGATACGAGATGGTCATATGGAGTAAGTTAGGCTAGGTATGTTATCAGAACCCGCTGATTTCATATGTAATTCCATTCTGATCACGCCTGCTTATACCGCGCTGCGAGCTGAAATAGAGTCTTGAGCCATCCGGACTAAATGCGGGGCCGGTAATTTCGGAGTGATCCTGGCCGATGATCTGTAGTAATGGTTTAATCATACCGGCGGCTAGAATCACAATTTCCATATTACCGCCGTCCTCCGCGATCAGCAATTCACCCGTAGCATTGGCGGTGATGTTGTCCACACCTGTTAGGACAGGATCTGGATGCTGTGATGCATCATAAATGATTTTTAATATTTGCCGGGATGTATCCAGTTCCCAGACGCGGTTATCGCCCTTGGTCGTGAAATAGATGAAACCATGGTGATACCAGATACCTTCACCGCCATTAAAATGGGTGGCAAGTGACGATTGTTTGCGGGTAGGCTGGAAATTGGCAGCGGGGTTGCGCACAGGATGCCAGATGACTCGGTTATTCTCGTTCCTGATTATCTGCATGACTTCCAGTTGGCCGGTCGTAAGATTGGGGAATCCGGTAGAGTCAAGCTGGAGGGCGGTATAGCGATACAGACAGCCGTCTGGTTCATCTTCAGTCAGATAGAGCTGCATGGTGCGCGTATCAACGGCAACGGCTTCATGCTTGAACCGGCCCAGCGCTTCGCGTACCATGGGTTCTCGCTTACCAAAAGGATCACACTCCCAGACAGCTCCCCGCTCAGTTTCCTCGCAGGATAGCCAGGTCTGCCAGGGCGTAGCGCCGCCGGCACAATTGTTGTCGGTCTCTTGCAATATTGAATAAGCATCAACCAGCATCCCCTGTCGGCTGAAACGTAGCGCACCCACACCACCTTTCCCATTTTTGCGTTCACTGTTGGAAACATAAATCCAGCCACCATCGGGCGTGCTGAAAGTTGCGCCACCATCTGGTGCGGCGTGCCATTGGTAGCTGAACAGGTTTTGCCCGGAGTGTGCCACGATGCGGGAAACAAGGCCATTTGGTAAGCGTATTCCATTCTCATCCGGTGCCTGCAGCGCGCCAGCAGTTGCCAGCCGGAGTGGGGTGGCGGCAATGCTGTGTGAGGTGAAAGTAAGCGGCGCGATAAATAATGTACTCAACCCCTGCAGGCCAAGCCTGCATAGTTTGCGCCGGTCGTGATCGATGCGGGAAGGGTTCATGATTTTATCCCTGATCAGTTGATTGGTTCTGCATCTGATTCGAATACGGTAACGGATTGATGCTTCAGGAGTTTGACAAAGGGTACAGTTTCATCCGTCGCTGTTAGTAAATGGTCGAGTAGTTGGCGTTTGTGCTCTCCGAGAATAACAAATACTATTTTCTTTGCCTTGATCAGGGCATGGAAACTCAGACTGATCCGCTGCGAAGGTGCTGCGGGTGGCGAGGCAACCTGACAGAGATGGGTGTCGTGCGGATCAAGCCGCATGCCGGAGAAAAGGGATGCAATATGGCCATCCTTACCCATCCCGAGAATAACGAGATCAAATGGTAATGGCATGGCTGCCAGGTGCGCTTCAATAGTGTTCATGGCTTCTTCTGGATGGGTGTGATCCGTTTTGAGTGAGATGAAACATGGCACGATAGGCATGTGCCTCAGGAAAATTTCACGCAGCTGTTTTTCATTCGAGTTGGCATCAGTAGTACCCACCCAGCGCTCATCACTCAGTGTGAGGTAGATCTGCTGCCAGGGCAGGTGCAAAGCGCCAAGTGCCGGTAAAAAAATGCAGGGTGTTTTTCCACCGGGAAGCACTAAACTTACGGATTTTCTTCTGGATAGTGTGTCGAGTAAACAGGTTGCGGTAAACTGTGCTACGCCATCGGCCAGTTTGCCAAGATCATCAAAGTAATAGCGATGGATCAGCTTGTCAGAAAGCATAAATCCGTAACAATTTCAATTTTGGTCGGAAAGGGATTCGCATCCTGTGGGCGCACACGGCCAAGAAAGGCGATGCCGTTTTGTTGCGCGCTTTCATAATCGATCAAGGCATCACCAATCATCAGCACACGCTGCTCATCAAAGCCATGCGCAGCCAGTATCTCGGCAATGATAGTCTGTTTGAGGTCGGGAGCTCCTCTTACTGCAGCAAAAAAAGGAGCAAGGTTGCGTTGCTCGACAATATTGCGTAATTCTTTTTCTGGGGTTCCAGATGCGATAAATAGCGGTATAAATTGTGATGCAGTGTGAATCAATGCTTCCGCACCTGCCACGGACGTGCTTTTAATGACTGCCTGCATGACCAGTCTGGAAAATTGCTGGTCGAGCAAGCATTCCTCCTCCTCAGTCAAGGGAGGTTTGTTCAGCAAATATTGCTGGAAGTATCGGAACTTGAGGTAACGAGACATGCCACCATTGGCACGATGATAAGCGACCGCTGCCTGCATGATTCGCTCGCCATATTGGCGATAGAGTTCCGCAAAGGCCGCAGTTTTGATATCACCGGATTCGACGATGACACCATCGAAATCAAAAATGATGGCCTGCCAATAGTCAATTGGTCGGGCAGTCAGCTTCATGCGCGATTATCGGGAGTGGCCGATGATATTTCGTTTGTTTCCTGTTGCTGATGAATTTCACGGATGCAATCAATTAACCCCTGTCCGAGATCGACATGTTCATTCAATACCAGTTTGCGGCCAATACGCGGTTGGAAGGCGTAGGGTGTAACCTGGTAATGATGCACGGGATTGGCTTCATCAAAATGCAATTCAATCTGGTCGGGCATAATTTCTGCAATCATGGTCATGACATCGCGTATCCGCAGCTTTTCCTGCCCCGTGAGCACGAGATGGCGGTTAGCAAATTCAGGAGCGAGAATCTGTACACTCATGCGTGCGGCATCCTCAACATGGATATATTCCCGGAGGGCATCGCCACTGCCGTGATACGTGATAGTCTTTTCCTGCAAAGCTTCGTATAGCATGCGGTAAATACCATTGCGCCTGTCTGCGCGACGGCCATACAGCGAACCATAACGTAAGATGGTGTAATCCAGTCCGTAACGTTCGTGGTAGGTTTCAGTAAAACGTTCTGCTGCCTGCTTACTGGCGCGGTAGAAACTGCCTGATTCAGAAAATACATAAACACTGCTGGCAAAGACAAAACGTTGTACCCCGGTAACGCGCGAAGCTTCCAGCGCGTGCATGTTACCAATGACATTGATATTGGCGGTAGCAAGTGGATGATTGTGCGCTTCATCGATATCGGCAATAGCAGCAAAGTTATACACGATTGAAGCATTTTGGGTAGCTTGAATTACCTGATCGAGATCCATCAAGTCACCAACGATCATTTCCTGATCAGCACGTCGATGCGGTGAAGGCTGCCGATCGAATAAGCGTACCTGAAAGCCTGCAGCAGACAAAGCATCGGCTACATGGCTACCGAGAAAACCACCGGCACCCAGCACGACCGCAATTTTCGCCTGTGATTGATCAGAGTGCTGCATCGATGACCCCTGCCTGAATCAGCCCTGCCCATAAGTTCTCCGCAGCTTCAATTTCCATGCGTTGCCGGGATTCTTTGGCCAGAGAACCCATATGGGAAGTCAACAGGATCTTGTCCTGATTGCACAGTACGCCGTGGTAAGGTTCCTGCTCAAAGCTGTCCAGAGCGGCAGCACCGAGATGGCCAGACGAAAGTGCCGCATCCAGTGCGGTTTCATCCACCAGTCCACCACGTGCGGCATTGATTAGAATGGCACCAGGTTTCATCTGGATGATATTGTTTGCATTCAACAAATGATGGGTTTTATCGGAATAGGGTAGATGAAGCGTGACCACATTGGATTGCATCAGCAGGTTTTCCAGCGGAATAAATGGAATGGTTTTAAGGGTCGTTTCGGAAAGATGCTGCAGATGGGGATCGTGGGCGATGACATTGGCGCCAAATGCCTGGCAGAGCCGCGCAACACGTCGGCCGATATGCCCCATTCCGATAATGCCTACCGTTTGTGCCGCCAGCAGGTGTCCCTGGGTTCGCGGCCACTGGCCCTGGCGCACCAGGCGATCAGTTTGCGTGATCTGGCGCAGGCAGGCGAGCATCAATCCCAATGTCAACTCAGCAACCGCCTGTGCTGGGGCTTCTGGTGTGTTGAATACGCTGATGTCCCGCTGCCTGGCCGTTTCCATAGCTACATTATCCAGTCCGGTTCCACAGCGTGCGATGACGCGCAAACCGGTTGCTGCGGACAGAACCCGATTGGTAAGCGGCTCAATACCCGCAATCAATCCGACAGTATCCACTCCAAGCAGTGTCATGATTTCGTCTTCCGTCAACTTGCGCTGGTAAGGATTGGAGGTGATGTGGATGCCGTGTGACAGCAGCCGCTTGATGATTGGATTGCCATCAAGGTCAAAGGAGGAGGTAGAAATAACGATTTTATTCATGAGCGGCTTTGATAATTTGCATATGAGAGCGACAAAGGGAATCAAGCATGCGGATATCCAGACTGTAGCCGAGAAAGGTGAATCCCTCCTGGATACGCTGTTTCAGCATGGCGGGATCGGGTTCAATTACATGCACGCCGCCTGCTTTGCGGTGACGCAGACCTGCTTGTAATACTTGCTTGATTGCGGCTTGCACATCCGGGTGATTGAGCTCACCGGGACGACCCATCGAACCCGATAAGTCATATGGACCGATGATATAGGCATCGACATTTTCTACCGATAAAATGGTATCGATATTTTTTACTGCCTCGATATGTTCGATCATGACAACGACGATTGCGTTGTCCTTCAGCCATTGCTGGTAGGCCGGAAAACCTGCGCCATAACCCTGGGCTCGCGCCAGGCCAACACCACGATTGCCTAGGGGCGGATAGTAAACCGAACTGACTGCGGCAATGGCATCTGCGGCAGACCTGATCATCGGCACCATGACGCCGGTTGCGCCAGCATCCATGACGCGCTTGATCTGGTCAGGATGGTTGGAGGTGAGACGCACAATTGCCGGGCATTGCCGTCCATCCAGCACCTGAATCAGGGTTTGAATTTCATTTAGCTCCAATACGCTATGTTCGGCATCGAGTACCAGCCAGTCAAAGCCGGCACAAGCCATAATTTCAGCAATGGAAGGGTGCCCTAGGGTAATCCATGAACCAATAGTTACTTCACATTGAGCAAGACGTTTTTTGAGCGACATGGTGTTTTCAGTATTGTTTGAGAAGCGGGTCATTTGCCAGCAAGGTGGCGACACGCGCCAGATCCGCTTCGGTATCGACTGCTTGCGTGTCATGACTGGTTTCAACCATCCTGACCGGATAGCCGTGTTCCATCAAGCGTAGCATGTCGATGGATTCGAGCTGTTCCAGCGGAGTGGGCGATAGTTGACTGTATGTTTTCAGGCAGGCCCGGGTAAATGGGATGATACAGACCTGTTTAAAAGTTGCGGTTGCCGCAAAACCTTCTTGAGAGAGTGTTGGAATGGGTTGGCGAGTCATGTAGAGCGCATTACCTTGGCGATCCATAACGACCTTGATAGTGTTGGGACTGTGGAAATCATCTTTGTTGTCGATACGGCGCACAAGATTGACGCAGGCCAGTTGAAGGTCATGATGAAAGGGTGCGACGGCGGCATTGATCATTTCCGGATGCACCATCGGTTCATCACCCTGTACCATGACGATCAGATCACCATCGACCTGCGCTGCGGCTTCCGCCACGCGGTCGCTGGCACGTTCGTGACGATCCGATGTCATGATGACACGTGCACCAAATGCTGTTGCCGCCTGCTGAATGGCTTCATCGCAGGTGGCGATGTAGGTGGCTGCCAGCGAGTGGCTCATGGCGACACGTTTGTAGACATGCTCCAGCATAGTGCGGGACAGTAGTGGTGCAAGCGGTTTGCCCGGGAATCGGGTAGAACCCATGCGTGCAGGGATAATGGCAATAGTTTGCATGATGCTTGAGTAGGTGTATGAATTAGGGTAGTGGATGAGGCGGTTCGGTTAAATGCACCTGGAAGTCAGGTGCAGGGTTGCTCGGTATATAATGTCGGATTTTCCCGCAGGGATCATACAATTCATAGTTCTTAACGATGGGATTGTTGGTTCATGCCCCTATCCTTGATCAGACCTATTATCACCGATGAAAGCCCTCTTTTTCCTGCGCCATTATAACGACATTGACCATATCACGCCGGTAATTGCCCAATGGGTTGCAGCTGGACATCATTGTGACGTGGTTTTAATTGGTGGATTCAGATTCCGGCATGACTATCGCGTAAATTATCTGGCGTCGCTGCAGGGAGTTCGGGTTGCACATATGCGTGAACTTTTTCCTGCATGGCTTTACCTGGCCTGGCGGCTGCAGATGCTGCTATTAACCGGCAATCTACGAAAGCTCTTCGTGGGACCAATCATTGCCTATCTCGCAAAAATTCATGACGAGAAACGACGAGCTCGTTTGTGGTGTAAGACCGTGCAATTTCTACTGGATCGTACTTTTCCCAATGAAGAGTGGGGTACGGTAGTTTTTGACTGGATTGAACGCAATTCCGTGATTGCACTGGAGTGGGTGGAAACAGTTATTGTGATGGCGCGTGCGCGAGGGGTGGGCAGTGTTTCTTTACCACATGGAGACAGCCCCCATGCCAATCAACTGATTCGGCGCGGAGAGTGGAAGCTCGGACCGGATACAACTTTTGCCGCCGCAAAGATCTTCGATCATGTGGTAGTCCCGAATCAACTGTGCGCACAGCGTTTTTTGCCTTTTCTGCAACCTGGTGCGATTGCGATTCTTGGTTCGCCACGCTACTGCGAAGCGTGGCTGGCAAAACTATTGGTACTGTTGCCGCCTTCACCATTAACGCCAAATCCGGACAAACTAAAGATCGTCATATTTTTGCGTAAAGCCAATTTTACGACTTTCTGGGAAGAAGTCAGCGAAGTGGTGCATCTGCTGGCAGCATTTCCAGAAATTGAACTTATCATTAAACCCCATACCCGCAGCGGCTGGAAGCAGTCCCTCACTCGCAGTCGCTCACTGAAAAAATTGACCCATGTCAGGGTGGCAAATGATGAGATGCATTCTATCCATTTAATGAATTGGGCGGATGTTTGTATTGACTTGGCAACTTCAGTGGTATTCGAGGCAATCAGGCGCGAAAAACCCGTGCTGGCGGCGGACTACCTGCACGCGGGGCGTTCTGCGGTAGCCGTCTATATGCCGGAAACCGAATTGCGCTGTCGTGATGATATTTACGAAAAAATAAACCATTTTCTCTCGCATGGCTGCCGGAATTTTTACGTGCCGGCACACCGGGAGCGATTCTTGACTGAGATGCTGGATGTGGGTGGAGTCGATGTATTACCGCGCTATGTGGAGTTAATTGAAAAAACGGGTAGCAGGCTATGATCAGGATTGGCATCGTCGTAACTTATCATAATTTTGTAAATAAATTTATCTTGCCTTGTCTGGATTCTTTAAGCAGGAATATAGGTTGTTCAAAATTTGTATGTGTTTTTGATAATGAGTCCAAACATGAGGATAACTATAAAGTCGTAGATTTTTGCCATGCAAACAAGGATTTTTTTTATACCAGGATTGAAGATCAGAATAAGAATGGTGGGCTGACGGCTACCTGGAATGCCGGTGTTGACCTATGCATTCAGCACGGATGTGAAATGATTTTTATCATAAATGACGATATTTTAATCAATGATACCTGGCGTTTTTTTGTGCAATCCATAACTGATGATGGCGTCGTGTATGGCCCCGTAACTAATAACCCCGGACATGCCTGGGTTGATCAGCATGAGCGTTGGATGTTTAAGCATTTGTTTGGTCATAACAAGAAAAAGCAATATTCCGGTAACGGAAAAGGTAGAAATGAGGATGTCACGCATGTAGGATTTGTCAATGGTTTTTGCTTTGGATGTACGGTAAGAACATTTACAAATCATATGTACGATGAGAAACATTATTTTGATCCAGACTTTCCTTTTGGTGGAAATGAAACCGAGTTTCAGCTCAGGCTGTTTAATCTTGAGCCAACCAAGAACAATACAAAAAATAAGAAACTGTTGAGCTCACTGGATGCCCATAATAGGGCTGTCATTGTTCCAAAATGCTATGTTTATCACTATAAAAACCATGCATGGAAAATAAATGGTGGTGGTAGATTTTCTAAGGAGCAGTTCAGTTGACTTACCTTTGATTGGGTTAAACCAAAATTAAAATCAAGCTTCAAATCCCTGTTTTGCTCTGTTTAAAGCGTCTTTCTTGAATGATCTGCAGACTGGATTAAAAAAATGAATTTTTCAATTCCCGTCCCAATCAACTCATTTCAGCGTGAATTCATAGTCAAAGTCATTCTCGTTTTGTTTTGCGCTACCTTTTGGTTTGGTTCGCTATATAAATATACGGTACCGCTGTTGCTACTGGCATGGCTGATAGATGACGGAGTTGTGAAATTTAAATCTTTAATTAAAGAGCCGCTGGTTCAAGCCATATTGATTTTGTGTGCGGTTTTGCTGATAGGGACGCTATGGGGTGAAGCGCCACTGGCTGGTCGCAAAAAATGGATAAAATATTTTTTACTTCTACTTTATTTACCATTCCTCTCATTGCTAAACCGAGACCGGCTTCTCTATGCAATCGGCGGTTTGCTTGCTGGATATGGATTAATTTTGTCGGTCGGAGTGTACCAGTGGATCGCTAATGGGGAACAGGGAATACCTGCTCTCGATATGTCTTATTTACGGTTTTCTGCAATTCTGGGTGTCGCTGCAATTTTTTCAGTTTATTTTGTTTGCTATAGTCGTAATTGCGTGGTTCAAATCTCTTTACTTGTATTTGGTTTGATATTGCTTTTTCTGCAATTTCAGCAAAATGCACGTGGCTTTCTATTGGCGACTCTACTTACACTACTGGTGCTGATATGGAATCATTTTTGGACGAATATGCGTCGTTTTGCCGCTTTACTGCTAGCGTTAATCATATTTGTTGGAGTTTTTGCCTATACGAGTCCCGTCATACAGGATCGTTGGGTACAGGCGCAGCAAGATTTTGTGAAACTGCAGCAGGCTGATTACAGTAGTAGCATTGGCTATCGGCTAGCGATGTGGGATGTGGGGTTGCATGGTATTTTGCAGCAACCTTTCTGGGGACATGGTACGGGTTCACCGGAGCATTATTTTAACCAGACAATCACGAACTATAAGGGTGGAGTGTATAAGGATTTGCTTGATTTCCATCCTTATGCGCATTATCACAATGATTGGATCGAGATCGGTATGCATGTGGGGTTGCTGGGTATCTTTGCTTTAATGTATTTGTTTTGGGCGTGGTACGTAACTTTCAAGCGATGTGGAATGGTTTTACTGGGAACAAGCGTAGTCTGTTTTATATTGTTATCAGGGTTGACTGAAGTGTTTATGATTTTTTATCGTATTCCCGTTCTTTTACTAATCATAACCGGAATAACGGTTGTCTATTGTCAGAAAGAAAACAACCTTAACGTAGAGGGTACGTTGCATGCGTGATTTGTTGTCTCCAACAGCCGAAAACCTGAACAGTATCGATCCGGTTCATCCTGAAATAGAGACTTATTTGCTAAATCTGATCACACGAACCAATCATCCTACGTTGTTGCAGATGGAGTCTTATGCTAAACAAAATGGGTTTCCCATTGTGAATAGATTGGTAGGTGTTTTTCTGGAGATACAAGCGAGAATGATCAATGCCAGGAGGATTTTTGAGTTTGGTAGTGGCTACGGTTATTCGGCTTACTGGTTTGCGCGAGCAGTCGGTGAGGGTGGACAGGTCATCTGTACGGATGGAAATCCACGCAATCTTGAACCAGCCAAGCAGTATTTGACGGATCTCGGTTTATGGGAGCGTATTGATTTTCAAATAGGATTCGCGCAGGATATTTTTATGAAAACCCAGGGGGATTTTGATATTTGTTATAACGATGCTGATAAGGGAGGTTACCCCGAAATCTGGGCGCTGGCAAAAAAACAGATACGCCCAGGTGGGTTATATATTGCAGACAATGTATTGTGGCATGGCCGTGTGGTGCTTGCTCCTGGTAGTTTTACCGATGTCAAATCTGGCTGGACTGAGGCGATTAGAGAGCATAACCACCTGATTTTCAATGATCCAGAATTTGATGCCTTTATTAATCCAATCCGTGACGGCGTTATCGTTGCACGAAGAAAAATGGCATAATGACACCCTGCTAATAGTAATTTCATTTAAAAGGAAGAAATATGCAAATTCATGTTTATGACACCTATGTCAAGGCCAGTGATGGCCATACTATGCATTTTGATGTATTTACTGATGTAAAAGATGAAGAAAAAGCTGTAGAGTACGCCAAGCAATGGCTTGCCTCAATCGGAGAGCAAGACGCGACCGTTACCAGTGAGGAATGCCGCTTTTGTCATAGCCAGGCTGCTCCTGAGGAGGTAACCGAGGCAATCAGGCAGAATGGTTATTACATTTATAAAATGGAAGGTTGCCGCTAATAATTATGAGGTGTCAGACTATGAGAAAAAAACTAATTTGTGCATTAACCTTTTTTACTTTTGCAATACCCACCGCACTGGTCTATGCGGATGAGCCTAAAAATATTGGTGAATTTGATGACTGGACAGCCTATTTGTTCATGGAAGGTAGTAACAAGGTCTGCTATATGGTCAGTAAGCCCAAAAAACAGGAAGGTGATTACGTAAAACGAGGTGATGTTTTTGCGCTAATCACGCACCGTCCTTCTGAGAAGAGCAGTAATGTATTTAGCTTTGTCGCCGGTTATCCTTATAAAACAGACAGTGAAGCAAGTATTATTATTGGTCAGCAAAATTTCAAACTGTTTACCCAGAACGAAACGGCTTGGGCTGCAGATGCAGCAACGGATAACCGTCTGGCTACGGCGATTCGTAATGGCAGCAGCATGATCGTTAAAGGTACATCAGCCAAAGGAACGCAGACGACTGATACCTTCGGGTTGAAAGGCTCGTCGGGCGCGTACGCAGCAATCAGCAAAGAATGTGGTATCAAGTAGTCTTTGGAGTGAGATATGACAGACGACAAGCTGACGATTTACTACAAACCGACATGTAGTAAATGTCGGGCTGCACTAGAGATTCTAGAAGAAAGTGGTCTGGAGTTTGAGCGTGTCGACTATTATCAGTCGCCACTAACAGTAACACTGCTGCGTGAGTTGGCGCAAAAGTTGGCAATTTCTGTCAGGGGATTGTTGCGTCAGGACGAGCCATTAGCTCGGGGTACCGAATCCATGGATGATGATGTGTTATTACAATTAATGGTGCGTCACCCCGATCTAATTCAGAGGCCAATTGTCGTGCGCGGCACCCAGGGCGCACTGGGACGCCCGCCGGAGAATATCAAGCAGTTGCTTGATTAGAACAAGTCAGGTAGCAAAGCGGAAGCACGGTTACCTGACGAGGTCATAGAATTTACTCAGCAGAAACTTTGTTTGTGCTGCGCGCGGGTAGTTTTTCTCTAATTCTGGCAGATCTTCCTGATCTGTCTCTTAGGTAGTAAAGTTTTGCGCGCCTTACTGCACCTCTCCGTTTAACTTCCATACTGGCAATCAACGGTGAGTAAGTTTGAAAGGTGCGTTCTACCGCTTCGCCGCTGGAAATTTTTCTAACAATAAAGGAAGAATTCAGCCCCCGGTTTCGCTTGGCAATTACAACCCCTTCAAAAGCCTGGATGCGTTTACGATCGCCTTCTACTACGTTGACACTGACGTTGATTGTATCGCCCGGGGAAAAATCTGGAATGACCTTACCTAGCCTTTCTATTTCTTCAAGTTCTAGTTGTGCGATTAGATTCATGTCGTTCTACTCCTGTTTATAATCATGATTCAAGTGTGATAGTAATTTCTGCCCGATTTTATAACAGATGGTTACTATAAATCCATATTATCCGGATTTTGTATTTTTCTCTGTAAGTTTAAATTCTTCCAATAATAATTTTTCTTGGTCTGGCAATCCATTTGGGTATTTTTTTATTAGTAAATCAGGTCGTCTTAGCCAAGTTCTGCCTAGTGATTGTTGTAATCTCCAGCGATTACTTCTAGAGTGATCACCCGTGAGCAACGCCTCCGGAACGGGTTGTTCTCGATAAATTTGGGGGCGCGTGTATTGTGGATACTTAAGTAAGCCATCAACTAGAGAATCATTATTAGCAGATTCTGCATCCCCTAGCGCCCCTGGTAATTGTCTGACTATTGCATCTATTAGTACCATGGCAGCAAGTTCACCTCCAGAGATGACGTAATCACCAATCGAGAGTTCTTCATCAACATGTTGCGCTATGAGGCGTTCGTCTATGCCTTCGTAGCGCCCGCAAATCAGAGTAACCCCATTCATGGAAGTCAGCTGTGAAACCCTCGCGTGATCAATACGTTTTCCCTGTGGTGATAAATAAATAACCCAGGTTTTATCGGCAACATTTTCTTTTTGCCATTTCTGCGCGCCGGAAATAGCCAGATCTAGTGGCGCCGCCATCATAACCATGCCTACTCCCCCACCATAGGGCGCATCATCTACCTTTCGGTAACAATTGTTGGTGTAATCGCGCGGATTCCAAGTGCGCAATCGGTAGAGGTTTTTTTTATACGCCTTGCCTGTTATGCCAAATTGCGTTACAGCATCCAGCATGCCAGGTAGCAAGGTGATAACATCAAATTCAAAAGTCAAAGTACATTGTCTTCAATAGTCAATGCCCCAGTCTACAGTGATTTCCTTGGAGGACAAATTCACCCTGGTAATGACCGAATCTATAAATGGAATCAATAATTCCTGCTTACCTTCTGGTCCTTGTATCTGTAGTGCATCATTCGCCCCCGTTTTAAGTAACCCGGTGACTCGACCTAAAAGATCGCCATTGAGATCAAATACATTAGACCCAATTAAATCAGACCAATAGTAACCATTCTCACCATTTTCCGGTAGTGGCGGTAAGTGGCTACGTGGTACAGCTATTTGTTGTCCTCTTAATGCCATCACGCTCAAACGGTCATTGTATTCTTTTAGTTTTACAATGATGTGTTTGCCGGATACAAGACAATCTTCTGGACGATGCGCAGCCCAGTGCGCATTTTGTTTGCCAAACCACCAAACTGGATAGCCCAACAAACCATCGCTCTTTTCGGTGCAGCTGACTACTTTAATTTGTCCCCGAATTCCATGAGGCCCGCTTACGTAACCCATTACCACCATTTCTTCATGGGGATTTTTGGTTAAGATTGATCCTGGATCAACTTTGGGATTGGATATTTTGCTGTTTGCCAAATTGTTTGAGAAGTCTGGAAACGGTATCAGATAGCTGTGCACCCTGAGATTGCCAATAAGTTAGCCGATCGAGCTTAATCCTTAAATTTTCCTCGCCTCCTGTTGCCCTTGGGTTATAAAACCCAACACGCTCAATAAACCTGCCGTCTCGCCTAAAACGAGAATCCGCCACTACCATATTATAAAAAGGGCGTTTTTTAGCGCCACCTCTCGCTAACCTGACTACTACCATATTGCTCCTTGTTGGTTTGGGTTTGAGAACATTTCTTAAAAGAGAGATTTTTTCTTTGCTCGTAAAGATTGCTGCATATCGACCTTCTTAACGATACGACAGACACAAGCAAGCCAAAATTTAAATACTTTTCAATTTTTGATTGCTTAAAGGCGGAATTATAAGGCATCTTGTCGTTAATTAGCAAGTCGTGTGTGTGGTTGTATACGGGTGTTAAATCTGAGTATTCAAGATTTTATGGTTTTTTTATAATCTCTTTCCGCTTTTATTTCTTACAGGATTAATTGGCACTATTTACGCCTGCAATCTCCGATTGTGGTAGCTGGTTAATGACTGTGCTGATAATCCGGTGGCCTCAAAGGGATATGGAGTGATACAATTCTGACACCATATAAAGCAGAACTTCTAAAGGAATATAATAAAATATAATTATTTCTTGGTTCTGCGGGTATTGTAACGACAAGAAACTTAATAAGAAATTTGTTTATTTCTGTAAATATTTTATTTAAGTAAAAGTTAATCATGATTGACACAATGCTTGGTAGCTACTTTCCAATTTTACTCTTTATTCTCGTGGGGTTATTCGTTGGGATTTTATCGATGCTTGCTGGTTGGCTGCTTGCACCTAACAGGCCGGATGAAGCAAAACTATCTTCGTACGAGTGTGGATTTGGTGCGTTCGAAGATGCGCGTATAAAGTTTGACGTGCGCTATTATTTAATAGCTATCTTGTTTATTCTGTTTGACCTTGAGATTGCCTTTTTATTTCCTTGGGCAGTAGTATTGAACGAAATAGGCTGGTTTGGTTTTGTTGCTATGCTGGTTTTTCTTGGTATTCTTGTGGTCGGTTTTATTTATGAGTGGAAGAAGGGCGCTTTGGAGTGGGATTAAGCCATGGGTATTGAAGGAACGTTAGATAAAGGGTTCGTGACAACCAGTCTGGATTCCTTGATTAATTGGGGGCGAACCGGATCAATGTGGCCAATGACGTTTGGTCTGGCTTGTTGCGCAGTTGAGATGATGCAGACAGGAGCTTCGCGCTATGATTTGGATCGATTTGGAATTGTGTTTCGGCCCAGTCCGCGTCAGTCGGATGTAATGATAGTTGCGGGAACGCTGTGTAATAAAATGGCACCTGCGCTACGCAAAGTTTATGACCAGATGGCCGAGCCGCGTTGGGTCATTTCGATGGGTTCCTGTGCCAATGGCGGCGGATATTATCATTACTCTTATTCGGTTGTGCGAGGATGTGATCGGATTGTTCCTGTGGATATCTATGTTCCGGGGTGCCCGCCTACAGCCGAAGCATTGCTCTATGGAATCATTCAGTTGCAGAACAAAATTTTGCGCACCAATACAATTGCACGCTAATTTCTGGTAAATGACAAATATACGTTTTGAGAAACTGACTGCGGCACTCCAAAATATCCTGAGCGATCAACTGGTAGATATAAATCAGGCTTTGGGGGAAGCCACTGCTGTAGTGGACTCGGCAAAATTGTTGGAAGTTGCGGGGTTATTAAAAAACCATCCTGAATTTGGATTTGATACCCTTGTTGATATCTGTGGGGTAGATTTTAGCGAGTATTCAACTGATACTCATGCTGGTCGAGGCCGCAGGGGTAGACGTTTTGCGGTGGTATATCATCTGCTGTCAGTTCAGTATAATCACAGATTACGTTTGCGAATATTTGCAGATGACAATGAATTTCCGGTAGTCGATTCCGTGATGTCAGTTTGGCCGGTTGCCAACTGGTTTGAACGCGAGGCATTTGATCTTTATGGTATTGTTTTCAATCATCATCCTGATTTGCGACGTATTCTGACTGACTATGGTTTTATTGGTAACCCGTTCCGTAAAGATTTTCCATTATCTGGTCATGTTGAAATGCGTTATGACGAGGGGCAGAAGCGAGTCATTTATCAGCCAGTCTCTATCGAGCCTCGTGAAATTACACCTTATATAATTCGTGAGGAACAATATGGCGGCAGCGAGGAATGATCGATTCAAAAACTGGGTCAGATTTTGATATGGCTGAGGGAGAAATAACTTAAATGGCTGAAATTCGTAATTACACCATGAATTTTGGGCCGCAACATCC
>Ga0138256_10001386_pt1 | contig 26165 bp, 23 predicted proteins | sample KNB2016incub_MG_FD_105486 | JGI IMG/M metagenome (GOLD analysis project Ga0138256, IMG submission 105486) | Active sludge microbial communities from wastewater in Klosterneuburg, Austria - KNB2014incub_MG | ecosystem: Engineered > WWTP > Activated sludge > Unclassified | place: Austria...
CCGATCATCCCTGGCGCAAGGGTTTTGCCACCCCGCTTTCAAAAAACAAAAATGTCCCCGCCGCGCGCGGCGGGGACATTCCTACTTCGTCATTCAGGGGACATTTCTACTTTGCCCTAACAGAGAGAAGCGGTTGCTTTCCACATCCCTCGCCCGCAAATTCCGTCGCCTCCATGCCTTCTCGCAATGTGATCGACTTCAGACTTGGCTAACAATTTTGCAACAACGATTGTGGCAGCTTCCGGGGCTGTTGACATTCGACCTTGAAGGGGATAAAATCTCTCCATAATTTACGAAAAGACCCTCACCAAGGAGTTAATATGCTACAAGAAATCGATACCAAAGTTGTAGTTGGCACAGACACCCCCCTACTTACCATCTCCAGCGCCGCGTCGGATGCTGTCAAACACATCCTCGCCGAGCGCCAACTGGAAGGGTACGCCTTGCGCGTCTATGTTGCGGGCGGCGGATGTTGCAGTGTGAACTTCGGCATGGCGCTGGATAACAACTTCCGCGATTTAGACACCACGATCGAACTCGATGGCGTCAAAGTCGTTGTCGACGAAGTTTCAATGGAATACCTTCAAGGCGCGACGATCGATTACGTCAACGATCCCGAACGTGGCGCGGGCTTTGCTGTGGACAGCCCCAACGCCAAATCGCATGGCCACGAGCACGGAGAAGGCGGCTGTGGTTGCGGCGGTTCATGCTCCTGCCAAAACTAAACGGTAGTTGAACAGATAAAAAAAGACCGAGAGATCGGTCTTTTTTTCATCTGCCGCGCAAGTACGAAATGACCGCGCCCATAAAGCCCACCAACCCCAGCAAAACGATGACAAGCCCTGTGGGAATTGCCGGCTGAGATTCAGTCGAATCATTGAACGTCGGCGGTTCGACCGCCGCGGGCGGCGTGAATGTCGGCAGGCGCGTGGGGGTTTGCTGACCGATAAAAGCCGCCTCCAGCGTCGGGTTGATCGTCGGCGTTGAGGCAAGGGTCGGGGTGGCTGGAATTTCTTCCAACAGAAGAGCCGCGCCGGGAGACAAGGACACATACAACCCGAACACCCAAGCCGTTGAACCCGGCACACCCGGATAATAGATCTTGATCCAATCCTCCCTGCCCTGCGCGCGCGCCAACGCAGGAACCGTCTCGCCGGCAACTAAAATCCCAACAGCAGGGTAATCAAAAGAACTTGGTCCCGCATAGATACGAACTTGTTGAATGCTTGGGTCAACCTTGACCGTAGGACCTGCCGGCGTGCCCGTCACAGTCGGAACACTCCCGGTAGGCTGTTGTGCGCGGACAATTGCCGGCTCCGTGTAATCGAACAAAGCCAACAGGAGGCAAACAACAATAAAAAGGATAAGGGGCAATACCCTGGCGTGACGAGCGTTCATCTTCGAGATGCAAACGAAAAAGCCAGCCCGATCAAGCCAAACACGCCGAGGATAATAATGAAGTACCCGGAGGGGACTCCAGCCGCCGGCGCCGGCGCGCCTTCATCAAACGACGGCTCGATCATTGGCGGAGGCGGCGTAAATGTTGGCAACCGCGTCACCGTTGGCGTGAGGTGGAATTGCGCGGCAAGGGTCGGGTCGACCGTGTTTGTGATCAATGGGGTAGGCGTGGGAGGCGCTTCAACGACTTGTAATTCGCCGCCGGATACCGCCACGTACGACGCATACACCCATGCGATTCCTCCCTCAAACGAAATCTGGATCCATTCCCGCCCCGGCGAAATCCCCGTCGCGGGGAAAACATCGCCTGGGAAGATCTGCCCGATGATATCGTAGAACGTCCCCGGCCCATTGCGGACGTTCATCGGGTCGGTGTACGTCACCGTGATGACTACGCCACTAGGGGTAGGCGCGTCTTGATACGCCTCAGCCTGCCCCGCTAGCGGGAGCATTGCCAACCCCGCCACAAGAGCGCCCAACAAGATCACAATAGGATTAAACCAATTTCGCTTCATTAGGTGTAACTTCTTTGAGAGACAGAACGCGACGACTCATAGTCGTCGCTGTTGAAGCGGATTATAATCGAAATCATGGACAGACGAATTTTTCACGGAAACATAACACCTACCGATCTCGCGCGCGCGCTCATGGCAGAATTCAACCGCGGAAATTTACACGCGCAAACCGTTGGCGGGCAGGATGCGTTGGCGGTGCAAATCGCCACACGGGCGGGTTCCATATCTGGCGGGCAGACCGCGCTCACGGTCAACATTCAAAAAACTGAGGATGGGATCATGGTCGAGTTGGGCGAACAGGCATGGCTGGGAGTTGCGGCGAGCCTGGGTCAAACGGCGTGGGCGGCATTGAGGAATCCGTTTAGCCTGCTCAGTCGGTTGGATGATCTGGCGCAGGATGTTGAAAATATTCAACTTGGCGATCGGGTTTGGAAGTTGATCGATCGGACCATTGCCACATTTGGGGCATCGCGCGAACTCTCCGATCGCTTTGCCCGCCTGACATGCGATTTCTGTGGCGTGGCAAACCCGGTCGGCGAGGGGGCTTGCCTGGCATGTGGCGCGCCGCTTGGCGATGCCCAGCCTACAACATGCGCGAATTGCGGTTTCGTGGTGCGGGGTGACGAGGCGGTCTGCCCGAATTGCGGGCGAAGGCTGCGCTAGCCGAACCGCCCTTTGGTTTTGAAATTGTAAGTTTGCCGGCTTGCAGTTTTTTGTCTCCGCTTCTATAATCATTGCAAATCACAGTGTGCGGACCAGGAAAATGACGAAATTGAATCTGGATCTGTTGGAAACCAAGTTACAATCGCTCGTTGAACACCAACTGGTGGGTATCTTACCGGGCTTGAAGTTGGAAGACCGTGTTATTCAACGCCTCTCTACCGCGTTAAAACAAAACATTGCCGAAAAGAAAGATGCGGAAGGCGTTGCGCCCAATGTATTCACCCTGATTGTCGCCCCCGAATCTTCTCCCATGTGGAAGGAACAGCGGACACTCGATACGCTCAAAGCCATCATAACCACAGCCGTCCGCGATTCCGGGTTGAAGTTCACCGGCACCCCCACGATCACGATCTCAACAGATGAAAAGTATTCCAACGATGACATTAGCGTGGTTGCCTCGCACAAGCTTGAGCCGGTCGCCGACACGCAGGGGATGGAAAATAAAGGCGGGGTGACCAAAGAACTCGAAGATGATGCGTATGTGCCGGATAACGCTTTTCTGATCGTCGAAGGCGTGAAAGTGTTCCCGCTTACCGAACCGGTTGCTAATATCGGAAGGCGGTTGGACAACCAACTTGTCATTGACGACCCGCGAGTTTCGAGAAATCATGCTCAATTGCGCTCCATCAAAGGGCGGTTTGTGTTGTTCGACTTGAATTCCACGGGCGGCACGTTCGTCAACGGGCAACGCACCAGCCAGACCGTGCTGTACCCCGGGGATGTGATTTCCCTCGCCGGCGTGGCGCTCATTTTCGGGCAGGATAATCCTCCTGTGCGCCCTGATATGGCGGAGACATCGCCTTTGAATCCCAACGGCATTGGCAATAGCGAACGCCCCACCGCGTTAGTCGACCAAAAAACTGTAGATATAAAAACCGACCGCCTGAAACAAGAACAACAAGGCAGATGATCGCTACGGTTGTTTTGGTCCTTCGGTTTGCGCTTTCCATAGCGCTCTATGTATTTCTCGGCTGGGCGCTGTGGACGCTCTGGCGGGAACTCGACCAGCAGGGGAAAGCGCTTGCCGACCAGAAAAAGCCGCGCATTTCTCTCCGCTATAAACCAGAATGGGGAAACGATCGCGTGCTGTCTTTCCAACAGACGGAGATCATTATCGGCAGGCATGCCCAGTGCGATGTGTCGCTGATGGATGAAACCCTGTCTGCCCAACACGCGCGTATCACGTATCACCATCGCCAATGGTGGCTGGAGGATTTGAACTCCACAAATGGCACCAGCCTCAACGAGCACCCGCTCACCACGCCAACCGTCATTATTTCGGACGATGAGTTCAAATGCGGAAATGTTGCGTTCGTGATCCGCATCGACACCGAAGAAACTACTTCGACCCAATAGGAAATGAGGGAAACCATGACAGAGTCCATCAAACTTGCCGTGATCGGCGGTTCGGGTTTGTATGAAATTCCCGGTCTTCAAAATGCGCGGGAACTGACGATCGACACGCCATTCGGGAAGACCAGCGCGCCGATCGTCAGCGGGATACTGGAAGGCGCGCCGGTGGCATTCCTCGCCCGCCACGGGATCGGACATCACATCACGCCAACGGAAGTGCCGTATCAAGCCAACATCTTTGCCTTGAAATCCATCGGCGTGGAACGAATCGTCAGCGTTAGCGCGTGTGGGTCTTTGATCGAAGAGTTTGCGCCGGGTCATATCGTTATTCCGGACCAACTGTACGACAATACGCGCCTGCGCCCCCGGTCTTTCTTCGGCGAGGGGCTTGTGGCGCACGCGAGCGTGGCAGACCCGTTTTGCGGTGATCTTTCCACACAGGTCGAATCAGCCGCACGGGAGGCGGGAGGCGTTGTTCACAAGGGCGGCGCATTCATCACGATCGAGGGGCCGCGGTTTTCCACGCGAGCCGAGTCGAATACTTTCCGCGCCTGGGGCATGTCGATCATCGGCATGACAGCGTCACCTGAGGCATTCCTCGCGCGCGAGGCGGAGATCTGCTACGCAACGATGGCGCACGTCACAGACTATGATGTGTGGCATGTGAGCGAAGAACCTGTGACCGTGGAGATGGTCATTCAAACCCTGCATCGAAACACCTCGCTGGCGCAGGAAGCGATTCGTATCATCGCGCGAGAATTCACAGGCGCGCGCAACTGCGATTGCAAGAATGCGCTTTCCACCGCGCTCATCACTCGCAAAGACGCCATCCCAGCCGAGACCCTTAAGAAGCTAGACCTGCTCGTTCATAAATATCTCAAAGAATGAATCGCGTCATCCAAAGCAATCTGCTACGAATAGCGACTGCCTTTCTCCTCCTGCAATCCATCATCCTAACGCTTGCGCCCGCGGTGAAAATGCGGTCTCTCGAAGCCGATCTGCGTTTCTCTCACTGGATCGCTTTGTTCGTTTGGGGACTGCTCTCCTTTCTGATTCACCGCGCTATTATTAAATACCTGCCGGATGCCGACCCGTATCTCTTCCCCTCTGCGGCATTGCTGAGCGGGTGGGGCTTGCTCGCCATTTGGAGGCTGGATGCTTCCAACATCGGACCGCGCCAGGCTCTGTGGTTTGTTGTGAGCTTGCTTGTTCTTCTGCTAGGATTGCGCCTCTCCTCCCAACTTGTTTTTTTGCGCAGGTACAAATACGTACTGTTAGCCGGCGCGCTGGCGCTTGTCGGGCTCACCTTATTTTTCGGAACCAATCCCATCGGCATCGGTCCCAAATTATGGTTTGGTTGTTGTGGGTTATATTTTCAACCTTCTGAACCGCTCAAACTTTTGCTTGTTGCGTATCTCGCGGCTTTCCTCGCAGACCGCCTCGCGTTGGGCGGACGGATGCTGGCAACGATCATGCCGGCTTTCATCATCAGCAACCTGGCAGTGTTATTGCTTCTCTTCCAACGCGACCTGGGAACCGCGCTGATCTTCATGGCGTTGTACACGATCATCATCTACCTTGCAACAGGGCGGCGTCGCGCTATTTTAGTCAGTGTTGGGTTTCTCGCCCTGTTTGGAATTGCCGGATACTATTTCATTGGTATCGTGCAAGCGCGTATCGATTCCTGGTTGCATCCATGGGACGATCCGGTGAGCGGGTCGTACCAGATCATTCAGTCTTTGCTTGCGATTGCAAACGGCGGCATCGAGGGGCGCGGCTCCGGGCTGGGAAGCCCGGGGTTGATCCCCGTTGCGGGATCGGATTTTATCTACGCCGTGATCGCGGAGGAGACGGGTCTTTTCGGGACGATGGGCTTGCTCGCCCTCTTCATCCTGATCATCGGGCGAGGCTTTCGCGCCGCCTTGCGCGCGCCCGATCTCTTTCGACGATTATTCGCCGCCGGTATCACTTCCTATTTTGGAATTCAAGCGCTGTTGATCGTCGGTGGGAATATTCGTCTCCTGCCGTTGACCGGCGTCACGCTTCCCTTTGTTTCCTACGGCGGCTCATCTTTGTTGGTCTCCTACATTGGGCTGCTGTTTCTCTTGCATATCAGCAATCACTTGGACGAGGAGCCTGCGCCGCTACAAGACCACCAACCCTACCTCATGGTAGGCGGCGCTCTCATGTTGGGATTGTTCACCGCCGCGCTCACAACCGGATGGTGGTCAGTAGTTCGCGGACCAGACTTGTTGACACGCGTCGATAACCCCCGGCGGATGATCGAGGGTCAATTTGTCCGAAGGGGCGCGTTGTTGGATCGCTCCGATACCATCATCACGACCACCGTTGGCAAGATCGGCGAATTGGAACGCTCGTATAAATACCCCGACCTTGCGCCGGTGATCGGCTACAACCATGCCAAATACGGTCAAGCCGGGCTGGAGGCATCGCTCGATGAATACTTGCGCGGTCTCAAAGGCACATCCGCAACTTCGATCTGGTGGAATCATCTTTTGTACGGCATGTCGCCACCCGGGCTGGACGTGAGGTTGACGATCGATCTCTACTTGCAATTCCGCGCCGATGAAATGATGCTCGGTCATTCGGGCGCGGTGGTGATGATGAACGCCCAGACCGGCGAGATTCTTGTGATGTCCTCGCACCCCACATTTAACCCGAATTATCTCAACGAGATCGGGCTGAACTTAGCCAGCGACCCCGACCAGCCGTTGATCAACCGCGCCGCGCAGGGACTGTACCCAACCGGCTCAGTGGTCGACCCCTTTGCCGCCGCCTTGTTCGGCAGGCAAGCCCTTACAGCGGAAGAACTTTCGACCCTGCACGAGTCGATGGGTTTTTTACGACCGCCGCAAATTCAATTGCAAGTAGCCGAGTCGCTTTCCAGGGATGAGCTTGACCACTTCCATGTTTCGCCTTTACAGATGGCGCTGGCATCTGCTGCGTTGAGCAATCATGGAGTTATTCCCGCGCCGAACATTGCGTCTGCGGTTAGCGTTCCCGTGGAGGGTTGGGTAATTCTTCCGGTGCCGGGAACGCCGGTGGTGGCGATGCAGGCTACCCCGGCGGATGAGGCATCTTCGTTATTCGTCGAGGAGGGCGATAATTTTTGGTCGCATCTTGGGAAGGCGAGCGAGGGCGATACATCCGCGACGTGGTTTCTGGCAGGTACGCCGGGCAACTGGCAGGGGACGCCGTTCGTGGTGGTTGTGTTGATCGAAGAAGACAACGAGCGCATCGCCGAACGGATCGGCCGCGAATTGATTGTGGATGCGATGAGTCCGTAGTGGTGAGCGTTCGGGGATTGGCAGTGAATAAGTTTGTGGCGCTCGAGCGAAGAAAAGATTCTATAAAGCGCGGTTGACTGGAGGGCATTGCTTGACAATCCCCATCACCCAAAGTAAAATTCCGCACGCTTAACCAAAAGAACATCGCCGAGATAGCTCAGTTGGTAGAGCACGCGACTGAAAATCGCGGTGTCCACAGTTCGATTCTGTGTCTCGGCACTTTCGGTGAAGGTTGACCGAATGCGGGCGTAGTACAGTGGTAGTACGTCTCCTTGCCAAGGAGAAGGTCGTGGGTTCGAATCCCATCGCCCGCTCAGAAGTTTACAACGGCGTCGTGGCCAAGTGGTAAGGCAAGGGTCTGCAAAACCCTCACCACGGGTTCAAATCCCGTCGACGCCTCTTTCATGATCAATCGACGAATAGAGTTGCACGATGAATGAACGCCGCGAGGCGTTTTTTGTTGCCTCGCCATCGCCTGCAAGGATTTTGTGAGCCTCAACTGTCTATTTCGGCATATAATTGTCGTTAATCTTTGTCGTTTCGCCGATCCATCACGCCTTCAGCGCGACGCAAGATCACAATTTCCACAATGAAAATTTTATATGTTGAAGATGATCCCGCTCACGTAGCCCTCACCGAGCGAGCGCTCGAGGATGCGTTTCAACGCGGGTTTGAATTACTCCATGCCGAGACGCTTTCTGTGGCCTTGAATATTCTCGATTCTCAGACCGATATCGATCTGGTGCTATCAGACCTCCGCCTGCCCGATGGGACCGGGTTGGATTTGCTAACGCATGTCAAAAGTCGGTCCGCGCTGATGCCTGTGGTGTTGGTGACAGGACAGGGCGATCAAGAGAATGCCGTTGCGGCGCTCAAGGGCGGAGCCACCGATTATCTCGTCAAGCAAAGCGACTATCTGTTGCGCCTGTCGGTGGTGATCACGAATGCCATTGCCCAGAGCAGGCTGTTGAAAGAACAGGCGGCGTTGCGGGATACGGAAATCAAATACCAAACGCTTATTGAACAGACACCGGCGGTCGTATTTCTCAGCAATGCGGATGAAAAGGAAACAGGGGTATATATTTCCCCTCGCTATAACGAGTTGACCGGCTATACCCAGGATGATTGGTATTCGGACCCCGATCATTGGTTCAATACCATCCACGCCGACGACAAGGAGAGGATCAGCCAGGCGTTTGCCCAATCACACAACCAGGAGACGCCCTTTCGGGAAGAATATCGAGTCGTGCGGCGCGATGGCAACATCATTTGGATCAAAGAGGATAGTAGCCTGATCCGTGATGGCAATGGGGTCCCGATCTACTGGCACGGAATTCTGGTAGATATTACGAAAGAACGGGAGATTCAAGCCGCCCTGCAAAACGAGCGGGATTTTGCCTTGCAAATCCTCAATACCATGGCGCAAGGTCTGACGATTACCAACGAGCAAGGCGCGTTCGAATACGTCAACCCTGCCTATGCAAAAATGGTTGGGCGATCTCAAGAAGAGGTGATCGGAAGAAAGCCTGCTGAGTTTATTGATCCTTCCAAGCAAACGGCGCAACAGCGTGAAAGTGAAATTCGACAGCGGGGTCAATCTTCCACCTACGAATCGTTACTGTTGCATAAGCAGGGTCACACCGTGCCGGTAATTATCAGCGGCGCGCCGCGTTCAAGCGAGATCGGGAATCGCGGCGCGATCGCGGTGATCACCGACCTCACGGCCATCAAGAAAGCGGAGTCGTCGCTTTCCCGGCAGGTGAAGGAATTGACGGTTCTTCACATGGCGGCGACAGCGGAAGCGGAAATTGCCACATCGGAAAATGGATTGATCGAAAAAATTACCACCATCCTTGGCCATGTGTATCCGGAGGTATGCGGTATTCTTCTGCTGGACTCGTCCGGCGAGTTGTTGTTCCCGCACCCATCCTACCGCGGCGCAGATGTTTCCAATTGGCGGGTTGGATACCCCGTATCCCAAGGAATGACCGGAAAAGCGGTCCGTCTCGGCGCGCCCATCCGAACCGGGAATGTGAGCGATGAATCCGCCTATATACCGATCGCCGGCAATATTCGGTCTGAGTTATGCGTGCCGATCCAAGTCAACGAACGGATCATCGGCGCGCTCAACGTGGAAAGCAAAGCGCCGGATGCGTTTGACGATGGCGACGAACGATTCCTTGTTACGATTGCCGGTGGGCTGGGAAGCGCCATTGAGCGGATTCGGCTTTTTAAAGCGGAACAACGCCGCGTGCGGGAATTGGAAATCATCAACCAGATCTCCGCCGATCTGCGCACCGCGCAAAGCCTGGATGACATGCTCGTCATTGTGCTACACGAGACAATGCAGTTGATGAATACCGGGCACGGCTCGATTTGGTTGTTCAGCCAGACAGACAACCTCCTTGTCCAACGGATCGCAATGGGCAATGAACAAAATATACCCGTGAAAGAGTTAAAGCCCGCCGAGGGTATCATCGGGCGGACGTTTACATCCGGCAAGAAATATATCACGCGCGATTTAAGATCCGATCCGTTGATTTATCAGAAAAACCGAGACAGCATTGAGCCCGGGTTGGGAGCGGTTGCCATTCCGGTCCACTCCACAGCCGGGACGGTCGGCGTGCTGGCGATCTTCGTCGATTCGGAGCGGCAAATCACGAATGACGAAATAAACCTGCTGACCATTCTGGCTGAAATCGCCGGGAACGCCGTTCACCGCGCGGATTTATTCGAGCAGGGGCAGGAACAAATTCGTCGCCTGACAACCCTGCGCGATATCGATTCAGCAATCGCCTCCTCTACCGATTTGAGGGTGACGCTCAGCATCCTGGCGGAATACTCCGTCAAACAGCTGAAGGTCGACGCGGCGGATATCCTCATTTACCGACCGGAGATTCAAAGCCTTTCATACCTGACAAGCGCCGGCTTCAACACGATAACGCCCACCCGCCCGTTAATGCGGATCGGCGAAGGGCTGGCTGGGCAGGTTGTCATGAAGGGAAGAATTCATCATGTCGTCGATCTAAAAAATTCCACTGAGGTCCGATACGACCCGCTCCTGTTGCGCGAAGGGTTTGTTACCTATATTGGAGTCCCACTCATTGTCAAAGGGCAGGTCAAGGGAGTGTTCGAGGTGTTCCATCGTTCACCCCTTTCTGCTAACGCAGATTGGATGCAATACCTCCAAACGCTTGCGGGCCAAGCCGCCATCGCCATAGATAACGCCCACCTGTTCGAAAATTTACAAAGGACAAACCAGGAACTCACCCAGGCATACGACACCACGCTTGAGGGATGGGCGCGCGCGCTGGAACTCAGAGACCGCGAAACGGAAGGGCACACCCGCCGCGTAACCGATCTGACATTGCGACTGGCAAACGCCATGGGCATCAAGGAGGAAGACCTCGTCAATATATACCGCGGCGTGCTCCTCCACGATATCGGCAAGATGGGCGTGCCAGATCAAATCTTGAAAAAAACAGGACCACTGACCGCTGACGAATGGGACGAAATGCGACGCCATCCGCAATATGCCTACAACCTGCTCGCCCCCATCGCGTTCTTGCGCCACTCACTCGATGTTCCCTACTGCCACCACGAACATTGGGACGGGAGCGGATACCCGAACAAATTAAAGGGCGAACAAATCCCGATGGCCGCAAGAATTTTTTCGGTGGTCGATGTTTGGGACGCCCTGCTCTCAGACCGATCCTATCGTAAGGCTTGGCCCCGCCAAAAAGTGGTCAAGTACATCCAGGAAAACTCCGGGGCGTTGTTCGATCCCGAGGTGGTAAACGTGTTCCTTGCAATGATCGCTGAGGATGAACATAAAACCGGGTGATGAGCATCACCCGGTTTTATCACTTCACCCGCAAGAATTTTCGTTTGCCCACCTGCAAAACGCCGGGATGCGGAAAAGGCGTATCACCGCGCTCAATCGTTTCCCCATCCAGCCGCACCCCCCTCTGGTCGAACAAGCGCCTCGCATCTGATTTACTTGCCGCAAGTTTCGCCGCAAGAATAACCTCCAGCACGGTTTGCCCGGACTGCAATTGAAATTCGGGCATTTCGTCGGGAATCTCTTTTTGCTGGAACATCTTCACAAACGCTTCCTGCGCCGACGCGGCATCACCTTCGCCATAGAAGATGGAAACGATCTCGCGCGCCAACCTCATCTTCACATCGCGCGGATGCGCCTTCCCTTCGGATAATTCTTTTTCGATACCATCGATCTCGCCCGGACTCCAGCGCGTAACAAGCCGCATATATATGCCCATGGCAAAATCGGGAATAGACATCAACTTGCCGAACATATCCTCCCCGCCGGTGTTGATGGGAACGATATTCCCGGTGGATTTTGACATACGGAGCGCGCCATCAGTCCCCGGCAAGATTCCCGTGATGATGCCCACCAGCGGTTTTTGACCCAGCGCCTCCTGCAATTTTCTGCCCGCCACGATGATGTTGAATAACTGATCTGAACCGCCCACTTGAACGTCTGTTTGCATGGCAACGGCATCATAGCCCTGCATCAACGCGTAAAATGTTTCGTGAAGGTAGATCGCTTCGCCCTTCTCCAACCGTTTTGAAAAGTTTTCACGGGCAAGAAATTGCTGAACCGTGAAGTTTTGCCCCAAGCGGATCAGATCGAGCAGGGTCAGTTCACTCAACCACTCTCCGTTGTATCGGACTTTCGTCTTCTCCTTGTCCAGAACACGGAATGCCTGTTCGGAATACGTCTTCGCATTTTCACTCACTTGCGCTTCCGTCAGAATCGGGCGGGCTTTATTTTTATCGGACGGATCGCCGACCAACGCCGTATAACTGCCGATCAAAAATGTGATCTCATGACCCAGGTCTTGAAACTGACGGAGTTTGCGCATGGAGATCGTATGCCCAAGATGCAGGTCAGTGGAGGTTGGGTCGTAGCCACAGTACACGCGCAGGGGTCTCCCTTCCGCGAGGCGCGCGCGCAGTTCGGCAGTCATTGCCTTCTTTGTGTCTTCATCGCCATAGTCGGCGCCTTGCATCAACAACTCAACTTGTTCTTCTATATTCACAAAAGACCTCCGGACAAAAATAAAAACGCGTGGCACAACGGCGCCACGCGTTCAAGTCGCCATCGCCGCGTTAGGGGTGGCGGTAATAATAAGATTTTTCCACTCGCGGGAAACCGAACATGCGGCGATTATAAACCATCACTGCCCAAGATTGAAGACAAAAGCCCAGGGACCGCGGATCGTGTAAAACTCATCGCTGAACACGATCTGCTCCGCTTCTTCCTGCGACAGGCTGTCTGGTTTGCCCACCACCTGCATGACCGGCGCCCCGTTCACATCGGAGCATCCGAGCGTGATGCCCGCGCCTCTTTCGTTCAGAGTCTGCTGAATTTTCGATATGTAAATGTTGCAATAATCTTCCGGACGCGGCGGGGCGGCAATGGCGTTCACTGTGATCGTCACCGCCGAGAGGTCGGCATCGGGCGGAACGTTAAAGAACGACAAAGTATCACAGCGAAGACCCGATGATCCCTCCACAGGCTCCTGGATGCTCAACAAGGTCGAGGCAAAGTCGAACAACGCGATATCGCCATACTGTAAACTTGCGCCCCAAATCGACCAGTCCGACCCATCGATCAGGGTGAAGCAGACCTCCGCATTGACATCTTTCCCGTCGCGCCAGGCGCGCGCGACACTCACGTTGATTCCGCTGGAGGATTGAATCGGCGCCGCGGGAGCCGATTCAACTGTCGGGTAGGATGAATCGATCAAGGCTGTCGGCAAGGGCTGAACGGCGCCCTGAGGGAATCCGCCCGGGGCGCACGCGGTAGCCAGCAACAAGATCGCAATTGAAATTCTTTTCATAGTGAACTCCTTTTAGGCTGACAAATTTGCCAGCGCAACTTTCAATGTGTCATATTCAAACTTAAAACCCAACTCAAGCAGTCGTTTGGGTTGAGAGTATCGCCCTTCGGTAAGTAACACGCTCATTTCACCCAACACCATTCGCAACACAAACGCCGGCAGATGAAACCAATATGGGCGGCGCAAGAACTGCGCAATCCCGCGCATGAATTCTGCATTGGAGGTTTGCGCAGGGGAGATCAGGTTGAATGCGCCTGATGCTGTCTTGCGCGCGAGCAGGAATTTCATGGCGTTGATCTCGTCAACGATATGGATCCATGGCATGGCTTGACGTCCATCGCTAAATCTACCGCCGAAGAATAAGAGAACGGGGAGTTTCATCAACGGGAATAATCCTTTGCTTTTGTGAAGCACAACCGCCGACCGGCAGATCACCCTGCGGACGCCGAGTTGCTCAAGAGGCTGAGATGCCTCCTCCCACGTGACGCCCAGCCGAGAGAGGAAGTCGTCTCCGGGCGGCGTGGATTCGTCCGCGAGGGCATCGCCTCGCAAGCCGTAATAGTTGATGCCGGAGGTTTGGAGGTAAACGCCCGGGCGGCGGTCAGCGCTGGCTACGGCGGAAACAAGCGCGCGGGCAGGAAGAACGCGCGAGTCTTCAAATTGTCGTTTACGTTGTTGCGTCCAAGGTCCGTGATCGAGGCTAAATCCTGCGACATTGATCACTGCATCCATTTCGTTGACGATCTGCCCCCATCCCTCGGTTGTTTGCCCATCCCAATGGATGTGGTTGGCGGCGCGCGGTTTCTGTCGCGTTAATATGCTTACGCGGTGCCCATCGGCAAGCAGGCTGGCGGTGAGCGCCGAACCGAGGAACCCCGTCCCGCCGGCGATCAGTATGTTCACGAACTTTCCTGTAACAGATTCATAACATCTCGAGTGGCGTCTTGTGCGCTTTCAAAAATTCGGCAGTATAATCGTGTCTGTTGTAGAGCCAGAATGTACGAGCCTGTATTGGTTTTGAACGCTAATTTTGAACCGATCAACGTGTGCAATACAAGACGGGCAATCGGTTTGCTGCTGGCTGGCAAGGCGGATATGGTATTGAACGGTCGCGGTCACATTCGGACCATTCGAGAGTTGCTCCCGCGCCCTTCGGTCATCCGGCTTGAAAGCCAGGTTCATCGACCGCGCCCGCATGTCAAATTGACGAGGCGCGAAGTATTTCGCCGCGACAATTATACCTGTCAGTATTGCGGAAAGCGCGAAGGCGGGCTGACGGTGGATCATGTGACGCCCCGACACATGGGCGGCGCGCACATGTGGACGAACGTTGTCGCGGCATGTCCTGCATGCAATCACAGGAAGGGAGGCAGGCGAGTGGAAGAGGTTCACATGCGCTTACATCATTTGCCCAAGGAGCCTCCTGCCAATGCGGCGTATATTTTCGGAAAACATTTGAATGAGTATCAAGAGTGGGAGCCGTTTATTTCAGGCTGGTAAAAAAAACCTCTCCGTTGGAGAGGTTTTTTTTGTAGCTACTCAGCCTCGGAACATGTCGCTGCGAGGCGCCGCTTGGTTGTCGAGCTTGTCGAGACGCTTGGTTTTGCCGAAGCAGTCTCCCCATGCCGGGAGATTGCTTCGTCGGGACCCCGAAAAAACATCGGGGCAGGCGAGCAAGAGCCCTCCTCGCAACGACAGGTCTGAGTAGTTACTTTTTTTACAGGTTTATGGTCATAAAGTCTGTCGCTACAACCACTTCGCCTTTATAGGTTCTTCGGGCTTCTGCGGCAATATCGCCGCTGGAAAACCGCCCAGTGGGATAATGGATCAGATACAACTTCCCCACTTCGGCTTTGGCGGCAATCTCTCCCGCTTGCTCTGCGGAGGAATGGCCGAAGGTTGCGCCAGCGGCTTCATGGATGAGCACATCGGCCCCCGCGGCGAGGCGGACCGTCTGCTCGCACGGTTCGGTATCACAGGAATACGTCAGCGTTTTGCCGCCGGCGAGGCACTCCACGCGCAAGCCGATCGTTGGAATCATGTGGTGGACCGGCGAGGAGCGCACGCGGAACTCGTTGCTATCCAGCACCAGCGCCATCTCGGCTTCGGGGAGGCGATAAAACCCTACCGGGAAAAAGTTGGGCCATTCTTCCCAGCCATAAAAACCCATCAGGTCTTCGAGCCGATCCATGGTGTAATGCAAGCCGTAGATGTTGACCGGCTTCGTCCGCCCCATCAGCCACATGTCCATGAGCAGAAGCGGAACGCCAGCCACATGGTCTGGGTGAAAATGCGTGATGACAATATCCGTCAGGGAGTTAAAATCCACACCTGCCTGCTCGAGTCGGACAACGGGCGTGCTGACACAATCCACGAGGATGGTCCGCTCCTCCCCCACGATGACAAGGTGCGTATTCTCATGATCGATCGATGGCACTGCATTGGACGAACCCAAGATGATTACTTTTGGCATATTCCCTCTTGTTAAAAGTATGGGACAACCATTTTTAGGAGTTGCGGGGTAACGAACACTTCGACCACCGCCGCAACGGCAAGGAGCGGCAACGCAACGCCAATGAAAACTCGGAACCAATCCGCAAGGGCAACGAGGAGAAGTTCGCCGAGACTCTTATCTTGCTGTGGAGTGACGAGCAACGCGCCAGCCTTTAGCGTGGCGGAGACCGAGAGGAAAACCGCGGACAACTCGAAGATGCCGTGAGGCAGAATCCCCGCGGCAAATAACAGCCAGGGCGAAACTCCCAGCAAACTTGCCCCGCCAAGCACCCCGCCCACCAACCCCATATTCACAAGGAACAAGGTGACACCCAGCGTCCCGAAAGATACGATCCCAAGCAATAACATGATCACGACCGCGCGAGCATTGTGATAGAACAACACCGGCACAGGCATCTGGGTACTCAGGTCTTCGAAGTCTGTCAGGTTTTCGTTCACCAATGTTTTTATACGATCCGTGACCTCCGGTGAGATGTCGAGGAACGCTGGCACATTGACAACTACCCACAGATAACTCGCCACGATCGCGGCGACCCCAAGCAAGGTCACAAGCGCCAGGGGCTTCTTCAACTGTTTGAGCGTTTCAGGCAACTCAAACGCATACCAATCGCGGATCGATTCGGCGTTGCCGACAAACCGCCCCATAAAAACCCTTCCCATTTGCTTGAGGTTAAAAGTATCGATCTCCCTGCCCAACAAATATTCCCGCCGAAAATGTGAAACTCCGAGGCGGACGATTAATGCCGACAGCAGGGTAACGCCAACGATCGCGTACCAAAGCACGCTTTCATTGCCCCAAAAGATCAACGCTGTTTCCCCTTGCAACAAAAACGCCACCGGCACCACCACGAACGACGCCAACAGGTTTGCGGCGCGAACGGTTGTGGCTTGCACAGAGATAACGATCGCCGAACTCACCATCAACACGGCGTGCGCGAACGTAAGCAACAAAACCAGCGCAAGCAGGTAAGGGCTTGGAAACGCCACATCACGGCGGGTGATCAATATCAAATAGATGGTAATGGAAAAAAAACTGAATACAAGCGGGGTCGTGATTCCGACCAATAATTTCCCTAAATAGATCTGATGATCGTCGAGCGGCGAACTCAAAATCGGCTCGATGGTGCCACGTTCTTTCTCGCCGACAAACGATTCCAGCGCAACAACCAGGGTAAACGACAACGGGAAGAACCCGATTACCAGGATCACGAACGGAACAAGCCGCTCGAGGATCAACTCACCGCCGAAACGACCCATAAACTGAATGGAGTCCTGCGTGGTATCATCGGCAACGAACGGGAACAACGCCATCAACAAGACCATCGGCGCTACGATGCGCCAATCGCGGAACTGATCGATGAACTCGCGCCGCGCCACCATCCAGATGGCATCCCAATTACGCCGCATACGCCAACCCCTGCGCCTCTGCCATGGTCTTCAAATATACCTGCTCCAACTTTCGCGGAACTTCATGAAACGATATCAACGGCGCATTCATGGACGCGAGCGCTCGCACCAGCCCGGGATTCACAACCTGCGGCGCCTCAATTCGGAACTTGAGGCTGGTCTCGCTCCTCGACGCGACCTCCGCCCCGGCGGGCAGGCTCAAACCGCTTGTGTCGAAGGCGTCCGCGAATCTTGCTTCGTATTCCACAGGTCCCAACACGCGTTGTTTCAATTCGTCCAGCGCGCCATTTAAGAGTATCTTGCCGCGATAAATAATGGCGATGTGGTCCGCCAATGCTTCGGCTTCCGCGAGGTTATGCGTGCAAATAATGATCGTCCGCTGGGAGGAACGCAGACGGGCGATCTCATCCCGCACCAAGCGCGACGACTCCGGGTCCATGGCGGAGGTCGGCTCATCCAGTAATAACACAGATGGGTTGTGCATCAACGAACGGGCAAGCGCCAGTTTCTGCTTCATCCCCTTTGAATATTCCCCCGACCGTCGGCGCGCGGCTTCGCCAAGCCCGAAGTAATCGAGCAAATATTTACTACGCACAGCCCGCGCCTGAGCATCCAGCCCGTAAATTTTTCCAAAATAATCGAGATATTCATCGCCGCTCATGCGCAAATACAAACCGTGTTGTTCCGTCAGCACCCCCACATTCATGCGGATCTCTTTCGGGTTCTTCGTCACATCAAACCCGGCAACCCGGGCAGAACCGCGCGTCGGCGCGAGCAACGCGGTCAACATGCGGACGGTGGTCGTCTTCCCCGCGCCGTTCTGTCCCAGCAACGCAAGGATCTGACCAGGCTGAACATTCAACGTGACGCCTTGCACTGCCCAGAAATTATTATTGAACTGTTTGCTTAAATCATTTGTTTCGATCATAAGACTATTTTATTTTCCGATCGTCGTTTCGTTGGCGAGCATAGCCAGCGCCTATGGTACAGTCAATAAGACAACAGTCCCCCCGCACAATTGAAAAGTAATCAACGTGGAACCGAATCGCCGCGATGCCGCCAATACAAAGCCGCGCCGGCGCACACAGCGATCACCGCCATAAATGCCTGGTTGATGTTGATGCCCGCCACCAGCGAAGCGTCGAGCCGCAAGAAGTCGAGGAAGAAGCGGATGACCGGGTAAGTGACCAGATACGCGAGGAAAATATCGCCCGACTTGAGTCGATGGGCATAGCGGCGGGAAATCCATAAAAGGAATACCATATTCGCAAAATTCAAGATCGACTCATACAAGAACAGCGGATGATAGTATTCGACATCCAAGTATCCCGCAAGGCGTTTTTCGGGGTCGATGCGCAACTTCCACGGCAGGTTTGTGGGCGCGCCGTAGAGTTCCTGGTTGAAGAAGTTTCCCCAACGACCGATCGCCTGACCCAACGCCAGGCACGGCGCGGAAATATCTGCCCATTCGGAAAATTTCAAGTTGTTTTTGCGAGAATAGAAAAACAAGACGATTGCGCCGCCGATGACGGCGCCGGGGATTCCCAACCCACCCTTCCATATCGCGAGCGCATCCAGCGGATGAGACAAATACCATGCCGCCGTTATGCCAGACGAAGGAGGCGGGGTGAGGATGTGCCAGACACGCGCGCCAATAATCCCGCCGATGAGCAAATAGATAAGCAAGTCCCAAACGATATCGGATTCATGCCCGCGCCGCCGCGCTTCTTTTGCGGCAAGCCATGCGCCAGCCACCGCGCCGAGCATCAAAATGATGCCATAAAAACGAAGAGTCTGGTCTTTGCCAAAAAGGAAGTAATGGATGCCGTCGAATTGAATGCTCATGGTTTCTTTCCTTCCGACTTTGCCGTTTGCATGCGCGCATGCGCCTGCGCGCGAACGTGCCAAATTCTCTGCAATGCCGTGATATTGGCGAAGATCGCAATGATGGCAAGCCCGAGATAAAGTTTGTTGAAGACCAACGATGGCGCAAGCACAAGGTACCTTTCCACGCGCGTCAGCAAGCCAACCTTTGCGCCATAGCCCAACCCCTCCGCGCGCGCTTTCACATACGATACAAGAACCGATCCCGCCGCCGCGCCGAAGGTAAGCATCCCGCCCAATGGCTCGCCGACAGTCAGATAATAATACAACAAGCCGCCATAGATGATCAATTCTGAATATCGGTCGCTGACCGAATCGACGAACGCGCCGAAATCACCTGGCTCGCCGCGTAAGCGCGCCATGGTCCCGTCCAAAGCATCGATGGGAGTCATGATCAGCACCCATAGCCCGCCGGTAAACATATCGCCTCGCGCCAGAAAGTACGCGCCTACGCAGTTGCCGATCATTCCGATGACGGTCACCATGTTCGGCGTGAGACCAAGCCTGTTGAAAAACCTTCCAAGCGGGTCGAGCACCCACTTGAACCACAGGCGCAAATAATCGGTAAATGTTTTTCGCGTTGTCGCGGAGGAGGATTGATCTTTCATATTAAGAGGAGTTACACAGTTGAGTCTGTTTCGTCATAGTTGCACTGCGACGGCGGCAGTACAACTACCCGCCAGCCGCGTAAGCCATAATTAAGTAAGTTCGGCAATCATATCAGGGTTTGAACCCTCGAAGGCGCTCGGGTTATTTTCCAATATCACCCAACTCTTCATCCAACGGTTCCACTAAAACGTCGCGTTCCTTGCCGCCGCCCTGAGACGGACCCACAACACCCATCTCCTCCAGTTGATCGAGCAACCGCGCCGCGCGCGGATATCCGATTCGCAACCGTCTTTGCAATAACGACGCCGAAGCGCGCTGACTCTGGCGGACAATCGTTACCGCTTTTTCGATCAACTCTTCGTCTTCGTTTTCATCCGGTTCGCTCAAGAGTTTTTCCCAGGGCGAGGTAACGTCGGCGTCATCGGCATTTTTCTTCCAATGCGCGATGATCCGCTCGATCTCCATATCGGTGATCATCACTCCCTGCGCGCGGATGGGCGAGCCGCTTTCCGGGTTCAAAAATAACATATCGCCGCGACCCAGCAAGTTTTCCGCGCCGGTGGTATCGAGAATGACGCGGCTATCCACGCCAGACGCTACGGCAAACGCAAGACGCGCCGGGAAGTTCGCTTTGATCAGACCGGTTACCACATCTGTCGACGGGCGTTGCGTGGCGACGATCAGGTGAATGCCTGTGGCGCGCGCCATCTGCGCCAGGCGGACAAGATTGTGCTCGGTCTGGTCGGGCGCAGACATCATCAGGTCTGCCAGCTCGTCGATCAAAACGACGATGCGCGGCAATGGCGCGCCATCCTTCTTTTTCGATAGGCGGCGGTTGTAGGTTTCCAAATCGCGGGCGCGCGCGCCTTCGAGCAGGCGATAGCGATGTTCCATTTCCACCACCACCCAACGCAACACGCCGAGAATGCGCTCGACATTTGTTTCGACCTTCCCATATAAATGCGGCAAGCCATTGAAGCGCAACAGTTCGACCATTTTCGAATCGATCATCACCATACGCAGATCTTCGGGCGGGTTGTTCATGGCGAAACACGCCGCCAGCGCGGTGATACACACCGACTTGCCTGAACCGGTCGCGCCGGCGATCAACAAGTGAGGCATTCGCGCCAGGTCTGCCGTCAGCGGTTGACCCGAAACATCGCGCCCCAACGCCATCGCCAACGGCGTTCCGATCTTGTGGAACGCATCGGTCTCCAGGATCGCGCGCATCCGCACGACAGAGGTATGTGAATTCGGCACCTCGATGCCCACGTAGGGCTTGCCCGGCACCGGCGCTTCGATGCGCAATCGTTCGGCAGAGAGCGCCAGCGTTAAATCTTTTTGCAATGACGCAATCTGCGCCACGCGCACTTTCATTTGTTGCGTGTCTTCCTCGGTTGCGCCTGCTTTCTTCATGAAGCCGGGTTGAACGGCAAATTGCGTTACGGTCGGTCCCACGCGAAAACCGATTACTGTGGCGGCAACGCCAAACTCGGCAAGCGTTTTTTCGATCATGCCGGCGGTCTGGTTGATGGTCCGTTCGTCGGGGCGCGCGTTCTGGTCGGCGAGCAACGCGTTCAACGAGGGCAGGCGGTCGTCGCGGTCGCGCGGCGCGGCGGGCTTTTTATCTTTTTGATCGGCAACGCGCAGTGATTTTCGAAATTCTGGAGGCAACGCTGTTGCGGGAGATTTCTTGCGCGTCGGATGCTCTGCCTTCTCTTCCACCTTCGCCTCTACCGGGATTTCGAGTTGGGTCGCCACTTGGGGAGGCGGCGCCTCGCCTGCGAGTTTCAACAGCCATCTTTCGAGTAATGCCCATATCCCCAAGCCGGTCATCGAGAAGAAAAACCAAAGAACCAACAGCAATAACATGCCCCATAATTTATCGATGCGCCAGAATAGGGTGATGAGTCCCCAACCGATCCTGCCGCCGTCTGCGCCAGCCTCCGCGCGGATGAGCGATCCGCCTCCGATGGCGGCAAGCAGTCCCAACGTCAGAAGAGAAGCGAGTAACAGCGCGGACAGTCTCCCCCACCCGAGAGGAGGTCCACTGCGGCGAACGGCTAGGAATCCGAAATATCCCAGCCCAAGCGCGGCAAGGTACGATCCCCAGCCAAACCAAAGGGAGAGAAACTCGACCCACGGCGTGAGCGCCGCGCCTTCGGTGAAGTTTCGCAACGCGAGCAGGGTCATGAGCGCCGCGGCGAAGAGGAAGATCCCGAAAGCATCGCGCGCGAAGCGGCCAAAGCGCTCGTTGAGCCGCGCAAGTTGCGCGAGCCAATCGTTGCGCGGCTCAGGGACGGGAGGCAGGTTGGAATGCTTTTGCATGAGACGGTCAGGCGCTACTCACCCCTTCGCTTGTTTCCATATCGAGGATGGCGCGCGCAACAGCTTCGACAGCCACGCGTTGTTTGCGGTACAGGTCTGCTTCCGACATGGCAAGCCTGCCAGCCACCTCGCGCACTTTCCTGCCTTCGATAAATTTCATTTCGAGAATGTTATACAAGATCCATTCGCTGGTGAAGCGGCGGTCGCCATCGGGTTTGACCTGGTCGACGGCTCTGCGAAGCAGGGCGCGCAAAGCGTTGGCGGCGTTGCCATCGTGTTCTTCCACCAGCAATTGAACGACTCTCAGCCTCATCAGCGGGCTGTTCGATAATTTTGGTCCGCCCCAATAATGCGCGAGGGCGTCTTTCACCCAATTGGCAAGGTCCGATTCTTTTGGCAGGGGTTCGGCAAGGAGGGTTGCCTTCGAGTCGTAACGCCCGGCAGCGCGCATCCGTTGTAAGAGGTCGATCTGTGGTTGCAAATCTTCCAGCGAGTGGAAGACGCGTTGTTGTAAGAGGCGGTCTTCGAGCGCGAGCGCGGCGCGGTTGGCGAGCAACCAGAGCGCGTCGCGTTGGTCCCGGTCCATGGGTCGGTCTGCTTTGCGGGCGATGCCCAGCAACCCCAACAATAGCGGGACTTCATCCCGGTCGCCATTTTCTTTTTGCTTGTGAAGCGGGAGGATCCAGAAATTCCCCCAGGTGTATTCGTGTCGTTCAGTTTGACCGTTCAAGTGAACAACGTTCAGCGCCTCTTCCAAATTTTCATTTTCAAGCATGGAGCGGTTACCGGCGACAACGCTCAAGCTCAATTCATCGCCATCCAACGCGGCGACGAACGCGCAGGGAGATTGCAAATGGTCGCGCACGGCGGCAAGCACGGTTTCGAGGAATTGTTGCAAGTCGCCGCGAGTGAGCAGGCGTTCTTCGATGTTTTGCAGGAATTGCAACTCTTCGCGGTCGCGCCCATAAAAAAGGAAACGTTCCCACAGCGGGGAGAACAGCGTCACCGCATGTTCAAACAACAGCACCGTGACAACCACCGCAAGCGGCACAAACCCTGAATACGGCTCGCCTCCGAGGAATTCGCCCGTTCGCCGGACGAGGGTCATTGTGGTCAGCGCGAGAGAGGCGGTGACCGGTCCGCGCAGGAGCCATTTGAACAGCCGGCTCTTTACCACGCGGTCGGGCCACGAAACGCCGAAGAACGCCACCGCATACGCCATCACCACTACCAGAACCGCCACTAGCAGGTTGTTGATGAAGGCGATACTCCAAAACAAAAGCGGGTATTGCGCCGCAAGGCTTGAACCAAATAACAAGTACGGGTACGAGCCGAGCGCGGGCGCGGTGGCGCCTGCCATCAGGTAAATCATGCGCCGCCGGCCGGAACGCGTCAACATGCGCGAGTAGGCGCGGATGAAGTTGTATCCCGCCAACGCGATGATCAGCAAATAGAAGCCGGTGAACAGTTGCGTCCATTGCGTATGTTGGAGATGAGGCGCGGGTTTCCCCTCGGGCACGAGAGGACCGACCAGCAGCCCCGCGACAAGCAAAGCAACAAACCCCAACGCCACAGCGTAGACAAGGCGGACGGCGAGCCTGCGTCGTCCGCGCGAGGGACGCCCGGCGGTCACCAGCAGGGCGTCGGAGAAATGCAAATACGCCGGAGGGAGAAAGATGATTCCGATCCACTGAAATTGAAGGAGATATTCGATTCCCCAATTCGGCACGCTTTTATTTTGCAGAGCCTCTGTGGCAAAGACCACCACCACGCATAACAGAATAATCGCAAAAGACCGCGCCACACGGTCGCGCAAGTTAAACGAAAAGGCATACAGCAACAGCGAGAAGGCTGTGATCGCGATCCCTGCCGTCAAAATATTGTTCAGCGTTTGAAGCGCTGTAAGTAGCCCAGCCAGCCAGCCAAAAAACATAGATTACTTGATCGTCCTGCCAAAAAATAAAGTTACATCCTGCGTGGGGTAGTAATGGTCATTATACCCGCAGAACTCATACCCAAATTTTTGCGCCAAACGGATGCCGCCTTCGTTCTTCGACTGCATTTCGAGGATCAACCTGCGCGCGCCTCGTTCGGACGCCCAAGCCTGCGCCGCCAATAGGAGAGCGGATGCCGCGCCCGCGCGCCTCACCTCCGACGTGACGACTAGGTCGGTCACCCAAACGAGCGAGGAGGCATGTTCCTCTTTTGCGCACAGATAGCCAATGATCGCGCCCTTGTCGATTGCCACCAGTGTCAGGTCGCGGCGGGTCCATTCATCGGCAAGCGCGTATTGATTTCGCGGATAGATCACATCCACCGTTCGAGGCAGGCGCACCTCTCGGAAACTTGCGACAGCCTGATTGGTCTCGCGCTTCAGATCCAATTGCCAGACGTAGTCACTGCGGCTTTTGTGGTCGAGCGCCATCAAGCGGGGAATGTCGGTTGCAACAGCAGGTCGAATGTCAATCAAGGTGGTTCTCCAATTTACTGGTTTTCCACGCGGACAACGATCACACAAGGACCGATGGTCTGCCCGGCATTATCGATGATCACGAGTTGCAGGAAGTAATCGCCATTCGGCAGGGTGACTGTGTCCCATTCGCCGAGCGTGTCGTCCTTCACGATCTTATCCCCTGCTGAAATTGTCGCCCAAATATTCGAACCCATCGACGAGACCTCATATTTAAAGAACGCGAGGTTTGCGACATCCGCCGTGCCGGTCAATTCGATTTTGCCGCTGACCGCCGCGCCCGGCTCCGGCGACGTGATCATGATCTGGTTTGGCACACATCCGCTCATGCCGCTGGGAGCCGCCTGGGTGGGCAGAGACGCCGCCTGGGTTGCGGCATCTGGCGCGAGTGTATTCGCCGGGGTGAGGAGCAGGTCGAGCGTGGGGGTCGCGATCACGTCTGAGGCGGGAAGCGAGGGTACAACGAAGGCGGTGATAAAGAATTCCGCAAGGATCAACCCAAGGATGGCAAACCCAAACAACGTCGATCGTATGAGCCGCCGCAGGGCAAATTCGCGCTCAAGCCCATACACCGAATTCCTCCACTCCAGCCAATAGCGAACCATGTTGCGGGCAATGAATAATCCCCAGAGGATCAACCCGATATAAATCAGAGGTTGATAGGTTTCGAGGGAACGATAAAACTGACTCATTCCACGAACTTACAGGGAACGCAATACGCCGCGAACGATCTTTTCGATCTTTGGCGTGATCACCTTGCCGGCTTCGATGACTTCCTCGTGAGTGGTCACGGTAGAACCGTCCAGATTGGCCTTGTTGCTGATGCCCGAAAAACCCAGGACGCGCATCCCGCCATGACGGGCAACGATCACCTCCGGCACGGTAGACATGCCCACCGCGTCGGTGCCGGCAAGGCGGAGGAAGCGCAAGTCGGCAGGTCCCTCGAAGGATGGTCCACTCAGCCCGCAATACACGCCTTCGCGCAACACGATGCCGGATTCTGAAGCAGTTTTACGGGCTTGTGCCATCAATTGCAAATCGTAGGCTTGACTCATATCCGGAAAACGCGGACCCAATTCTTCGATGTTTGGTCCCATGAGAGGGTTCGCGCCGGTCATGCCCATCAGGTTCAAGTGATCGGTGATCAACATTACGTCGCCGGGCGCGAAATCCGGGTTTACGCCACCCGCGGCATTGGTAACGATGAGGATCTCCAGTCCCATGCGCGCCATCACGCGCGTCGGCAAAGTCACCTGTGAAATACTGTAACCTTCATAGAAGTGAACCCGTCCCTGCATTACCATCACAGACTGCCCTTCTAATTCGCCGATGACCAGCCTGCCAGTGTGCCCATGCACAGTGGAGCGGGGCCAATCGGGAAGGTCGCCGAATGGGATAAAGTCCGCTTGTTGGACCGAATCGGCCAGGCTGTTGAGACCGGAGCCGAGCACGATCCCGATCCGCGGGCGACGGGATGCGCGCGCCCGGACGGCTTCCACGGCGCGGTCGATTTGTTCAAGGGTAACGAATTGATTCATAAGTATCTTCTCGCTCAGAAATTTTGCCGTCGATCATCTCACGGTAAAAAAATTATAACAGATTAGAAGTAACTGCTCAGCCTCGGAACATGTCGCTGCGAGGCGCTCTTGGTTTTGCCGAAGCAGTCTCCCCATACCGGGAGATTGCTTCCCTTCGACAGGCTCAGGACAGGCGTCGGGACCCCGAAAAA
>Ga0138256_10001387_pt1 | contig 26150 bp, 24 predicted proteins | sample KNB2016incub_MG_FD_105486 | JGI IMG/M metagenome (GOLD analysis project Ga0138256, IMG submission 105486) | Active sludge microbial communities from wastewater in Klosterneuburg, Austria - KNB2014incub_MG | ecosystem: Engineered > WWTP > Activated sludge > Unclassified | place: Austria...
ATTCGCCCGGGCTTTTCGCCGGGAACGATGACGATCGCCGGCGACTACACCGATGTCGGTGGCCATGTGGTGATCGAGATCGGGCCGACGGCATCGGACTTTTTGTCTGTGGCGGGCAAGTTGTCGATGACGGGCACCTCGATCGAGTTCTCGTTCGTCGACGGTTTCGCGCCCGACGCCGGCTTCAGCTATGACTTCATCGACGCCGCCGGCGCCGTCGATCTGAGCGACCTGCACTTCAGCTACAGCGGCCTGCAGCCGGGCTTCTTGTTCACGGTGGACTACGACACGAACGGCGAGCCGCTGTTCCGCGCGCTGAACAACGGTGTGTCGCTGCCCGAACCGGCCCTGCCGGCGCTGCTGGCGCTGGCTGCGCTGGCCGCCTGGGCCACGCGCCGACGGGGCTGACACCGGCCAGCCCACGGCCAGGCGCCAGACTGAGGGCGCAGCCGGCATCGGCGCCTTCACAATGCGCCGATGCCCTTCGATCTGGTGATCCACACCCGTCGCCTGATGCTGCGACCGCTGCAGCCAGCCGACGTCGATGCCCTGTATGCGCTGCACCGCGACCCGCTGTTCATGCGCTACTGGAGCACGCCGCCGTGGACCAGCGACGAACCGGCGCGCCAGATGGTCGCTGTCGACCAGGCGGCCGGCGCCGGCGCAGACTGGCTGCGTCTGGGCCTGGTGCGGCGCGACGACGATGCGCTGGTGGGCAGCTGCGACCTGTTCGACCACGACCGGCAGAGCCGGCGCGCCATGATCGGCTACGGGCTGGCACCCGCGCAGTGGGGCCAGGGCCTGATGCACGAGGCCCTGCTGGCCTTGCTGAACCACGGCTTCACGGACTGGGGACTCAACCGTGTCGAGGCCGACATCGACCCTCGCAACCTGGGCTCGGCGCGCGTGCTCGAAAGGCTCGGGTTCCGCCGCGAGGGCCTGCTGCGCCAACGCTGGATCGTCGGCGACGAGGTCAGCGACAGTGCCTGGTACGGCCTGCTGCGCAGCGAATGGCGTGGCGCAGGCTTGGCCGACGCTGCCGATCCGCCATCAACGGGCGACGATGCCTGAAACCGCCACCCCGATCCTCGAGTTCAGCGCCATGGGCGTGCAGCTGGGCGGCCGCGAGGTGCTGTCACCGGTCAGCCTGCGCCTGCACGCTGGCGAGTTCGTCTGCGTGATCGGCGCCTCGGGCTGCGGCAAGACCACCTTGCTGCGCGCCGCCGCCGGCTTCGTGCCGCCCAGCAGCGGGCAGGTGCGTCGCCAGGGCCAGCGCGTGACAGGGCCGTCACGGGAGGTGGCCTTCGTCTTCCAGGACTACAGCCGCGCACTGCTGCCCTGGCGCACGGTGCGCGGCAACATCAGCCTGGCGCTGGAAGCCGCCGCCGTGCCCGCGGCGGAGCGGCCGGCGCGCATCGACGAGGTGCTGCACACCGTGGGTCTGGCCGCGCATGGCGGGCGCTTTCCGGCGCAGCTGTCCGGCGGCATGCAGCAGCGCGTGCAGATCGCGCGCTGCCTGGCGCAGCGGCCACAGCTGCTGCTGATGGACGAACCCTTCGGCGCGCTGGATGCGATGACGCGTGAAGGTCTGCAGGACGAAGTGGCCCGCCTGGCGCGCGATCAGCAGCTGACGGTGATGTTCGTCACGCACGACCTCGAAGAGGCGCTGTACCTGGGCGATCGAGTGGTTGCGCTGCGTGCGCAGCCCGCACCCGGCCGGCCCAGCGTGGCGCGCGTGCTCGACGTGCCCTTGCCACGCCCGCGCCAGCAGCTGGGCACCAAGGAGCACCCCGACTTTCTGCGTCTGCGGCGTGAGCTTTATGCCGACCTCGGCCATGTTTGATCGGGTCCGCGGCGCCGTCGTGCCGCTGCTGCTGATGGCGGCGCTGGAGCTGGCCACGCGAACGCTGGCGCCGGGCAGCGACGCCGTGGCGCCGCCCAGTGCCGCGCTGCGTGCCGGCTGGGCAGCCGCGCTCGACGGGTCGCTGTGGCAGGCCACGCTGTTCACGCTGGGCAGCGCCGGCACCGGGCTGGCGCTGGGCGCCGCGCTGGGCATGGCGCTGGGCACGGTGCTGGGCCTGTCCAGGCGCGCTGCCGCAGTCGGGTCGCTGACGGTCGAACTGCTGCGGCCGGTGCCGTCGGTGGCACTGATCCCGCTGGCGCTGCTGGTGTTCGGCTTCGGCCCGAGCATGGAGGTCGCGGTGGTGGCCTTCGCCACGCTGTGGCCGATGCTGGTGCTGACCCAGGCCGCGGTGCGACAGGTTGAGCCGCAGCTGCTGGAACTGAGCGCCGCATTGCAGCTCACGGCCTGGCAGCGCGCCTGGCTGATCGTGCTGCCTGCCATGCTGCCGCGGCTGTTCGTCGCGCTGCGGCTGGGGGTGGCTGTGGCCCTGGTGGTGGCGGTGACGGTGGAGATCGCCGCCAACCCGCAAGGCATGGGCTACGCGATGATGATTGCGCAGCAAAGCCTGGACCCGGCCCTGATGCTGGCCTGGCTGGGCTGGATCGGTGTCGTCGGCTACGGCCTCAACGCGGCCGCGTTGTGGCTGCAGCAGGCGGTGGCGCGCCGCCTGGGGGCGGCTTCTTGAACGCGCGCTGGCGCGATCGGGCGGGGGCATTGGCGCTGCTGGCGGCGCTGATGGCGCTGTGGTGGCTGGCGGCACATGGCCAATGGCTGAACCGTGCCTTCCTGCCCACACCCGAGGCCACGCTGCAGGGGCTGGTCGACGGCCTCTATCAGGGCACGCTGGGCGCCAGCACGGCTGCCACGGTGGGCCGCATGCTGCTGGGCTGGTTGCTGGCGTCGCTGCTGGGCGTGGCGCTGGGCGCGCTGATCGGCAGCTGCGAGCCTGCACGCGTCTGGCTGCAGCCGATGCTGGAGTTCGTGCGCCCGCTGCCGGCTTCGGCGCTGCTGCCGTTGGCGATCGCGCTGTTCGGGCTGTCGGCAGGCATGGTGCTGTCGGTGGTCGCCTTTGGCGCGATGTGGCCGGTGCTGCTGGCCACGCTGCACGGCCTGGCCCAGGTGCACCCGCGCCTGCGTGAGGTGGCGGCGGCGCTGCAGCTGTCGCGCAGTGCCTTCCTGTTCAAGCTCGGTCTGCCGAACGCGCTGCCCGACATCCTGGCCGGCATGCGGCTGTCGATGACGGTGTCGCTGATCGTCTCGGTGGTCGGCGAGATGATCGCGTCGCAAAGCGGCCTGGGACAGTCCATCCTGCTGGCCGCGCGCTCGTTCCAGGCCAGCGAGCTGTACGCCGGCGTGCTGTTGCTGGGGGCCGTGGGCTTTGCCAGCAATGCCTTGCTGGCGCAGGCCGAAGCCCGCCTGCTGCGCTGGCAGCGCGTCTAGGGAATTCTGCACACCGCGGTTGCGTGCGGTTGGGTGCGGTTGCGTGCGGTTGCGTTTGTTCACGCTTGCGGCCTCAGGCCCAGGCGCTGGCGGCCGAAGTACCCGACGTACGCCGCCCAAGGATTCGCCATGACCGCGCCCACCGCCAGCTCCCCGTTCGCCAGCGCCAACCCGCACGCACTGGCCACCATTCTTGAGGCCAGCCAGACCAAGAGCATCATTGCGTCGAGCGACATCTTCGATCTGGCGGGCCTGAAACTGTGGGCGCGCGACCAGCCGGTGTCGGCCGAGCTGCAGCGCAAGCTGCTCGACCGCAAGCTGCGCAACCCGCTGGAGACCTGTTTGATGGCCGAGGACGGCATCAACTCGCAGACGCTGCTGCAGGCCACCTGGCAGCTGGTCGATGGCAACACCGCCCTGGCCCCGCTGCTGCGTCCGCACGCGCAGCGGCTGATGCAGGACATCCCGCACCTGCCGCTGCACTCGGTGGCGCAGCTGCTGCTGACCGCGGCCCAGGCGTCGCGTCCCGAGTCCTTCGACCATGCGGTGCAGGCCATGGCGCTGGCCGGCGCCCTGATGATCGAGGCACGCGGCAGTGTTTCCGAGGTGCGGCTGGCCATGCTGGGTGGCCTGCTGCACGACCTGGGCGAGATGTACATCGACCCACGCTATGGCGCCGCCGGCGCCGACCTCAGCCTCGACTTCAGCAGCTACCAGCAGCTGGTGGTGCATCCGCACGTGGGGCGCTTGCTGCTGACGCAACTGACCAATTACCCGGCCAGTCTGGCGCGTGCCGTGGCCGAACACCACGAGCGTCTGGACGGATCGGGCTATCCACATGCGCTGCAACGCAACGACCTGTCCAGCCTGGGCCGCATGCTGGCGGTGACCGAGGCCACCCTGGGTGCGATGCGCGGCCCCGGCGCCACCTTGGCGCGCGCCAGCGTGGCGCTCCGCGTGGTGCCCGGCGAGTTCGACCTGCACTGGGTGGGCGGCATCGCCAAGGCGGCACGCGGTGAACTGCAGAACGTGTGCGCGCAGCAGCCCGAAACACTCAAGCTGCGGCTGGCCCGACTGGACGCCGGCCTGCTTGCTGCCCAGACCTGCGTCGATGCGCTGGCCGGCAGCGCCGAAAGTGCGGCGCTGAAGGACAGCCTGGCATTGGCCGATCACCTGTTGCGCCGACTGCGCACCGGCTGGACAGCGATCGGGCTGTGGAGCACCGACACCTCGGCGGGTCACGACGTGGCCGAACTCGAGGCGGTGGAAAACGAACTGTCGTTCCGCCTGCGCAGCGTCGAGCGCGCCGCGCTGCTGCGCGCCGGTGAGCTGCCCGACGACGACGCCCGGCGGCTGTCTCTGCTGTGCGACAGCCTGCGGCTGACTTGAAGCAAGACCTGTTCACGGGTCGTCTCGGCGTTCAATTCGGCCACACCCAGCGACACCGTCTGCCGATGTTCGACCGGCTTTGACCTGCGCTTGTTGAGCGGGTCGGGCAGCAGCAGGTCCGGGCTGTTGTGGCTGTGAAAGCGCAGCACCTCGTTCGACACGCGGATCAGGTTACCGTCCTTCAGCGCCGTCGGTTTCTGGACGCGTTGCTCGATCAGCAGCGTTCCGCGTTGGCCGGGCCCCCGGCGGCACAGCGGACCCAGCCGTCGATGGGCCAGAATGGGTTGCCGGTGCGGCCCGCAGCCGGTCCTTGGCCACCCTTTGCAATGAGCTTCGACAACGACCCGCTGTGGCGGCTGCGCCATGCCCTGGCCGGGCTGGGCCTGGCGCTGTTCGGGTCGGTCTTCATCGCCGCCATGGCCGGCAGCGCACTGGCCACGCTGTTCGGCGACAGCTATGGCACGCGCGTCACGATCTACGGCCTGCTGCTGCTGTATGTGCTGGTCGGCGCCGTCGTGCTGTTCGTGCGCGTGGCGCAGCACGAGACGCGGCCCCTCAGCGCAGGCCGCGTGCTGCGCTGGCTGGCCAGCCTGTGGTTATGGCCGGCACTGCTGGTGCTGACGCGGCGCCGGTCGGATTGACGCTTGCAGCCGGCTACTGCGACTGCTTGATCAAGCGCCCAGACGCGGATTGCACCGGGCGTGCGTTCATCGGGTACAGGCGCGAGAAGATGTCGATCTGGCCCTGCGCCACCGGCACCGGCTGGCGCATCACCATCCACAGCACGCCCTCGCTGCACGGCGGCGTGGTCAAGGATCCCATGTAGGTGTAGTAGCCGCGGTCGGGCGGCAGCAGGTGGTTGAGGTCGAGCACCGTGCTGGTCGGCTGCTCGATGCCTTTTTCCAGCGGCAGGTTGTTCCAGACCGCCTGCACCACGTTCTGCGCCGCACCGCGCTCGAGCAGCACCGCCACCACGGCCAGTCGGCCCTCGGGGTCCTTGTGCACCAGGTGCACGTCCATGTCGTACTGGCGGCCGTTGATGCGCTCTTCGGACGGGCGATGGAAGTGGAACTGCTGCAGCTCGTAGCGCCGCCCGCCGACCTGGATGGTGTTGCCCGAGGCCACGTTGACCTGCACCGTGTGGCCGTTGTCGATCACGTTGAAGCCACCGGCGCGGTAGTCGAACTGCACCGGTTCGAGGTCGACCGCAATGCCGCCACGGATGTCGATCGGGCTTTGCCGCTGGCCAACCGCGCAGGTGCTGAATTCGGGTTTCAGCCCGCCCCAGACCGTGGGCCCGGACTCGCCGTTGTAGCCCCAATGTGCCGCCGGTGTGCTGCGGTTGCCGGCCATGGCCTTGTTGGCGCGGTGCGCCTCGACCGCCGCCAGCATCTCGGCCGACGGCCGGCGCGCTGCGGCGGCGGGCGCGGGGGCCGCAGCGCCCTGCCCGTCACTCGCAGCCCGGCCCGTTTCCAGCTTGGCCGTCACGCGCACGGTACCCGGGTTACCCGCCTGTGCCGGCTTGGCGGCGCCCAGCTTCTCGGCCAGGCGTTCGCGCAGCTGGTCGAGGCTGTCGGCGGCGGCCACCTTGCTGCTGGCATCGCCAGCGGCCCTGGGCTTGGTGCCGTGCCCAGCGTCGAGTTTGGCTTCGGGCTTGCCGGTTGCCGGATCTGACGCAACGGCCAGTGACGACCACAGCACCAAGGCCGTCGCCACCGCCAGCGCCGAGGCATTCAGCAAGAAAACGTCGCGCGAGCAAAGGGAACGGGAATGGGTCATGGTCTGGCCTCCACTCCCTGTATCGGCGCGCGGCGGGCCCACTTGAGCCAGTGCGCCGATGACGCCCCAGGCCCCGATCTGGCCCGATCAGGCCCCAGGCAGGCGGCGCTTCACCCAGGTCCAGCCCAGCAGACCGGTGGCGCCCAGCGCCAGCGAGGCCAACGCCAGCGCCAACGGCGAGTGCATCACCAGCGGCGCCAGCACACCGGCCACCAAGCCGTTGGCGACGCTGCCCAGGCTGGACTGCACCGACGACGCCATGCCGCGCCGTTCGGGCACCAGGTCGAGCAGCAGCAGCGTGACCACGGGCGTCATCATCGACCAGCCCGCCGCATAGATCGCCACCGGCACGATGGCCCAGGCTGGATGCGGCGGCAACAGCGCGGTCAGCGCCACGTTGACCACGCCGATGACCATCATCACACGGTAACCCCAGCGCACCTGCGTGCGCGGCGTGACGCGCCCGGCCAGGCGGCCCGAGGCCCAGGCGCCGCTCATCACGCCACTGACGGTGCAGAGAAAGAACCAGAAGAACTGGGTCGGTGCCAGTTGCAGGTGCTCGCCCAGGAACACCGGCGCGCTGAGCACGTACAGAAACATGCCGTTGAAGGGAATGCCGCTGGCCATCGACAAGGCCAGAAAGCGCCCGCTGGACACCATCTGCGCATAGCCACGCAGCAGCGGCCCGGGATGGAAAGGCTGTGCCTTTTCGGGCGCCAGCGTTTCCGGCAGCCAGCGCCAGTTGACCAGCCAGAGCACACAGGCAATGACCACCAGCAGCCAGAAGATCGAATGCCAGCCCAGCCAGTCAAACAGGATGCCACCGAACAGCGGCGCCACCGCTGGTGCGATGCCGAACCAGATCGTCACCTGCGACAGCATGCGCTGCGCCTCGACCGGCGGGAAGAGGTCGCGCACGATCACGCGCGACACCACCATGCCGGCACCGGCGGCCAGCCCCTGCAGCGCGCGAAAGCCGATCAGTGCCCCGATCGAGGTCGACATCGCACAACCCACCGATGCCAGCGCGAACACCGCAATGCCCGTCAGCACCACCGGCCGGCGGCCGAAGGCATCGGCCAGCGACCCGTGGAACAGGTTCATGGCGGCAAAACCGAACAGGTAGGCCGACAGCGTCTGCTGCATCTGCACCGGCGTGGCTGACAGCGAAGCGGCAATGCCGGTGAAAGCCGGCAGATAGGTGTCGATGGAAAAGGGCCCGAGCATGCTCAGGCCCGCCAGCAACAGGGCCAGGCTCCAGCGCGGACCGCGCCAGTGGCTTGCAGCGTGAGGGTTCAAGGGGCGGGGGCGGCGGCTGCAGGGCGCAGCGCCGAAGGCAGATGACGGAGAGAAGCGGGGCGTGTCGGCCGCAGTCTAACGACTCGACACGGCCAACCCAACCATAAAGTGTGAAGCAAGCCGATAGGCCGGATTCTGTGCACCGGGCACTCCCGAAAGAGCGCTCGGCGTGACCGCCATTCCTCTGGGCCGGGTGTCGCCACCACGGCTCGGTGCCACCTACCCGCACACTCGCCCCGGACCGAGGTTCTGTTGAGCGCGGACGCGTCCGCGCCGCTCGACATGTGCCTATTTGGTGTTGCTGCGCGCAGAGATTGCCCGTTTCACCCTGGACGGGGCGGAGCCCAGTCCAGGGTGGCTGCTTCCCTCGGCTGCGCCTCGGGCGTCCGGCTTGCGCCGTCCGCGCGCCGGCTGTTCGCCGTCGCGTCGCAGAACACCCCTTCCCAGGGACATCCCGTCCAGACTCGTCTCTGTTGCTCTGATCCTCACCTCGCGGTGGAGAGTCGTTAACTCCTGCGCTGTCCTGTGCAGTCCGGACCTTCCTCCAGTGCCGTGTTTCCACGCTCGCACCAGCGGCGGTCTGGCTTGCTTCACGGCGAGAATTGTCCCACCAGAAATCACGAGGGCCCCGAAGGGCCCGCGATTGACCTTACGGCGCCGACTGCAGCGCGCGGATGCGATCTTCGATCGGCGGGTGCGTCGAGAACAGCGCCATCAGACCGCTGGGCTTGCTGCTGATGCCCATCGCCGCCACTGACTTCGGCAGCTCGCCGGGGTCCATGCCGCCCAGCCGCGCCAGCGCGTTGATCATCGGCTGCTTGCGCCCCATCAGCTGCGCGGCGCCGGCGTCGGCACGGTATTCGCGCTGACGCGAAAACCAGGCCACGATCACCGCCGCCAGCACGCCCAGCACGATATCTAGCACGATGGTGGTGATGTAGTAGCCGATGCCGGGGCCGTCGCGGTCGTTGCGCAGGATCACCTTGTCGACGAAGTAGCCGATGACGCGCGACAGGAAGACGACGAAGGTGTTCATCACGCCCTGGATCAGCGTCATGGTCACCATGTCGCCGTTGGCCACGTGCGCCACTTCGTGGCCGATCACGGCCTCGACCTCTTCGCGGTTCATGGTCTGCAAGAGGCCGGTGGACACCGCCACCAGCGCCGAGTTGCGGAACGCGCCGGTGGCAAAGGCGTTGGGCGCACCTTCAAAGATCGCAACCTCCGGCATGCCGATGCCGGCCTTGGTGGCGAAACCCTGCACCGCGCCGACGATCCAGCGGTGTGTCGCGTCGGGTGAATCGTTGATGACCTGGGCACCGGTGCTCCACTTGGCCACCGGCTTGCTGATCAGCAGCGAGATGATCGCGCCGCCAAAACCGATCAGCAGCGCAAAGCCCAGCAACTGGCCCAGGTTCAGGCCGTTGGCCGAGATGAAGCGGTTCAGGCCGAACAGGTTGGCCGCGATGCCCAGCACCAGCACCACGGCCAGGTTGGTCACGATGAACAGCACGATGCGCTTCATGGAGGTGTCTGCCCGCTGCGGGCATTGGAAGTGATGACGGTTGCGATCTTAGGTTGAACGGCCGATTTTCAAGGCACACCCGGCGGGCGAAGGGACTTGAGGTCTGACCAGCCGGCCTCAGGCGGCCTGCAGCCGCCAGTTCAGCGTCTCGCCGGCGCACAGCGGCTTGATCGTGGCGTCGCCGAAGGGCAGCGTCTCGGGCAGCGTCCAGGGCTCACGGTGCAGGCGCACCTGGCCGTGGTTGCGCGGCAGGCTGTAGAAATCGGGCCCGTTGAAACTGGCAAAGGCTTCCAGCTTGTCGAGCGCGCCGGCGGCATCGAAGGCCTCGGCATACAGCTCAAGTGCCGCCGGCGCGGTGAAGCAGCCGGCGCCGCAGACCGACTGCTCTTTCAGCGCCGCCGCATGCGGCGCGCTGTCGCTGCCGAGAAAGAACCTGGCCGACCCTGAGGTGGCGGCCTGCACCAACGCCAAGCGATGCGCTTCACGCTTGAGCACCGGCAGGCAGTAGTAGTGCGGCCGCAGACCGCCGACGAACAGTGCGTTGCGGTTGAACAGCAGGTGGTGTGCGGTGATCGTGGCTGCGGTGTGGGCATCACAGGCGCTGACGTATTGCGCCGCCTGCAGTGTCGTGATGTGCTCGAACACCACCTTCAGTTCCGGGAAATCGCGCCGCAGCGGCTGCATCACGCGCTCGATGAACACCGCCTCGCGGTCGAACAGGTCGACCTCCGGGTCGGTCACCTCGCCATGCACCAGCAGCAGCAGGCCTTCGCGCTGCATCGCTTCCAGCGTGCGGTAGGTCTTGCGGATGTCGGTCACGCCGGCATCGCTGTTGGTGGTGGCGCCGGCCGGGTAGAGCTTGAGCGCGACCACGCCGGCGGCACGCGCGGCGCTGACCTCGTCGGGCGCGGTGCTGTCGGTCAGGTAAAGCGTCATCAGCGGCTGGAAGTCGCTGCCGGGGCCCGCTTCGGGCAGCGCCGCCAGGATGCGATCGCGGTAGGCCACGGCCTGCGCGGCGGTGGTGACGGGCGGCTTCAGGTTGGGCATCACGATGGCGCGGCCGAACTGCGCCGCGCTGTAGGGCAACACCGCCGCCAGCGCGGCACCGTCGCGCAGGTGCAGGTGCCAGTCGTCAGGCCGGGTGATCGTCAGCGAGGTCGGGATGGATGCCATGGCGGCAGATTGTCCCATCGCGCCCGCCGCGACCGTGTCAGCGGCTGGCCAGGAAGTCCCACAGCGCGGTCGCCCGCGCCTTGCTGTGACGCGCCAGGCCGGGGCGTTCGCGGTAGATGCGCACGTCCATCGTCAGCTGATACTGGCCCGGCGCGGCGGCATGCACCAGGCGCCGGCCCTTGAGCTCCTTGCGCACCGAGCTGACGGGCAGAAAAGCCAGGCCGTGGCCTTCGAGCGCCATCGCCTTCAGACCCTCGGCGATGTCGGTCTCATACACCGGGTCGAGCGCCGGCACGATCGCGGCCTGCTTCAGGATCAGCTCGACCATCTGCGCCAGGTAGGCGCCGGGTGCATAGCTCAGAAAGGGCAGCCGGGCGTTCGGGTGCTCGGGCAGCCCCGGCAGGCGCAGCAGCGGCTGGCCGTCGAGGCCGGGCCGCACGTAGGGCGCCAGTGTTTCGGCGCCCAGGCTCAGCATCTCGTAGCGCTCGGGGTTGAGCTGCAGCGGCTGACTGGCGTGGTGGTAGGCAATCAGCAGGTCGCAGCCACCCTCGGTCAGGCGCAATACGGCGTCGTGCACGTTGAGCGCGTGCAGCCTGCTCTTGATGACGCCGAAATGCGGTCGCAGCCCGGTCAGCCAATGCGGAAAAAACGTGAAGGCCAGCGTGTGCGGCAGCGCGAACTCGATCATGTCCTGGCCCGCCGCCTGGTGACTGCGCATCAGGTTGCGCGTGGCCTGCAGGGCGCCCACGATCTCCAGCGCCTGTGCCTGGAAGGTCTCGCCGGCCGACGTCAGCCGAGTCGGGTAGGACGAGCGATCGACGAGGTCGATGCCGGTCCACAGCTCCAGCGCCTGGATGCGCCGGCTGAAGGCCGGCTGCGTGATGTGGCGCAGCTGCGCGGCGCGCGAGAAGCTGCGCGTCTCGGCCAGCGCGATGAAGTCTTCCAGCCACTTGGTTTCCACGGCCGTCCAGTCTATACGGCAGGGCCCCGCAGGGTCGGCGCACGGCCGTCACCGGGTGCGGGCGACAATGATCCGGATGACACGAAAACTCTGGGCCCTGGCCGGCGCGGCAGGTACCGTCTTGCTGGCGCTGCTGGCCTGGATGATGCTGCGCCCACCGGCGGCGTCGACGGTGCAGGTGCAGACGCAGCCACTGGTGCGCACGCTGCAGTTCAGCGGCCGCGTGACCACGCTGTCGCGCGTGGACATTGGCAGCACGGTGACCGGCCGTGTGGCCACGGTGGCGGTGCGTGAAGGCGACACCGTCAAGGCCGATCAGCTGCTGCTGACGCTGGACGACGACGAGTGGCGTGCAGCGCTGGCCCAGGCCGAAGCCGGCTTGCGCCAGGCGGCGGCACGACTGGCCGGGCTGCGCGGCAGCTCGCGCGACGCCGCCAGCGCCAGCGTGGCGCAGGCCGAGGCACAGCTGCAGGCCGCCGATGCCGAACGGCGCCGCACCAGTGAGCTGGTGGCCCAGGGTTTCCTCGGCCAGGCACGACTGGACGAAGCCGATCGCGCCAGTACCGTAGCGCGCGCGCAGCGCGATGCCGCGCGGGCACAACGCCAGGGGCTGGACAGCAGCGGCAGCGACATTCGGCAGGCACAGGCCCAGCAGGCGCTGTCCGAGGCCGCGGTCGACGCGGCGCGCGTGCGCCTGGCGCAGGCGCAGATCCGCGCACCGGCTGCGGCGCGGGTGCTGGACCGCGAGGTCGAGCCCGGGCAGATCGTGCAGCCCGGGCGCGCCTTGCTGACCCTGGCGCTGCACAGCCCGCTGGAACTGGTGGCGCAGGTCGACGAGCGTTTTCTCGAAGAGCTGCAGCCCGGCCAGACCGCCGCCGTGCTGGCCGACGCCTTCCCGCAGCAGCGCTTCAGCGCCACGCTGGCGCGCATCGCCCCGCGTGTGGACGCGCAGCGTGGCTCGATCGAACTGCGGTTCACGCTGCCCCAGGTGCCCGAGTTCCTGCGTGAGGACATGACGCTGTCGCTGGAGGTGACCACCGCGCAGCGCGACCGTGCCCGCGTGCTGCCGCTGGCGGTGCTGCGCAACTCTGCCGCGACCGCCCAGCCCGGCCAGGCCAGCCGTGACGAAGTCTGGCTGGCGCAGAACGGCGTTGTGCGGGCACGGCCGGTGCGGCTGGGCCTGCGCAGCCTGTCGGCGGTGGAGGTGATCGACGGCGTGACCGACGGCGACCAGGTGCTGCTGGGCGCCAGCCCGCCACCGGGCCGGCGCGTGCGGCCGCAAGCCGTCGACCCGGCCACCCTGCCGCGCCCACGCAGCGCCACAGGAGACGATGCAGCCACGCTCGGCAACGCGATGGGCCGATGAACACGCTGGGCTTCGAGCGCCGCGTGGCGCTGCGCTTCCTGCTTGAAGGGCGCATGCAGTCACTGCTGATCATCGTCGGCGTCGCGGCCGGGGTGGCGGTGGTGACCTACGTCTCGGCCCTGATCAGCGGCTTGCAGGCCAACACCCTGGACAAGACGCTGGGCGCGCAGGCCCATGTGACGATCAGCGCGCTCGACGACGTGGTGACACCGGCGCGCCAGCAGGCCGCCAGCGAATCACGCTTCACGCGCAGCCAGCCGCGCGAACAGCGCCCGCGTTCGATCGCCGACTGGCCGGCGCTGATGGCCGAGCTGCAGAAGCGGCCCGAGGTGGCCGCGGTGTCGCCCATGATCAGCGCGGCCGGTCTGGGCCTGCGCGGCGAAGCGAGCAAGGCGATTGCGCTGGTCGGCATCGAGCTCGATCGCTATGACCGCATCGTTCAGCTGCGCAGCAAGGTCGTCGCCGGCACGGCCCGCCTGAGCCCGGGCGAGGCGATGCTGGGCAGCGAACTGGCTGCCGACCTGGGGCTGGCCGTCGGCGATCGCTTCACCATCACCACCGGCAGCGTGAGCGACGGTGCGCGTGTCACCGCGCTGGTCGACCTGGGCGTGCGCGAGCTCAACCGGCGCACGGTCTACCTGCCGCTGCGCAGCGCGCAGAGCCTGGTCGGCCTGCCCGGCGGTGCCACCAGCCTGGACCTGCGGCTGCACGACGTCTGGGCGGCCGACACGCTGGCTGCGGCGCTGCAGGCGCAGCTGCCCTACAAGGTCGAAGGCTGGCAGCAGGCAAATGCGCAGCTGGTGTCGGCACTGAACGCACAGAGCATCAGCACCGCCATCATCCGCATCGTGGTCGCGGTGGTGGTGGTGCTGGGCATCGCCAGCGTGCTGGTGGTGTCGGTGGTGCAGAAGCAGCGCGAGATCGGCATCCTGCGCGCGATGGGCGCCACACGCTCGCAGGTGCAGCGGGTGTTCCTGCTGCAGGGCGCGGTGGTCGGCGCACTCGGCTCGCTGCTGGGCGTGGCGCTGGCGGCAACGCTGATCGACATCTTCACCCGCTTCGTGCGCGGCAGCGACGGGCTGCCGCTGTTCGCCATCGCACTGCCGCCTGCGCTGGCGCTGCAGGTGGCCCTGGGCGCCACCGCGGCCGGCGTGCTGGCCGCACTGGCGCCGGCGCGCCGCGCCGCTGCGCTCGACCCGGCGCAGGCGATCCGCCTGTGAGCGCAGCAACCCCGGCGAGACCCGAACCAGCGCCCGACGCCAGCGCGTTGATCGTGCTGAGCGGGCTGCGCAAGTCCTACAACCTGGGCCGCCCGAACCAGGCCGAGGTGCTGCACGGCCTGGACCTGCGCCTGCAGCGCGGCGAGTTCGTGGCGCTGATCGGCCCTTCGGGATCGGGCAAGAGCACGCTGCTGAACATCCTGGGTTTGCTCGAGCGCCCCAGCGCCGGCAGCTACCGCCTGCTGGACGAAGAGACGCAGACGCTGGACGAACAGGCGCTGACACTGCGCCGACGCCGGTCGCTGGGCTTCGTGTTCCAGTTCCACCACCTGCTGCCGGCCTTCAGCGCGCTGGAAAACGTGACCCTGCCGGCACTGATGCGCGACGGCCGGGTCGACGCCGCCGCACGCGCCGCGGCCACCGGGATGCTGGGCGCCGTGGGCCTGGCCGACGCCCTGCACAAGCGGCCGGCCGAGTTGTCGGGCGGCATGCAGCAGCGGGTGGCCATTGCGCGCGCGCTGGTCAATCGACCACCCCTGGTGCTGGCCGACGAGCCCACCGGCAACCTCGACCGCGCCAGCTCGGACGGCATCTTCCAGCTCATGCGGCACATGCACCGCGAGCATGGCACCGCCTTCCTGGTGGTCACGCACGATCCGCGCCTGGCCGACCGCTGCGACCGCGTGGTCGAACTGGTGGACGGCCGCATCGAAAGCGACACGCCGCGGCCGGCCGCCGCAGCGGGCGGTGCTCAGACCGCTTGAGCCGCCGCGGTGTCGGCAGCGCTGTGCTGCAGCCGCCACATCTGCGCATAACGCCCATCCTGCGCCAGCAGCTCGGCGTGCGATCCGCGCTCGACCACACGCCCCTGGTCCAGCACCACGATCTGGTGCGCGTCGACCACGGTCGACAGCCGGTGCGCGATGACGAGCGCGGTCTTGCCCTGCGCGGCACTCTTCAGCTCGGCCTGGATCGCGCGTTCGTTGGCCGAGTCCAGCGCCGACGTGGCCTCGTCGAAGATCAGCACCGGCGGGTTCTTCAGCAGCGTGCGTGCGATCGCCACGCGCTGCTTTTCACCGCCACTGAGCTTGAGACCGCGCTCGCCGACCATGGTGTCGTAGCCCTTGGGTGTGGCGGCGATGAAGGCGTGGATGTGCGCGGCGCGAGCGGCCTCTTCCACCTCGGCGCGGCTGGCGCCGGGGCGGCCGTAGGCGATGTTGTATTCGACCGTGTCGTTGAACAGCACCGTGTCCTGCGGCACGATGCCGATGCTCTGGCGCAGGCTGGACTGCGTGACGCTGCGGATGTCCTGGCCGTCGATCGTGATCCGACCCCTGCCGTCGTTCGCCACGTCGTAGAAGCGGTACAGCAGCCGCGCCAGCGTGCTCTTGCCGGCGCCCGACGGCCCCACCACGGCCACCGTCTTGCCAGCCGGGATCTCGAAGCAGACGTCGTGCAGGATGGGCCGCGCCGGGTCGTAGGCGAAGTCGACATGCTCGAAGCGCACCACGCCCTGGCGCACCTGCAGCGCCGCGGCACCGTCGCTGTCGGCCACCTCGCGATCGCGCTCGAGCAGCGTGAACATCTTGTCCAGGTCGGTCAGACTCTGCTTGATCTCGCGGTAGATCACGCCCAGGAAATTGAGCGGGATGTACAGCTGGATCATGAAGGCGTTGATCATCACCAGGTCGCCCAGCGTCAGCCGGCCGTCGACCACACCCTGCGTGGCACGCCACAGCATGGCCACCAGGGCGGTGGCGATGATCAGCTGCTGGCCGCTGTTCAGCAGCGACAGTGAGCTCTGGCTCTTCAGCGACGCGCGGCGCAGGCGCTCCAGGTTCTCGTCGTAGCGCCTGGCCTCGAAGTCCTCGTTGTTGAAGTACTTGACGGTCTCGTAGTTCAGCAGCGAGTCGATGGCGCGTGAATGCGCGATCGAGTCCAGCTCGTTCATCTGGCGACGGAAGCCCGTGCGCCATTCGGTCACGGTCACCGTGAACGTGATGTAGACCACCAGCGCAATGATGGTGATGCCGGCAAACCAGAGGTCGAACTTGACCGCCAGCAGGCTCAGCACCAGCGTCACCTCGATCAGCGTGGGCAGGATGCTGTACAGCGAATACGAGATCAGCGAATGCACGGCGCGCGTGCCGCGCTCGATGTCGCGGGTCATGCCGCCGGTCTGGCGTTCGAGGTGAAAGCGCAGGCTCAAGGCGTGCAGGTGGCGAAACACCTGCAGCGAGATGCTGCGCGACGTGCCTTCGGTGGCCTTGGCGAAGATCAGCTCGCGCAGCTCGGTGAACAACGAGGTCGACAGCCGCAGCGCGCCATACGCCACGATCAGCCCCACCGGCACCACCAGCAGCGACAGTGCCGAGCCGGGCCTGATCGACAAGCCATCCACCAGCTCTTTCAGCAGCAGCGGCACGCCGACGTTGGCCATCTTGGCTGCCAGCAGAAAGACCAGCGCCACGCCCACGCGCCAGCGGTAGCGCCACAGGTAGGGCAGCAGCTTGCGCAGCGTGGTCCAGTCGGACCGGTCCTCGGCGCGTGGTGGTGCGTCGGCCGGCTGCGGCAGGGCCACCGAACGGTGTCTCATGAAAGAATGTCCTCGAAGACCTGTGGAGGTGGTGCCGATGGCCGAACGATCAACCCCTGGATCAACTCCGGGGCGACTGCTGGCGCCGCCGAGTTTGCCCGACGGCGCCGAACTGGTGATGCGCGTGATGCCGATGCCGGCCGACGTCAACGCCAACGGCGACGTCTTCGGCGGCTGGATCATGGCCCAGGTCGACGTCGCGGGCGCGGTGCTGCCGGCGCGCATCGCGCGTGGGCGCATCGTCACGGTGGCGGTCAACCAGTTCACGTTCAAGCAGCCGGTGTCGATCGGCGACCTGCTCAGCTTCTACGCACGCATCACGCGCCTGGGCCGCACCTCGATCACGGTGCATGTCGAGGTGCATGCCGAACGTGATCCGGTCAACCCGCAGCTGGTCAAGGTGACCGAGGCCAACCTGACCTACGTCGCCATCGACGGCCTGGGCCAGCCCCGCGTGCTGACGCGGCAGGTCTGAGCGATGTTCAAGTTCCTGCGTGTGCCCGAGCGCCTGTTCGCGCTGGTGATGTGGATCGTTTCGCTGGCCTTTGCCAGCTTCCTGATCGGCCTGGGCGGCAAGATCGTCGCCGACCTGCCGCGCGTCGAATCCAACCTGACTCTGGAACAGTTTGCCGACCGCCCGGCGCTGGACCAGGCAAGGCAGATCCTGCGCGAGCAGGAGCGCACCCTGCCCGGCCTGCAGGGCGAGCGGGACCGGGCTGCACTCGACCAGCAGGCGGCCGCCAACGCGCTGGACGCGGGGCGATCGAGCTTCAATGCCTGGGTCGCGACCCGCACCGCCACGGTCGACGCCAGACAGGATGCCGAGCTGCTGCAACGCACCCGGCAACTGGACGAGCTGCAAGCGCGACAACGCCAGTCCCAGCAGCGCGTCGAGGGCCTGGACGGCCAGCTGCTGCAGAACCGACAGACCGTCGACACGCAACGCCGCCGCCAGGCCGACCTGCTGGCCGATGCGCAGGCGCCGTTTCGTCGCGCGCAGTTCCTGCAGGAGATGCGTGTGTTCGGGCTGCGGCTGGCACTGTGCCTGCCGCTGCTGGCCGTGGCCGGCTGGATGCTGCTGAAGAAGCGGCGCAGCGAGTACTGGCCGCTGATGCGCGGCTTCGTGCTCTTTGCAGCGTTCACCTTCTTCTTCGAGCTGGTGCCCTACCTGCCCAGTTACGGTGGTTATGTGCGCTATGCGGTGGGCATCGCCTTGACGGCGGTGGCCGGGCACTACGTCATCGGCTGGATGCGACGTTACCTGGCGCGACGCCAGCTGGTCGAGCAGCAGTCCGAAGCCGAGCGCCGGCAGGCACTGACCACCGATGACGCGTTGAAGAAGATGGCGGCCAACGTCTGCCCGGGCTGCGAACGCGCGATCCTGACCACCGGTGACGTCAAGGCCGACTTCTGCGTGCACTGCGGGCTGAAGCTGTTCGATCGCTGCGACAGCTGCCAGACGCGCAAGAACGTGTTCTTCCACTACTGCCCGCAGTGCGGGACCGCGCCGGCGTGAGCCTGCCTACAGCCGGCCTGCGCCGGTTCACGCGCCACGCCGACGTGCGGCAGGCGCTGCTTGATCCGCGGCTGGTCTTTCCGGGCCAGGCCGCGACCGACCCGACGGCGCACCAGGCGATGCGCGCGGCAATCGAGGGTGCGCTGGCGCCCGCAGCGCTGGCCCTGCACGTCGACGCACTGGCCGGATACGGGCGCGTGCTCGTCGATGCTCTGCCCGAGGCAAGGCCGGTCGATCTCTTGTCGGCCATGGCCGAGCCGTGGTCGCTGGAGCTTGCCCTGCGCCTGACCCCACTGCAAAGACCGCTGGCCACCACCGCCACGGCCCTGGCGCGGCGGTTGTTCGAGGCGGCGGCGCGCAGTGTCGACGGTGGGGCTGACCCCGACGCAGCGGACGCGGCACCGGAACTGGCAGCGCTGCTGGCAGCCGCGCCCGGGGCTCGCACGCGACTGGGTGATGTACAGACCTTTGTCGCACTGACGCAGACGCTGCCTGCGCTGCTGGGCGGCATCTGGTGGGCCTTGCTGCAGCAACCCGAAGCGCTGGACGCCTTGTTGGTCGATCCGTCGGCGGTGCGGCGATCGGTGCCCGAACTGATGCGCCTGGGCAGCCCGGCGCGCGCAGTCTTTCGAGAGGCAGCCGCAGACACCGTCGTCGGCAAGGTCGCACTTTGCCGTGGTGAGCGTGTGGTGCTGCTGCTGAGCGACGCCAACCGCGATGCGACCCGATTCCCGGACCCCGACCGGCTGGACCTGCGGCGCGACGTCACGGGGGCGCTGAGCCTGGGCAGCGGCTTGCACCGTTGTGCCGGCGCGGCTCTGGTGCAGCACGCGGCGGCCGTCGCCACCGAGGTGCTGCTGCGGCGTTGCCTGACGCTCAGGCCGGCCGGGCCTGAGCACTCGGCGCCGGCCTGGCGTGGCGGATTCGCCATCAGCGCGCCAGCGGCGCTCTGGGTCGTTCGCAGTGCCCGTGGCAGCAACGAAACCTGAATCGACCGTCGCCCGCGTCAGCCGCGCCCAGCCGCAGCGCAAAGGGCTTGCAGTTCCGGTATCGACGGCTGCACACCCAGCCCCGGCAACTCGCCAAGTTCGATGTGGCCTTCGTGCAAGGTGTCCAGGGCCGGTGCCAGCACGGTGCGCAAGGGGTTGGGGTTGCCGTCGATTTCCAGCCAGCCGGTGTGCTCGCCCACACCCGGGTAGGCGGCCAACAAGTGCGCCGACGCGGTCTGACCGATGCCGGCACCCAGGAAATGCGGGCAGAACCAGCGCCCCGCCGCGACGATGCGTTCGACAACGCGCCTGCCGCCCGAGATGCCGCCCCACTTGGCGATGTCGGGCTGCACCACAGACAGGGCGCCGGCCGCCAGCGCGTCTTCGAATGCAACCTGACCGATCAGGTTCTCACCGGCGGCCAGAGCGATCGGCGTGACACGGGCCAGCTCGCGCCAGGCAGCGGCGCCCGCGTCGGCACGCAAGGGCTCTTCCAGCCACACCAGCCGATGCGGCTGCAGGCGCGGCACCGTTGCCAGCGCCTGCTCGAGCGTCCAGGCCTGGTTGGCGTCGGCCATCACAGGGGCAGCATCGCCGGCCGCGGCGCGCACCGCAGTCAGGTTGGCCAGATCACGCTCGACACCGAAGCCGATCTTCAGCTTGAAGCGGCGGTGCCCGGCAGCGCGCAGCTGCAGAACCATGCCGGCCGGCTGCTGCGGATTGATGCCGCTGGCATACACGGGCACGAGGCTGGTATGACCGCCGAGCATTCGCCACAGCGGTTGACCCGCGCGCCGCGCCACCAGGTCCCACAGCGCGATGTCGACGCCCGCGATGGCCTGCGCGATCGGCCCCGGTTCGCCCGACTGGATCGCCAGCACCGCGGTGGCCGCGCTCAGCCGGTCGAAGGCCGCCTCAGGCGAATCGAAGTCCCGTTGCAGCAGCAAGGGCGCGATCACGCTGTCGATCAACCGCGCCCGATGCTCAGCCCCGCAGCCCGGAAAGTTGCACCAGCTTTCGCCCCAGCCGACGGCACCGTCGCGGCTTTCGGCACGCACCAGCACGGCCGGGCGGTCGAGCATCGTGCCGAACGAGGTCTGCACCGGTGTGTCGACCGGCCAGCGCAGCACATGCACCTGCAGGCGGGCCAGGTTGAACGCAACCGAAGACTCCGCCGGCGAAGGGTTTGCAGGGTGGACGCTGGGCATGAGGGTGAGTTATAACATTCTATAAATAGGATGTTCAAATGTTCTCGACCCCGTTCCTTGACCTGAAAAGCGGCGCCTGACCCGATGCGTGTTCCTGCGCTGGTCCGCCGCATCGCCCTCATCGCCGCGCCATGGCTGTTGATCATCGCGCTGTGGTACGGCGTGCGCGCCAGCGGTCTCATCAACCCGGCCCTGGTGCCGGCACCGCACCTTGTGCTCGAACGCTTTTTCGAACTGATACAGGGCCGGCTGCCGATGGACCTGTGGATGTCGACGCAGCGGGTGGTCATCGGCGTGACGCTCGGGGTCAGCGCCGCGGTGCCGGTGGGTTTCGGCCTGGGCTGGTACAAGGGGCTGCGCAGCTTCATCGACCCGGTGATCAACTTCTTTCGTGCGCTGCCACCGATCGCGCTGATCCCGCTGGTCATCGTCTATTTCGGCATTGGCGAGATCGCCAAGACGGTGATCCTGTTCTACGCCTCGTTCTTCGCCGGTGTCATCGTGATGTACGAAGGCATCGCGCAGATCAGCCCGATCTACGTCCGTGTGGCACGCACCCTGGGCGCGCGCGACGCCGAGATCTTTGCCAAGGTGATCGTGCCGCTGACGGTGCCGCACATCCTGACCGCGATCCGCGTCGCGCTGGGCGTGGCCTGGGCCACGCTGGTGGCGTCCGAACTGATCGCCGCGCAACAGGGCCTGGGCGCATTGATCCAGGACGCCTCGGCCTTCTTCCAGCTCGACATCATCTACGTCGGCATCATCTGCATCGGCCTGATCGCCATGTGCATGGACCTGCTGCTGCGCGCCGCCAGCCGCCGGCTGGTGGCCTGGCAGGATCGACTGGCATGACGGGCGACATGAAGGGCGGCATGAGAGACGACGTCGACACCCCGGCGGCGCGCATCCGCTTCGACCAGGTCAGCGTGGACTTCCCGACCGCGGACGGCAGCATGCGGGTCGTCGACGGCGTCAGCCTGGACATCGCCAACGGTGAGTTCGTCTCGATCATCGGCCCCTCGGGCTGCGGCAAGACCACCTTGATGAACGTCGTCGGCGGCTTCGTTGCACCGACTTCGGGCACGGTGCTTCTGGACGGCCGGCCGATCGTCGGCCCCGGCCCCGACCGCGGCGTGATCTTCCAGGAATACGGCGTGTTCCCATGGCTGAGCGTGCGCGGCAACATCGAGTTCGGGCTGAAGCTGGCGGCCAACCGCGTGCCGGCCGCCGAGCGCGAAGCCATCTGCCAACGCTACATGGCGCTGATGGGCCTGAGCGACTTTGCCGACCACTTCCCGAAGCACCTGTCGGGCGGCATGCGCCAGCGCCTGGCGATCGCGCGCGCTTACGCGGTCAAGCCCGAGTTCCTGCTGATGGACGAACCCTTCGGCGCGCTCGACGCGCAGACGCGAAGCGCGATGCAGGACCTGCTGCTGCAGGTCCTGGCCACCGAAGGCAAGACGGTGCTGCTGATCACGCACTCGGTGGACGAAGCAATCTACCTGTCGTCGCGCATCGTGGTCGTCACCGCACGGCCTGCGCGCGTGCGCCGCATCATCGACGTGCCCTTCGGCTATCCGCGCGATGGGCGGCTGCAGGAAAACCCACAGTTCGCGCATCTGCGCACTGAGATCCGCGAACTCGTGATGCAGGAGTACGCGGCGCAGGCACGCCAGACTACAGGCGTCGCCGCCAACACCGCCGATTGATCCCAGGGGCAATTTCGCCCGTCCACCCTGATCCAAGGAGATCGCACCATGACCCTTCGCCGCAGAACCCTCATCCAGGCCGGCGTCACGGCATCGCTGGCCGGCTTCGGCAGCGTGCTGCGCGCGCAAACAAGCTCGAAATTGCGCGTGGGCTACCTGCACACCCCGGCGGTGGACGGCCAGATCTTCATCGGTCAGCAGATGGGCAGCTTTGCCAAGCACGGGCTCGACCTGGAACTGCGCAAGTTCACCACCGGGCTCGAATTGTTCCAGGCCATGATCGGCGGCAGCCTGGACGTGCTGTCCACCGGCGCCGTGGTGTCCAATTTTCCGGCACGCGGTCAGGGCAAGGTGTTCTTGATGAACAACATCGAATACGCCACCGCGCAACTGTGGGTCAGCAGTGACATCAAGTCGATGGCCGACCTGAAGGGCAAGAAGATCTCCACCACCACCGGCACCACGGCGCATGTCTTCCTCGACCGCGCCTTGCGGGCCGCCAAGCTCGATCCGGCCAGCGATGTGCAGATCGTCAACCAGCGCATGTCCGAGGCGGTGACCTCGTTCGTCTCGGGCGCGGTGCCGGCGGTGGCGCTGTGGGTGCCGTTCGACACCACGGTGCGCGAGAAGGTGCCCAACGCGCGCATGCTGGTCGACGCCTCGAAGTTCTTCCCCGAAGCGGCGATCATGGGCGGCTGGGCGGCAAACAACGATTTCTACGATCGCAACCAGCCGCTGCTGTCCAAGCTGATCGCGGCCTGGGTCGAGGCCAACGACGCCATCGTCAATGACACCGACAAGAGCGTGGCGATGCTGCAGAAGACCCAGTACGAGCAGGTGCCGCTGGAGCAGTTCAAGCAGCAGTTCACTTTCTCGAAGTACTACTCGTCGCGCGAATGGCGCAGCAAGTACGCCGACGGCACCGCAACGCGCTGGCTGCAGCAGGTGAGCGATTTCTTCGTCAAGTACGGCAACATCGCCAACCCGGTGCCGGCCGAGAAGTACTTCCACCCCAAGCTCTACCTCGAGGTCGTGAAGGCGTGAGCCAGGCCGCCCCGGCCTACGACTGGATCGTCGTCGGCGGCGGCTCGGCCGGTTGTGTGCTGGCCAACCGGCTCAGCGCCGACCCCGCACGGCGCGTGCTGCTGCTGGAAGCCGGCGGCGAGCCGCGCAACTTCTGGCTGCGCTTGCCGGTGGGTTACTTCCGCACCATCTACGACGCGCGATTTTCGTGGCAGTTTGCGCTCGCTCCGCAGGCCTCGACCGGCCATCGGCCCATGGTCTGGCCCCGTGGCAAGGGGCTGGGCGGCTCCAGCCTGATCAACGGGCTGCTCTACATCCGCGGCCAGCAACAGGATTTCGACGACTGGGCCGCACTGGGCGCCCAAGGCTGGGGCTACCGCGATCTGCTGCCCTGGTTCAAGAAGTCAGAGCGCTATGCGGGCGGGGCCAGTGAATTCCATGGCGGCGACGGTGAACTGTCGGTCAGCGACCTGCGAAACGACCACCCGTACTGCCAGGCCTGGGTCGAGGCCGCTGTCGAAGCGGGTTACCCGCGCAATGCCGATTTCAATGGCGCGCGCGCCGACGGGGTCGGTGCCTATCAGCTGACGCTGGGCAGCCGCTGGCGCTGTGACGCCGCCACCGCCTTCCTGGCGCCGGTGCGCAGCCGCGCCAACCTGAAGGTGGCCACCGGCGCCAGGGTGACGCGTGTGCTGTTCGAACATGGCCGTGCGCGCGGCGTCGAATGGATTCAGAACGGTGCACGACAGCGCGCCGATTGCGACGGCGAAGTGATCCTGGCTGCAGGCGCCCTGCAGTCACCGCAGCTGCTGCAGCTGTCGGGCGTCGGCCCGGCGGCCCTGCTGGGCACGCATGGCATCCGCGTGGTGGCCGATGCGCCCGAGGTCGGCCACAACCTGCAGGACCACTACCAGGCGCGTGTCATCGTCAAGCTGAAGCGGCCGATGTCGCTGAACGACGAGGTGCGCAACCCGCTGGCGCTGGCGCACATGGGCGCGCAGTGGCTGTTCCAGGGCCGCGGCCCGTTGACCGTCGGTGCCGGTCAGGTGGGCGGTCTGGTGGCGACCGAACACGCCCGCGGCGGCCGCCCCGACGTATTGATCAACGTGATGCCGCTGTCGGTCGACAAGCCCGGCGACGCGCTGCACCGCTTCTCGGGCTTTTCCGCATCGGCCGCGCAATGTCGCCCCGAATCGAAGGGCACGGTGCAGATCGCCTCGGCCGACCCGCTGGCGCCGCCGCAGATCGTCGCCAACTACCTGACCGAGGCGCTCGACGTCAAGACCCTGGTCAGCGGCCTGCAGATCCTGCGCGAGATCTACGCGCAGCCCTCGTTCCGCGATCTGGTCACCGGCGAGGAATACCTGCCAGGCAATGCCGTGCAGACGGCAGCCGCGCTCGAGGCCTTTGCGCGCGCCAAGGGCGGCACCGTGTTCCATGCCTCGGGCACCTGTCGCATGGGCGGCGATGCGGGCGCAGTGGTCGACGAGCGCCTGAGGGTTCGCGGCGTCGACGGCCTGCGCGTGATCGACGCGTCGGTGATGCCGCGCATGGTGTCGACCAACACCAACGCGGCGGCCATCGTGATCGGCGAAAGGGGCGCCGCGATGGTGCTCGAAGACGCCGCAGCAGCGGGGCGGCGCCGCGCATGATCCGCGACAAGGCCGAGCTGCCGCTGTACGCGCAGCTGGCCGAACTGTTCCGCCAGCGCATTGCCAAGGGCGTGTGGAAGCAGGGCGACAGGCTGCCGTCGCTGGAACAGCTGGCGGCCGAGTTCCAGGTGGCGCGCGTCACGGTGCGCCAGGCCATCGAGCGGCTGGCGCGCGACGGTCTGCTGAGCCCCCAGCGCGGGCGCGGCACTTTCGTCACCGGCGCGCCGCAGGACGACCGCTGGCTGCGCGTCGAAACCACCCTGCACAGCCTGGCCGAGGTCTACCGCGACACGCGGCCCAAGATCCTGAACATCGACGAGGCCACGCGCGCACCGCAACTCAACGCCGCCGACGGCGTGGCCGCCAAGCAGTACGTGTACATGCGGCGCATCCACTCGCGCCAGGGCCGGCCCTATTGCGTGATCAGCATCTATCTCGACGCGGCCATCTTCGCGCTTGCACCGAAGCGCTTTCGTGCCGAGACCGTGATCCCGCTGTTGATGAACCTGCCGACGGTGCGCATCGTCAGCGCGCGCCAGGTGCTGACGATCGCCACCGCCGATCTCGAGGTGGCACGCCATCTGGGCATCGCGGCCAACGCGCCGGTGGCCGAGGTGCGGCGTGTCTTCACCGGGCCGAAGCGGCGTGTGATCTACCTGGGCGAAGTCACCTATCGCGGCGACTTCGTGCACATGGAGATCGACCTCAAGTCCTGAGCCTGAAAGACTCAGTCGACGAAGAAGTCGGGGATCAGGTTCTTCGTTCCGGGCACCACCGCATAACGGTCGAGGTCATGCACGCCATGGCTTTGCAGCAGCTCGTCGTCGATGAAGAATTGGCCCGTCACGGCCTTGGCATCGCTGGTCAGGATCCACCACGCCGCATCGGCCAGGATGTCGGGCTTGCGGCACAGGTTCAGGTCGACGCCCGGGATCATCTGCAAGGCCGCTGTCGCGATCGCCGTGCGCGGCCACAGGCTGTTGACCGCGATGCCGTGCGGGCGGAACTCGCCAGCGTGGCCGAGCGTGCATTCGCTCATGCCGTACTTGGCCATGCTGTAGGCCACGTGGCCCTTGAACCAGTGCTCGCGCATGCTCAGCGGCGGGCTCATGTTCAGCACATGCGGGTTGCGGCCGGCCTTGGCCGACTTGATCAGCTCGCTCAGACAGGCCTGGGTGCAGCAGAAGGTGCCGCGCACGTTGACGCCGAACATCAGGTCGAAGCGCTTCATGGGTGTCAGCGGCGTCGGCGTCAGGCTGATCGCGCTGGCGTTGTTGACCAGGATGTCGATGCCGCCGAAACGCTCGACCGCGGCCTTCACGGCGGCGGCCACCGCGTCTTCGTCACGGATGTCGGTCTGCACCGCCAGCGCCTGGCCGCCGGCGGCGACCACGGCCTCGGC
>Ga0138256_10001388_pt1 | contig 26142 bp, 9 predicted proteins | sample KNB2016incub_MG_FD_105486 | JGI IMG/M metagenome (GOLD analysis project Ga0138256, IMG submission 105486) | Active sludge microbial communities from wastewater in Klosterneuburg, Austria - KNB2014incub_MG | ecosystem: Engineered > WWTP > Activated sludge > Unclassified | place: Austria...
AAAATTACCAGAACTTCCAGGTTGGGTACAATTCAGTGGAACGGTAAATTGTAAGACGTAGTAATCAAAATGTTCTGATGTATTTGCTGTTACGATATGTTTTGAAAAACAGTTGCCTGCAGCGTTTTGTTCAATACCCTGTGATTCATGAATAGATGCATTTTCATTAACCTCAATGTCCCAAGTATCTGTACCATTAAAACAGTTTTTTTGATATTCAGTATCATTGATTCCTGATGCACTATTTCCGTAAACATTATCGTAGAAGTTATTGGCGGTTACAAAATTTGTAATACTATCACCCGACTCACTAATCCATGTTCCTTCACCTGATTCATGAAAATCATTATTACGAATATCAAAATCCAACTCACCAACAATCTGAATGCCTGTACCAAAAAACTGATTGTTTTGGATATAAAAATCTGTTGAATTGGACATTGCATCTATATACAAGGCAGCTCCAACTGTTGTATTTGTAATTGTACCATTTTGTACAAAAAAATCATTATTTTTAAAATTACTTCCCGTAAATATTGGGTAATTGGAACTAAATTCTATAGAAGTATTAAAAGTATTATTATCAGCAACCATGGAAGAACTAATTCCCTGAATGTCCAGATGATTATTATACTTAAATGTGGAGTTTTTAATATTTAGACCATTATTACTATTTATCTGTACCCCAATTTCATTGTTATTAAAAGTAGCATTATCTATGGATGATAGTTCTTGATAACCATAAATTGGTCCAAGTCTTACACCGATTTCACAATTTGAAATTGATGAATTTCCTTCAATTGTAATTTTTGCTCCACCTATATCTGAAGTATTAAAAAAAGTAAGCTGATCTACAGCATCTATTCCAGTCTCTGCATACTCAATAATTGCCCCATTTTTTAATATAACTTCGGTATTGGGCGGTCCAAATCCCCATACATAAGTAAAATCTGCCTTAACTTTGATACCTTTCCAGTTATTGGACGATGAGCATTTTGTTAATGTCCCACCGTCTATTACAAGTTTTGCCCCAGATTCAACTTTAATAGAAGAATTTTTTGAAAAATTTATAACTGATGTTATGGTTAGTGTTTTTCCTGATTTTATTGTCACATTCTGATTTACAACTTTTGGTATATTCCAAATAATATCAGAAGATATTGTTAAATCATACCCAGGACACTCACAAGTGGCTTCCTGAGAGTTATTTGATAAGCAATCTTTTAAATATTGATTATTTGTAATCCTATCATGCATTTTTACTCCTTGTCCCTTTGTAAATCTAGTTACACATTTAAGTCTATTGTTTGACATAATATTATCGAGATGAGGATGATAAGCCGAACCAGGGAAAGTAGTACAAGAAGCGGGAATTCCATTCCAGACACAATTTATATTTACATTTGCTTCAAGTAACAAGGGGTCGGCAGGTGTATCACATACTCTATCACCCAAATTATTACAACCTGTATAATTTGGATCATTATCTTTAGTTGGGTCATCTCGTAAACCATTACAAACATTATAAGAAGTATGATACAAACCTAAAACATGGCCAACTTCGTGACAAATTGTTTTATTCAAGCCAGAAGGCCCAGTAACCCATAATTTGGCTTTGGTTCCAATTCCACCTATACCATCTGCGGCACCTAATGCATAGCTACCACCTGCCGTAAGTATAGATGGAATATGTTCCGGGAACAAATATATATTAATATTATTAGGTTTAACATTTACATTAAATATTGATATATTATTTGAGTTTGTTAAACTTCCATTATAAAATGTATCATCATCGATGTAGCCAATTTCGCATTCATTCCATTTGAAGAAAATATTATGTTCTTCAAAAGGTGAAATCATATTTCTAAATACATCATTAACTTTATCCGATGAATATCCACCCGTGCCATTTGTTTTTCGAATTACATGATAAAAAATATTTAATGTAATAGGAGCAATATTTTGATTAGGCAATAAATAATAAGAATATTGATTTTCCTCATAAAGCCCAGAGTTTGCATTTCCGCATATATCATGACTTTGGCCGTTCAAATGTAAAAGTAAAGTAAATGAGATAAATACTATAACTAACCATCTTTTAAGAATAAAATTACCGTTTTTCATAAAATAAAATTTAAGTTTTAAATAATGTAATCTCCCACAGCCGCCGGAAAAATGTAGTAATCGCCAACCTCATGCGCAATCGGTAATGGATGACAGTTTTTTCGGTGATCGGTATAAATGTCAAAACAAATATAGGGTATCTATTTTAAACCCGCAATATTTTTCTTTGACATTAACATATCGAAACTTAATATATATACAGCGTTGTTTATATGATATGTAACACTTATGTGGCAAAAATCGGTAAAATGGTTATTATAATTAAGGCAACTTCATAAATATTTTAATAGGTGCAAATATGTTGTCTTACCCCTACAAGTGTTTCATCTTTATAATGTATATGTATAATTAATGTTAATTTATAATATGCTTTTTTTAAAAGATGATTCCTGAAATTCGCTCATTTCTTTCATACCACAGAAAATACTTTTAAACTTTTGGAAGTTTATTTTCGTTACTTTTCCTGAGTTTTAATCTTTACTTTAATTTTAGCACATGAAATCGAATCATGCCATCAGTTTAGTTTTTATTGCATTTTCTTTATGCCTGTTTTTTGAAGCATCAGCCCAATTCGGTCTCAGATTAAAATACAACAGCAACAAGTATAAAAACTGGGAAAACGTCATCAATGAAAGGTATACTACCAGTCAAAAGCTATTGTCCCCCGGTTATGAATTAGGCGTGGATTACTGGTTCAGACTCAAGAAAAAAAGGATAGAATTTATGCCTGAAATATTTTACGGTCAGAGTACCACTTCATACTCAGATGCTGAACCGTTAAAAGATATTAAAGCGACTTCGATAGGGTTTAATTTTCATACGCAGATATACGCATTGGACTTCGAAGGTGACTGTGATTGCCCCACGTTTTCAAAAGGTGGCTCAGGGATTGATAAAGGACTGTTTTTTCACATTACGCCAGGGTTGGTTTACCACACTTCTACAGTAGAGTTTGACCCGATATCTTCATTTGCAGTTAACCCCATAAAACATTTGGTATTCAGAGCCGGTGTCGGTGCAGGCATTGATTTTGGTGTGAGCGATTTTCTCACCGTAACCCCTATCATATCCTATTATTTTAATACATCGATGGATTGGGTAGAATTTCTACAAAGCAAAGCTAATTTAAGTCAACTTCAATTTACACTTCGATTGGGATTTCGTCAGGACTACAGTAGAGGTCGCAGAAGATAATCATTTAGAAATGAAAATTCCCATATCGCTTAGCAAGGAGTTTTCAGGTGTTCTGGATCAACTGGAGTACTCCAAAGACCATTTATTTATCACCGGTCGAGCCGGAACGGGCAAATCCACCTTGCTGCAAGTATTCAGAAACACCACTAAAAAAAGAGTGGTCGTACTTGCACCCACAGGCATCGCCGCGCTCAATGTGCGTGGGCAGACGATACACTCCTTCTTTGGTTTTCCGCCACGATTGCTCAATAAATCAGAAATCGAAAAACGCAAAAATTTCCGTATTTATGTCAACATCGACATGATCATTATTGACGAAATATCGATGGTACGTGCTGATATCATTGATAATATTGACTACTTTTTGCGGATTAACAGGAATGTAAATGCACCTTTTGGTGGAGTGCAAATGATATTTTTTGGTGATTTATTTCAGTTGCCCCCTGTGGTGTCTACCCCATTTGAAAAGGAGTATTTCAGGACAACGTATCCTACACCATATTTTTTTTCGGCACAAGTCATCCGCCATATAGAGCTCAAAATGATAGAGTTGCTACATGTCTATCGTCAGGAAGAGCGCAATTTTATCAATCTTCTGGACAATATTCGTCTGAATAGCCTTGACTATGATGATTTTATGTATCTGAATGAGCGACATCTCCCTGCACCTAAAGAAGATGATTTTTTTATCACATTATGTAGCAGAAATGACATCGCCAATCGAATCAACGAAAACGAATTGAAATCCATTCAGCTTCCTGAAGTGGCTTATCAGGCTACTGTTGCAGGCGAATTTAATCCGCAACTCTATCCAACTGATTTCAACCTGATACTAAAAGAAGGCGCTCAGGTCATGTTTGTCAAAAACGACCTGCAAAAACAATTTGTCAATGGCACCATAGGCATCGTCACAGAAGCAAATTATGAACGAATAATGGTACGGATACCAGATGAAAACGGCCCTGACAAAACCATAGAAGTAGACCGCCAGGAATGGGAAATCCTGAAATACGAAAACGATGCTGAAAAACCACAACAAATCACCACAAAAGTGGTAGGTACCTTTAAACAATATCCGTTAAAACTTGCTTGGGCGATTACTATTCATAAAAGTCAGGGAAAAACCTTTGACAGAGTCATCATAGATATGGGTGGCGGTGCTTTTGAAAGCGGACAGACTTACGTAGCATTGAGCAGATGCAGAACATTGGAAGGCGTCATACTCAAACAACCCCTTAGAAACCGGGACATCATCGTGGATGAGAGGATCACTGAATATTATGAGCAGGTGAAATATTTGAGTTAAATCTGGTGTATCCCATTTTTTGATTCAATAGTTTGAAAATTTCTTTTGCCTCCCTTTAGGGCCGGGGTAAAACAAAAGTAATTTTTATGAAAGTGCAATTTTGGGATACACCCGCTAAATCTTACCCCTTCTTTCTCCTTCTATATTCCCCAAAAGAAATCATCTTACCTGCTTCAGCGTCATATAGATTGGCAAATACGCTGCTGAATCCATGCCAAAAGGTTACTTTATTGGTGTACTTTTCAAAAACGGGAAAAGCTTCATTACACGCCTTTAGATTATAATTCGGAATAGCCGGACTAAGGTGATGTATGTGATGATAACCTATATTTCCTGTCAACCAATGCAAAAAGAAAGGCAAATCATAGTATGTACTTCCTTTGAGTGCTGAGACCACATAGTTCCAGTTATCTTTGGACGATTTATAAACGGTCTCATACTGGTGCTGAATGTAAAAAAACCATAGTGCATAAGTGCCAAAAAAGAAAAGATTGACGAGCTGTACCACAAAAAAATCTTCAAATCCTATAAGATATCCAAGTCCAAGGTAGATGATAGCATAAAAAACATTGGCCCACTTGACGGTATTTTTTACTTTGGCAAAAACTCCTTCTTTCAGGAAGGCAAATCTATTATAGATGGCAACATAAAAAAATCCGCCTATCGTAAAAAGATACAATGGGTGTCTGTAAATCCTATATTTTACTTTGTCCACTAAAGACAATTGACTGTATTGTTCGACAGTAAGGCACTCAATATCTCCTACACCTGAATGTTCTATCTGTCCATTGTGCGCATGATGAAAATTGTGGTTGGCAGCCCAATATTTATAAGGAATAAAAGTAAAAAAACTACTTATCATACCTATGACATCATTGGCAGAGCGGCTTCTAAAAAAAGACTTGTGTCCGCAGTCATGTTGTATGATGAATATCCTGCCAAGTAAAAATCCATTCAGAATAGCTAAACCTATGACCCAAAATATGGAATGATTATACAAATAAAACTGAACAATCCACAAAGCAATAAATATTCCATAACTGTTGATCACCTGTATAACAGCTTTTTTTGTATCCGGCACCTGATACTTTTTAATCATATTATGCCAATCTTTTACCTCTTCAAGCAATTCTGCTCCATTGAAACCCGACATTATTTTTATTTTTTACAATGAACTGCAAAAATAGCAATAAAGTTCAGAAGGTGCAGTTTGGGAGGACACATATTGCACAAATACGATTAACAAATTCCATTTCCATACTCCCAAAGGTCCAAATACTTTATTTAATGAATTTGACTCATTTAGGTGTATAAGATAAAAAAAATAATTTATGTAAATGTACTTTAAGGATAACATAAATAATGCATTATATATAATTATTTATATAATGTATAAATATTTTATAATTTCTTCTGAAAAAACCTTGACAAAACTAAAATTCTAACTGTATCTTTGCATGCGAAATAGTTAGTGAACACATCACGTTTTGTTCTGAATTATTTATATCGATGAGGTGAGAGACAAGGCTCAGTGACCCTCAGGCAACCTACAAAAGCAAGGTGCCAATTCCTTCCCGATATTGGGGCATATAAATGTTGAACTTTTTATCATGAATTTATTTTCTTATAAAATTAAATTTGCCGGTCTCCCTTCAAAGACGGTTAGTAGCTATTTTAACTCTCCTTCATTATCCACAAGTTGTTGTTGCTGTTGTTGCAAATAATCTGTGGCATAGCTGAATAGTATTTTTCCAAATTTAAGTCGGTAATCTTTCAGGTATGTTGTGAAACTCTTTATCAGAGTATTTGCAATGTCCACCCATCTTTTTTGTAAATCAAAATTTTCAAATTCATAAATCTTTTATTATGTCAAACAACAAAAATTATAAATTCGAAACTTTGCAACTGCATGCAGGACAGAGTGCTGATCCAACCACCGGATCAAGGGCAGTGCCCATTTATCAGACTTCTTCTTATGTTTTCAAAAATGCGGCGCATGGGGCAAATCTTTTTGCACTCAAAGAATTTGGTAACATTTATACCCGTATTATGAATCCCACCACAGACGTCTTCGAGCAAAGGATAGCTGCCCTTGAAGGAGGAGTAGCTGCTGTTGCTACATCATCAGGGCAAGCTGCTCAATTTCTGGCACTGAACAATATTTTACAAGCCGGAGATAATTTTGTAAGTACTTCTTATCTGTATGGTGGCACCTACAATCAGTTTAAAGTGGCTTTTAAACGTCTGGGTATAGACGTCAGATTTGCTGAGGGTGATGAAGCATCAAAGTTTGAAGCCCTGATCGATGAAAATACAAAGGCAATTTATCTCGAAACTATTGGGAATCCAAAATTTAATGTTCCTGATTTTGAAGCCATTGCTGACCTGGCCAACAAGTATGATATTCCTCTTATAGTGGATAATACTTTTGGTGCTGCCGGATATCTTTTCAGACCTTTGGAACATGGGGCACATATCGTTGTGGCATCTGCCACTAAATGGATCGGTGGGCATGGTACAAGTATTGGTGGCATCATAGTTGACGGTGGAAATTATAACTGGGGCAATGGTAAATTTCCTCAATTTTCAGAACCATCTGAAGGATATCATGGCCTGGTTTTTTCTGATATATTTGGCGTAGGAAATCCTTTAGGTTTGCCCAATATTGCATTTGCCATTCGAGCCCGAGTGGAAGGATTAAGAGATTTTGGGCCTTCATTGAGTCCTTTTAATGCATTCCAACTTATCCAGGGATTGGAGACGTTATCATTGCGTGTGCAGCGAACAGTGGACAATGCTTATGAATTATCTCATTGGCTATCTATACATCCACAAGTCGAAAATGTCAACTATCCCGGATTGGAAAGTAGTCCATATCATAAACTTGCCAAGAAATATTTAAAAAACGGATATGGTGGGGTACTAAGTTTTAATATTAAGGGTACAAAATCAGATGCTGAAACGTTTATCAATAATCTTACACTAATCAGTCATTTGGCTAATGTAGGTGATGCAAAAACCCTCATCATCCAGCCATCCGCAACTACCCATCAGCAACTTAGCGAAAAGGAGCAGATAGCAGCCGGCGTTCAACCAAATCTACTGAGACTGTCTGTTGGCATTGAACATATTGATGATATAAAAAATGATCTGATAGATGCCTTTGCTGCGGTAAAAAAGCAGCAGGAAGAGGAAAAATCAGCTAAAAAGCCTGTTGACGCCACACTTAACTAAATAAAAAATAAAAAACATTTGAATATACTGGCGGGTAAATTATTGAACTAGATATCTTAGGACATTTTGATTCTAAAAAATATACATTCGTCATTCAAAATTCGTTTAATAGAGGATCTTTATAAAAATATATATCTGTGCACGCAAAGGGATCACAAAAATCAGAAACTTCTGTCGGAGCGTCTGAACTAATTCAGGATGACAGGAAGTACTTTATGTATCCGCATCCGTTTCAGCTGGATTCAGGTGCTTCTTTACCTGGATTTACATTGGCGTATCATACTTTTGGCACATTAAATGATGCAAAAGATAATGTAGTGTGGGTGGTGCATGCGCTCACGGGGAGCAGCAATCCGATGGAGTGGTGGCCTGGTGTAGTTGGTCCCGGATGCGTTATAGATCCTGAAAAACATTTTATCATTTGTGCCAATTGTTTAGGATCACCTTATGGATCTACCTGTGCATTGTCTTTGAATAATGCGTCGGGACTGCCATATTATCATGATTTTCCACTTATTACAAACAGGGATATTGCCAATAGTTTTGAATTGTTAAGAATGCATTTAAACATCGAACGGATCAGATTACTTGCGGGAGCATCACTGGGAGGGCAACAGGCATTGGAATGGTCTGTTATTGCTCCTGGTGTCTTTGATCATCAGTTGCTCATTGCTACTAATGCCAAACACTCACCATGGGGTATAGGATTTAATGAAAGTCAGCGACTTGCTATTCAGGCAGATCAGACCTGGAAGCAACGACAGGATGATGCTGGTCAGGCAGGATTATTGGCAGCACGTTCAATAGCTTTACTGAGTTATCGATCTGCACAGGGTTATAATAAAACACAGCAAGATGATGAAGAAAAATTGGATAACTTCAGAGTTCAATCTTATCAGAGGTATCAGGGCGAAAAGTTGGTGAGCAGATTTAATGCATTTTCATATTGGACCTTATCAAAAGCCATGGATAGTCATAATATTGGCCGTAATAGGGGAGGTATTGAGTCTGCTTTGTCTTCCATCAGAGCAAAAACGACTATTCTAGGCATTGAAACGGATATTTTATTCCCTCTGGAAGAACAACAATTGCTGTATAGATATATACCAAACGCAAGATTGGATGTCATACACTCTGACCTAGGCCATGATGGCTTTTTGACTGAAAGCAGGAAAGTAACTCAGGTAATTAGGGGAGTGATGGGTTGATATGATAAAAAAAGACATCCGAATTAAGATCCGGATGTCTTTTTTATATTGATTTGAAAATGATAAAATTTACCCTTTTCTACTCTTTTTTACGGTAGTTTTTTTTGCTTTAACATTGCCTTTTGGACCCTTTACGGAAGTAGTCTTTTTAGTTACAGAATTTCCTTTTGGTCCTGTTACTTTTGTTTTGGTCCGGGTTACTTTATAGTTTGCGTGTGCCCCGGCGTGTTTAGTACGAACAGTAGTAGAAGTCACTCTTAAAGGTTTGTACATTGCATGAGCGCGGACTACACGATGTGTACTTACGATTCTGACAGTTGGACGGTGATGTACTACCCTGAATGGATGCCACACAGCCCATCCCAACGGTCTCCATGGTTTCCACCAGGTAGGATATTGCTGCCATCTCCATGGAGAAACCCATAATCTGTAACCAGGGGAATATATATATTTTACAGGGCGCCAGTACCATACATTTACAGCAACATCTGAAATATCTGTACCTGGTTTGGCATCTTTTTCTTCATAGGAAGGTTCTAGTATTACCATTTCTCCGTAAATATCTTCATCACCAATGATTTGCAGTCGTGCCTGCTCATTAAAAGTTTTTTCGAGTTCTATCACAGCTATATCCTGATCTTCAGTTTCTGAGACAGGTACCTGGAGGATAAAGATATGAATATCACCTTCCTGTTTTGAAATTACTTTTACATAATCAATTTCACCATCACCATTCAAATCCAGGTTGTTGATGTGATTTTCTTCGTTATTTAGTGATTTTTCAAATGCTTCAAGAGATGCTGACTTTTTAAATAAATCAAGTGCTCCTTCCAGACTAAAATGATCACCAGGCAGTCCGGTAGAATCAGACTTCATGTCTTCCTGTGCAAATGCAGGGAAAGCACCTATGACGAAACTTAAAACTAACAATAAACTTTTCATCTTGAATAAAGATTTATGGGTGGATTAATAATAACTTGGACAATTCTAATCGGAAGTAGTTTAATGATCAAAAAAAAACAGAACTTCTTAAAATGCGAAGAGCCCAGGTAACTAGATACTAGGGCTCTTTCGACTAAGGTCTCAAAATAAGAAAACTACTTCTTTTAGGTGAGAACACCTTATTATGTTTACAACAATCCGCTTGTATGACTGCTGTTATTGTCAATGAATGCCCAAAGAAAGAAAACGATATAGATTACAAAAAAACTTAAAAGTAATACTGTCTTTGGATGGTGCAAATATACAACCTAATATGATATATACAACCATTTACATAACGCTTAATCAACATATTTAGTTTATAAATATATAGATTTATTTTATACATTTATTAAAAATATGATATACAGTTTAAAATAGATTAGATAATATACTCATATCAAAGAAAAAAAAATCTAATTTTTTTTATTATCAATTTAAAAAAATCTTGGTGTCAATTTTGTTTTAAAATCAATTGCAGAAAAGAATGAGTCTCATTTATTACATAAGGCTTTCTATATCAATAAACTAAACCATTTTAATTGATGACTATATTTCATCGCTGAAATGGAATAGGCTCAACAGATAACTTTAATTATTTTTACACAGAGGGCCTTATATTTAGGATGGCAGTGTATTATCTCTTATTTTTGCCCTTTCAATCAAATACATGAAGACAAAGACACTTCGACAAGACAAAGTAAATGTGATTACATTAGGCTGTTCCAAGAATCTGGTAGACTCAGAAAATCTCATCACTCAACTCCATGCCAATGATTTTGAAGTAGTTCATGACAGCAATGAAGAAGCAAATATAATCATTGTCAATACCTGTGGATTTATAGATCTTGCCAAAGAAGAATCGATCAATACTATAGTACAATATGCAGATATAAAATCTAAGGGAGGAATTGACAAATTGTATGTGACCGGGTGCCTATCTCAAAGATATAAAGACGATCTTGAAAAAGAAATACCGGAAGTGGATGCCTATTTTGGTACACTCGAGTTACCCGGTTTATTGGCCAGGCTCAATGCTGACTATAAACATGAATTGATTGGAGAACGATCATTGACCACGCCCCATCATTTTGCTTACATGAAGATATCTGAAGGATGCAACAGGACATGCTCTTTTTGTGCCATTCCACTGATGAGAGGCAAACATATCTCCCGAACTATCGAATCATTGGTGAAGGAAGCCAGACATTTTGCAACAATGGGTGTAAAGGAATTGGTTTTGATTGCCCAGGAGCTTACCTATTATGGTTTGGATTTGTATAAAAAAAGGGCTTTGCCTGAGCTATTGGACGCACTATGCGAAGTAGAAGGCATAGAATGGATCAGGCTACACTACGCTTATCCCAGCAAGTTTCCAAGAGAAATCTTTGATGCAATGGCAAAACAACCCAAGGTTTGTAATTATCTGGATATTCCACTTCAACATGCTTCAGACACAGTATTGGAACGGATGAAAAGGCAAACCACACGGCTGGAACAACAGGAACTGATCCTATATGCCAGATCTGTAGTTCCGGATATAGCGATACGAACTACTTTTTTGGTCGGGTTTCCAGGTGAAACAGAGGAAGAATTTAATGATTTATGTGATTTTGTGGAAGAAATGAAGTTTGACAGAGTGGGGGTTTTTCAGTATTCACATGAAGAAGATACATCAGGATATTTATTGGAAGACGATGTGCCTCAGGATTTAAAAGCAGACAGAGCAAATAGGATCATGGAGATTCAGCAATCCATATCACTGGATCATAATCTGAATAGGGTAGGGCAAACGTTGAGGGTATTATTTGACAGGAAGGAAGGAGAATATTTTGTGGGACGTACAGAATTTGATTCACCAGAAGTAGATAATGAAGTGCTTGTAACAGCTGCAGAGCAATTCGTAAGGATAGGTGATTTTGCTATGGTAGAGATTACTGATGCTGAAGAATATGATTTATATGGTAAAGTTATATACTGATCAGTTAGTTTTCCACATACAACATCAGTCCCTTGAGATAATGGCCTTCAGGGTGAAATAAGTTGATCGGATGGTCAGGACCCTGGCTGAGCGATTTCACCACCCTGATTTTTTTGCCGGCTTCCATGCCAGCTGCTACTATCGTGTCATAAAATAATTGGGTTCCCACCACCTGAGAGCAAGAAAAGGTAAAAAGATAACCGGTGTTTTTAACTTTTTTTAATGCCAGTACATTTAATCTTTTGTATGCCTGTACTGCGTTGTGTCTTTTGTGCAGACTTTTTGCAAAAGCAGGCGGGTCTACTATGACTATATCATATTGAGGTATCTCTGGATCATGTAAAAACTGCATTACATTGGCACAATATCCTTTATGTTTCTCTGCAAATCCATTTAGAATTACATTTTCTTCCATCAGGTCCACAGCTTTTTGAGAAATGTCTACCGAGTCTACAGATAAAGCTCCATGGTATAATGCATAAAGCGAAAAACCACCTGTATAACAAAAACAATTCAGTACAGTTTTATTTTCAGAATACTCACCCACAAGTTTTCGATTTTCCCGCTGATCAAGAAAAAATCCTGTCTTTTGGCCTGTGATGACATTTATTTTAAACTTGATACCATTTTCTGAGACCGTGGTTTCTTCTTTATTTCCTATTAAAAATGAATCCGTCACAGTTGTGCTGTATTGTTCCGGCAACGTATCCCTGCCTCTCAGATATATGGTTCCAATAGAATGTTTAAATTGGACAGCTATGGCTTCAGCAATCATGCCTGCTGCCAGATGTACACCAATAGAGTGACACTGTATGACCGCAACATCATTATAAATGTCGACGATCAGTCCCGGAACTCCATCTCCTTCTCCGTGTATCAATCGGAAGGTATTGGTATCAGAAGTTAAAAATTGCAGGTTTTGTCTGAAGGTATATGCATTGGCTATTTTTTCATTCCAGAACAACTGATTGATTTCTCTTTTTTCAAAACTAATGACACGAACAGCTATAGAACCTCCACCTTGAAAGTGACCGGTAGCCAGATAGGTATTGTCAAAACTTAGCACATCAACTAAGTCTCCATCTGTAAGTGATTTTGGCAGATATTGAATAGCTCCGGAAAATACCCACGGGTGCTTTCTTTGCAGAGATACTTCTTTACCTTTTTTAAGTTTTACGTGATGTGAATGCATATTATTTCCTATTTAGAGCAAAATTAAGATAACTTTTTGGATAATGATAAGATTAAGCATTAATAACATATGTAATTTTTTTTTAATTTTTTATTTATTTTATACTATATATTAAATTTAATTGATATATTTGCCCCATCGTGTAGTATGATTCGTCCATTTGGTACGATTTATATTGTACGATATCCCGCATAAAACAGTAATCTTAACAGTGTAATATCATTGCATATTCGGTCATGCGTTGGTAAAACACAATTTTTGTTATAGATAATTTTTTGCATATTCGGTCATGCAGTCAGTTATCTGAATTTATTAGGATTATTTCAAACTAAGGTCAAAAAAATGAAAAACAGTATGTATTACTCGCGCCATGCGTTGGTGCACAGCTATTATTATATATTAATAGCGACCCTTTCCCTTTTATTGCTTCCTCAATTGAACTTTGGGCAATGCGTAGCTTCCAAGGGTACTATCGAAGGTATAGTATTTCAAGACGTTAATAATAATGGAGTACTTAACCCTGGTGAAGCAGGCGTATCTGATGTCATGGTTCAGGCCTATGATTTTAATGGTGGCTTGATAGCAAGTACCACCACAAATTCCAATGGATCTTATACTTTTACTAATCTTAAGGATGGTGATATGCTGAGGTTGACTTTTGGGATAAGCGGCAAATTTTCTTCATCCTTTATGGGAGATGACAATGGCTCATCTGTTCAGTTTACACAAGTACCGGCCTGCAATGTTGGCTTTGGTTTGGTAGCTGAAAGTGATTTCTGTAATGAAACCACCGAAATCCTCACAACATGTTTTGTTCAGGGGGCAACCAGTGTCCGACCAAATGAACCAACTATCGTGGGTATACCATATGGATTTAATAGCAACACACCAGCCAGGAAGTTTGCCATGCATGGTGAAACAGGTTCTATTTGGGGGCTTGCGTGGAAAAATAGCACAAAAGAAATATTCAGCGCCGCATTTGTAAAACAATATGCAGGATTAAAAGCTGGACATGATGCTATATTCAAGACATCTTTTAATGGTATCATGTATACAACTCAGTTGTTTACAAAATTATCAGATTTAGATATTGAGACTGGAAGTTTGTCTGTGACTGATATTGAAAACTGCGGCTATGGCGATCAGGTAGGTAAGATTGGTTTGGGAAGTATGGTCATTTCACCCGATGAAAAATACATCTATGTAGTAAATATATACAATAATACACTTGTACGTATTTTGACAAGTAACCCATCAAGTGCTACAACAGAGGCATTTAAAATACCGGGGAATGGTTCACATGCATTTGCGCTAAAATATTTTGGTGATAAGTTATATATAGGAACCACTACACCTGGTGATATTGCTCAGGTCTTTGTTTTTGATCCTAATCGTGAAAACTTTGAAGATACCGGACTTAAAATCGATGCAGGCGCCGACTGGGAAACTAATGTGGTCAATGGCCTTCCTGCATATTGGTTGACAGATATAGATTTTTCTGATAATGGTGATATGCTTATTGCTTTATCGGATAGAATAGGTCATAAATATTGTAATGCTCTTACCAACCGACTGGATGAGCAGAAAGGTGATCTATTGATTGCATTTAAAAATGGCGACGGCTGGGTACTTGAAGACCGTACAAGTGGCAAAGAATTTTTTAGTGATGATTTTTGGGTTCCAAATCCCACTTATCATCCTGAGGTTACCATAGGTGGAATTTTTGCTATGCCGGGAACAGGTACAGTAGTAGCCACAGTTTTTGACCCTGAGCTAAATTCCTACTCAGGTGGATTGCACAGGTATAACACTTCGACAGGCAAAAAAGAAGGTTCCAAAGAATTATATACAAGAGAGACTGTAAATCTTTTTGGTAAAGCGACAGGATTTGGAGAGATCATCAGCACTTGTGGACTGCCGGATATTGAGATAGGAAATCTGGTTTGGAAAGATGAAAATGCCAATGGTTTTCAGGATGCCAATGAAATAGGATTGTCCGGCATAACTTTAAATCTTTATGATGAGTTGTGTAAAAATATAGGTTCAGTCACTACGGATAAAAACGGCAATTATGTTTTCAATAATACAAATGTACCCGCTGGATTATTACCTAATTCTGTTTATTATATTGGTATAGATAAAAAACATCTTGACCCGGAGACAAATAATTATGTCGTAGGAGATGATATTTTTACACTTACCAAATCAGTAAAAGAGTTTTCATTAATAAACAGTGATGCTGATGGTGCTGCCATGGATTGTGGAGAAACGTTGTTTGAAGTGAATGTTAATAAAACTCAACATTCCTTTGATATTGGTCTTATACCTGGAGGCAACTGTAGTCTTAAGATAAGCAAAAGAGTGGTTAATCAAAGTGCAGTTAGACAGGATGATATTATACTTTTTGAGCTTGCTGTATCAAACAGAGGCAGGGTAGTAATTTCTCAGGTTGAGATTTCAGATAAAATTCCATACGGATACAAATTCACTTCTGATCTGAATCCTGGTTGGGTTAATGAAAATGGAGTATTAAAAACCACTATTGACAACAGACTTTTACCGGGCAACAGTGCTTCAGTTATTCTGAATTTAACTCTGGACAAAGAGGTGAAAAACATTGTATTTACCAATCAAGTAAAAATAACAGGAGCAAAAGATGCAGCTGGAAATACTATAACTGACCTTACCTCATGTCTTGTAGTGCCTGAAGATGGTGAAGACAGTGACTTTCCCCCTGTTTGTGACCTGGCATTGGTGCACAAAATAGAAGGAGAAAAATATTATACTCCCGATAGTGAAGTAGTTTTTGTTACCACTGTATGCAATCAGGGTACTATAGAAGCTGCCCAATACCAGATTACAAACTATTTGAACAAGGAAATGGATTTTGATCCTGCTTTGAATCCTGGTTGGAATGTTTCTGCGGACTTAAAATATCTTACTTACGATGAAACTAAAACACTTGCTGCCAATACCTGTCGTGAACATCACCTTGTATTAACCATACTTGATGATACTGATGTTTCTCAAATCATTAATTATGCAGAGATTTCAAGAGGAGGATGCACAGGTACTGATATGAATTATGATTTTGATTCTACACCCGATAATGAATCAAGCAATGACAAAGGAGGCCAACCCAATACCGCCACTGATAATATGATGGATGATCGAGGAGATGTGGATGAAGATGATCACGATCCGGCATATGTGCAAATAAAAAGCATAGATGTATCTTTAATCAAATCCGTAAGTAACCGAAGAGTCAAAGCAGGCCAGAATGTTACTTTTTATCTGGATATAAAAAATGAAGGTTCAGTGACATTATCGAACTTAAAATTAATCGATTATATTCCTGAAAAATTGATACTGAATGACCCAAGATGGACAAAAGTGGGTAAAGATGCTGAATTAGCTGTTGATTTTCCGGATGGTCTTACCCCAGGTGAATCACATCGGGAATCAATAAATTTTATAGTAGATCAGAATGCTACGGTTCAGTTACTTGTAAACAGAGCAGAAGTAGTTGAAATATTTGATATGGAGAAAAGAGATGTTTCGTATTTAGACATCGACTCTACACCTGACAATATAGTAGACAATGACTTTTCTGAAGATAATGAAAAGGGAACCAAAGAAGACGACTTTGATATGGCTGACCTTGTGATAGGTGATATCGTAGAGGAAACACTATGTCTTAACAACGCAACAAACAGTATAAATGGACAATGCGAAACACTGATTACAATCAACGGCAGTTCTGACGATGATTGGTTTATAGAACAGGTGGTAGGTTTTTATCGTAATGATAGTCCTGCACCACCGGCATCACCCAATTTGTATGCCAATGGTTTTGTGTTGACAGAACTAAGTACCGGACCGGGATTAAGTAGGTATACTATTACAGGAAGACATATAGATGGAATAGGATTTTCTCTTAGAGTAAGAAGTGCTTTTGGGGATTTGGAAGATGTGGTTTTGACCAACGGATGTAGTTATACTGATGTAGTGATTAGTGGTCCAAGATCTTTGTGCGCAGGAGGTACAGGTATTTATTCTATTCCCCTTATCGCCGGAGCTTCATATAGCTGGACTGTAAATGGTGCACCTGTAGGAGGAAATCAAAATTCTGTGAATATTGACTGGAGTGCTTTTATGGGTACCAATTTTAACCTGTCAGTAAATATTTCAGTGCCGGGACAGTGTTATGCTCCTGCTCAGGCGACTGTTGTAATTGGCAGTGCGGATACACAATCTATAGCATGTGTAGGTAATTTTAATATTTCATTGGACGGCAATTGTCAGATGGTGGTGACACCTGCTATGCTGATTGCGGGCAGCTTTAATCCTGCATCACCGTATTTTGTTATGCTGACTGACGTTCATGGCAATGCGATAAATAATGCAACTTTAACTTCTGTCCATGCAGGGACCAAAGTTACTGCAAAACTTATTGAAGGATGTGGAGGTAATTCTTGCTGGTCTGTCATTACTGTCGAAGACAAAACTGCTCCGATTTCAATTTGTCAGGATATCACTCTTCCATGTTATAAACTGGACGAATATACCGGACCTTTTGAAACAGATAATTGTAATGGACCTGTCACAAATATTATTGTGAGTGAAAAGGTAACTCCTTTGACTTGCAACAATGATTTTGTTAAATTTATAGATAGGGTATATCAGGCAACCGATAAATTTGGCAATAAGTCAGTTCTTTGTAATATGAGGATTTCTGTAGAAAGACCGGACTTTGATTTGGTTGATTTTCCACCAAGTTTCCTGATGGTAAATGATTCTGCTTTGATTTGCAGTAGTTTTGCTATGGATGCTTCAGGCCATCCTGCCACATCTGTGACGGGTGTTCCTACCATAGCGGGTATTCCGATCTATCCTTCATCGCCATCTATCTGCAATTTATATGTTGGATATGATGATTTGGACTTTGGTTATATAGGATGTACCAGAAAGATTATCAGAAAATGGACCGTATATGAACAATGGTGTACCAATGGACAGGTGTTGAATTTTAATCAGGTGCTTGAAATATCAGATACGTTGGCACCTGTGATACAAAACATAGCAAATGCTACTATTTCTACCAATGGAATGCATTCCTGCGTTGGAGATTTTACACTTCCTTTACCTCAAGTCAAAGATTCCTGTTCAGGTGTTTTGGAAGTAAATGTGACTTACCCAGGTGGATTTGTTAAGAATATACTTACTCCTACCAAAATATCATTGCCAGCGGGTGTTCATACCATAGTATATACAGCTTATGACGTTTGTCTGAATTCAAGTCAGACTTCATTTACTGTTACTGTTCAAGATAAGACTCCTCCGACAGTGATTTGTAAGGGAGAGATTGTAGTAGGACTGAATTCAAATGGTGAAGCATATCTTTATCCCAGAAATATAAATGACGGTAGTTTTGATGGCTGCGGCATTGATAGCATGAAAGTGGCTAAAATGGTACCTGGAGGTATTATTCCTAATATTAATTTTAAAGATTTTGTAGATTTTAAATGTATTGACGCTGGAAAATCCATTATGGTAGCGCTCAGAGTTTGGGATGTGAATGGCAATAGTAATTCCTGTATGATGAATGTGACCATCCAGGACAAACATGCGCCAAAAATCACTTGTCCTGATGATTTAACCATTGATTGCAGTGATGTATTCACAGGGATGAATCTTACGCAATATGGGACAGCCACAGCCATAGATGCATGTGGTGCAGTAGTAACAGAACTAGATCCCAAATTTGTATTGAATTCATGCAGAGTAGGATACGTAGAGCGTACATTTGTTGCATCAGATGGGCTGGGCACAGATACTTGCAAACAAATTATAACAGTGGAGAATCAGGATTATTTTGATCCGTTGACTCACGTTGTCAAACCGCTTGATTATGAAGTGTTTGACAAATGTTCACAGGATGAATTGCTTCCTCAAAATCTGCCTGCTTTGTACGGATATCCGGTGCTTACTCAATCTGATCGCGGCATGGCGTCATCTACTTATAAAGATGCAGTGTATACTTTTGTCACAGGAGCCTGTTATAAAATTGTCAGAACTTGGACAGTCATAGATTGGTGTGAAATGGAAAGACAGGGTAACAGCTATGTACCTTATACATTTCAGCAAATCATAAAAGTTCATAATACTGTTCCTCCTTTCTTTGTAGGATTGGTGCCTGACCGGGATACTTTCTATACTGAAAAAGGAAATTGTATTGATGCTTTAGTTGACTTAAAAGTTACAGGTAAAGATGCTTGTACACCAGATGCAAAACTAAGATGGACATACAAAATAGACTACAACAATGATGGAGTGGTGGATATTACAAACACATCATTAGGAAATATGTCATCGATCAATACTATTTTTCCGGTAGGACTTCACAAAATTATATGGTCATTTGAAGATGCTTGTGGCAATGTAGTTTCTAAGGAACAGTTGATATTGGTGATAAATAATGATAATCCTACAGCTGCAGGTTTAGAGAGTGTCAGCGTGAGTATTAATCCTTGGGATACCGATGGAAATGGTATTCCCGATATCGAAAGAGCTTGTATTAAAGCCTGGACATTAAATGCCAGTAGCTCAAGTCTTTGTTGTACAGAGCCATTGCGTTTCAGTTTCTCTGAAAATGTCAATGATACCATCAGATGTTTTGATTGTTTTGATGTAGGAGTAGAAACTATAGTGCAATTGTGGGTTCATGATTGCAACGGTAATACCGATTATGTGGATGTCAATATTGAAGTGCAGGACAACAATCAGGTCAATGTCTGTGAGACAGTTTGCGAACAGCATCCGGCCATTCCTGTTATCACAGGCAATAATATTATTTGTGATGGTAACAGCACTACTTTAACAGCATCCGGTGGAGTAATTTATAAGTGGAGTACAGGTGCTACAACCCCTGCAATTACCGTTTCTCCATCGATATCTACTACTTACACAGTCACAGTTACCAATGAATTCAGATGTACAGCTACAGCCCAACGTACAGTCACTGTAACACCAAAACCTGCAGTTTCTATCAATATAAGTAATACCTGTGATGGAAGTCCGGTAACTTTAACAGCTGTGGGGACAGGTACATATGTATGGAGCACAGGCTCTACGGCCAATTCTATTGTAGTTGTGCCTGTGGCGAATACTTCTTATACAGTAACTGTTACAGCAGCCAACGGATGTACAAATTCGGCAACAAGAGTACTTTCCATAAATTCATTACCTGTAGTGAATATAACCGGGGATAACATATTATGTCGAAATGAATCCACCACATTGACAGCAACGGGAGGCAGTACTTATCTCTGGAACAATGGTGCTACAACAACATTTATCACAGTCAGTCCTCAGTCAACAAGTACTTATACCGTCACCGCGACAGATAACAATGGGTGCACCGCGTCATCTTCAAGAATAGTAACCGTCAATGTTCCAGCAACGATAAATATTACTGGCAATAACATAATATGTACCGGTACGTCTACAAGTCTGACAGCAAGTGGCGGGGTTACTTATCTGTGGAATACCAATGCTACTACTGCAAGTATTAACGTATCACCGATCAGTGCTACGACCTATACTGTAACAGCAACGGATAGCAATGGATGTACCAACACAGCCACCAGAACGGTTACGGTAAATCCATTACCGACTGTCAGTATTACAGGAGATAACAATATTTGTGTAGGAGAATCTGCAACCTTGACTGCAACTGGTGGCTCAACATACCTTTGGAGTAATCAATCCACATCAAATGCTATTACCGTAAGTCCGATGGTGACCACAACTTATACAGTCACCGCCACGAATAGTAATGGATGTACAAATACAGCTTCACGAACAGTAACAGTCAGCTCGACCGCAAGTGCACAGATCACTGGAGTCAATGCAATATGTTCAGGTACAAGTACAAATCTTACGGCAAGTGGTGGAGGTACATATGTATGGAATACAGGAGCCACCACATCAGTCATTAATGTAGCACCTTTAATTACGACTACATACACAGTTACGGTGACCAATACCAATGGTTGTACAGGAACTGCATCAAAGGTTCTCACAGTAAATCCAAAGCCTACGGCTGTCATAACCGGCGATAGAGATATTTGTCTTGGCGAATCTACCATTCTTACTGCTTCTGGTGGAGCGACATATTTATGGAGCACAACATCCACTGCCGCAGCTATCAATGTATCTCCGACAGCGAATACAACTTACACAGTAACCGTTACAGATGTAAACGGCTGTACAGCTTCGACATCTGCTGCTGTGACTGTTGATCCGGGAACTTTAACATGTTCTACACAGAATATTACTGTTTATCTCAATGCTGCAGGTGCAGTAACTATACGACCTGAAGACATCAGTACCGGTAGTACAGGAGCTTGTGCCAACATTACAGCAACAGTAAACCCGGCCATGTTTTTCTGTAACGACGTAGGAGTCAGGGTAGTAACACTGACAGTTACCAATACAAATAATAATCAAACTTTGTCCTGTACTGCTCAGGTGACAGTAAGGGATACGATAGATCCTGTTTTGGTTTGTCCGGCTAATATTACCGTAAATTGTGAAAATTATAATCCTAACTCACCTCTGTCTGTATTTGGCAATGCAACAGCTTCAGATAATTGTTTAGTGGGTTTAGTCTTGACTGAACTTCCGATCTTTAATCTGAACGAATGTGATCTCGGACAAATTATCAGAACATTTACAGCAACGGACAATAGTGGTAATACTTCTCAATGTGTTCAGATTGTTACCATTCAGAACAATAATCCGATTACAGCAGCCAATATCATTTTCCCACCAGACATTTCTGTGTCTAATTGTAATGGTGTTTTGCCTGGTGTCACTGGAAATGTTCAGTTTACACAAAATAGTGCAACATGTTCAGGTCTGTTTGTAGGGTATACGGATGATGTCGCGCCTACTAATCCGGTTTGTGCTGATACAATTATGAGAACCTGGTTGGTCATTGATTCCTGTCAATTGGTGATGGGTACAAACAACGGAATATTTTCACAGGTACAAACTATTTTTGTGATAGTAGAAGAGCCTGTGATCACAGGACCGGATACTATTACATTGCTACCCAATTTGGTGGAGTGTGAAGCTTCGCTTGCAGGTATATTGCATCAGGCTTCAGGTTGCAGTAGTTTGATATTATCCAATAGCGTGAATAATTTACCTTCGTTTGACTTATCCGGTACATATCCAGTCGGCACTACAAATGTCGTTTTGACTGCACTCGAAGCGTGTGGTAATGTAACGGCCACATTCAATGTTACAATTATAGTAATTGACAATTCATCTACAGATGTAAGGTGTAATAAGACATTCCCGAGGATTCGCGATAATAATCCACCGAGTGTTACAGATAATGTTAGTTCACATGTGAAAATAAAAGTAGCCTGTACGGATGATGTGGTTATCAAAGCTTCGTACAGCAATACAGATATCAATGACACTTTAAGGACCTATTTCTGTGATGATGTGATGCTGGATATTCCTATAAAGATTTACTTTTGGTTTGATGGTGTAGTTATGGATTCTTGTAATACTATTGCCACTCCGCTTGATCCTGATGGATTCTGTTCTAATGGATTGGTTACAGTCGCTGGAAATGTAAAAAATGAAGCAGGTCAATTTATTCCAAATGTTTTTGTAAACATGAGTGGCAGTGGAATGACTCCACTCAAATCAGATCAGACCGGAAAATATAAATTCCCGTACATGGATCCAGGTGGAGAGTACGATTTAATTCCAACAAGAAATGACAATCCTTTGGAAGGAGTGAGCACTTTGGATCTCATCTATATACAAAGACATATCCTTAAGACAGAAGAACTGAATTCTCCGTACAAAATAATCGCGGCCGATGTTAACAAAGATGGTAAGATTACAGCTGCTGATATGGTTCAACTCAGGAAGGTATTGCTGGGCATTCATGATAAATTCCCGTCCAATACAAGCTGGAGAATGATAGACAATGGGTATGTATTTCCGGATGCAAAAGATCCGTTTATAAATCCACTTCCTGAAAAATATCACATCGAAGCACTGACATCCAGCATGCGAATAGACTGGATTGGCGTGAAAACAGGGGATGTAAACAATAGTTATGTAACCAATGTATTGTCTCCAAATGTTGGTAAGCGTTCAGCGGAATTATCTTTGCTCATTTCCGACAAGGCGATAGTAAAAGGGGACAATATCATAGCTGTACATGCTTCTGCTGATGCTGAAGTACATGGATTTCAAATGACTTTGCAGACAGGAAAAGTATCATCTGTAAGCTTGAATCCTGCCATGCTTAAAATCGAAGATTACCATTATCATTATACTGGCGGGGTACTTACGATTTCATGGCATAGTACTTCCGGTGTTGTTTTGAAATCAGGAGATCATTTGTTTGATATCCATGTAACTTCTGAGCAGGCAGACAAAACATCCAATATGATTGCTTTGGCAAATAACCATTTGATCCCTGAATATTATACATCTTCCAATGAAACCCGAACCTTAGGGTTGAAGTTTAGTAATGTCGCAGGTGACAATGATTTCGAAGTACTGGGCAACACGCCAAATCCGTGGAATAATCAGACCAATATCAACTTCAGAGTGCCATTTGCCGGTGAAGTGATGCTGAAAGTCAGAGATGTCACCGGAAGAATTATTTATACAGCAAAAGAATTTTTCAACAAAGGGGATCATTCAATAATGCTTACCAAAGAACAACTTGGGGCTTCCGGTATATTGTTTTATGAACTTACATTTGGCAGTGAAGTAAAAACGATGAAGATGCTGAACATAAAATAGTGATATTATAAAGTTATTACTGAAAGGACACCATGCTGTAAAGTGTGGTGTCCTTTTTTAGTTTATAAGTGAGCTTTAATAAGATTTTTAACCTGTTCAAGTCACGTATTTATCTTTTAGTCATTTTTTGTATATTATTTTATTCAATTGTAAATAATAGTTATATTTTGGCTACAAATGTCAAAATATGAAATTGAATATCACAAACACTTTTCAGGCCTTCTTTTTTATTGCACAACTATTAGTTTTTGATTTTACACTTTCTGCTCAATTTTCGCCTTCACCATGGAGATTGATTGGTGTTTATCACAATAATAACATCCTAAATGACAGTGTGGCAAGAATTTATTATGAAAATAGGGTAGGTCTTATACACGTAAATGGAGACACTTTAGTCAAACCTTTATACACCAACATTTTCAATTCAAAAAATGGTTATTTTATAATATATAATTCAGGATCCCAAATTGGGCTTCTGAATGAAAAATTCCAACAAGTTTTGGGTCCTGATCACTCATCAATCATTATCCTGAATGAAGGCATTCAAGTAGTAAAAGATGAATTTATCAAGTATTATGATTTTAGTGGAAATGAAAAACTAGATACTTTTTATAGTAATTACCTTATCTCTGATTCTGAAAATGGATTATTTGCTGTATCAAAAAAATTGAAAAAATATGGAGTAATGGATGATTCATCAAAAAGCTGGGTACTACAGCCCGAATATCATAGTATTGACATCTCCAATCCAAACTTTATTCTTGCAAGTAACCAGAATGGCTTTCAGGTTTTTAATCCCAAAGGAATAAGTTTACATAAAAAGTCAAACCAAAGAATCATTTCCTGGGGAGAATTTTTTCTTGTTAGAGCTTCGGAACATTCACCCTATTTTATCTATGATGCAGATGGTAAACCATTTGACAAAATCCCAAAATTATACGGCAATGTATATTGTGATGACAATCTTTACCATCTTTCAGGTAACTATAGATATTTATATGACAAAAATTTTAACCTTCTGTCTGAAGGAGTAAAAGTTACCAAATTTAATGAAAAGCCATTGGGCAATAAAAGCACAAATTATCATACTTCCGAGAAAGATCAAAAAGTGGCACTGCATATAGACTATAAAAAGGTTACACCATTTAAATATTCAAAATTAGAGACATCAGATTCTCTCATCATAGGCGTTCATTCAGCTGGCATCGAAATTCTGGACAATGCAGGAAAAGTCATATCAGAATTCAAACCCAATATTACTTTCATTTCAGGAGCAAAAGTTTTTCAGGTTTCAACCGTCTCTAAAGATTCTGTGTTCTTTTTTGATAAAAATCAATTTTTAAAGATTCCACCATACAATGAGCTTTATTTTAAAAATAGTTTGATAACAACTCGAATGGAAAAAAAATGGAATATCCTTGATTTAAAGGGAAATATTCTAGTCGCAGAAGCTGAATCTGTTGATTTTGGTCTCCCTTATGCAAATGGATTTATCTACACAAAAAACAAACTCAAAGGGTGGTATTCACCCAAAGGGTTTTTACTCCCTGAATACGAGCAAATTTTAATATATAAAATTGGCTTATTTTCTGCATTGAAAAATAATGTATGGAAACTTTACAATATAAGTGGCACTGAATTTTCACCCATCAGTTTTGACAAAATAGTAGAACATGATTATGGCTTGGTGTGTACAACCAATGAAAACACATTTGTGTTGCCAAAAGATAAAATTGAATTTATTAGTTTTCAGGATTTTAAAAATGTAAGTAAATTGTTTTTCGTTGGGAAAAAAGATAATAAATGGAAAATCTATAATTCTGATATGACACCTATGAATTCAAAAAGCTACGAAAATATTCAATTAAACAGAAACATCATAAAATCAGACCAGGAATATTTTGTTTTGAATTTCAGCACAGATAAAATCAAATACTATGATTATGATACGATGTACTACATTTCGGATATTTTGATTGGCAAAAAAAATGACAGTACAGCAGTCTTTACCATGAAGGGAAACTCAAAAAGTTATGTTTGTGATAGTATAAAATTAGTAATGTCTTATGCTGCT
>Ga0138256_10001390_pt1 | contig 26123 bp, 21 predicted proteins | sample KNB2016incub_MG_FD_105486 | JGI IMG/M metagenome (GOLD analysis project Ga0138256, IMG submission 105486) | Active sludge microbial communities from wastewater in Klosterneuburg, Austria - KNB2014incub_MG | ecosystem: Engineered > WWTP > Activated sludge > Unclassified | place: Austria...
TTTAGCTGCATCATAACAGTAGCAAATTTTGTGGCATCTGATACCCCATTTACAGGTGCATCAAACGAGTGGTTTATGTATTCACTTGCCTGGCGGTAACCCAGGGTTATACTGTCACTAATACTGGCTACAATATACCCGTTAATTTTTGTAGAATCTTCTAAAACATAAGGAATATATGCTATTAAACTACTATCGTTAACAGCATTTGTAAAGCTGTTCTCATACCTTGGTTTTATATTTTTGCCAATTAAAACTTTATTCCAAACGGGGTAGCCATGCTGCTTTACAAAAGCTGTAATAAATTCTTTATTATTATTTCGTTTTTTTATTTCATTGATAACTTTTAAAATAGATGGATCTGTTTTTGGTGGAATGGTAAAAAACTTTTGTGTAATACTTTGTGTGTGTTGGATACTATCGTAAACTATATCTATTTTTTTACAGGCTGCAAAAACCAATACCGACAAACTAATTAAAAGACAAAGTTTGCGGGGGGGGTAAGTGATATTTAAAATTCATAAACTTTTGGTTAAGGGTTAAAAACTATTTTACAAACATAGAGCAATATTCCATTACAAACAATGGGGAAAAACCCTAATTTCTTGTGGGGGAAAACCCCGTTGTTGTTTTAATCCAATTGCTTACACAAGGGGTTGCATTTTTTATAAAAAATATGGGGATTATAAAAGGAATATGCATCAAAGAATTTATAAGACAATATGCGTGGCCTGCACTTTAGTTCCATAAAAAAGGGTGCCATGATTATTAAAATCTACCGTATCTCCGGTAGTAAAGAATGAAACATTTTTATTTTGGGCGCAACGCTCTTCAATTTCGGGATGGCGCTGCAAATAATCTACTAAGCTAGCGGCAATGATTTGCCCCTGTGCCAGCAGTTTTACTTTTGGCGGGCAAAATTCCTGAAGCTTAGGCAACATCAAAGGGTAATGGGTACAAGCCAATAGCAGGGTATCAATGGCATTGTCTGCCCGGAGGATCTCTTGCAAATATTTTTTTACAAAATAATCGGCGCCGGTTTGCAGGTGTTCATTGTTTTCTACCAATGGCACCCACATAGGGCAAGCCAACTGGCTGATATGAATTTGTGGTGAAATTTTATTTATTTCAATTGGATAGGAGCCGGATTCTACGGTACCTGTAGTTCCCAATATCCCTATATGGCCCGTATCGGTATGTTTTGCAATTACTTCGGCCGTTGGCCTGATAATGCCCAGCACCCTGCTTTGTGGCGAAATACGAGGCAGGTCTTTTTGCTGAATGGTCCTTAATGCTTTTGCAGAAGCTGTATTACAGGCTAAAATCACCAGGGGGCAACCCTGCTGTAAAAACCATTGTACAGCTTGCAAAGTATATTGATACACGGTATCAAAACTGCGGCTGCCATAAGGTGAGCGGGCATTATCGCCCAAATACATAAAATCATAGCCGGGCAACATCGCCTGCACTTCTTTTAAAATACTCAGGCCGCCATAGCCGCTATCAAATACTGCAATTGGTTTTTTATTCATTCTTTACAAAAATAATAAAGCCCCTTGAGTAAAGGGGCTTTATATAATCAGCAATGCTGAATTATTTTTTAGCAGGTGCTGCCGGGGTATCTTTTATGCCGAGTTTCTTTTTTACCAATGGCAATAAATCATCTCCCGTAGGGAAAACCAATAGTACACCTTGTGCATTATCTATTACATAAGCATATCCATTTTCTTTAGCCACTGCTTTAATCGCTTCTAAGGCTTTTGCCCGGATGGGTGCTAATAATTTTTGTGCTTGTTGCTGATACATATCTTGAGCCTGTTGTTGAAACCCCTGGGCTTTTTGATAGAGTTCAAACAACTCATTCCTGCGAATATCTTTCATACCAGAAGACAGTTTCATAGAATCTTTTACAAACAGGCTGTCTTTTGTACTTAGGTCTTTCATCATATCCTGGTAGCGTTGGCCAAGGTCGGCCTGGTATTGTTTAAGATCGGCATCTGCTTTATCTGCTTCGGGCATATCACTTAATAATTCATCAGAGTTAATATGGCCTATTTTATTTTGAGCCGTTACGTTGGTTAGCATTCCAAATGCCATTAAACAAACTACAATAAGTTTTTTCATTTCCGTTTTACTTGGTTTAATTTAAAGTTTACTAATTAAAGTATATTCATAAGACTTAGATGCTGCTCGGGAGTTTAGTGTTATCATTTATTTAACACCCAGGTTCTTAAGCACTTCGTCGCTTTTATCCAGTTTTGGGTCGGCAAATATAACGGTAATTCCTTCACTTTTGTCAAGAATAAAGTCATATTGTTTATCTACTGCCAGCTTTTGTACTGCATTATAAACCCTGTCTTGTATGGGTTTTATCAATTCCTGTCTTTTCTTAAACAGGTCTCCTTCAAAGCCAAAGCGTTTGCGTTGTAAATCCCGTAATTCTTTTTCTTTATTATAAATTTCGTCTTCTCTTTTTTTCTTCAGGTTATCTGGTAGCATTACCTGCTCAGCATCATAATCTTTATACATTTTATCTACTGCGGCTTGTTTTTGTTCTATTTCCTTTTGCCAGAGGTCACTAAACTGGTCCAGCCGGGTCTGTGCTTCTTTATATTCCGGTATTTTATCTAATATATATTTAGAATCAATAACAGCATATCGTTGTGCATTTGCAGCCATTGTGGCAAACAAGCAAAAAAAGGCAGCAATGAATATTTTTTTCATCTCTATTTTAATTTATACAACAATGAGTTTTACGCCGCTAAACTATGAAATTTATTCAGGTTCCTGGCCTAACATAAAGGTAAATTTAGCAGCTCCTTTAAGGCCGGAGCTTTGATTGTACCTATCGAAACCAATACCATAATCAAACCCAAGCAAACCAAACATAGGCAGGAAGAAGCGCATCCCTACACCGGCTGAACGCCTTAATTTAAAAGGGTTATAGCTTTTAAAATCGTACCAACCATTTGCTGCTTCAAAGAAGGTGAGGCCATAAATGGTACTACTGGCATTGGTACTAAAAGGATACCTAAGTTCTACCGTATATTTATTAAATATGGTGAAATATTCCTGTGGCTGAATCCCATCGGGGTTTACCCGTGGGTCTGAACTACTGTAAATTGGATATCCTCTTTGTGCAATTACATCGTAACCCAAAAATGCCTGGGTATTGCTTAAGCCGGCATCGCCCAACTGAAAGCGTTCGAATGGTGCCAATCCCAGTTTGGAATTGTACCGCCCCAGGAAACCATATTTTGCAGCGGCCTTCAACACAAATTGTTTATTCCGGTCTTCACCTTTGGCACGGCCAATAGGCACATACCATTCTCCATTGAAACGCCATTTATGAAATTCAGGAAATTTATATGGATTGTCTGCTGGTGATGATAAACCCATAAGTGAGTACGGAAGTGTAAACTGTCCACTCAGCATAAAATTAGATCCGCTGGTGGGGAATATAGGATTGGGCCCGGCTGAGTTTCTTAATAAAGTAAGTTTTAAACTAATGTTGGTGGAATTACCATTGCTTAACCCGGGAAAAATTTGGTAATTACGGAGTTTGTATTGCTGAACATTTAAAGAATAAATTAAATTAAAATAATCATCGGGCCATTTTAATTGTTTACCGAGTGAAATGCCGAAGCCAACTGTTTTTACAAAAGAGGTATCGGCACAATCTTTACAATATCCGCCGGTATAGGGATTATACGCATTGGCATATTTAGTATTATAATAGCTTACAGAAAATGAATTTCTCTTTTTACCTCCCAGCCAGGGTTCGGTAAAAGATAAACTGTAAGAACGGTATGCCCTTCCGTTTGACTGTACCCTGGCACTGAATTTTTGGCCATCGCCGGTTGGTAATGGATCCCAACTTGATTTTTTTGTAATATTCTTAATAGAGAAATTATTAAAGGTAACACCCAGGGTACCAGTAAGGCCGATACCGCCTCCAAAGCCTGCAGATAACTCTAACTGGTCGGCTGATTTTTCTTCTACCTGCCAGTTAATATCTACGGTACCATTATCAGCATTGGGAACAATATTCGGATTTATTTTTTCAGGATCTATAAAGCCCAACTGCCCTAGTTCCCTTTGTGTACGTATTATATCCTGGCGGCTATACCTGTCACCGGGAATGGTACGCAGTTCACGCAGAATCACATAATCTTTTGTTTTATCATTTCCCGAAACGGTGATACGGCCATAGGTAGCCTGCGGCCCTTCCCGTAAGCGAATTTCATAATCAATGGTATCATTATATACTGCAGTTTCTACCGGGTCGGCACTAAAGAAGAGATAACCATCATCCTGGTATAAACTTCCAATATCGCCGCCTTCTAAAGACAACTCTTTACCAACTCTTTTATTTAATAAATCTAAATTATAGGGATCGCCTTTTTTAATTGCCAAAATTAAATTGAGTACAGAGTCGGTGTATTTGGTATTTCCTCTCCAGGTAATATTTCCAAAATAATACCGGTGCCCTTCAGAAATATTAAGGTGAATATCCAGATTTTGCTGGCTGTTGGGAATGATGGTGTCATTTAAAATTTCGGCATCCCGGTAACCTTGTTCATTGTAATAATTAATTACTTTGTCTTTATCCTCTACATATTTTTTCTCACTAAATTTTCCACCACCCAGTTTTAAACGAACATAAGGGTCAAGGTATTCTTTAGTGGTACTGGGATACATGAAACCCAGTTCTTTTACATACTCTTTAAAAGTAGGGGTTTGTGTTTTATCGGTATAAGGGCTTTTTATTTTTTCGGGAAACAAACTAATGCGCATCATTTCTTTTGTGCCCTTCATTTGTTTTTTAAGTTTGCTATCGGCAATATTTTCATTATTGGCAAAATGGATTGAATTGATCTTTACTTTTTTACCTTTATCAATAAAGAAGTTTAGCCTCACTGCATTATTAATGCCCACAATTTCCTGTTCCTGCATGCGGATGGTAGCATTGCGGTACCCTTTATCAAAATAAAATTTTTGGATGGCTTCTACGGCGCTTAATTTCATATTCTCGGTAAGTACCCTGTCTTTTGCCAAGCCTACTTTACCGGAGAGGTCGTCTTTTTCTCCTTTTTTAATACCGATAAAATTATATTCAATTAACCTGGGCCGCTCCTTTAGGTTGATATCTATATAAATACTATCTCCTTGAATCCTGTTAAATAAAATATCAACATCAGACACCAAACTTTGGTTCCAAAGCTTTTCAATAGCTTTTGAAAACACATCGGTACCGGGTATTTGCACCACATCACCTACGGCCAGGCCAGAAATAGAAATAATTAAATTAGGATCAAAAGCTTTTGTGCCGGTAACATTTATACCTGCAATGATATATGGTTTTGCATACCGGGTATTATACATTTCTTCAAACGCATGGCGTTGAGAGCTATCTGTTTGCGCTTGTGCGAGGGTATTGGTAAGAGCGAATATGAGCAGTAAAAAAGCGTTCTGGTAAATCCGATGCATTAATTTATTTTTACGGTGGGCAAATTAAGCCCATTAAGTGAAAACTATTTGTTAAATGAGCCTGTATTTAAGCCTTATTTTGTCTTATTTTTAGCTGTTTTGTCCTGCTTTTAATTGATCCCCCGTTTTTCCAAACCTTCTTTCACGGTGTTGAAAATCTATAATGGCTTCGTAGAGATTCTCTTTACGGAAATCCGGCCAGCGGGTATCGGTAAAACTCAGTTCCGAGTATGCCAGTTGATATAATAAAAAATTACTTACCCTGTAATCTCCCCCGGTACGAATCATGAGCTCTGGGTCGGGAAACTGAGCTGTACATAAATACTGCTGAAACAGGTTTGCATCTATCTCTTCAGGCAAAAGCGTTCCTTCTTTTATTTTTTTTGCTATGCTTTTTACAGCATGTACAATTTCCCAGCGGCTGCTGTAACTCAATGCCATAATAAGCTTTAGCCCTGTGTTTGATGATGTTTCATACAATGCTTCCTGTAGTTCTTTACGGGCATTGGCAGGCAACTTAGTTATTTCACCAATTACATGCAGGCTTATATTATTTTTATTTAAAGTAGGTACTTCTTTACGAATGGTGTCAACCAGCAATTCCATCAGGCCCGTAACCTCATCTTGTGGCCGATCCCAATTTTCGGTACTGAAAGCATACAAGGTTAAGTAGCCAATACCCAGTTCTGCGGCAGCTTCTACAATATTACGTACACTTTCTACACCATGAAAATGGCCATACAGGCGGTCTTCGCCTTTTTCCTGCGCCCAACGGCCATTACCATCCATAATAATAGCGATATGACCTGGAAGATGTGCTTTGTTTATTTTTTCTAATAATGACATGAAACCCTAAAAATGAAACCCCGCTGTAAAGCAGGGATGGGCGCAAAAGTACAGAAAAATAGCCAACTCATTCAAGAATATTGGCTACTATAATTTTTTTATAAATTAGGAAAGCGGTGGGGCAGCTGCTTAGTTAAAAGCGGTGGGGCAACGGTAAGAACTTAAATTGAAAGACACCCCTATTTCTGCAATAATAAATTGATCTTTTTGTTTGCTCCATCCTCTTTGCATTCCTTCTGCAAATGTTTTATTGTCAATTTCATACCGGCGATCCTGTAAAAGTGCAGCTACGGTGCCGGGAGCAAAGTTTGCCTGGCCTGCATAAGTGCTACTCACATCATCTAAATAGTCGGTACCGGTAAAGCGGTGCGCTACTTCGAAAGACACATTAAACTTAGGTGAAATATTATATTTTACACCTACACCAAAAGGTACACTATAGCTCATGGTGCTATATTCTGAACGGCCTTTGTACCCGGTAGATTGGCCTTCGGTTCCCAGTGGGCGTAAAAAAACTTTTTGTCCTTTTAAATAAGCATAAGGGTCATAAGAAAACAAACCTACACCCAGGGTTACATAAGGAGTGAATAAATAATTATCATCGCCGGGAATAAATTTAAAAAAATTGAAATCGCCTTGCAGGCTCACTTCCCAAATATTGGTATTGAAACTAAGGTTGCGTAGTTTTTGATATTCGTTTTTACTGTACGTATCGCTATAGCCCAATTGAGCATAGCGGGCAGAGATACGAGCCCCTATGTAATTTCCAAATTGTTTGCGATAAAAAACACCTACTGCCGGTTTGGGCCGGTTGATACTGGCACGGGTATTTAAGTCGCCAAAATAATGAGCAGCGCCAAATGTAATACCAAATTCGCCCTGCTGTACATACTCAAATCTTTCACTTTGTGCATTAGTAGATTGGGTAATGGCAATCGCCAATATAATAACTAAGAATTTAAATTTCACCTTTACTTTTTTTCTTGATGTAGTGGTTTGGAATAATAGAATTTTACATGTGTATTGCAAAATAAGCAAATGTTTTTTTATTAATGCAAATACCCGGGATATATATTGTGTTATAAATGATGGATCATTGATCGTATTAATTCATTTTTTGAATCCTTAGCCCCACACTCATCACATGCAAAAGTGGGTCATCTCTCATTATTTGCTGGATACTGTAGTGATAGGTTCCCGGTTTTACAAAGCGACGGGGCCTGTCTGTCAAAGGTTTACGAACTTCCCAAATATCATTCATGCCTACACCTTCCCATCCTTCGGCATCGGAGCCAAGCGTTAACTCTACTTTTTGATAGTACATGGTATCTCCGGGTGATTGCAAGCCTACATTTAACCATATATTATTATATTTATAAGTATCCGTATGGCGCAGTACCACATAGATATTAAAATAAGAGCTGCTGTCTTTTATTTCAAAACTACCCTGGGGTATAAATGAAGCGCTCCATGAATAGTTAGGGATAGCAGTATTCTTTTCATACAAATCAATTTGCCGGCAACCGGTAATAAAAAATAAAACAAAAAAACAAAAACCTAACGTGTTTCGTACCTGCTTTTTCATGTTTAAAGTGTTATACATACCGGGTGCTGTTTTACTACGTAAGGTCATACGGGTAAAAATAGGATAAATTATTAAAGCACATTCAGTACCTGCTCTTTGGCTTTTTCAAGATCATCTTTCATGTGTACTACAAATTTTTGGATATCGGCATCATACGCTTTGCTGCCTGTGGTATTTATTTCACGACCTATTTCCTGTAATATAAAGGATAGTTTCTTTCCCTTGCTGGGTTCATTACTGTTTAAAATTTCCCTAAAATAAATACAATGTTGTTTTAGGCGAACTTGCTCTTCGTGAATATCTATCTTTTCAATATAATAAATTAATTCCTGCTCCATGCGGTTGGCATCTATATTTTCATTGCCCACATGTTCTGCCAATAAATTTTTTATTTCTTCTTTAATACGAATTTTACGGGCGGGTTCATGAATCATAATATTGGCTTCCTGCTTTTCAATATTATTGATATGATTTGTGAGGTCCGTTTGGATGGAGGCGCCTTCTTCAGTTCTATGTTTATTTAATTCTTTTAAGGCTGTTTCTAAAACAGTTTTAAACATTTCAAATTCTTCCTGGCTTAATATTTCATTGGCAGGAGAAACCACTTCTGGCAATCGCAGTATGGCGGCCAATACCGAGTTGGTATCTGTTTTTAATTCTGATGCCAATCCTTCTAATTGCTGATAATAAGATTTAATAAGATCTGTATTGATGACTACTGGTTTACTGGAACCGTTTTGTTTTATACTTATGTAACAATCTATAGTACCCCTAAGCAATTGTTCCTGCAAAATATTGCGGATATCAAATTCATATACTTTCAACAATGCCGGAATTTTTAGTTGCACATCCAATTGTTTTCCATTCAACGCTTTTATTTCTACCAGGTAAGTTTTATCACCCACCGTTTGCTCTGCCCTACCAAAACCAGTCATTGATTTCAACATCATAATTTTCTTATTTTATTGCAAGTTAAATTTTATTCGCCTGCTTATTACAAATTTAAAATGTGCTTTTAAAAAAAGAAGCCCGGCCTTTTAAAGACCGGGCTGTACTATATAGATGGGTTAGTAAGTACCGGGATAGTAAATCCCTTACACAATATTAAAAATAATTTTCTCCACAATAAAAAATTTCTTTACTTATTTTATTCACATTTTGGAATTGACTGTGGAAAATGCAGGCAGCCTTTCCCTCTTTTTTGTTCCACAAAAATGAATGAAGAAGCATCTGTAAAAAAAAATTAAACACAGTATTGTTTTGAAACTATGATGAACACTATCTTTCAACAATACCATGAAAATGCAATTTATAAAAAGTAAAAAATTACCTGCCCGTAAACGGGGGCATAAAAACACCAAAAGCTGCTATAAAAAAAATTTGTTACTTTTTTTTAAAAGCTAGAAAAAAGAACCCAAAAGGATAAAAACTTACCCCAAACGGATACTTACCTTTGCCAAAAATAAATTTATGCAATTTCCTTCCCCGGTATCCATTGAATGGATCGCAACAATAATAGATGCAAAAATCACCGGTAATAAAAATGCTTTTGCCACCGGCATAAATGAATTACACAAAGTAGAAAAAGGAGATCTTGTTTTTGTAGATCACCCAAAATACTACAAGACTTGTATTGAAAGTAATGCCAGTTTCATCATCATCAATAAAGAAACAGAAGTACCTGATGGCAAAGCATTATTAATTGTTGATAACCCGTTTGAAGCGTATTGCAAAATTGTAAATCACTTTAGGCCGTTTAAACCAGTACATAGCATGATGAGTGAAAGTGCAACCGCAGGTGAAGGAACTTTTATTTATCCATCGGCGTTTGTAGGCAATCATGTAAGCATTGGTAAAAATTGTATCATTCATCCGCATGTAAGCATCTTAGATCATTGCATTATTGGTAACAATGTAATCATACAGGCAAATACCGTAATAGGAAGTGATGCTTTTTATTATAACAGTAAAAAAGACCGTTCTGTTTGGTATAAGAAAATGCCGAGTTGTGGCCGGGTAATTATAGAAGACGATGTAGAAATTGGTGCAGGTTGTTGTATTGACCGGGGTGTAAGCCATGATACCGTAATTGGTAAAGGAACTAAAATGGATAACCACATTCATGTGGGACATGATACCGTAATTGGTGAAAATGGTTTGTTTGCAGCAGGCACTGCAATTGCTGGCGTAGTAAATATTGGGAATGGCGTTACTGTATGGGGACAGGTAGGTATTAGTAAGACATTAAGCATTGGAGACAATGCCGTGATACTTGCAAAAAGCGGAATTGGTGGTGACCTGGAAACAGGTAAAATTTATTTTGGTTCGCCTGCAGAAGAGGCTTCTATTAAAAAAAGAGAACTGGTATGGATAAAACGCATTCCCGAAATCTGGGAAAAGGTTATGGCAAAAAAATAATTAAATAAACTGTTATCCAACATTTATTTTTAATTGATAAATAATCAATAACCCTGCGGTGAAAAATCGTAAGGCAATGATTCTGCTAACCGGCTCCAGGCCCAATACTGGCTTACCGTAATATCATTTTGATCGTAATAATACCCGTTTTGTTCTATCACAATCAACTCATCCGGTTTAAAAGTTAACATCGAAAATTGAAATTCACCCGGCTCGTCGGGGTGTGTATTTAAATACAGCTTTGAAGGTTTTTCTTTGATATAAATAATCCCCACATTATTTTGATTGGGATACACTTCTACCGTTTGGGTGCTGTCATCCTTTTCGTAATGCATGGCGGCGTATACATTTTTTAATTTGAGCGCCGAATCGGTACCATTTACTTTTACCAGGAATTGTATTTCAAACCCTTCCTGTGCCAGTGATTGATTAAAAAGGCTCCGCATAAAATGTAGCATAGAACCCTGGTAAGCATGCAACCGGGCTTCCTGCCATTGATGATATTGACTATCACTCTCTGCTATCAATTCTTTAAATAATGGGTTGCCGGTATATAAACTTACTTCTGTATTGTACTCGTGGGTAAATGAATCAAGCGCATATTTTATTTGATATCCCAAAGCTTTATTTTCTACCAGAATTGGTTCATTGGCTAATACCTTTAAGCGATTTCTTTTTTTAGAAAAATAAAATTTTAATATCTCCGGATTCAGGATTTTACAGGCTGCTGCATTGGGTGTATTGCCAATAAATTCCTGCATAAAAAATCCACCATACTTTTGCCAGCCATCTTTCACTTCACTACTGGATACCACCGCCACTTCTTCCATTTCTTTTTCTTTTGGCCGCATAGTAAAATCATACTCGTGTACATTATCATTACTGCTTACCCTTTTGCTTTCACTGGTATAGCCGGTAAAAGTTACACTTAAATCATATCCTCCTTTAGGCAACCAAAGTTGATACCTGCCATCGGCATCGGTAGTAGTACCCAGGGTAGTATTGTCAGCAAATACCGAAGCTCCCTGCATCGGTTTTTGAGTAGTACCATCGGTAACAATCCCGGTAACGGTAAATTGTGCATGGCTTATGATTGCAAAAGATACACAAATTAAAGAGAGAGAGATAGGTTTAAACATGCAGGTATTAAATTTATTAAAAACCGAAAATACATTATTGCCTGTTAATTTTTTGTTGCAATATGGTGCAGGTATCTTTAATGGTTTGCGCCAAAGGTTTATAGTTAAAACCGGGTAAGGCCTGTAAAAGCTTACGATTATCAAACTGTACTTTGGCCAATGCAGTAGCGGCTGTTTCTTTGGTAATTAAAGGCGGCCTGCCGGTAAAGACAGATTTTATTTTCTCTATCAAGCAAATAAACGAAGCTAAAGCGGGTGTAAATTTTTTATTGGGAACAGGTTTATTAAAAGCAACGGCAATTTGCTGTATTAACTCTTTGTAAGATGCATTTTCTGCACTTACAATAAACCGTTCTTTAGTAATATCAGCTTTCATTAATTGAATCATAATATTTGCTACATCATTCACATCTACAAAACCGGTAACCCCATCCGTAAACCAGGGGCTTCCCTCGTAAACATTTTTAAAAATACGGGTAGAAGTTTCGTTCCATTTTCCCGGGCCTAAAATAATTACGGGGTTTATTACTACAGCCGGTAACCCTTCGGCTACCGCACGCCATACTTCCATTTCACCCAAAAATTTACTATGTCCATAAATACTATTGCTGGTTTCGGGTGTCCAGTTCATTTGTTCAGTAATCATTTCCTTTTTTCTTATTCTACCGAGTGCAGCAACAGAACTTACATGTACTATTTTTTTTACCGTGGCGGCCAGTGCTGCATTTACGATGTTTGCGGTGCCTTCTACATTTATGGCATATAATGCAGCCCTGTCTTTTTTATGAAATGATACTTTGCCTGCGCAATGATATACATGTGAAACGCCTTGCATTGCTTCGGCCAAACCATTTACATCCAAAATGTCGCAATTAATAACAGATAATAGTGGCTGCGAAAAAGTGGGTAAAGGGGTATGATGATAAATAGCCCTTACTTTTTTATTTTGCTGTAAAAGTTTTTCTATCAGGGCAGTTCCCAGCAGACCGGCGCCACCGGTAACCAATATCAATTCATCGTTTGTATTTATATTATTTTCCTGAGCCACAATTAATATTTATAAAATCCTTCACCCGTTTTTTTACCCAATTTTCCCTCTGCTACTTTTTCGGCTTGCAAAGGAGACGGCTTAAACCGGATGGCATTGTCAAATGCTTCGTATAAAGATTGGGAAACTGCAAAATTTATATCCATCCCTATTAAATCCATCAAAGCAAATGGCCCCATTTTAAATCCTGCATTTTGTATGGCTGCATCCACTTGCGTTACGGTAGCCTTACCTGTTTCCACCAAATGTAAAGATTGTAAATAAAAATGGCGGGCTACCCGGTTTACAATAAACCCAGGGCTATCGTTACATACCACAGCCATTTTGTTCATTTGTGTGCAACAATCAAATAGCATTTGTATCGTATCATCAGAAGTTTTATTTCCTTTTACCAACTCTACTAATTTCATAATATGCGCAGGGTTAAAGAAATGCATTCCGGCAAAGCGGCCCGGGTTTTGAATGTGATTTTGAATATCAGTAATAGATAAAGACGAAGTGTTGCTTGCTAAAATACAATCTGCTTTATTAAGCATAGCCAGCTTGTTCAGTAATTCTATCTTAGGTTCTGTTTTTTCAATAATGGCTTCAATAATAAGATCTGCTTTACAATCTAAAATATCGGTAGTAAAGTGAATGCGATGGGTTATTTCATTTTTTTGTGCTGCTGTAATTTTTTCTTTTTCAACCAGCTTCGTTAGGTTTTTTTCAATTCCGGATGTGGCTTTATCAATAACCGCTTTGTTAATATCAAACAAGATGGTAGTAAAGCCATGCTGTGCTGCTGCCAGGGCAATACCCATACCCATTGTTCCAGCCCCTGCCACACAAATTTTTTGTATCATACAGCAAAAGTAACCTTGTTTTTTCTTTAGAAAGAAAGTTTAACTGGTTAAAAAGAGTTGAAAATATTCTTATCAGATCGCAGCAATAAACTGGTCTAAAAAGCGGGTATCGTTTTCACTGAAAAGCCGAAGATCTTTCACCTGGTATTTAAGCATGGTAATTCTTTCGATACCCATACCAAATGCAAAGCCGGTATATTTTTCACTATCAATATTACAGTTTTCCAATACTTGAGGATGCACCATTCCGCAACCTAGTATTTCAACCCAACCTGTTTTTTTACATACATTACAACCGCTACCACCGCATATCAGGCAACTGATATCCATTTCGGCACTCGGTTCTGTAAAAGGAAAATAAGAAGGGCGAAACCGGATCTTTACTTCCTGGCCAAACATTTCCTGAACAAAGAAGTACAAGGTTTGTTTCAGGTCAGCAAATGAAACATTTTCGGCAATATATAACCCTTCTACCTGGTTAAAAAAACAGTGTGCCCTTGCGCTGATTGTTTCATTGCGATAAACCCTGCCGGGGCAAATGATGCGCAAAGGCAAAACCCCTTTTTCCATTTCCCTGATTTGTACACTGCTGGTATGGGTACGTAATAACCAGGCCGGGCTTTCCTGCAAATAAAAAGTATCCTGCATATCTCTTGCCGGGTGATTTTCAGGAAGGTTTAATGCCGTAAAATTATGCCAGTCATCTTCTATTTCGGGCCCCTGTGCTACGGCAAAACCAAGACGGTTAAAAATGGAGATTATTTTATTTTGTACAATGCTAATGGGGTGCCTGCTGCCAATGGGCATGTCGGGTGCAGGCAAACTAAGGTCAACTTCCTGCTTTACTTTTACTTGATTGCCATCAAAAAGTTTAAGCTTTTCAAATTTTTGTTCTACATAGTTTTTAAACTCGTTAAGCGCCTGGCCGGCTTCTTTTTTTTGTTCTGTGGCCACATCTTTCATTTCGCTCATGATGGTTTTCACCAATCCTTTAGTTCCTAAATATTTTATACGAAAAGCTTCCAGTTCTTCTTTTGAATGTACGGCAGCCCCTTCTATTTGGGCACTATACGCTTTTATTTTATCGAGCAATTGTTGCATCGGGCAAAGTTAATTGATAATAATTGTTGCAGGCAAAATGGATTAAAAAATTCTGTAAACTTATACTAAACCCTTAATTTTAAGATCTAGAATTTAAAAAATAAATATATGAAAGGAACGATATTATGCATGGCCACATCGCTGGGTAGTTTTATTGCTACAGGGCAGGCAACATTGGTAGAAAAAGTTGTTCGTCATGCTGATGAACTGGTAATACCTTATGAAAAATATGTATTACCAAACGGCCTTACCGTTGTATTAACAGAAGACCACAGCGACCCGGTGGTGCATGTAGATGTAACCTACCATGTAGGTAGTGCCAGGGAAGAAATAGGCAAGAGTGGGTTTGCACATTTTTTTGAGCACATGATGTTCCAGGGGAGTGACCATGTGGGAGATGAACAGCATTTCAAATTAATATCAGCCGCAGGTGGTACCTTAAATGGTTCTACCAACCTGGACCGTACTAATTATTATGAAACGGTACCATCTAATCAAATTGAAAAAATGCTTTGGCTGGAATCTGATAGAATGGGATTTTTATTAGATGCCGTAACACAACAAAAGTTTGAGATACAACGCAGCACGGTAAAAAATGAAAGGGGCCAAAATTACGATAACAGGCCCTACGGTTTGCTGGGCGAAACAACCAGTAAAAATTTATATCCTTATGGCCATCCCTACAGTTGGCTTACCATTGGTTATATTGAAGACCTGAACCGGGTGAATGTAAACGATCTAAAGAATTTCTTTTTAAGATGGTATGGCCCCAATAATGCAACGCTTACCATTGGTGGCGATTTAAATCCTAAAACTACTTTACAATTAATAGAAAAATACTTTGGCAGCATACCCCGTGGCCCCGAAGTAACCAAAACCATATTGCCGCCTGTTATTATTAATAATGATCGTTACGTAAGCTATACTGATAATTATGCTCGCCTTCCAAGGCTCAGCAAAACATATCCTACTGTTCCTAATTACGATAAAGATATGGCTGCATTAGCATGCCTGGCACAAGTGCTGGGACAAGGAAAAAATTCAGTTTTTTACCAGGAGATGGTAAAGAACCAAAAAGCATTGTCTGCCATGGCATTTAGCCGATTGAATGAATTGGCAGGTGAATTTTCAATACAAATAACCCCATTGCCAGGCAAGAGTCTTTCAGAAACAGATAGCCTGGTATATGCAGCCATGCAAGCATTTGAAAAAAGAGGCGTAACAGATGATGATATAGAAAAATTTAAAGGGAGCATAGAATCACAATATATAAATGGGCTGCAATCGGTGTCGGGTAAAGTAAGCCAGCTCGCCAGCTTTGAAACATTTACCGGCACTCCGGGTATGATTGATAAAGTTTTAAAAATGTACCAATCGGTTACTAAAGAAGAAGTGTGGAACGCTTATTTAAAATATATTAAAAACAAAGGAAGTGTTACAGTGAGCGTACTAACAAAAGATGGTAAAACAACAGCAGCAAAACCAGATAATTATACCATTGATGAGTCGCATTATGTAAGGCCGGATTATGGTTATGCAGGGTTAAAATATATAAGGCCAATAGATCATTTTGACCGTACAAAAATTCCTGCAGCCGGCCCAAACCCGGTAGTAAACATCCCCACACCATGGAAAATAGATTTACCGGGAGGCATAAAAGCAATCGGCACAAAAAATGATGAAATACCTTTAGTGTATATAACCATTAGCTTACCCGGCGGACAATTATTAGAAGCTCATGATAAATCGAAAGCAGGCATCGCTTCCATTACCGCTTCGATGCTAAACGAAGACACTAAAAAATATACTGCAGAAGAAATGTCTGTAGCCTTACAAAAATTAGGTAGTTCTATTAGCGTTTCAAGCGGATTAAATGATGTAACTTACCGGGTACAAGCTTTAAAAAAGAACCTGGCTCCTACACTTGATTTATTGCAGGAAAGGCTCTTTAACCCCCAGTTTACGCAACAGGCTTTTAAACGCATTCAAAAACAAACTTTAGAAGGATTTAAACAAAGTAAATCGCAACCTGCTGCTATTGCAAGCAAAGTGTTTGCAGCCATTACTTATGGCAAAAATAATATTCTGGGTATGGATGATAATGGTACAGAAAATACCGTTAAAAACATCAGTTTGCAGGATGTAGAAAATTATTATAAACAAATATTAAATAGCCAGGGTACTGAAGTAGTAGTGGTTGGTGATATTACAGAAGCGGAAATAATTCCGCAACTAAAATTTTTAAATAAACTACCCATTACAAAAACAGAAATACCTGTTCCTGAAGCTGTTCCTGCGGTAGAAAAAACAGTAATTTATTGGGTAGATGTACCACATGCCGCACAAACTGAATTCAGGGTAGGCGCTGTTACCGGAATGAAATATGATGCCACCGGCGAATATTATAAAGCGGGCCTTATGAATTATGTTTTGGGTGGTGATTTTAATAGCCATTTAAATATCAATTTGCGTGAAGATAAGGGTTGGACCTATGGCGCACGCTCCAGTTTTAGCAGCAACAAATACAATGGTATGTTTAGTTTTAGTAGTGGTATCCGTGCCGACGCAACAGATAGCGCCCTTCATGAAATTTTAATGGAAATGGATAAATATAATAAAAACGGTATAACAGGCGAAGAATTAGCATTTATGAAAAGCTCCATTGGCCAGCGGGATGCTTTGCTTTACGAAACTACTGCTCAAAAAGCAGGATTTGTAAATCGTATGCTGGAGTATAACCTACCGGCTAACTTTACCCAACAACAAAATAAAATATTGAAAAATATCAGCAAATCAGAAATAGATGGTTTGGCAAAAAAATGGATCAACACTAAAAAAATGAATATTTTACTGGTGGGTGATAAAGAAAAAATATTACCCGGTTTACAAAAATATGGCTACGAAATTGTTGAATTAGATTCCGATGGCAACCGCAAATAATTAAAACATTCTGAAAATTAAATGCAGTGACGCTTCGTTGCTGCATTTTTTATTTGCCTGTAACAATACGCAGGAAATAACATCTTATATTGGCTTTTGTGTGTAATTCATAACAAATAACAATAGTTGGGTAATAAAGAATCTTTTTCTGAGATATATCAACAATATGCGCCACAAGTATTGCGCATCTGTATGGGCTATACAAACAATGCAGAGCAGGCAAAGGATTTTATGCAGGAAACTTTTATAAAAGTATGGCAACATTTAGAAAATTTCAGGGGAGCGTCTAAAATGAGTACCTGGCTTTACCGGATTGCCGTAAACACCTGCCTACATCACTGGCGGTTACCTAAAAATAAAATACCCGAAACCCTGCATGAAAATTTTGATGCAGCGGACAACTCTGAGCATAGCGAAAAAGAAAAGAACATACAGCAATTATACAAGGCCATACAGCAATTAAACGAAACAGACAGGCTTATTATTAGTATGGTATTAGAAGAAATCTCCTATCCTGAAATTGCAGAGACATTGAATATTTCAGAAGGGAACCTAAGGGTAAAAATCCACAGGATAAAACAAGACCTCACCAAAAAATTTTTTAGCCATGAATAGCTTTAATGAAATAGAGGCTCTTTGGAAAAAAATTGAAGCCCGGCCATTGCCAGACGCTACTCAAATAATTGGCAAAGCCCAAAAGAATAAAAACCAGGTAAGCCGTAAAATATCAGTACAAATATTTTGTATGCTCCTGGTAATCCCTGCCCTCTTTTATGTAGGGCTTACATTTCAGTTTCAATACTGGAGTAGTTATGCCGGCATGATATTGATGGCTCTTTGTGTTTTGCTGTTTTCGTATTTTCGGCTTCAGCAATACTTATTTTTAAAACAAGTTGATTTTTCTGAAGACCCCTACGAACTTTTAAAAAGATTTAAAAAATTTTATGCCCATCAGCAATGGTTAAATACGAAGGGAAGTTTTTGGTATGTGCTTATTTTAAATATTGCTTTTGCACTTTATTTTTATGAAGTAGTTTACAAGGCACCTACAACAATGCCTGTGAAAATAATAATACTAATGATATATATTGCCTGGATGCTGATTGCTACACGCTGGATAAAAAAAATATCAAATAAGAAGGAACATAAAAAAACCCAGGCAATTATTAAGCAGATTCAGCAACTGCAACAAAGCCCGGATTCTTAATTTTTTATAACAACAATCTTGGTTTACACCTCATATCTCTTTCTTAAATTTTAAACCTGATCTTTTACAAAAGTTTTTTTATTTCTTCTTTTAATTCTGTTTTGGTAAATGGAATACCCATTATTTTATGGTAACCTATGGCATCTACAAAATACTGATCCCTGATAATTTTTATAAGTTGGCCATTATTTAATTCGGGAATTAAAACCTTATCAAAATTGTTGATGATGTCGCCCAGGTTTTGTGGGAATGGCCGCAGGTAACGGATGTGTGCATGAGATACGGAATGTCCCTCGGCCTGCATTTCATTACAAGCTGTTTTGATAGCTCCATACGTACTGCCCCATCCCAGCACCAACAATGTCCCTTTTTCCGGGCCGCTATCTAATTTTTGATCTGGAATATCAAAGGCCACTTTATCAATTTTCTCCTGTCTTATTTTTACCATCAGTTGATGGTTTTCGGGATCATAGCTGATGTTCCCGGTTACGTTTTGTTTTTCCAGTCCGCCAATCCGGTATTCTAATCCGGGTGTACCGGGTACTACCCAGGGCCTTACATTATTTTCATCACGCAAATATGGTTGAAATTTATCTTCTCCATCTCCCAGTTCTGTTTTAAAATAAACTTTAATAGGAGGTAATTCCGCTACTTCGGGATAGCGCCAGGGTTCAGCACCATTTGCAATGTAGCCATCGCTTAATAAAATAACCGGCGTCATGTGTTGCACCGCCAGTCGTACAGCTTCATAAGCCACATCAAAACAATCGCTGGGTGCAGCGCTGGCGATCACTGGCATGGGACATTCTCCATTGCGGCCATAAAAAGCTTGTAATAAATCGCTTTGCTCAGTTTTTGTGGGTAAGCCGGTACTGGGGCCACCTCTTTGTATATTACAAATTATTAAAGGGATTTCCAGCATTACTGCCAGGCCCATAGCTTCGGTTTTTAATGCCATACCCGGGCCGCTGGTAGTAGTTACTCCCAAAGCGCCGCCATAACTGGCGCCGATGGCAGAAGCAATTGCAGCAATTTCATCTTCGGCCTGGAAAGTGCGGATACCAAAATTTTTATGCTTGCTTAGTTCATGCAAAATATCCGATGCAGGCGTAATAGGATAAGACCCCAGGAATAAAGGTAACTCACTCATCTGGCTTGCTGCAATAAGACCATAAGCTAAAGCCTGGTTGCCCATAATGGAGCGATAATTACCCGCCTTCATCTTTGCTTTTTCTACCACATACCTGTTGGTAAAAGCTTCGGTAGTATCGCCATAATTATACCCGGCTTTCAATACTTTAATATTACTCTCTAATATGTCTGGCTTTTTTGAAAATTTTTCAGTTAAAAAACGAGTCGTATTATCCATATCCCGGTTATACATCCAATATAAAAAACCGAGAACAAACATATTTTTGGCTCTGTCTTTCTCTTTGGTGCCCAGTGTAAAATCTTTAAGCGACTCCCGGGTTAATTTTGTAACATCTATTTTAATGAGCTGGTAACCCTCCAGGCTATTATCTTCTATCGGGTTTACCCCATCGGCATAATTGGCGAGTCGGAGGTTTTTAGCATCAAAACCATCGGTATTGGCAATGATGATCCCTGCTTTTTTTAAAGACCTCAAGTTTACTTTTAAGGCGGCTGCATTCATAGCCACCAGCACATCGCACTCGTCTCCGGGTGTATGAATATTTTCACTGCTAAAGCGAAGCTGAAATCCGCTCACGCCCGGGAGGGTTCCTATCGGTGCCCTGATTTCAGCGGGAAAATCGGGAAATGTTGCCAGGTCTAAACCTAATAATGCCGAGTTATTGGTAAACTGGCTTCCCGTAAGTTGCATCCCATCTCCACTATCTCCTGCAAACTTTATTACTACATCTTTTAATACTTCTACCTGATCTGCCATAGTACTTCAAATTTATTCACCTGCAAAGTTAACACTAATGCGATCTTTTATAAATAGAAATTCCTTTTGCAGTAAACAAAAAAAATAATCTTCCCCGTTTTAAACGGGGAGCTTAGCTTTGTCGCAAAAATATTTAGGCATGCACGATCTGCAAGATTTCCTGGAACCCCTTTCGCCGGCCCGCATAAATAATGATGATGGGTACACTGATGGGCAACTGGCCCGGCATTTGGTAATCTATGAAAATGAATTTCCGGATATTACGGATTGTAGTATTGTATTGGTAGGCATTCAGGAAATGCGTGGCCAAAGCCTACTTTCACAGCCCGGCCCCGAAGCGCCTAATAAAATACGTAACCAATTATATGCTTTACATTATTGGCATACCGATATTAAGATTGCTGATATTGGCAATATAAAAACGGGTGAAACACTAAGTGATAGTTATGCGGCGATTAAAACAGTGCTGTCTGCCCTGATAGAAAAAAATAAAACCGTGGTCTTATTGGGCGGTTCCCATGATATTACACTGGCTCAATACGAAGCTTACCGGCATTTGAACAAAAGAATTGATGCCAGTTGCATTGATGCCCGCATTGACCTTAGCAACGAGAGCCCCATAAGAAGCGAAAATTTTTTGATGGAAATGCTTACGGACTCTCCATCATTAATTAATCATTACAATCATATAGCATTTCAAAGTTATTATGTGCATCCCCGTATTATAGAAACGATGGATAAACTACGCTTTGATTGTTACCGGGTAGGTATGGTACAGGATAATATTGAAGAAATGGAACCCCCATTGCGCCATACAGATTTATTAAGTTTTGATATTGCCGCAATAAAAAATAGCGATGCCCCGGCGAATACCGAAAGCCCCAATGGCCTTACCGGGATTGATGCCTGCACACTCACCCGCTTTGCCGGCCTTAGTGAAACGCTTAGTAGTATTGGCTTTTATGGATACCAGCCAAAAGATGATGTACATGAACTTACCGCCAGCCAAATTGCACAAATGATCTGGTATTTTATTGATGGCCGGAATAAAGGGTTACAGGAAGCGCCCCTTGCACAAACACAACACTTTAATGAGTACCATACCGCTTTTGCCGAAGTGGATACCCTTTTTTTACAAAGCAAAAAAACCGGCCGATGGTGGATGCGCATGCCCGACAATAAAATTATTGCCTGCAGCTATTCAGATTATATAAAAGCAAGTAACAATGAAATTCCCGAAAGATGGCTGAGGTTACAGGAACGGGATTCATAATAAATAACATTCCTAACGGCCAAAGAGTTTATCGAGTTCATCTTTTTTAAACTGCATATAGGTAGGTTTACCATTGGGGGTACTATTGGGCAACTGGCAGCTAAAAAGATCAGTAAGCAGTGCCTGCATTTCTTTTACCGTTAATGCGGTGCCGGCTTTTATAGATTGCTGCAATGATAATGATCTTAACAATTTTTCTCTTTTTGAAAATTTAAGATCGTTACTAAAATGTTTATACTGCTCCAGCATTTTTTCAATGGTAAGTTTATCGTTTCCTGCCTCCAGGCCTGCGGGTGTTCCCTGTATTACAAAACTATTTTTACCAAAGGGTTCCAATTCGTAGCCCAGGCAATGCAAATCGGGTAATAGTTCAGATAATAAGACAGCATCTGCTGCACCCAGTTCAATGGTAGCAGGAAATAAACTCCGTTGCGTAGCAATGGCTGTTCCTGAAATAGCTGCGGCAAATTTTTCGTACAATACCCGTTCGTGCGCATTTTGCTGATGCAATAATAAATAGCCGGCATCATTTTGAATTACGATATATGCAAGCTGCACTTGTAATATGGATGCTTTTTCTATTTGCTGTGCCGTTAGCACTTGTGCAGGTAACACCGCTTCGTTATGTGTAAGTTGTTGCGATGTATTTGCCGGCTTCGGTTCATAATATTCTTTCCAATGCTTGAGTTCACTTTTGCTTTCAATAAAATGCGCCTGCCCTTTCTGGGTAAAGGTTTGGTAAAGCGATGAAGCTGCAGCCTGCGATTGCTTTTCTACCGTAAAAGGTTGTGTAACCGAATCGAGTTGCTGTACCTGCGGGTCCAGGTCAAAATCGAGTGTGGGTGTAATGCTAAACTGTGCGAGTGCATGTTTTACTGCACTTTGAACAAAAGCATATGCAATCTTTTCATCATCAAATTTTATTTCCTGTTTGGTAGGGTGCACATTGATGTCTATTTGTGCGGGATCTAAGTCAATAAACAAAACATATAAAGGAAAACTATCTTTTGGTATTAATTCGGCAAAAGCATTCATTACCGCATGGTTCAGGTAAGCGCTTTTAATAAAGCGATTGTTCACAAAAAAATACTGATCACCCCTGGTTTTCTTTGCTGTTTCAGGTTTGCCCACAAAACCGCTGATGTTGAGGTAATCTGTTTGCTCCTGTACACTTACTAATCGGGCATTATAGTGGTTGCCCAATATTTGTACAATGCGTTGTTTCAGGCTGCCCTTCTCTAAATGAAATACTTGCTGCCCTCCTGAGCTTAATGAAAAAAAGATATTTGGAAATGCCATGGCGACCCTTATAAATTCTTCTACAATATGCCTTAGTTCAGAGGGGTTGCTTTTTAAAAAATTGCGACGGGCAGGTACATTAAAAAACAAATTTTTCATGGTGATACAAGTACCGTTGGCGGCGGCTACCGGCTCTTGTTTCAGTACGATGCTATTTTCAATTTCAATAAAAGTTCCCGATTCATCTTCGGGCCTTTTGGTTTTTATGGTTACCTGCGCTACGGCTGCAATGCTGGCCAGTGCCTCGCCCCTAAAGCCCATGGTTTTAATACGAAAAAGATCATCAATATGACTGATCTTAGATGTGGCATGTCTTTCAAAAGCCATACGGGCATCGGTTTCGCTCATGCCCCGGCCATTGTCTGTTACCTGTATGAGTGATTTACCGGCATCATTTACCAACAAATTTATTTCGGTGGCGCCTGCATCTACAGCATTCTCCAGCAATTCTTTTACGGCGCTGGCCGGCCTTTGAATAACTTCACCGGCAGCTATCTGGTTGGCAATATGATCAGGCAATAAATGAACGAGGTCTGGCAAAATGCTACAAATTTAAGTCCCAAAAATACGATTAAATACCCTTAGGCTTTTGAGAATTACCAGCGGGCGTTCCCCATTCATTTAAAACTACTGGGGTAGGTTACATTATTTGCTGATCATATTTTACAATGCCCACAGGCTGCCGGATGGAAGCGTAAATGACCGAAGGGAATTGCAGCGTACAGCCGGGACCACTGTTGATAAAAGGTTTGCTGCGGAAAGCCCCCGACCTACAATCTTCCTTTTTTTATTTCTTCTACTACAGCAGGGTCCAGTAATGTGGTAGTGTCGCCAATATTATCCATTTGCCCTTCGGCAATTTTACGGAGTATGCGGCGCATAATTTTCCCACTCCTGGTTTTTGGCAAGCCGGTTACAAATTGTATTTTATCGGGTTTGGCAATGGCGCCAATTACCCTTGTTACGGTTTGCAATACATCGGCCCGGGCCAGCGCTTCGTCATGGGGATTGCCGTTATAAATTACATACGCATACACACCCTGTCCTTTTATATCATGAGGGTAACCTACAACGGCGCTTTCTACCACCCCCGTGTGCATATTGATTGCGTTTTCTATTTCGGCGGTGCCGATGCGGTGGCCGCTTACATTTAAAACATCATCTACCCGGCCGGTAATGCGGTAATTGCCATTTGCATCCCGCAAGGCCCCATCGCCAGTAAAATAATAGCCTGGGTAAGCGCTAAAATAAGTTTGCCGGCAACGCTCATGGTCCCCATAAGTAGTGCGTAATATAGAGGGCCATGGTGCTTTTAAACAAAGGTTGCCACTCACCTTGTTCCCTTGCAGCAGTTTGCCATTTTCATCTAAAAGTACGGGTTGTACACCGGGTAAAGGAAGTGTAGCAAAAGAAGGAATGCCCGGAATAATACCAGCCATATTTGAAATAAGGATCCCGCCATTTTCTGTTTGCCACCAGGTATCTACAATAGGGCATTTGCCTTTTCCTACATGTTCGTTGTACCAATGCCAGGCTTCTTCATTAATGGGCTCGCCTACCGAACCCAGTACTTTTAAGGAAGTCAATGATTTTCCTTTGAAGGGTTCCAGCCCAAAACCCATCAGGCTGCGAATGGCCGTAGGCGCTGTATATAAAATATTTACTTTATGTTTATCTACAATATCCCAAAAGCGCCCTGCATCGGGCCAGGTAGGTATGCCTTCGAACATCATGCTGGTAGCGCCTGCAGCCAATGGCCCATATACAATATAACTATGGCCTGTGATCCACCCAATATCTGCAGTACAGAAAAATACATCGCCGGGTTTATACTGAAACACATTTACAAAACTGTATGTAGTATATATCATATAACCAGCCGTGGTATGCACCACACCTTTTGGCTTACCGGTAGAGCCGGAAGTATACAAAATAAATAAGGGGTCTTCTGCATCCATTTCTGCTGCTTCAAATTGGACCTGCCCGTTTTTTTCTACCTGGCTTTCGGCGTGTTCCATTTCATCTTCCCACCACACATCACGCCCCTTTATCATGGATACGGGTGTACGGGTACGGGTATATACAATTACTTTTTTTACGGTTTTATTTCCTATGAGTGCATCATCTACCACACTCTTAAGGGGAATATCTTTTCCACCCCGGTAAGCGCCATCGCAGGTGATTACACAGTTGGCGCCGGTATCTTCTAAACGGTCGGCAATACTCTGTGCGCTAAAGCCGCCAAAAATCACAGAATGTATGGCGCCGATCCTGGCACAGCCCAATACGGCATAAGCAAGTTCCGGTATCATGCCCATGTAAATACAAACCCGGTCGCCCTTTTTTACGCCATTGTTTTTAAGCATTTGTGCTACCTGGCAAACTCTTTTATGTAAGCGGCTGTAGGTAACAGTGCGTACTCTATCTTCGGGATTATTGGGTTCCCAAATTATAGCGGGTTTATCGCCCAGGGTAGCCAGGTGCCGGTCAATACAATTTTCTGTAATATTAAGGGTAGCCCCCTGGAACCATTTTATATTGGGTTCTGTAAAATTCCAGTCCAATACTTTATTCCATGTTTTTTTCCATAAAAAAGACCGGGCCACTTCACTCCAAAACCCTTCGGGGTCTTCGATGCTTTTTTTATATGCCTCTTCATATTCTTCTTTTGATTGTAACTGGTAAGGATAATACATATCGCCTGGTTTAATTTTTTTTTTTGACCCTAAATTTAACCCCATTGGCTGTGAAAATCAAGTTTTTCATTTTTTGGTTACCAGCCCGGGTGCATATAGCATCATCGTTGCGTCGCACACTTGTACAATGTGCCGGGCTCAACATTTTTATTATTTTACCTTTTATATAAAAAATTATATGAACATATGATAGGGAAAAATCCCTATTAGTGACAGTATAACCCTGGGTTACCGCCAGGCAAGTGAATACATAAACCACTCGTTTGATGCACCTGTAAATGGGGTATCAGATGCCACAAAATTTGCTACTGTTATGATGCAGCTAAA
>Ga0138256_10001391_pt1 | contig 26122 bp, 26 predicted proteins | sample KNB2016incub_MG_FD_105486 | JGI IMG/M metagenome (GOLD analysis project Ga0138256, IMG submission 105486) | Active sludge microbial communities from wastewater in Klosterneuburg, Austria - KNB2014incub_MG | ecosystem: Engineered > WWTP > Activated sludge > Unclassified | place: Austria...
GCCGATGGGGATTGCCTGTTTCATGGGCTTTGTCGATATTGTCAGGGAACTCGCCAAACGCGGGGGGAAAGTCGATTTTCCCGACAACAGCGTGCCGACTTCGCCCTTGAGCATGGCGATTCGCGGCGGCCGGGTTGAAGTGGCCCGCGCCTTGATCGAATTGGGCGCCCAGGTGCCGGATGGCATGAAAACCGGCCTGACCGAGCACGACATCATGCTGGCGCAATGGAAGGCACATCGCGACGGGTATACCAAGGCCTCGGCCCACGAAGCTTCGGGAACGGAGCCGGTGATCGAGGAAATTGACGTGATTCGTTGTTTCGGCACCGACACCCAGGTGCTGGAAGCCGATGTGCTGCGTGCGGCGCGGGAGATGCGCTGAATAGCAACAATCTGTAACAGCTTGGCCTGGCTGATCAAAGTTAAACTATCGGCCATGACAACGCCGATTCGCCGCATTCTCCCCATTTTTCTCTGTTTGGCCATTCCCGTTGTCTGGGCGGCTGAGCTCGACCCCTTCAGAACGGAGGCGATGGCGCCACTCAAGCCTTCGCCACAGCTGGCGGCCCGGGTTGGCGAGGCGCCATGCTCGACCGATTTGCCGTCGATGCCGCTGACGGCGATTGATGCGGTCGACCTTACCCTTTGCAATAATCCGCAAACGCGCGAAATCTGGGCGGCGGCGCGGGTGCAGGCGGCGTTGGTGGGTGTTGCGCAATCGGCCTGGTTACCCGACCTGGATGGTCGGGCCGGCGCGGCGCGAAACTTTACCGATGTCCGCAACTACAACCAGAACACCGCGGCGCTGACACTTTCCTGGCTGATGTTCGATTTTGGTCAGCGTTCGGCCAATATCGAAAATGCCCAGCAATTATTGAACGCCGCTGCGTCAAGCCAGAGCGCCGCGGTACAAAGTTTGTTCCTCTCGGCATTGCAATCCTTTTATACGGCGCAGGCAGCGCGGGCGGCAGTGGTTTCGGCGACGCAGGCCGAACGCTCGGCGCAGGAAGGTTTTCAGGTGGCAGAAGGGCGCTACAAGGTCGGTGTTGCAACACCAGCCGACCGCCTGCAAGCGCAAACTGCACTGTCACAGGCCACTTTGAACCGGATTAAAGCGGAAGGTGATTCCCGCAATGCGCTGGGCACGCTGGCCAATGTGCTGGGTTTTGATGCCCAGCGGCGTATTGCGCTGGCCGAGCATCAGGGGATGCCCAGCGAAACGGTTTTCCAGAGCGATGTCGATGCCTTGATCGACGAGGCGCGGCAACGGCGCCCGGATTTGAAGGCAGCTGAAGCGCAAGTCAAGGCGGCCGAAGCGGGTATCGATTTGGCGCGGGCGCAAGGGCGGCCGACGGTTTCCGTAGCCACCGGGTCGACCTGGCAGGATGTCGGCGGGGTAACGACCAATGGCGGCAACGTTGGTATTGCACTTAACGTACCGATATTTTCGGGTTTCGAGACGACTTATCGGATCCGTTCGGCGGCGGCGCAGGCTGAGGTAAGGGCTGCCCAGCGCGACCGCATCCGCTCGCAGATCGCGCTGGATGTCTGGAAGGCCTACCAGAGTCTGACGACGGCAACGCAAAGCCTGAAGGCGACGGCGGATCTGGTGGCCAGCGCCGAGCAGTCCGAGCGTGTGGCTCTCGGCCGTTACAAGGCCGGGGTGGGTACCGTGCTGGATTTGCTGGCGGCGCAGAGTGCCTTGGCCAGCGCGCGTTTGCAGCGCATCCAGGCGGCGCTCGACTGGTATGTTTTTCGCGCCACGCTGGCTCAGGCCATGGGCGCGCTTGATTACACGCTGCTGCAAGCGGCAGCGGAAGGAAGACCATGAAACGTATCGGCAAGATTTTTATCGGCGTGACTGTGATCGCCGGCCTGATCGGCGGCGGCATCTGGTATGCCAAGCAGCGTGCGGCGCAGAACCCCGAGCAACGCTACAAGTTGCTGCCTCTGGAAAAGGGTGATGTGACGCAGACGGTTTCCGCCAACGGCACGCTGAATCCGGTTGTGCTGGTCAGTGTCGGGACGCAGGTTTCGGGCACGGTAAAGAAGCTTTATGTCGATTTTAACGACCATGTGAAGAAGGGGCAGGCGTTACTTGAACTCGACGACGCACTGGTTTCCGCGACCGAACGGCAGAGTGCCGCCAGTGTTGCCAACGCCCAGGCGACGCTGGAACTGGCGCAGGCCAACGAGGCGCGCAGCAAGCAGTTGTTCGCCCAGGAATACGTCTCGAAACAGGAATTCGATCAGTCACGACAGGCGCTGAAATCAGCCCAGGCTCAACTGGCGCTGGCGCGGGCGCAGAACGAGCGCGACCGGGCTAATCTCAATTTCACGGTCATCCGCTCGCCGGTCGATGGCGTTGTCATCGACCGGGTGGTTGATCTTGGCCAGACCGTGGCGGCCAGTTTTCAGACGCCGGTGCTGATCAAGATCGCCCAGGATCTTTCCGAGATGCGCATCGACACCAGTTTTGCCGAAGCCGATATCGGCAATCTCCGCGAAGGGCAAAAGGCAAAGTTCACGGTCGACGCCTTTCCGAACCGTAATTTCACCGGGGATGTGCAGCAGATCCGCCTCAATCCGACCAATCAGCAAAATGTCGTCACCTACAACGTACGGATCAATGTCGCCAACCCGGAGCAGGTTTTGCTGCCCGGCATGACAGCGTACGTGAATATCGCCGTGCTTCAACGCAATGATGTCTTGCTGGTGCCGAATGCGGCCTTGCGTTTCAAACCGGCGGATGCCGCTGACAAGAAACCGGAAAATGGCGCAAAAGCGGCGTCGACCGCAGCAATGCCAACCGGTAGTGATGCTGGCGCGATGGCCGGCAAAGGTGGCGGTGACAAGAAGGGCAAGAAGCGCGACGGCCAGAGCGGCACGGTCTATGTGCTGGCGGGTGAAGAAATCAAGCCGGTCAGCGTGCAACTGGGGATTACCGACAATCGCAATACCGAGATTGTCGGTGGCGATCTGCAGGCGGGTGACCGTGTGATCACCGGCGAAAACAATAACGGCAACGGTCCGGGCAAGCCGTCCAGCGTCGGGATGAGAATGTTCTGATGACTGAACCGGTTATCCGGGTCGTTGGCCTGGGCAAGTCCTACGAAACCGCCGCTGGGCTGTTTCCGGCGCTGCGCGGGGTCAATCTGGAAATTTACCCTGGCGACTACATCGCCATCATGGGGCCGTCCGGGTCTGGTAAATCGACCTTCATGAATTTGCTCGGTTGTCTCGATACGCCAAGCATCGGCGATTACTTTCTCGCCGGCAAAAATGTCGCCCACATGGACAAGGATGCCCTGGCCATCCTGCGCAACCGCACCTTGGGCTTCGTTTTCCAGGGCTTCAACCTGTTGCCGCGGATGAGCCTGCAGGACAACGTCGCTTTGCCGCTGGTTTATGCCGGTGCCGAGCGGGAAAGCCGCCGCGCCGCAGCGCGCGAATTGCTCGACAAGGTCGGCCTCGGCAAATATGCCGAATCGCTGCCCAACCGCATTTCCGGCGGTCAGCAGCAACGCGTGGCAATTGCCCGGGCGCTGGTCAATAAACCGCGGCTGATCCTCGCCGATGAGCCGACCGGCAATCTCGACAGCCATACCAGCGAGGAAATCATGCGTCTGTTCGGCGAGTTGAACGCCGAAGGCATCACCATTGTGCTCGTCACCCACGAGCCGGATATCGCGGCGCACGCCAAGCGGCAGGTCAAGTTTCTCGATGGCGAGATTGTCAGCGATCACCTGACGGGGGCTGCATGCTGAAAGCAATGCTCAGCGAAGCCTGGCTGGCGATGGGCGCCAACCGCTTGCGGACGGCACTGACCATGCTTGGCATGGTGATCGGCGTCGGCGCCGTGGTCATCATGATGGCGATCGGGCAGGGCGCGCAGTACGCCGTGCAACAGACGATCAGCACCATGGGATCGAACCTTTATATCGTCCTTTCCGGCTCATTCACCGCCGCCGGCGTGCGCAGTGGCTCGGCCGGGGCGCCCTCACTGAATGTCGCCGACGCCGAAGCGATGAGCGAACTCGATGGTGTGACCAACGTGGCGCCCACCCATCAGGGCACGCGGCAACTGGTCTATGGCTCGCAAAACTGGAGTACGCAGGTGGTGGGGACCACGCCGTCCTACCTTGATGCGCGCGCCTGGAGCATCGTCAGTGGCGCGGCATTCGGCGACTCTGATGTGCGCTCGGCAACGCGTGTCGCGCTGATCGGCAAGACTGTCGCCCAGAACCTGTTCGGTGATGAAGATCCGGTCGGCAAGACCATGCGTATTCAGCAGAATCCGTTTATCGTCATCGGCGTGCTGGGCAGCAAGGGGCAGAATCTCGATGGCCGCGATCAGGATGACACCGTGATCATTCCGCTGAGCACCGCCCAGCGCAAGGTGTTCGGCACGCCCTTCCTAGGTTCGGTGCGGATGATCATGGTGCAGGCGGAATCGGCCGAGGCCATGCAGAAAGTGGAGCGCGGTATTCAGTCGCTACTCCGCCAACGCCACCGGCTGCGCGAAGGCATGCCGAACGATTTCTTCCTGCGCAATCTGTCAGCCGCAGCCGAATCCGAGGCCGAAACGACGCGCACCATGTCCATCCTGCTCGGCGCCATTGCCTCGATTTCGCTGCTCGTCGGCGGCATCGGCATCATGAATATTATGCTTGTCTCCGTTACCGAGCGGACCCGGGAAATTGGTATCCGCATGGCCATCGGTGCGCGCCAGAAAGATATCCTGACCCAGTTTCTGCTCGAAGCCGTGATGATCTCCTTCGCCGGTTGTCTGCTCGGCTTGCTGCTCGGCCTCGGTATTGCGCTGGGGATCAACTTCTTCACCGGCATGGTGGTCGTTATTTCCGGCAGCGCGGCGCTGGTCGCCTTTGCGGTTGCTGCCGGCGTCGGTATATTCTTTGGCTACTACCCGGCGCAGAAGGCCGCGCAACTCGACCCGATTGAGGCATTGCGCTACCAGTAACAGGCAGCCATGCTGCCGCCGGTCTTTTGCCCTGATCGCTCAAGTCACTGGAGTTCGTCCTCATGACAGGCATCTTCATCAGCTATCGCCGCAATGACAGCCCGGGCTTCGCCGGTCGGCTCGCCGAGGCGCTCGATACAGCTTTCGGTGCCGATAAGGTCTTTCGCGATATCGACGACATCCGGCCGGGAGACGACTTCGTCAAGGCTATCCATAACAGTCTGCAGGCCGTCGATGTGGTTCTCGCGGTGATCGGCCCCGACTGGCTGGGCGCCAGCAAGGATGGCCGGCGACGGCTGGACGACCCCGATGATTTCGTCCGCATCGAAATCCAGCTGGCGCTCGCTTCGGGCAAGCCGGTTTGGCCGGTGCTGATTGGTGGTGCCGTCATGCCGCTTCACAGCGAGTTGCCCGAGCCCTTGCGCACCCTGGCCCTACATCAGGCTACAGTGCTCAATAATGCATCGTGGAAGGAAAATGTCGCGCAATTGATTACTCAGCTACAACCGAAGGAGGCTTCCCGCCGCCTGCTCTGGGTTGCAGCGGCTGGAGCGGTTCTGCTGCTGGGGGCGCTGTTCCTGATAAAACCGTGGGCGCCAAATCTGCCATTGTCGCCGGTGACGAGCGATGCTGCTGGCCGGACAGCCAGCAGCCTGAGTGCTCGCTGGATTGCGCAGGTCCGCTACGACTGGGGGGCAGAACACAACGAAGCCTTCGATTTAAAGGTGGAGGAGGGTGAGGTACGTGGTACCGCCAGCTATCTCGGCCTGCCGCGCATCGTCGAACAGGGCCGACTGACGGCTGGCGGGCAACTTGATTTCGTCACGCACACTGAAGCGATGGCCGGCGGCACGGTGCGCTCACTGACCCACCGCTACCGTGGGCGTCTTAAGGATGACGCCATCCATTTCGTGCTGGAAACAACCGGTGGCTATTCGAGCAGTCTTCCGCTCGAATTCATCGCCCGGCGTGCCGTGCCCTGAGGGCTACGGCAAGTTCGGGCAACTTCCTTAATCCGGCCGGCGGCGCAGCAGGTGATTGATAATCAAGCTCAAAACCACCTCATGGCGCTGGTTGACCGCGTGATAGCGCAAGCGGGCAATGCCGCGATCCGGTTTTGACTTGGAAGGCCGTACTTCCAGAACCTCGATTTCCGTATGCAGTGTATCGCCCGGCCGAACTGGCGCCAGCCAGCGCAGTTCGTCGATGCCTGGCGAACCGAGGCTCGATTCGGCCAAAACGCCGGTCTGGATGAACAGCCGGAAACACAGGGCCAGACTCTGAAAACCGCTGGCAATCAAGCCGCCGTAGGGTGATTCGGCGGCGGCGTTGACATCGAGATGGAAGGGCTGCGGATCGTAGCGCCAGGCAAAGTCGATAATTTCAGCTTCCGTCAGCGTAATGCCCGGCGTCTTGAAATGCTGGCCGGGGAAAAGATCGTCAATGTAGCGGGTGTCCATGGGCTGTCTCCTAGGGATTCTGGCATTCGGAAATAAGGTCTTCTCCACCCCGGCCGCAAGGCGTGAAAGTGCTGGAAACCGGGTGCGGGGTGCCATTGTCATCCATTTGTGCGGCCAGGGTGTCCCAGAAAATCAGGCCGGATTTGTCGAGCTTGAGGCGGAGCAGCCAGCCGCGTTGGCCGGCCGGGTGGTCGAAACCGTCGAAAACGAAGTTGCCGAGGCTGTAAATGATCAGCTTGCCCTTGTAGGTTTCAACACCCTGGGTGACGTGCGGGTGGCCGCCGACGACAAGGGCGGCGCCTTCGTCGATCATTTTTCGGGCGAGCTGCTGTTGGCGCTGGCTTGGTTTGCCTTCGTTTTCCCAGCCCCAGTGCATGAAGGGAATGATCAGGTCGGCGCCGGCGGCTTTGGCGGTGCGGATGTCGGCGATGACGTGATCGTCCTCGCTCCAGGCGATGCCCGGCCAATTGGGGCCGGCTTCGAAGGCGCGCGGCTTGAATTCGTTGTAGGCGAGGACGGCGATTTTCAGACCCTTGCGCTCGATCCACAGCGGCTGGTGGGCTTCGCCGAGATTGCGGCCGCCGCCGAAATGCGCAATGCCGGCGTTGTCGAGGTGGCGCAGGGTGTCGAGGAAGGCGTCGTGGCCGTAGTCGCCGGAATGATTATTGGCCAGCGAGACGGCGTCGAAACGGCCTTGCAGCACGGGCAGTACTTGCGGCTTGGCGCGGAAGGTGTAGATCTTGTTGTCGAGTGCGCTGCCGCTTTCGGCGATCGGGCATTCAAGGTTGCCGATGCGGTAATCGGCAGCCTTGAGAATTTCGGCGAAAGGCGCGAGCGGGTCGCCACCTTCGCCGATGAAGCGGCCGGGGCCGTCGTCGAGCATGATGTCGCCGGCGAAAATAAGGTTGACGGGCTCGGCACTGGCGTTGAAGACGAGGGTCAGCATCAGGGCCGTTCCCCGGCAGTATTTGTTGATTGCTACGGTCAACCGGGATTTTCGGCTCATTTTGCGCTATCGGCTTTCAGTTCGCACCAGTACTGGAGTTCGCTGTCGTGCACCGTTTCATAAACCAGATTCAGCCCGGTAAAACCGTTATCCGTACCCTGTCCCGCCAGCGAACTTGCTTCGCGGCGAAGAAAATCCCCTTTGGGGGCGGTATTCCTGACCGGGTAGGGGTAACTGGCCTGGTGGATGATGACCGGGCCGGTGTCGTGCTTGGTGTAGGTGTATAGCTTGATGCTGGCGAGTTCGGCCGGTTCCTGTCGAAAGATGATGCGGAACAGGAAGTGGGAGCCGATGGGCGTCGGGGCAACCGTGTAGGGCGTGGTCGTTGGCCGGGCTTCGAGGTGTCTGGTTTCGCCGCCGTAGGTGATATGGCAGGCGACGCTGTCGGCCTGCGTTGTGAAACTGAAAGCAGCAGCGAACAGCGCGCCGAGCAGCTTAGCGCGGCTTGCCACGGCTGACTTGCTTCAGGTTCATCTCGACCTGGATAGCCTGGCCGCCACTCAGCACCGGGTAGGATTTGTCGCTGATGAAGAGCAGTTTGCCGCCGCGTTCGATGCGGGCAGAGGCCGTGACGCGTGCTTTCTTGCCGATCAGGTCACGGTCGATGGTGGTCTGGAAGGGAATCGGTACCTGCCGGCCGGCAAGTTCGATGCGCTGCTCAGCCAAGACGCGGGCCGGGACATCGGCGCGGGAGACGTCCTGAATGCGGACAATCAGCACGGCATCCGGCGGTAGTGCGATGCGCTGAAGATAGGAAACGCTGCCGTTGATGTCGAGGAAGCTGCTGAGTGCGGGTTTTGCTGCGACCGGCATGACGGGCGGCGTGCTGCCTTGCTTGCAGCGTTGGATATTGCCCTTGCCGTCCTCGAAAACTGCTTCGTCACCCTTGGTGTGCAGGCGTTTATCGTCAGCGCGGTAGAGTACGCCGGAAGCCGCGGGCACTTGCGGCAACGTGATGGCGGCGTCGGCAAACTGCAGGGTGGCCTGCGGTCGACCCTCGCTGGTGGTCGAAAACGAAATAATGATGTTGCTACCGTTGTCGCAGGCGTAAGGCTGGCGTTCTTCGGTGGCGAGTGCGCTCAGGGGCAGGAGCAGGAGCGGCAGGGCGTAGCGTTTCATCAGGATGGGTCGGTAGGGGTTTCAAGGGGCACCCATTGTCCGACGAGATAACCCTCAATGGGGTGAAAGTCGGTTTTGTAGGCCATTTTCGGGCTTTCAGCAATCCAGTAGCCGAGGTAGAGATAGGGCAGGCCAAGGGCCGCGCACTGGGCGGCTTGCCAGAGGATGTTATAGACGCCGAAGCTGGTTCCCGGCAGGCCGGGTTCGTAAAAGGTGTAGACCGAGGAGAGGCCATCGTCGAGCACGTCAATGACGCTGACCATGCGCACGGCCTGGTCGTCGGAGAATTCGATCAGCCGCGTATCGACGCGGCTTTGCAGCAGGAACTGGGCGTACTGGTCGTGGCTGTCTTCGTCCATGCCGCCGCCGGGGTGGCGGGCTTGCTGGTAGCGCTGGTAGAGCGCGTAGTGTGTCTCGAGAAAGACCAGCGGCAGTTCGCGGACGTGCAGATTGCCGTGGCGCTTCAGGGCGCGGCGCTGACTGCGGCTCGGCTTGAGGTCGGCCACCGGCAGGCGAACCGGGGTACACGCCCGACATTTATCGCAATGCGGCCGGTAGGTGAAGATGCCGCTGCGCCGGAAACCGGCACGGACCAGCGAACTGTAAATTTCGGCATCGATCAGGTGGGCCGGTGTGGCAACCTGCGAGCGCGCCTCACGGTCGGGCAGGTAGCTGCAGGGATAGGGCGAGGTGGCGTAGAACTGGAGCAGCGAGAAAGGCAGCGCGGCGTCGTTGGGCTGGGCCATGACTCACCAGTTCAGATCAAGGTTTTCAGCCGACCAGACTGTGCGTGAACGGTTTGCTGCGGTCAACGTCGATAAACGGGCCAAAAACGTTGGGCGGGGAATTTCGCGGCCGCCGAGGGAGGCGAGGTGTTCAGTGCGCATCTGGCAATCGATCATTCCAAACTGGTTGGCCGAAAGGTAGCGGATCAGGTGAGCGAAGGCGATCTTCGATGCGTCGTTGCGGCGAGAGAACATCGATTCCCCATAAAACATGCGACCGATCGCCAAGCCGTACAGGCCGCCAACCAAATCGCCTTCGACATAGGTTTCGACCGAATGCGCCCAGCCAAGTTCATGCAGGCGGGTGTAGGCGTTCAGGATGTCCGGTGAGATCCAGGTGCCATCCTGACCAGGGCGCAGGGCTTCGGCACAGGCTGCCATGACGCCGGCGAAGTTGGTGTCGAAGCGGACCTCAAAATGCTTGGTGCGCAGGGTTTTCTGTAGCGAGCGGGCCAGGCGGAATTCTTCAGGAAACAGTACCATGCGCGGGTGCGGGCTGTACCACAGCGGCTGGCCTTCGACCGTACCCCAGGGAAAAATGCCATGCTGGTAAGCGTGAAGCAGGCGAGCCGGCCCGAGATCGCCACCGACCGCGAGCAGGCCGCCCATTTCGTCGCGGGCCGATTCGACTGGAGGAAAGGGGTCGAACAGGCCAAGAAACGGAATCATGCGTACTGTTTTTTGAAGGCAATCACGTGATCGGCATCAAGCCGGATGCCGATTTTTTCGCCCAATGCGTGGTTGTGGTGCGAGGGAACCAGCGACAGTACTTCGGCACCGCTGCCCAGACGCAGTGTGTAAAGAATATCGGCGCCGCGAAATGCCTTGTGCAGCACTTCCGCCTGCAATTTGCTCTGGTCGTCATGCACGATGTCGTCCGGCCGGAGCAGGACGTCGACATCGCAGCCATCGCCGCAATTGGCGCAGGTTTCGCTGCACTCGACCGGCACATCGGAGATCAGCCTGCCCAGTTCCATATCAACGTTATGGCCTTCGACCACAATGCCGGGCAGCAATACGCCCTGGCCGATAAAGTCGGCGACAAAGCGGTTGGCCGGGCGGTGGTAAAGGTTGTAGGGAATATCCCACTGCTGGATCCGGCCTTGATACATGATGCCGATTTCGTCGGCCATCGCAAAAGCTTCATTCTGGTCATGGGTGACGAGGATTGCGGTCGACCCTTCGCGTTTCAGGATTTCCCGAACCTCAGCCGAAAGCCGCTCGCGCAGCCCAACATCGAGATTGGAAAAAGGCTCGTCGAGCAGGATCAGTTCCGGTCGTGGCGCCAGTGCGCGAGCCAGCGCGACGCGTTGTTGCTGGCCACCGGAGAGTTCGTGCGGGTACTTGTCACCCTGGCCGCCGAGGCCGACCGTGGCGAGCAACTGCCGGACGCGCAGATGAGCATCCGCCGCCGGCTTGCGCCCCAGGCCGAAAGCGACATTCTGTTCAATGGTGAGGTGCGGAAACAGCGCGTAATCCTGGAAAACCATGCCGATCTGCCGCTTCTCCGGCGCCACCCGCTGGCCGGCACTGCTGACGACCTCACCATGTAGCCTGATCTCGCCGCCGGCAATTTCCTCGAAGCCGGCGATGCAGCGCAGCAAAGTGGTCTTGCCACAGCCGGAGGGGCCGAGCAGGCAGGCGATTTGCCCTTTTTCCAGACGAAAATCGACACCATCGACAATGGTGTTTTTACCGTAGCGCTGAACAACGCCATTTAGCTCAAGTTGTGCCATAGCGGTCGATTATAATTCGCATTCACACTTATGCGTACAGCCCAATATTCCCCCCTGTTGCTTGTCGGGTTCACCGTTGCCCTGCTCGTCGGGCTGCCGGTCGCCAGCGTCGGCCTCAATCTTTTTGCTGGCGGCACCAGTAGCACCTGGACGCATCTCGTGCACACCGTGCTCCCGGAATATATTCTTAACTCGCTATGGCTCTGCCTTGGCGTTGGCTGCGGTGTTGGGCTGCTCGGGGTGGCCACCGCCTGGCTGACCGCCATGCACGACTTCCCCGGGCGGCGCATCTTCTCTTGGGCGCTGGTTTTGCCGCTGGCCATGCCGGCCTACGTGATGGCTTACGTCTATACCGACTTCCTCCAGTTCGTCGGGCCGGTTCAAACGGTGCTGCGTGAAACCTTCGGTTGGTCGCATGGTGATTACTGGTTCCCGGATATCCGCACATTGCCCGGTGCGATGCTGATGTTCGTCTGCGTGCTTTACCCCTATGTTTATCTGCTCGCCCGTAGCGCTTTCCTTGAACGCGCCAGCGGCATGCTCGAAGCGGCACGCACACTGGGCATGGGTCCGTGGCGGGCCTTTTTCGCCGTCTCGCTGCCGCTGGCCCGCCCAGCCATTGTCGCCGGCGTTGCGCTGGCCTTGATGGAAACGCTGGCCGACTACGGCACGGTCGCCTACTTTGCGGTCAACACCTTCACTACCGGTATTTACCGCGCCTGGTTCTCGCTCGGCGATCGCATTGCCGCCGCCCAACTGGCCGCCATGCTGCTCGGTTTTGTGCTCTTCCTGCTGATGGCTGAAAGAATTTCACGCGGCCGGGCACGTTACAACAACACCACCGGCCGCAATCGGCCAATGGCCGGGGCGCACCTTGCCGGCGTCCGGGCGGCGCTGGCCGTTATAATCTGCGCCTTGCCGCTATTACTTGGCTTTGTCTTGCCAGCGATTTTGTTGCTGAAAATGGCGTTGACCGAAGGCGATGCCCAGTTTGGCCAGCGCTTCCTCGTGCTCTCCCGCAACAGCTTCGTGCTGGCCGGCATCACCGCAATGATTGCGGTTTTTCTTGCTCTGCTGATGGCCTACGGCGCCCGCTTGTCGAAAACCGCCTTTGCCAACGGGCTCAACCGCCTGGTTGGCCTCGGTTATGCCGTGCCGGGGGCGGTGATCGCGGTTGGCGTGCTGATTCCGGTAACGCGTCTCGACAACTGGCTGGCCGGAGAATGGGAGGTCTGGTTCGGCCACAATCCCGGACTGTTGCTCACCGGCGGCATCGCCGCGCTGATCTACGCCTATCTCGCCCGCTTTCTCGGCGTGGCGCTGCATACAGTCGAAACCAGTCTGGCCAAGATCACCCCGAATATGGACGATGCGGCACGCTGTCTCGGTCTCGGTCAAGGTGAAACGCTGCGCCGGGTGCATGCGCCGATGCTGCGTGGCAGCCTGTTGACCGCTGGTTTGCTGGTTTTTGTCGATGTGATGAAGGAGTTGCCGGCAACCCTGGTCATGCGGCCATTCAATTTTGATACCCTGGCGACGCAGACTTACACGCTGGCCTCGGATGAGCGACTGGCTGAGGCATCGACCGCCGCACTGGCGATTGTCGCCGTCGGTTTGCTACCGCTGATTGCGCTGTCCCGGCAGATTTCAGCAGCACGCCGGGGCTGATCCGGAGCGCCGCCTAGTCGTTGCTGCGGCTTTTCCAGAAACCCGACTTGTCCTTTTTTGTCGATGTCTTTTCGCTCGGAGCACTTGAGTGAACGACCGTCGCATTTTCGGCCTCACTCAGGCGCAACAGATCAAGGGTCAGCAGATTGGTATCGACGCCATAACCTGCGGTCAGGTTGATTTCTTCAATATCGACGGTTTCATCCGGTTCATAGCGGGTAAATTCGATATTGTTGCCGGGAAGCGCGGCGGGTGCTTCGTCTGCCTTGACGGGTTCGTCGGCAGGAGCTTGGGCGGGTTGCAAAGGTGGTGCTTCGATATTTGCCGTTGGCAAGGCGGTCGGGGTCGTTGCAGGTATTGACCCAGCGCTGTGCGCCTGCAATAACTCAACGATTGCCTGATGCCTGCCGCGCTGCGCCAGCCTGAGCGGGGCTCCCGGGCCATCACCGGCGATGGCATTGATATCAGCCCCCCGCCTCAACAGTTCGTGAACAATCGCCAGATTGCCCTCGAAGCAGGCGGTGCGCAGCGGTAAGCCGGCAAAGCCATGCATGTCGGCTTCTTCGATATCGCCACCGGCTGCGATGGCGTTGATGACTTCGTCAAGCAAACTGGCGCGAATTGCCGTTATCAGTTTGCTGGGGGTAAAATTTTTTGCGGCCATCTTCTTGACGTCTCCGATTACATCCGGAGTGTAGAAGATGGCCGCGATTTTGACGAGCGCCGTTGTTTATTTGAATCCGGCGCGGTCCAGGATGATCTGGGCTTTAGCCTGATACATCGCCAAGTTGTTGACCGGCAGTTTGTCGGCCTTGAACTTGCCGAGTGACTCCAGCGCCGGATTGGCTACCTTGACGTTTTCAACGGCTGGCCACTCGTTGTTGCCATCGGCAAAATAGCGTTGCGCTTGGTCCGACGCCAGGTATTCGAGGAATTTGACCGCAGCTTCCTTGTGTGGTGCTGTTTTCAGCATGCCGCCGCCGGAAACGTTGATATGCGTGCCGGTCGATGATTGATTGGGCCAGACGACGCCGATTTTCTCCATCAGTTTCATCTCTTCCGGCTTGGTCGACCGCATCAATCGCGCAACGTAATAGGTATTGGCCAAGGCAACGCCACATTCACCCGCCGCGACCGCCTTGATCTGGTCGGTATCGCCACCCTTGGGGGCGCGAGCGAAATTGGCCACCATGCCGCGCGCCAGTTCTTCCGCCTTGGCCTCACCCTGATGGGCGATGACCGAGGCCATCAGCGACAAATTGTAGGGGTGCGAGCCGGAACGGGAGCAGACCTTGCCTTTCAGCTTCGGATTGGCCAGATCGACATAGTTCTGGATGTCTTCAGACTTGACGGCTGATTTGTTGTACACAATGACCCGCGCCCGGGTCGAGAAGGAAAACCAGTCTTCAGTGCGCAAGTGAGCCGGGATGCGCGTTTCCAGAGTTTTGGAGGTCAGCGGTGAAAACAGGCCAAGTTCGTGCGCCTTGGCCAGACGGGCGGCATCAACGGTCAGGAAAATATCGGCCGGACTGTTGGCGCCTTCATTTTTGATGCGCTCAAGCAACTCGTCTTCCTTGCCCTCGATGCGATTGATCTTGATCCCAGTCTGCTGCGAGAAAGCCGTGTAGAGCGTTTCATCCGTCTGGTAGTGGCGGGCGGAATACAGATTCAGTATTTTTTCTTCGGCCAGGGCAGCATGCGACAGTGTGGCAATAGCGGTGGCGATCAAAGCAGGCATCAACTTCATGCTGGAAACTCCTGGTCAAAGTGGTAATCGTTCCAGTTTACTAAGCGGTCGATGTTTTGTAAATGAGAAACGTTATTGATCGTTGGCGAAAAAAAGCGGCTTGTGAGCCGCTATGTTTTAATTGCCTTCGAGGATTCGCCGGGCGCCGTTGTAGCGCTTCATCCAGTAGCTACTGTCCATGTTCTCGGCCCGAACTTCCGCGCCGGTACGCGGGGCGTGCAGAAAATGATTGTCGCCAAGGTAAATGCCAACATGCGAGAAAGTGCGGCGCATGGTGTTGAAGAACACCAAGTCACCGGGTTTCAACTGGTTGGTATCGACCTGCTGGCCAACCTCGCTCATTTCGCGAGCCGTCCGGGGCAGGGAGGCGCCGATGCTGTCCTTGAAGACCAAACGCACAAAACCGCTGCAATCTAGGCCGCTGTCTTCGTCATTGCCGCCGAAGCGGTAACGCACGCCAACCAACTTCAGGCCTTGCAGAATGACATCCTGCGCGGCGTTGGTGTAACGTTCGAAAAATGATTGTTGTTCTTCCGGTTTGCGAATTTGTTCAGCGGCGTTTAGTGCGCTGATTCCTCCGGTCAATAGGGAGGCGCCGAGCAAAATTGAAGTTAGGGCTTTTTGCATAGCGGTGGAATATATTTCAAAACACAGCGACTGTAAAGACTCGTTAAAAATCGTTGCCTTTAACTATGTTCATAATTCGTAATTATGAATACAATTTATTTCCCGAGGTGTGAGGATGGTTATGAATTCCTTCAAGGCATTACTGATTGAGGAACGCGACGGTAAGGTGAGGAGCGGTTTCGTCCGTATGGATAAGTCTCAGCTTGATTCCGGTGGTGTGACCATTCAAGTGGCCTACTCAAGTATCAATTACAAGGATGCACTTGCTGCTACCGGCGCAGGCAAAATTATCCGACGCTTTCCCTGCGTTGGCGGCATCGATATGTCCGGTACGGTGATCGAAAGTACCGACACCTGTTTCAAGCCAGGTGATCTGGTCATTGCCACCAGCTTTGATATCGGTGTGGCGCATCACGGCGGCTATTCCGAAATCGCCCGTGTGCCGGGCGAATGGGTCGTGCCTTTGCCGGCCGGCTTGAGCCTGTTCGATGCCATGGTCTTGGGTACGGCCGGATTTACCGCCGCCCTCGGTATTGTCCGTATGGAAGAAAATGGCCTGCGTCCGGAAAAGGGGTCGGTTATTGTCACTGGCGCCACCGGCGGGGTGGGTAGCCTGGCAGTTGATATGCTGGCCAAGCGCGGCTATTACGTTGTCGCCCTGACCGGAAAGGAAAGCGAAGCCGATTATCTGCGCGATCTGGGGGCTGCCGAAGTCATGCTGCGGGGTAGTCTGGACCTGACGAAAATTCGTCCGCTTGATCGGGCGCGCTGGGCAGGTGCGGTCGACAACCTGGGGGGCGATATTCTGGCCTGGATCGCCAGCACCATGGAGCAGGGCGGAACGATTGCCAGCATTGGTCTGGCCGCGAGCATGTCCCTGAATACGACAGTGGCACCTTTTATTCTGCGTGGCGTGTCGCTGCTTGGCATTGATTCCGGTTATATCCGTGAGCCTTACCGCAGTGGCGTCTGGCAGCGACTGGCTAGCGATTTGCGTCCGACGCACTTGGCTGCAATGGCCAGACGCATCCCTTTCGATGATTTGCCGGCTGCCTTTGACGAGTTTATTGCTGGCCGGGCCAAGGGCCGTGCGGTGGTGGAAATTGCCGGAGGCTGAGGTGGCGGAATTGCCCCGTATTCTCATTGTTGACGACTCCAGAGTGGTCCGGATGTCGTTGATCCGGCATCTGAAGGGCGCCTATGAGGTCCGTGAAGAAGGGGATGGCGAGGCGGCTTGGCAGTCGCTGGTGCTGGATCATTCGATTCGGGCGGTGATTTCAGATATCCAGATGCCCAAGCTCAATGGTTATGAATTACTGGAGCGGGTACGCACATCGAAACTTCGCCGTCTGCAACAGTTGCCGTTCATTCTGGTCTCCGGTGAGGAAACCGAGGATGAGCGCGCCAAGGCAAGTGCGCTGGGGGTTTCAGACTTTGTCACGAAGGGCGCCGGTAGCGCAGAAATTCTGACCCGATTGAACAATCTGCTGGCCTTGTCGAGTGCCCAGGAAAATCTTGACGCCGGCCGTGAGCAGATGGTGCAGGACCCGGTGAGCGGCTTGTTTACCCGAAAATTTCTTGAGTTGCAGACAGCGCAAGCCTTATCGCATTCGGCACGGCACGGGGTTGATACCAGCGTGATGGTGCTTGGTTTTGACGGTTTTGAGGGTATGCGTACCCGCCTTGGCGCACCGGTTGCCGAGAGTGTGGCGACGCGTTTTGCCAAGATGCTGGCCAGCAAAATGCGCCAGGAAGATAGCCTGGGTCATTTTGGGGCCGGCCAGTACGCGGTGGTTTCACCCGGTACGGCAGTCGCGTTTTGTGCCACCTTTGCTGAGCGGGTGCGTGAAGCGGTCGAATTGGCGCGCCTTTCAGTGCAGGGCCAGACGGTTGCGGTGACGGTCAGCATTGGTTTGGCCAGTGTGCCGGTCGATCAGGTGAATTCAGCCGGGGCGCTGCTGGATCTTGCCGGTCAGCGGATGCGGGAAGCCATGCTGAGCGGTGGCAATCGAACGGAATCCGGCGGTGTGCTGCCGGCGTCGCGGCCGATCTCGATTAATCACGCCCTGGAGTTGCTGGCCGCCAACCGTTTGGAGCCGGTCAAGCCGCATCTGGCGGAGTTGGGTAAGCAGTTGTTGCCGTTGTTGGCGCTGATGAATCAGGAATTGGGTTTGACTTTGCCGATGGCAGAGATCGAACGTCATTTGAGTGAGCGGAGTTCTTAAAAATTTAATCCGTTCAGTATTTTGGTGTGCAGGAAAACCTAGTTAAAGGGATTTTTATGGCAACTTACAAAGAGTTTCACCAGTATTCCATCGAAAAACCGGATGAGTTCTGGACCGAGCAGGCTCAACTGGTCGATTGGAAAGAGCCGTTCACCCAGGTGTGCGACTATTCCCGTCCGCCATTTGCCAAATGGTTCGTCGGTGGCAAGACCAATCTTTGTCACAACGCGGTTGACCGTCATGCGGCCAAGCGTCCGAATGATCGGGCGCTGATTTTTATTTCAACGGAAACCGACGAAGAAACGGTATATAGCTTTGCCGAGTTGCAGCGTGAAATCGAGCGCATGGCTGCGATCTACAAGAGTCTGGGCGTCAAGCGCGGTGATCGTGTACTGATTTACATGCCGATGGTGGCTCAGGCCTGCTTTGCCATTCTGGCATCCGCCCGGATCGGTGCCATTCACTCGGTAGTCTTCGGCGGTTTCGCTTCCGGTTCGCTGGCTACCCGGATCGACGATGCCAAGCCGACACTGATCGTTTCCTCAGATGCCGGGATGCGCGGCGGCAAGGCTGTGCCTTACAAACATCTGCTGGACGAGGCGATCGAGCTGGCTGAACACAAGCCGGCCAAGGTGCTGATGATCGATCGTGGCCTCGACAAGGCTTACAACAAGGTGGCTGGTCGCGACGTTGACTACGCCACCCTGCGCACTCAGTTTGTGGATTCCCAGGTGCCGTGCGAATGGATGGAATCGTCCGAGCCGTCCTATATCCTCTACACCTCCGGCACGACCGGCAAACCGAAGGGCGTGCAGCGCGATACCGGCGGCTATGCCGTGGCACTGGCGTCGTCGATGAAGCACATCTACTGCGGTGGCGAGGGTGAAACCTTTTTCTCTACGTCGGACATCGGCTGGGTGGTCGGTCACTCCTACATCATCTACGGCCCGCTGATCGCCGGTATGGCAACGATCATGTACGAAGGCACGCCGCTGCGTCCGGATGCCGGCATATGGTGGCAGATCGTCGAAAAGTACAAGGTCTCGGTGATGTTCTCGGCGCCGACCGCCGCCCGCGTGCTGAAGAAGCAGGACCCGGCCTTCATGCATAAGTACGACCTGTCGTCACTGAAGCACATCTTCATGGCCGGCGAGCCGCTCGACCAGCCGACGCATGAGTGGTTCATGACCGAGCTGCAGAAGCCGGTGATCGACAACTACTGGCAGACCGAAACCGGCTGGCCGATGCTGGCTGCCTTGCCGGGTGTCGAAAATACGCCGATCAAGTACGGTTCGCCGAGTTTTCCGGTCTACGGCTACAACCTGCAGATTTTCCGCGAAGATGGTTCAGTCTGCGGCGCTAACGAAAAAGGTATCGCGGCGGTGATTCCGCCGTTGCCGCCGGGGTGTTTGTCCACCGTCTGGGGGCAGGATGACCGTTTCGTCAGCACTTACTTCACGCTGTTCAAGGAGCCGCTGGTCTACTCGTCCTACGACTGGGCGATCAAGGATGATGACGGTTATTTCACCATTCTTGGCCGTACCGACGACGTGATCAACGTCGCCGGCCATCGCCTGGGGACGCGTGAAATCGAGGAGGCTATCCAGAACCACACGGCAATCGCCGAAGTGGCGGTGGTCGGTGTCGAGGACAAGCTCAAGGGCCAGGTGCCAATGGCTTTTGCCGTGGTCAAGGATGCGGCGCGGATCGCTACACCGGAACTGGTCAAGGCGCTGGAGAAGGAAGTGTTCGGTACGGTCGACAGCATTCTTGGCGCGATTGGTCGTCCGGCCCGCGTTCATTTCGTGACCGGTCTGCCCAAGACCCGTTCCGGCAAGATGCTGCGTCGTTCCTTGCAGGCGCTGGCCGAAGGGCGCGATCCGGGCGATCTGACGACGATTGACGATCCTTCAACCCTGGAGCAGATCAAGAACGCGCTGGCCAGCTAAGTTCATTTGCCATCGCTTCGAGAAACCCGCTGGTGCAAGCCGGCGGGTTTTTTTACGCCTGCCCGGTAATAATCCGGATCGGGGGTGAGTGATAGAATGCTTGCCAGTTCTACCTTCCGGCTACTCCAAGTTAATGATTTACGAAACCGTTGCTGCCGTCGATCTGGGTTCAAACAGCTTCCGTCTGCAAGTCGGGAGGGTGGTTGATAACCAGATTTATACCCTGGATTCCATGAAGGAGGCGGTTCGCCTGGCTTCCGGGCTAAGTGCGGACAAGCGTCTCGACATTCCGGCCCAGGCCAGGGCGCTTGATGCCTTGCGCCGCTTCGGCGAGCGTTTGGGTGGGCTGGATGGTGGGGCGGTACGCGTGGTGGCGACCAACACGCTGCGGGTGGCCAAGAATGCGGCCGAATTCCTGCCGCAGGCCGAGCAGGCGCTGGGGTTTCCCATCGAAATCATCGCCGGTCGTGAAGAGGCGCGCCTGATTTATATCGGCGCTTCACACTCCTTGCCCATGGTGACCCATAAGCGGTTGGTTATCGATATCGGCGGTGGTTCGACGGAATTCATCATCGGCAAACGGCACGATCCGCAGCTGATGGAATCGCTTTACATGGGGTGCGTCAGCTACACGTTGCGTTTTTTCCCGGATCGCAAGATCGACAAAAATCGCCTGCGCGAGGCGCAGATTGCTGCGACTAAAGAAATTGAATTGATTGCCCACGACTACCAGAGGCTGGGCTGGAAGGAAGCGGTTGGCTCTTCCGGCACAGCGCGGGCGATTGCCGATGTGCTGGAAATGAATGGATTGAACCCGAACGGCGAGAGCGGCATCACTCGTGTCGGGCTGGATAAATTCTGCGCGCTGCTGATCAAGGCCGGCTCGGCCGAAGCTCTCGATTTGCCGGGTGTCAAGGGAGATCGTCTGCCAGTTTTGCCGGGTGGGCTCGCCATCATGTCAGCAGTATTCGAGGTACTCGGTATCGAGCGGATGACCTATGCCGATGGCGCCTTGCGCTTGGGGGTTCTTTACGATCTGCTCGGTCGTTTTCACCACCTCGATATGCGTGATTCGACGGTGGCACAGTTCCGTCGTCGCTACCAAGTGGAGGCTGATCAGGTAGAGCGGGTCGAAGCCACCGCCTTGTCGGCGCTGACTCAGCTGGCCAATGGTTCGCCGGGCGAGGCCGATGTGCAGCTGCTGTCATGGGCAACACGCTTGCACGAAATCGGTATTTCCGTGGCGCACAACGCCTATCACAAGCATGGTGCCTACATTCTGACCTATGCCGACATGCCTGGTTTTTCCAAGAAGGATCAGGCGCAACTGGCCATGCTGGTGCTCGGGCATCGTGGCAAGCTGGAAAAGCTGAAGAGTATTGCTGCGGTCGACAGCGACTGGCGGCTGGTTTTCTGTTTGCGTCTGGCCGTTTTGCTCCACCGCACGCGCGATGATCGGGCTTTGCCTGCCTGGCATGTCAGTGTGCTCGGCAATGGTTTCAGGCTTGAGTTGCCCACCGAATGGCTGGCCGCCAATCCGTGGACCGCGGCAGCGATGGGTGAAGAAGCGGCAGTCTGGCGGCAAATCGGGCGCGATTATGCGTTTAATGCCAAAAATCCATTGAGGAAAATCGCGTGAGCGAGTCTCCCCGCTTGCACCTTGAGTCGGGGAGAGTGGTGTTGTCCGGGCACTGGACGCTGGCCGCCATGCTGCCGGATTTGAGCCTGTTGCAGGAACAGTTGGCCGCTCAGCGTGGCCTTGTAACAGATTGGGATCTTTCCACCTTGAGCCGCCTGGATAGCGCCGCTGCCGTCTTGCTTTGGCGGACCTGGGGCAATGCCTGGCCGGCGGCGCTGGAAATTTCGGCATTGCATCGGCAGGTACTTGAGCGGGTGGCCGAGTTGCCGCAGGAAATCCCCAAGCCGCCGCGTCCCTCCTTGCACCCGATCGTGTTTGTCGGCAGTCTGCTGCTCAAGGCCGGCAGGAATTTGCGGGGAATGATCACCCTGTTTGGTCAACTGCTGCTCGATATCGCTCACCTGTTCAGATACCCGGCGGAAATTCCCTGGCGGGAATTCACAGCCAATATCTACAAGTCCGGCGCCCAGGCCTTGCCGGTCACAGCCCTGGTTGGCTTTTTGATTGGTGTCACCATCAGCTACCTGTCCGCGCTGCAGTTGAAAAGCTTCGGGGCAGATATTTTTATCGTTAATATTCTCGGTATTTCCATTGTTCGCGAACTAGGCCCGGTGCTGGTTGCCGTGCTGGTTGCCGGGCGCTCCGGGTCGGCGATGACGGCACAGATCGGTGTGATGCGGGTGACCGAGGAAATTGATGCGCTATCGACAATGGGTATCTCGCGCACCATCCGCGTGGTTTTACCCAAAATTCTCGGGTTGACCGTAGCAATGCCGTTGCTCGTTCTCTGGGCATCCGCTGTCGCCCTGCTGGGCGGCATGCTCGCGGCAATGCTGCAACTGGATTTGTCGCTGAGCTATTTCGTCGAAAGTCTGCCGCGGACCCTGCCGGTAGCGAACCTGTTCATTGGTTTGGGCAAGGGGCTTGTCTTCGGCTTCGTGATTTCCCTGGTGGCCTGTTATTTCGGGTTGCAAGTCAAACCGAATACCGAAAGCCTGTCGGCCAACACCACCAGCGCGGTGGTAACGGCAATTACCACGGTGATTCTGGCCGATGCGGTTTTCGCCATTTTCACTCGCCATATTGGCGTGCCAGATCTATGAGCCAGCCTGCCGTTGTGGAGTTGTCCGGGATCAGCACGGCTTTCGGCGGGAGCTTTATTCATCGCAATCTGAATTTGCGGGTGGAGGCCGGGCAGATTGTCGGTTTGCTCGGTGGCTCCGGTAGCGGCAAGACTACCTTGTTGCGGGAAATGCTGGGCCTGCTCCGGCCAACTGCCGGCAGCGTCAGTTTGTTCGGCTTCAACCTGAATGGTTCCGATGCGCTGGCGCAGCGCGCCGTCCGGCGTCGTTTGGGCATGCTCTTCCAGCACGGGGCGCTGTTTTCTGCACTTTCGGTCTTCGATAATATTGCCTTTCCGTTGCGCGAACTGCGTTGTCTCGATGAAGACTGGATTCGCCGTCTGGTTCACCTCAAGCTGGCCATGGTTGAACTGGAGCCATCGCATGGCCGGCTGATGCCGTCTGAACTGTCCGGTGGCATGGTCAAGCGCGTTGCGCTGGCCCGGGCGCTGGCGCTGGAGCCCGAACTTTTACTACTTGACGAGCCGACCAGCGGCCTGGATCCCGATCGCAGCCAGAATTTCGTCGAACTGGTCGGTGCGCTGCAACAGGCACTGGGACTGACGGTAATCATGGTGACGCACGACCTCAATACCCTGGCTGGGCTGGCTAGCCATGTGGCTGTCCTGGCAGATCAGCAGATCATTGCCTTTGGTCCGAAGGATGAGGTGATGACCGTCGATCATCCCTTTGTCACCGGCTTTTTTGGCGCAGACCGCCGGAAACTGCTTTAATAAGCACCGATGGAAAATAAATCTCACGCTCTTATCGCCGGCCTCTTCGCGCTCCTGCTCGGGACCGCCGTACTCTTGGCCATTTACTGGCTGGGCGGCAAGAAAGACGAAACGCACGACTACATCGTCGTCACCAAGCAGAATATTGGTGGGCTCAACCCGCAGGCACAGGTGCGTTATCGCGGCATAAGGGTCGGCAAGGTCAGCGATATCCGGCTCGATCCGGATGATTACAGCAATATCCTGATCACTATTTCAGTCAGTGACGATGTTCCGCTCACGCTCGGCACGGTCGCCAAGCTAAATTACCAGGGGGTCACCGGTTTGGCCCATATCCTGTTGCTGGAAACCGGCAAGCAGACCGGGCGGCTGGAGCCCAATGACGACAAGCCGCCCCGCATCACGATGATTCCATCCCTGCTTGAGGAACTTGGCGAAACAGGTATGGCTACCTTGCGTCAGGCGCGGGAGCTGATTGGCAGTGCCAACGCAATGCTGAGTGAGGAAAATCGACAGCACTTGAGCGCGACCCTGGTCAACCTTGAGGCCGCTTCGGCTAATATGAAACCGGCGCTGGAAAACCTGAATGGCACGCTGATTCAGGTGAAAAAGCTGCTCGATGACCAGAATTTGAAAAAACTCTCCCAAGCAGTGGCTGAAGCAGGGCCTTTGTTGGCCGATACGCGAGTCTTGATCGGTAAAATGCAGGTGGCAACTGACAAATTCGATGTTGCCATCGGTGATGCCTCAGCTGGTGGGACATCTGCGCTAATGCCGCGCCTGAACGAACTGGCCGTTGATTTTTCGACAACCTCGCGGCAATTGAGTCGCGTCTTGCGTATTCTTGAAGATACGCCGCAAGGCTTGGTCTTCGGCGTACCCGCTTTGCCGCCGGGGCCGGGTGAAGCAGGTTTTTCTGCTGGCGGGGAGAAATAGCATGCGCTGGCTGCTTTTGCTCAGCATTTGCGTTTCCCTTGCCGGTTGCTTCACGGCCGGCAAGCGTGGCGAAAATGTATTGGCTGTTTACGATCTGGGTTTATCACCCGCTCGACTGATCCAGGCTGAGCGACAACAGCCGATAGCGATCGAGGTGCGCGCGCCGCTCTGGTTCGATGCTATGGGGATCGAGTACCGGCTAGCCTACGCTGATGCCTCACGCCTGCGTGAATATGGCCGGGCTCGCTGGGCCGGGCCGCCGGCACAGCTGATTCAGCAGCGCTTGATGCAGCAGCTCGGCTTGTCAATGGCCGGGCAGGGACAAAGCAACTGTCTACTGCGTGTTGAAATTACCGAATTCAGTCAGGTATTTGTCAGCCCGGAAAGCAGCAAGGGTGTCTTGCAGGGGCGCGTGCAGTGGCTTGATCGTTCGCGCCAACAGATTGCTGAGCGAACATTGAATATTGAAAAAGTGGCGCCAAGTCAAGACTCCCGAGGTGGTGTCAGCGCTTTGCAAGCAACAACCGAGCAACTGGCGATTGATTTGCTGGCGTGGGAAAAACAATTGTTCGCGGCCGGCAAAGCCGGTGTTTGTTTCGGCTAGTCGGCAACAATGCGCTCGGCAATGCGCTTTTTGATATCGGCGAGATTGTCGTCGAAACCACTGTAATGCATCAGCGAAAGCCCAAATACGCAGGCATAGAGCAGCAGGCTGCGGCTCTTGGCTTCGGCATCCGACATCCCGGTGGCGACAAACAGCTTGCGTGTGCATTCCAGACGGTAAAGATCAACCGACTCGACGACAGTCGCCGCTTGCTTATCGTGGCGCGCCCAGTCGCGCACCGCCAGTTCGATCAACATGCCTTTGCGATTTCGGCTGGCGCCATAAAGCTCAATGGCATAATGCAGTTGGTCCCGTTCTTGGCCCGGCGCAACCGAGGTCGTTTTCTCGATGTCGCGAATACGGCCTTCTTTCCATTGACCAAGCAAAGCCTCGAGCAAAGCCTGTTTGTCCTTGAAGTGCCAGTAAAAACTGCCCTTGGTCACGCCGCAATGCTTGGCCAATACCTCGACGCGCAAACCGGCAACGCCTTCGCGCGCCAATACGTCGATGGCAGCTTCGATCCAGTGCTCACGGTCGAGTTGGGTCCGCGATGCAGAGGTTTTAGCGCGCGCCTTGGCTGGCGTTATTTTTAAGGGGGACTTGACAGATTTATTTTCCATACGCTACCGTATGTTTTTTCCATACTACACAGTATGGTGCATTGTGCGGATTGAGTGGGCGTCTGTCAAACAGGCGACTAGTTTAAATAAGATTAATGAGCAAGAAGGAGAGACTTATGAAAATTCTCGTCCCCGTCAAACGGGTAGTTGATTACAACGTCAAAGTCCGGGTCAAAGCCGACGGCAGCGGCGTTGATCTCGCCAACGTCAAGATGAGCATGAACCCCTTCGACGAAATCGCCATCGAAGAAGCCGTGCGTCTCAAAGAAGCCGGCATCGCCAGCGAAGTCATCGCCGTCTCCTGCGGCGTTGCCGCCTGCCAGGAAACCCTGCGCACCGCGCTCGCCATTGGTGCCGACCGCGCCATCCTCGTCGACTGCGGCGATGTTGACCTCCAGCCGCTGGCCGTCGCCAAGCTGCTCAAGGCATTGTGCGACAAAGAACAACCGCAACTCGTTATCTGCGGCAAACAAGCCATCGACGACGACGCCAACCAGACCGGCCAGATGCTCGCCGCCCTGCAAAACTGGCCGCAAGCCACCTTCGCCTCGAAAGTCGTCATCGCCAACGGCAAAGCCAGCGTCACCCGCGAAATCGACGGTGGCCTCGAAACCCTCGAGATTTCATTGCCGGCCGTGGTCAGTACCGACCTCCGCCTCAACGAACCTCGCTACGCGACGCTGCCCAACATCATGAAAGCCAAGAAAAAGCCGCTCGACACCGTCAAGCCGGCCGACCTTGGTGTCGACGTCACGCCGCGCCTGACCACCCTCAAAGTCAGCGAGCCACCCAAGCGCTCCGCCGGCATCAAGGTCGCCGATGTGGCCGAACTCATCAACAAACTCAAAAACGAAGCCAAGGTGATCTAAATGACTATCCTCGTTATTGCCGAACACGATCACCAAAGCCTCAAGGCCGCCACGCTGAACACCGTCACCGCCGCCCGGAAAATCGGCGGCGACATCCACGTCCTGGTCGCTGGCTCCGCCTGCAGCGCCGCCGCCGAGCAAGCCGCCACGCTGCAAGGCGTCAGCCTGGTCAAAGTCGCCGACGCCGCCCACTACCAAAGCCAGACTGCCGAGAACTTGACGGTACTGGTCATCGCCCACGCCGCCGGCTACAGCCACATCCTCGCCCCGGCTACCACCTTCGGTAAAAACCTCGC